>Ga0335069_10002243_pt1 | contig 29991 bp, 23 predicted proteins | sample Lox_Sample_11_FD_206714 | JGI IMG/M metagenome (GOLD analysis project Ga0335069, IMG submission 206714) | Soil microbial communities from Loxahatchee National Wildlife Refuge, Florida, United States - Lox_Sample_1.1 | ecosystem: Environmental > Terrestrial > Soil > Wetlands | place: USA...
CCCCGAGCACCCGGTGACGCAAAGGCGCCGCAGGAGTAAGATGCCCGCCTCTGCCCGGACGGAGGACACCATGGGGCCGCGCGGTCTGGCCGGAGAGCTGGTCGAGGCGGTCGGCGCGATACCGGGGCTGCGGCTGCTCGGCGGCGTGGTGCCGGAGAAGCAGGCCGCCCGCACCTTCGTCAACCGCTGGATCCGCCGCGGCATCATGGCGGGCTTCGGCGTGGGCTTCGCGGTGCCCTACTTCGCCATCCTGAACGACATCGAGGTGGAGGGCGACGAGATCCTGCCGGACCTGCCCCGGCGCAACGTGGTCTTCCTGGCCAACCACCAGACCTACTTTCTCGAGGCGATCGCCTTCTTCGACCTCGTCTACGTGCGCCATCAGTTCCCCCTCGAGGATCCCATCCTGCGCTTCTCCGCCGCCGAGGAGACGATGAAGAAGAACCTGCTCACGAAGCTGATGACGATCGTGGGCGGGGTGACCTTCAAGCGCAGCTTCCGCGAGGGCGGGGTCGACATCAACCGGCCGGTCGACCTCGAGGGCGTGGAGCGGGTCGAGGAGTCCATCCACGACGGCTGGCTGCTCCACTTCCCCGCCGGCACCACCAGGAAGGGCGCGCCGCTGCGAGCGGGGGTGGCACGGCTGCTCCACCACACGCGGGCCGTCGCCCTGCCGGTGCGCGTCGACGGGTTCCGCGACCTGCTCCTGCACAAGCAGGTCCCGGGCAAGCTGTTCCGGCGCTGCTCGCTCCGGATCCACCCCCCGCTCGATCTCGGCGAGTTCTACGCGCGGCCCTACCGCAAAGAGGAGGGCATGCGGGTGCTCGCGCAGCTGGAGTCGCTGATCGGCGATCCCCCGGAGCCGTCGGAATAGCCGGTCAGCGGTAGTTTCGCGGCCGCTTCGCCATCTCCGGCCGGTAGTACGAGCGGATGAGCGCGAGGTCCGCGGCGTAGTCACCCGCCGGTGTGACCAGCGGGCCGAAGCGGACGGCCTTGCGCGGGTAGTCGAACGCGGCCAGCAGGATGGGAATGCCGGCATCGACGGCGATCCGGTAGAACCCCGACTTCCACTCTGCGGGCCCGCGGGTCCCCTCGGGCGCGATCACCAGCAGCATCCCCTCCGACTCGTGCAGCGTGCGCGCCGCCTCGCCCACGAAGCCGCCGGGGGCGGAGCGGTCGACCGGCACGCCGCCCAGCCAGCGCATGAACGGGCCCAGCGGGAAGCGGAAGAGGGTGTGCTTGGCCACGAAGCGCGCGCCCAGCCGCAGCGCCAGCTTCGGCCAGAGGCCGGTGAGGAAGTCCCAGTTGGAGGTGTGCGGCGCCACGATGATCACCATCCTCGGCAGGTCCGGGATCTCGCCCTCGACCCTCCAACCGGTGAGGCCCATCATCAGCCGGCCGAGCGCGGCGGCGAGGCGGCCGTGGGCCCGGGGCACGCGCGCGCCGAGAACGGGGATGCCGGGGTCCGTCCAGGGCGCCACCGTCACCTCAGGCCGTGACGCCGAGGGCGCGGCCCACCTGGGCGAGATCGGCGTCGGTCAGCAACCGCAGCTCGCGCAGGCGGCGGGGCTGCAGGGCGTGGACCTCGGGGGCGGAGAGGGCGTCGGCGAAGACCACGTCCGCGGCCGGCAACAACCGCCGCCACTCGGACCGGCTGGAGGCGAGCCGCGCCTCCACCAGCAGCTCGTCGCCGCGCAGGCTGCCGACCAGGGCCACCGCGAACTGCAGCAGGTTCTGCGAGCGCGAGACGACCAGCATCATCGCCCCCGGCGGCAGCGCCAGGATGACCTTGCGGTCGGCGGGGGAGGCGTCGACGTGGATGACCTGGAGGGCGGCTCCCGGCGAGAGCCGGGCCACCTTCGCCGCGTGGTAGGGCAGGACCAGCACCAGCGCACCCGACACCAGGCCGGGCTCCTTCCCGAGCTCGTCCAGCGTGCAGCCGGAGGCCGGCACTCCGAGGGCGCTGCGCACCTCGTGGGCCACCAGCTCCGCGGTCGGTGACTGGGGGTCCACCACCACCACCCGCTCCGCCGGCGCCGCCCGCAGCCAGCGCTCGACCGCCTCGCGGATCTCGGCCCCCGAGTGTCCCTTGCGCAGGGCGGCGTTGACCGCGAAGCGCACGATCTCGTCGAGGCCGCGCGCGTCCTCCAGCGTCGCCGGCGCCCCGGGGCGGACGAAGACGCCGGCGCCCCGCCGCAGCTCGACGTGGCCGGCGGTCTCCAGCTCGCGGTAGGCGCTCGAGACCGTGTTCGCGTGCAGCCCCAGCCGGCGCGCCAGCACGCGCACCGACGGCAGGCGGTCCCCCGGCGCGATGGTCCCCCCCAGGATCTTCAGCTCCAGCTGCGTCAGCAGTTGGTCGTGCAGCGGCACCCCGCCCTTGCGGTTCAGCACGAAGTCCATGCGCGCCTCCCGCTGATGTGCCGCGATTATGGCCTATATTCGCCTCGGCCTCCGATGAGAGAGACGGCCTTGGCGACCGCATTCGCAGTGGTGGCGCTGCTGGGACCCGGGCTGGGACTGCAGCGGCTCGTCCGCGTGCGCATCGACCCCGCCCTGGCGCTGCCGCTCGGCGCCGCCTGGGCCGCGCTCGCCTACGCCGTGTCTCTCGCTGGCGGTGCGGCCTGGCTCTTCCCCGCGCTGGTGGCCGCTGCCGCGCTCCCGCTGGTCGCGGGGCTGCGGCTGGTGGAGGACGTCACCCCCTGGCGGGCGCTGGTGGCGCCCGCGCTGGCCCTGGTGGCCCTCCTCGCCGTCACCCAGTACGACGGCAACCGCCACGCCGCGGACGGTTCCTTCCGCCTCGACCCGATGGGCGACCAGCCCCTGCACGCCGGCATCGCCTGGGAGCTGACGATCGGCTGGCCGCCGCAGGTGCCCGGGCTGGCCGGCGTGCCGCTGCGCTACCACGTGGGCGCGGACCTGGTGCGGGCGGCCGCCGTGCGCTGGGCCGGGACGACACCGTACGGCCTGCTGAACCGCCTGGAGCCGACGCTGTGGGCGCTCGGCCTGATGCTGGCGCTGGCGGCGCTCGTCCGTCGGATCGGCGGAGGCCCGCTGGCGCAGGCGCTCGCGGCCGGGAGCGTGCTCGCCTGCGACCTCTCTTTCCTGTGGGCGCCGCTGCGCCACGCCGAGTGGTGGAGCGACGTCTTCCGGGGGAACCTGCTGATCTCGCTCGCCTTCACCAACCCCGTGGTGCCCGGCCTGATGCTGGCGGCTGGCGCGCTCCTGGCCGTGTCGCGCTTCGAGGCCGGGGAGGGAAGGGGCTGGCTGTCGCTGGCCGTGGCGCAGGCGGCAGCGGTCCCGATCTTCAAGGTGTTCCTGGGAGCCCAGCTGGGGCTGGCGCTGGGCCTGGCCGCGATCGCGCTCTTCCTGCGCACGCGCGACCGCGGGGGCCTCCGGCGCGCCGCGCCGGCGCTGCTGCTGGCGCTCGCCGCGCTCCCCGGCGTCGCCTGGCTGGCGGGCGGGTCGGGCGGCGAGCAGATCGAGGTGCGCCTCGCGCCGCTGCACATGGTGCGCGACTCTCTCGCCAACCTGCACTACGACGCGGTGTCGAGCGGCGTGGTGGCGGCGGCCGCGCTGCCCTGGCTGGTGGTCTCGCTGGGGCTGCGCGTGGTCGGGCTCGCCCCCGCCCTGCAGGCGCTCCGCCGCGGCGGGACGGCCGGCGCCGCCGCCGCCGCGCTGGCGCTCTCGGGATGGCCGCTCGGGCTGCTGTTCCACGCCGCCGCGCACGACATCGACGGCCGCGAGCTCCCGAGCGCCGCCATCTACTTCGTCGAGCAGTCGGGCGCGGTGCTGTGGCTGTTCACGGCTCTGGCGCTGGGGGCCTGGGCCGGCGCGCCGCGCCGACGCGCCCTGGTGCTCGCCAGCGCGGCGGTCCTCGCCTTCCCCTCGACGCTGGAGTTCGCGGTGCGCAAGGCCAGGCTGCCGGCTGACGTGGTGCCGGCCGCCTACGTCGAGGCCGTGCAGGCGGTCGCGAAGGAGGCGCGGCCCGGCGACCGCGTGCTGCAGCGGCCGGGAGCGCGCTACCCGCCGCTGCCCGCGGTGCTCGCCCCGCAGCGCGTCCTCTACGAGCGCTTCACCCCGTACCTCAGCCAGTTCGCGCCGGCGGCCGAGCTGCGGCGGCGGCACGAGGCGCTGTTCCGCTTCTTCCGCACCACCGACCGCCAGGAGGCGCGGGCCATCGCCCGCTCGCTCCAGGCGCGCTACCTCTGCCTGTACGACGGCGACCGCATCCGCTTCGACGGCAGCGGGTGGCTGGTGCCGCTGCACGAGGAGGCGGGGGCGCGGAGCTACCGGGTGGTCGACACCGACGCGCCGCCCTCGTCGCCGCAGTCGCTCCCGCCGGCGCCGATCCGGTAGACACGCTCGCCGTCGCGGTCGAACACCGGCTCGAGCAGGGCGGCGGCGTCGAAATCCACGTGCTGCGGCCCGGTCAGGTAGGCGAAGCGGGCCCCGAGCGCGTCCGCGATCTGCCGTGCCGCCTCCGGTCGCGTCGAGCGGAAGAAGGCCCGTACCTGCTTGTCACGCCCGGACACGAACGCGGGCGAAACGAACTGCCGCCAGTACCCCAGGTAGTTGGAGAAGGCCACCCGGCGGCCGGCCAGCACCACCGGCAGCGGGACCCACTGCGCCCGCGGCAGCGGCCGGGTGATGACGACGTCGCCGGGGCAGCTCGCCCGCCGCAGCGCCGCCATCGCCTCGACCGCCGCGGCCGGCAGCGCCTCCGGCGGCTGCTCAGCCTTGCGCACGAGGAACTCGACCGTCGACGGCAGCGTCACCGCCGCGATCGCCGTCGCCGCCAGCACCCGCCGCCAGGCCGACCGCTGCGCGCCGCCCTCGGCCAGCTTCGCCAGCGTCGGCACCGCGAACAGCCACAGCAGCAGACCGCTGGCCTGCAGCAGGTAGAAGGCCTCGTCGCAGTCCGGGTCGGCGGTGATGCTGAAGACGGCCGCGAGCGGCCAGCCACAGAGGGCGAACGCCGCCAGCGCTCGGCCGGCGCCGCGGCTGTCGCCGAGGGCCAGCGTGGCCGCGGGGACCCCCGCCAGGCGCAGGCCCAGGGAGAGGACGACCCAGAGAAGGCCGGCGAGGAGGAAGGCCGGACCCTGCGGGGCCCTCATCCCGAACGACTGCAGCGCGGGCAGGAGCGGAGCGAAGGGAACGAGGTGCACGCTCACGCCGGCAGCGCCCACCGGCGAGACCGATCGCAGCGCCAGGGCCGCCAGGGTCACCGCCGCCGGCAGCACGATCGCGAGCATCCGGCGGCGGGCGTCGCGCCGCAGCAGCAGGGCCAGGCCCAGCGCCAGGACCAGCTGCGCGCCGGTGAACACCTTGAAGAAGCCGGCGGCGGCGGCCAGCACCGCCGCCAGCACGGTGAAACCCCCGCCCTCGCCGCGCTCGGCGCGCGCGAGCGCCACCACGCAGCCGAGGGCCATCGCCAGCGCCGGCGTGATCGAGTTGGCGTAGAAGAGCGGCTCCACGAAGTTGTCGCCCAGGCGGAACGCCCACCAGCGCGCGCCCTGCAGCAGCCCGGGCAGGAAGGAGAGGTCGCAGAGGAGCGGGAGGAAGCCGGCGAGCGCCACCGCGCGCTCTCCCAGGCCCACCGCCTGCGCCGCCGCCCGCAGCGCCAGCACCAGGGCGATCGCCCACAGCGTGATGTCGAAGCGGCTGATGGCGTCGTACGGGTGGATGCCGGCCCAGCGCACGGCGGCCGCGCGCACCAGGTGGCTGCCCACGTGATACCGCATCGGCACCCCGGCCAGCCCCGGCACCTGCGGCGGGTAGCCGGCCACCAGCTCGAAGCTCACCCCCACGTGCAGCGCGGTGTCGACGTGCTCGCCCAGGTCGAGGAGGAACGCGCCCTCCCGGTCGACGCGGTTGACGCCGTACTGGGTCAGCGCGAAGAGCGCCACCAGGAGGGCGAGCGGCGGCAGGGCGCCCGGCAGCGACGGTCCCGGCGCGGGACGGCCGGGGCGCCAGAGGACGACGAGCGCGGGCACGGTGAGCGCCGGGAACAGGAAGGGACGTCCCGCCGCCAGCGCCAGCCACCAGGCGAGCGCGCACCAGGCGAGCCCCAGCGGCAGCACCAGCGCCGGCACCCAGCGCACGCGCAGCAGACGCTGCAGCGCGATCCCCGGCGCGACCACCGCCAGCAGCGAGAAGAGGAGGAAGCGGAGGACCGCGAGCAGCGGGTCTCCCCCGTCCGCCAAGGCCGGGTCAGACCTCGAGCTGCTTCGGCACGCGGGTGAGGCAGCGCGAGCCGGTCTTCGTCACCAGCGCCATGTCCTCGATGCGCACGCCGCCCAGCCCGAGGTAGTAGAGCCCGGGCTCGACGGTGACCACGTGGCCCGCGCGCAGGCGGTTCTTTCGCTTCCCCACCGAGGGCGCCTCGTGGATCTGCAGCCCCACCCCGTGGCCGGTGCCGTGGAAGAAGCCCTGCATGCGCCCGTCCTTGATGCCGGTGTGGTAGCCCTGGCGCTCGAACAGGGCCTGGATCTCGCGGTGCACGTCCATCCCCTCGACGCCCTCGCGCAGCCGGCTGTGACCCAGGCGCACGCCTTCGTGGACGATGGCATACAGCTCGTGCAGGGCGAAGCTGGCCCTGCCGCGGACGACCGTGCGGGTGAGGTCGCCGAAGTAGCCGGTCTTCTCCGAGCGCGGAAAGATGTCCATCACGATGGGGGTGTTCGCGCGGATGGGGCCGTGGCCCTCCTCGTGCGGGTCCACCGCCTGGTCGCCGTGGGCGCAGATGGTGTGGGAGGGCAGGTAGCCGTCCGCCATCATGCGGGTGTTGACGACCGAGCGCAGGTCCTCGGCGGTGAACCGGCGGCCGTCGCGCCACAGCCAGCCGCTCTTGACCCGGCTGGAGCGCAGCGCCTCGATCCCCGCCAGCAGGCCCGCCTCCGCCGCCCGCAGCGACTGCTCGATGGCCCGCACCTCGCGCGCCTGCTTGACCTCGCGCTCGGGCCAGAACGGGTCCGGCAGCAGGTCCAGCCGGATGCCGCGGGCGTCGAGCTCCCTCGCCAGGCCCAGAGGGAAGCTCTCGGGCACCGCGATGCGCCGCAGGCCGAGCCGCCGCAGCGCGAGGGCGATCACCTCGGCGGGCTTCGCCTTCTTCCCGCCCTTCTCCAACGGCGCCGCCACCTTCGTCCACGACAGCACCCGGTCGACGGTCGCCTGCTTGCGGGCCCGGTCCATCTCCAGGTCGCTCATCACCAGGTAGCGGGTGCGACCCTTCTGGATGAACAGGAAGGGGTCGGGGGCGAAGAAGCCCGTCGGGTAGAGGATGTCCGCGTCCGTCTCCGAGGCGGCGTAGACCAGCCGAGCGGCGGGTGGCTTCTTCATCGGAGCTAGTCTACCTCCCGGGAGGCTGCGGCCGGGGCGGGTGGCGCAGGGTCAGGACCAGCAGCAGGCCGAGGCCGCAGGCGCAGGCGGCGACCTGGAACACGTCCTTCCAGACGTCGAACCACTCGCGGGCGAGGGACTGTGCCTGGAAGGCGAAGAGCGCGACCAGCAGCAGCAGCCGGCGCTCCCGCAGACGCAGGTACTGGACCAGGGCCACCACGGTCGCGGCGACGTAGGCGCCGACCATCAGTGCTCCGGGGGAGGCGGCGCCGCCCCCTCCGGCCCCCCCGCCTTCTCCACCTGGACCAGCACGTCGTAGAACGTCGCCCCCCGGCCCATGTCGGTCAGCTCCTGGCTGGTCACCGCGTTGGCGTTGCGCCCGCCCGGGCACATCTTCGGCCACCAGATGGAGAGGCCGACCACGAGCCCCGGCCGCGCCGCCTCCGAGACGCGGGCACGAGCCAGGAACGCACCGCGGTCGTTGAAGATCCGGACCATGTCGCCCTCGACGATGCCGCGCTCGCGCGCGTCCTGCGGGTGCAGGGTGAGGCTGGCCTCGCCCTCGCGGCGCACGAAGCACGGCTGCGCCGAGAAGGTGGAGTTGAGGAAGTGGTGGGCGGGCGGCGAGATGAAGGCGAGCGGGTAGCGGCGGAAGAGCGCGGGCGCGCTGGTGGGGCCCTCGCGCGGCGGGACGTAGCCGGCGACGGGGTCGAGCCCGCTGGCGGCGAGCTTCTCGGAGCGCAGCTCGCAGCGGCCGGAGGGGGTCGGGAAGCCGCCGGCGGCGAACGGAGCGTAGGGGTCGGGCACCGACAAGCGCACCGAGACCTCGCGCTCCAGCCGCTCCCAGGTGACGCCCGCCAGGTTCGGGTGCCCCCAGTCGAGCGCGGCCCGCGCCATCTCCTCGTCCGTCTCGCGCAGGCAGGGGTGGTCGAGGCCCATCCGCGCCGCCAGACGCCGGAACAGCTCGGTGTTCGGCAGCGCCTCGCCGAGCGGCGCGATGGCCGGCCGGCTCAGGCTCAGGTACAGGTGCCCGTAGGCTTTGTGCAGGTCGAAGTGCTCGAGGGTGGTGGTGGCCGGCAGCACCACGTCGGCGAAGTCCGCGGTGTCCGTCTGGAACAGCTCGTGGACCACGGTGAAGAGGTCCTCGCGCGCCAGCCCGGCGCGCACCATCTCCTGCTCCGGAGCCACCGCCGCCGGGTTCGAGTTGTAGACGAAGAGCGCCTTCACCGGCGGAGCGAGCTTCGGGTCGGTGAGCACGCGCCCGAGCTGGTTCATGTTGAGGGTGCGGGTGCCCGGGGGGACGAGGTCCGGCCGCTCCAGCGCCGCCTCGTCGACGGGGAAGGCGCCGGAGGTCGACAGGAGCGCGCCGCCGCCCGGGTCGCGCCAGGCGCCGGTCACCGCCGGCAGGCAGGCGATCGTGCGCACGGCCATGCCGCCGCCGGCGTGGCGGTTGAGGCCGTAGTTGAGGCGGATGGCGCTGGGCCGGGTGGTCGCGTACTCGCGCGCCAGCCACTCCACCTCGCCGGCGGTGAGGCCGGTGGTGGCGGCGGCGCGCTCGGGCGTCCACTCCCCCGCCCGCGCGCGCAGCTCGGCCTCGCCCACCGCGTGACGGCGCAGGTAGTCGGCGTCCTCCAGGCGGTCGCGGAAGATGACGTGCATCATCCCCAGCGCCAGCGCGGCGTCCGTCCCCGGGAGCGGCGCCAGGTGGCGGTCGGACTTCTCGGCGGTGCGCGAGCGGAAGGGGTCGATGGTGACGAGCCGCGCCCCGCGCCGGCGCGCCTCCTCGACGAAGGGCCACAGGTGCACGTTGGAGCTGACGATGTTGGCGCCCCAGGCCAGGATCAGCCGGGCGTGCACGATCGCCTCGGGGTCGAAGCCGAGCGACTTGCCCACCGTCGCCTTGAGGCCCGCGGTGCCGGCGCTCGAGCAGATGGTGCGATCGAGCCGGCTCGCCCCCAGCGCGTTGAAGAAGCGCCGGTCCATGCTGCCGTAGGAGAGCAGGCCCATGTTGCCCGCGTAGGAGTAAGGCAGGATCGACTGCGGCCCGTGCTCCCGGGCGATCACGCGCAGCCGGGTGGCCACCGTGTCGAGCGCCTCGTCCCAGGAGATCCTCTGGAAGCGGCCCTCGCCCTTCCCTCCCACCCGGCGCAGCGGGTGCAGCAGGCGCTCGGGGCTGTAGACGCGCTCCAGGTAGCGGTTGACCTTGGCGCACAGGAAGCCGCCGGTGAAGCGGTGCTCGGGGTCGCCGCCGAGTGCTGTCGCGCGGCCGTCCTCCACGTCCACCGTCATCACGCAGGTGTCGGGACAGTCGTGCGGGCAGACGACCTTGAACCGGCGGCGGGGCGCGACGACGCGGGCACTCATGAGGTCCGGCTCAGGCCACGGTGGTGGGGAGGGAGTGGATCGGCGTGGGGCGTCCCCGCTCGTCCACCGATACCAGCACCACCTCGGCCTGGGTCACCTTCACCCGCTCGCCGTGGCCGCCGCCCCAGCGCTCCGCCTCCACCGAGACCCGCACCGTGATCGAGGTGCGGCCCACGCGCAGCGTCTCGGTGAAGAAGTTGACGATGTCGCCCAGGAACACCGGCTCGTGGAACTCCACCTCGTGCATGGCCTTGGTCACCCAGCGCCGGGCCCCGGTCTTGCGCGCCTCCACCGCCGAGGCGAGGTCGATGTGCGACAGGATCACGCCCCCGAAGATGGTGCCGAGGGCGTTGGTGTCCTTGGGCAGCAGCAGCACCTTGATCGCCGGGACGCGCTCGTCGGGCATGCTGGGGCCAGCATAGCAGGAGCCGGCCCGGCTCAGCGGCTCGAACCGGTCCCGGCGGCGGCCGGCACGGTCTGCGCCGGCGGCTGCTCGGCCGGCTTCGCGGCCGGCTTCGCGGCCTTGGCCCCGCCCTTCGGCGGCTTGAGCGCCGGCGCGGCGAGCGGGGCGGCGACCGGCGGCTGGGGCTTGCGGGGCAGCATCTCCTCGCGCATGGCGGCGTGCCAGGCGAAGGTGGCGATCACCACCGCGGCCTGCATCAGGTCCTCGCGCTGCAGGCGGTCGTAGGTGTCGACGTCGGTGTGGTGGGTGCCGAAGAAGCTGCCGTCCATGTACTCGATCGGATCCTGGATGAACTGGAAGCCCGGCACCCCCACCGAGTCGAAGGACTGGTGGTCGGTGCCGCCGGTGTTGCGCAGGGTGACCCGGGTCGCGCCGAGGTCCTTCACCGTCTCCATCCAGGCGTCGAAGACCGGCTTGGCCGCCGCGTTCTCCTGCAGGTAGATGCCGCGGATCCTGCCGGTGCCGTTGTCGTAGTTGAAGTAGGTGGAGACCTTCGAGTACTCCGGCTTCAGCGTCATCGGCGCGGGGGGGTCGTTGCGCATCCAGGAGGGCAGCTCGTCCGGGCCCTCCTCCTTGGGCTGCGGGCGCGAGGCCAGGTGGTCGGAGACGTAGGCCCGCGATCCGAGCAGGCCCTGCTCCTCGCCGCCCCACAGGCCGATGCGCACCGTGCGCTTGGGCTTCACGTCGATCGCCTTCAGGATGCGGATGGCCTCCATCATCACCGCGGAGCCGGCGGCGTTGTCGGTGGCGCCGGTGCCCGGGTGCCAGGAGTCGAGGTGCGCCCCCAGCAGCACCTGCTCGCCATGCACCCTGTCCGTCCCCGGCAGCTCCGCCACCACGTTGTAGCCGCTGGTGTCGGCCTCGTGGAAGGTGGTCCTGACGTCCAGCTCCACCTCGACCGCGAGCTTGCGCTCCAGGAGGCGCGCCACCCGGTTCCACTGCGTCGCCGAGACCACCAGCTGGGCCACCGCCTTGGGGTCGCCGGCCTTCGTCGACCCCCCGCTGCCCAGCCGCAGCACGTCGGCGTCGCGCTCGGACGGCTCCACCACGGCCAGCGGCCGCTCGGCCTCGTACAGCTTCTCCAGCGCCCTCTGTACGCGGCGGCGCTTCAGGTAGGCTTCCCGGTCCGGCGGCCCCATGGGCCCGCGCCCGCGCTGGCCGGGGATCGCGTACTGCTCGATCTCCTCCAGCTGCTTGTCGGTGTAGCGCTTGAAGAGGCCGCCCTCCTCGGGGGCCTTCAGGGTGCGGCTCTCGCCCAGCCAGAGCACCTTGCCGGCGATCGTGCCCTTGAGCTTCTGCACCTCCTCCTCGGAGTCGACCTTCACCCGCAGCACGCTGCCGCGGACGGGACCGCCGGTGCCGTCGGTCCAGGCCTTGGGGATCGCCCACAGCGGGAAGCGGACCGGCGCCACCACCTGCGCGAAGCAGCGCTCGTAGCTCCAGCCGCGGCCGAAGGGCCAGCTCTCCAGGTGCGCGTCGGCGAGGCCCCAGCTCTCGAGCTGCCGGCGTGCCCACTCCGCGGCCTCCTTGTACTGGGGCGAGCCGGTCAGCCGCGGCCCGTGCACGTCGGTGAGCTGAGCAGCCGTCTCCATCACCTGCGAGTGGCGGAAGCCCTCTTCGCGGATGCGGCCGACGGCGGCCCAGTCGAGCTTCTCCTCGGCGAGGGCCGGCGGCAGCAGCACGGCGGCGAGGGTGGCGGCGAGCGGCAGGGCGAGCGGCTTTCTCATGGCGTTCTCCGTGCACCCGGCGACGGCGCGGGCGCCGAATCATACTGCCGGCCCGGCGGGAGCAGCAGGACCACCGCCGCCACGGCGGCACCGGCCAGGGCGTCGACCGCGTAGTGGAACTGGCCGTACACCGTGGACAGCGTCAGCAGCAGCGCGGCCGGGATCAGCACGGCCCCCAGCGCGCGCCAGCCGCGCCACGCGGACACGGCCGCCACCACGGCGGCCGCCACGTGCGAGGAGGGAAAGGCGGTGCCCCAGGCCGAGAACGTCTCCAGCAGGCCCCGGGCCAGCGAGGCGACGGGGACCGCGGTGGCCGCGTTCGTCGCCGCCGGGAACAGGTAGCGCGGGCCGGCCACCGGGAAGACGAGCGAGGTCGCGTAGCAGAGGTAGAACGTGACCATGATCAGCAGCAGCGCGCGCCGGGCGGCGGCGCGGCGGCCCCTCAGCCAGAGCCCGAGCGGCGAGGCGGCCAGGATCGCGTAGTACGACAGGTAGGCCGCGTGCATCAGCGTGCTCCAGGCGGGCGAGGGAGACGCGCGCACCCAGGCGAGCGAGACCTGCCCTCCGAAGAGCGCCTGCTCCCAGCTCTGGACCCGCAGGTCGTGCGAGACGCCGGCGGCCCGGTTCACCAGCCCCACGTGGGTGTAGAGGCCGAGCGTCAGCAGCAGCGGGTAGAAGTCGCCGAGCAGTTGGCCGAGCGGCCCGGAGCGTCGTGCGCGCGGGGCGACCCAGCCGGCCACCAGCGCGGCGGCGGCGAGGGCGAGGACCAGCGTGACCTGCAGCCACGGCTGACGCGGGCCGCGCAGCAGCGTGAAGGCGAGCGCCACCGCGAGGTAGCCGAGCGTGACGCGGTCGATCGCCGCTAGAGCCATCCGCAGCTCCGGTAGGCGGCTGCCGTCCCCGCCAGCCCGGCCGCCAGCGGGATCCTCGCCTGCCAGCCGGCGTCCCGGCGCAGCGCCTCGCTGGAGCAGACCCAGCCCGGCGCCAGCAGCTCGTTCGCCTTGTCGCCGTCCAGCAGCGGCGTGCGGCCGAGGGCGCGCGAGAGCGCGCCGTTCGCGCCGAACAGGGGACGCACCAGCCATGCCGGCAGCGACAGCGTGCGGACGCGCCGGCCGACGGCCTCTGCCACCGCCTCCGCCAGCTCGCGATGGGTCACCGGCACCGGGTGGCCGGCGTGGTAGGTGCGGCCGAGCGTGGCCTCGGCCTCGCCAGCCCGCACCAGTGCGGCCGCCAGGTCTCCTGCGTGCACCAGCGTGAGCGGCTGCCGTCCGCCGCCGGGAAGCAGCACCAAGCCCCGCGACGCGGCCCGGAAGAGCGTCAGGAACGCGCGATCGCGCGGACCGTAGACCGCGGCCGGCCGCACCACGGTGAAGGGCACGCCGCTGGCGCGCACCGCCTCCTCGCCGGCCCGCTTGCTGCGACCGTACTCCGTCAGCGGCGCGGGCCCGCAGGACTCGTCGACCGGACGACCGGACGACGAGGGGCCCGTCACCGCCAGCGACGAGACCAGCACGAAGCGCGACACGCCCGCGCGCGCAGCCGCCCGGGCGAGGCGCGCCGCCCCCTCGCGGTTGGCGCGCAGGAACTCGCCCGGCGAGCGGGCGGCGGTGCGGCCGGCCACGTGGTACACGGTCGGGCCGCCCTCGACCAGCCTGGCGAGCGCGTCCTCGTCCTCGAGCGAGCCGGGCACCAGGTCGCAGCCCAGCGCCGCCAGGGCTTCGGTACGGGCTCCGGGGCGCACCAGGGCGCGGACGCGGGCGCCCCGGCGGACGAGCGTCTCTGCGAGGTGGGAGCCGACGAAGCCCGTCGCCCCGGTGAGCGCGACGTTCAGAGCGGCCTCTCGTAGATGCGGTAGGTCTTGTAGACCTCGAAGCCCATCCGGAGAAGCCCGTTGATCATCGGGTGGTTGTCCTCGAGGATCCAGCCGGCCTCGGCCCAGTCGAAGCCCTTCTTCCGCCCCTCCTCCCACACGTGGCGGTAGAGCACCGCGTCGATGCCCTTGCCCTGCCACTCCGGGAGCATCCCCAGCAGCAGCACGCGCAGGCGGTGGATGCGGCGGGCGGCCCACATCACCTTGAGGATCCCCGGGAACAGCCGGCCGGAGGGGTTCTTGCGCAGGGCCACGTTGAAATCGGGGACGGCGGCCGCGAAGCCGACCGGCTCGCCGTCGCGCTCGGCGAACGCCACCAGTTCGGGGACCACCAGCGGCTTGAGCTGCGCGGCGAGGTAGTCCACCTCCTGGTCGGTGAGCGGCAGGTAGCCCCAGTTCCTCTGCCAGCCGGCGTTGAAGAGGCGCTTCACCAGCGCGACCTCCTCCGCGAAGCGCTTCATGCGCAGCGGCCGGCAGACGACGCCGTAGCGGCGGCGGGCGAGATCGGTGGCGGCGACCAGCCGCTCCGGCAGCGTGGTGTGCGTGTTCTGGAAGGCGAGCACGTCCTTCGCCTTGCGGAAGCCGGCGGCCTCCACCAGGCGCGGGTAGTAGGGCGGGTTGTGCGGCATCATCAGCACGGAAGGGGTGGAGAAGCCGTCGACCAGGATGCCCACCTCGTCGTTGATCGACGGGTTCATGGGGCCGCGCAGGGTCACCAGCCCCCGCCCGCGCAGCCAGTCGGCCGCCGCGTCGAACAGGACCGACGCCACCGCCTGCTCGTCCACCGACTCGAAGAAACCGAAGAAGCCGGCGCCGTCGCCGTGCGTCTCCAGGTGCAGGCGGTCGTGGATGGCGGCGACGCGGCCGACCACGCGCTCGCCGGCGCGGGCCAGGAACAGCCGCCGGTCGGCGTGGCGGTAGGTGGGGTTGCGCCGCTCGTCCACGAGGGCGCGCGCGTCGCGCCGCAGCAGCGGCGTCCAGTTGGGGTTGCCTCGGTGCAGCCGATACGGCAGCTTGACGAAGAGGTCGAGGGCACGGCGGCCGTCGACGATCTCCACGCGGGGGCGGTCCATGGCGCCCCTTATACACCGCGCGCACGGCCGCGCGTCCCTGCGCCGATCGTTGGAATCGGGTGGGCTTTCTGCTACGCTGAACGATCACTTGACGTAGTGTGGCCGGATTCGCCGCCACGAGGGGCGGCTTCGAGGACGCACAAGGAGACGAGCCATTTCGAACAAGGTTTTCGTGGGCAACCTGAGCTTCGACGTCACCCGCGAGGAGCTCATCGAGGCCTTCAGCGCCGCCGGCCGAGTCGTGGACGCGAAGGTTCCCACCGACCGCGAGACCGGCCGCCCCCGCGGCTTCGCGTTCGTCGAGTACGAGAACGAGGAAGCGGCGAGGCGCTCCATCGAGCAGCTGAACGGACGCGATCTCAAGGGCCGGCCGCTGCGCGTCAACGAGGCCGAGAATCGGCCCCCGCGCGCCCCGGGCTCCGGCCCCGGCGGCTTCTCGCGCCCGGGCGGCGGGGGGGGCTTCTCGCGCCCCGGCGGCGGCTTCTCGCGCCCCGGCGGTGGGGGAGGCTTCTCGCGCCCCGGCGGCGGCTTCTCGCGCCCCGGCGGCTTCCGCACGCCGCCGGCATTCCCGCCTCCGGAGGAGGCCGGCGAGAGCAGGGGTCGTCGCTTCCGGCAGAAGCCGGAGCAGAACCGCCCGGCGCGGAAGACCAGCCCGCGGCGACGCCGCGACGACATCCCCGACGACGACGATTCCTCCTACTAGCTTCGGCGGGCCTCCCAGCCCTCGCACGACCGTGCGGCGCCTGCCCGACCGGGCGCGCTACGACCGCGCCACGATCGACGGCATCCTGGACGAGGGCCTCGTGTGCCACGTCGGCTTCGTCGCCGACGGGCAGCCGTTCGTGGTGCCGGCGGCGTACGCCCGCCTCGGCGACCGGCTGATCGTCCACGGCTCGGCCGCCAGCCGGATGCTGAAGGCGCTCGCCTCGGGCGCTCCCGCCTGCGTGACCGTCACTCTGCTCGACGGCCTGGTGCTCGCCCGCTCGGGATTCCACCACTCCATGAACTACCGCAGCGTTGTGGTGGTGGGGAGGGCGGAGGAGCTCGTCGACCCGGTCGAGAAGCGACGCGCGCTGGACGCGATCGTCGACCACATCGTGCCGGGACGCACCAGCGAGGTCCGCCCGCCGACCGACAAGGAGCTGCGGGGGACGCGGGTGGTGGCGCTGGCGATCAGCGAGGCGTCGGCCAAGCTGCGCAGCGGACCGCCGAAGGACGACGAGGAGGACTACGCGCTCGACTGCTGGGCCGGCGAGCTGCCGCTGGCGCAGCAACCGGGGCCCCCGGTCCCCGACCCGCGGCTGCGGGCGGGCATCGCACCCTCGCCCGTGGTCACCGGCTGGCGGCGCCCGGCCGGAAAGAGGGGCTGAGGCGGGTATCATCCCGCCGTGCTCGGCACGGCCCTGATCGCCCTCCTCGCCCTCGGACAACCGCCCCGCCCCTTCGCCGAGGAGCGGCAGCTCCTGGACCGCCGGCTGGAAGCGCTGCGCCGCATCCTGCCGGACGGCCCCTCGGCGGCCGCGGACGCCGCGCTGGCCCGCGAGGCGGCCGACTCGGTGCGGCTGGCCAGGGTCGGGGTGCAGGCACGGCCGCCGGTGGAGTCGGGCCGCCGCGGCGAGGTGGTGCTCGACTTCGCCGCGCTGGGCGGCTACGGGCAGATCAACGGCTTCTTCCGCAAGCTGGAGACCTCGCCGCGGCTGGTCGACGTGGAGAGCCTGACGCTGACCGCGACCGCCGAGGACCTCATCCGGCTCACGGCCGTGCTGCGCCTGCCGTACTGGCCGCCGAAGGCGCCGCTGCCGGCTGCGCCCGAAGCGGCGCCCGGGCGGACCGTCGTCGGCGTGCCGAGGCCCACGGCGGACGCCTTCCTGCGCGACCAGGCGCTGGCCTTCGCCAAGTCGGAGCTGATCGCCGAGCGGCGCCGGACGCGGCGGACGCCGCGCCTCTTCCTGGCGGAGCTGTCGGCGGCCTGCCGGGAGCGGCCCCTCGTCGTCGGCTACGCCTCGCTGGGCGAGGAGTTCACCGTGCGGGGGACGGTGCTCGGGCAGGCGGCGCTGCGCGACTTCGAGAACCGCCTGGAGCGCGGCTTCTTCCGCGTCTCCGAGTTCCTGATCGCGAAGCAGGGCGCCTGCCACCGCTTCGAAGCCCACGGCAGGAGCCCGGTGGTCGGCGGCGAGGCGGCGCTGCCGCTGGCGGGCGACGACCCGTTCGACGACACCGCGCCCTGCCGCGCCGACCGCGACGCGCCGGCGGGCCGCCCGCTGCTGGTGAAGGGACGCACGCCCACACCGAAGCAGCCGGGCAAGGGCCCGCTGACCCTGCGGCTGCGCGACGTGGACCTGGCCGACGTGTTCCATACGCTGGCGCGGCTGGGACTCGGCGGCTGGCTGGTCGATGAGGCGGTCACCGGGCGGACGAGCGTCGAGCTGGTCCGCGCCACGCTCGACGAGGCGCTGGCGGCGCTGCGCGGGAGCGCACGGCTCGACACCGCGGAGGCGGCGGCGGTGCGCCGCGTCTCGCTGGCGCAGTCGGGAAGCCGTGCCTCCCGCCCCGCGGCACGCCGCGAGCCGGCCGGCGGCGGACCGCCGGCCGTGTTCTGGCTCAAGCGAGCGGAGGTCCGCGACCTGCTCGCCGCGGGGGCCGAGCTCGATCCCTCGCTCGCGTCGTTGGGCCCGCCGGGCTTCCTGGGCCGGGTGAGCGTCTTCACCCGCGATGCGCCGCTGCTCGCGGTGCGCGCGGCGGTGCTCGAGGCGGCGTCCCTCACCGAGCGCACGGAGCAGGACCGCCGGGTGCTCGAACGGAAGACGGGCGCCAACGAGTCGCCGGTGCCGGTCGCCCGCAGCGCCCCGGAGCCGCGGCTGGCGCTGCGGCCGGAGGAGCTCAGCCTGGACGAGTTCGAGCTGGCGGGCGTGGGCTCGGCGGGCCAGGGCTTCCTCGCCTTCGTCTACGCGCCGACCGGCCAGCTCTACGCCTACGCGGCGGGCGACCGCCTGGCCGACGCCATCGTGCGCAGCGTCGATGCGGACGGCGTCACGCTGGAGACGGAGGAAGGCCCGCTGCAGCTCTCGGTGCCACCACTCCCGAACTGACGCAACCTACCGCACCGCCGGTGTCTGGCTGCTGTTCTTGTCCCTGTCGCACCGCGCGAGCATCGCTATACTATTCGTTGATATAGCTGGGGAGAGCAAAAAAAGACCCGGGAGGCTAACCTCCCGGGTCAGGCATTCGGGGCATTCTCGCCCGACGCACCAAGGGTGCGTTTCAAATCACCTGTGGTCCCGTAGGCCTTTCGGCCCCGCGTAGGCCCGGCGGCGTGCCCTCGGCTCCCATATTCCGCTCCTGGAAGCTTGTGGCGGCGGCTTCCGACCACGCCCCGTGCGCGCTCGTGACCGTCGCCCGACGAGATCGCGTCTGCCTCGACTCACCTCCCTGCGTGATGTTGGGCGTCCGCTCTCTCTGTCTCCAAGATCCGCCTCACCCAGCCTGCTGTCAAGAGGGAAACTGCGATCACGTTTCGTGTGCGGTCGCCAGCTCGCGACATGCTAGCGCACGCGCCAGGTGTCGCCGGCCTGCAGGAGGTGCGCCAGGTCGCCCTTGGATTTCTTCTCGGTGACGGTCCGTATCTGTTCGGCGACCTGCACCTCGTAACGCGGCGCGTCGACCGCGCGGAGCACGCCGATCGGCGTCGGGAAGCCCGGCGTCTGGTCGAGGCGCGAGAGCAGGAACGCGTAGGCCGGGTCGGGGTGGCGCTCGTCGTGCACCAGCAGGTCCGCCTCGCTGACGCCGTCGCCGAGGCGCACCACCTCGAGGGCGAGGCCGTGCAAACGGACGCCCTTGTCCCTCGCCTTGCCGAAGACGAGCGGCTTGCCGTGCTCGAGCGCGACGGTGTGCTCCTCGCGCACGTCCTTCTCGGTGAGCGCGTCCCAGGCGCCGTCGTTGAAGATGTTGCAGTTCTGCAGGATCTCGACGAACGCGGAGCCCTGGTGGGCCGCGGCCTTCTTCAGCACCGCCTTGAGGTGGGGCTGGAACACGTCCACCGAGCGCGCGACGAAGGTCGCCTCGGCGCCGAGGGCCAGCGAGAGCGGATTGAAGGGACGGTCGAGCGAGCCGTAGGGTGTGGACTTCGCCTTCTTGCCCACCTCGGAGGTCGGCGAGTACTGCCCCTTGGTGAGCCCGTAGATGCGGTTGTTGAAGAGCAGCACCTTGACGCCGACGTTGCGGCGCAGCAGGTGGATGGTGTGGTTGCCGCCGATCGACAGCCCGTCGCCGTCGCCGGTGGCCACCCACACCTCCAGCTCCGGCCGGGCGATCTTGATGCCGGTGGCGATGGCGGGCGCGCGCCCGTGGATGGTGTGGAAGCCGAAGGTGTTCATGTAGTACGGGAAGCGGCTGGAGCAGCCGATCCCCGACACGACCACGAACTTCTCCTTGGGCACCCCGAGCTCCGGGAAGACCGACTGCACCGCCGAGAGGATGGCGTAGTCGCCGCAGCCGGGACACCAGCGCACCTCCTGGTCGCTCTGGAAGTCCTTCTTCGTGTAGGTCGGCAGCGTGGTGGCGGCCATCAGCGTCCCCCGCCCAGCATCTCGTCGATCCTCGACTCGAGCTCGGCCTGTTTGAAGGGCTTGCCCTGCACCTTCGTGTACGGGACCGCGTCGACCAGGTACCTCGCGCGCAGCAGCCACAGCAGCTGCCCCGCGTTCAGCTCCGGCACCAGCACCCGCCGGTAGCGCTTCAGCACCGCGCCCAGGTTCCTCGGCAGCGGGTTCAGGTGGCGCAGGTGCACGTGCCCGATCCGCCGCCCGCGCCCGCGCTGCGCGCGCAGCGCGGCGGTGATCGCGCCATAGGTCGAGCCCCAGCCGACGACGACCAGCTCGCCCTCGGGGTCGCCGGCGGGGACCGCGTCGGGCACCTCCGCGGAGACCGCCTCTACCTTGGCCGCGCGCAGCTGCACCATCCGCTCGTGGTTGAGCGGGTCGTAGCTGACGTTGCCGGTCAGGTCCTGCTTCTCCAGGCCTCCGATGCGGTGCTCGAGGCCGGGCGTGCCGGGGACGGCCCACGGCCGGGCCAGCGTGTGCGGCTCGCGTTCGTACGGGCGGAAGCCCGCCGGGTCGGTACGGAAGCGGACCTTCATCTCCGGCAGCTCGGCGAGGTCCGGGATCCGCCAGGGCTCGGCGCCGTTCGCCAGGTAGCCGTCGGAGAGCACGATCACCGGCACCATGTACTTGACGGCGATGCGGCTCGCCTCGAGCGCGATCCAGAAGCAGTCGCCGGGCGAGCTGGGCGCCAGCACCGGCACCGGCGACTCGGAGTTGCGGCCGAAGAGGGCCTGCAGCAGGTCGGCCTGCTCGGTCTTGGTCGGCAGGCCGGTGGAGGGCCCGCCGCGCTGGATGTCGACCACCACGATCGGCAGCTCGACCATGGTGGCGAGGCCGATGGCCTCGGTCTTCAGCGCCATGCCCGGGCCCGAGGTGGTGGTGATCGCCAGCGAGCCGGCGTAGGCGGCGCCGATCGCCGCGGTGATGGCGGCGATCTCGTCCTCCGCCTGGAAGGTCACCACCCCGAACTCCTTGTGCGTCGACAGCTCGTGCAGGATGTCGGAGGCGGGGGTGATCGGGTAGCTGCCCTGGAAGAGAGGCAGCCCCGAGCGCTGGGAGGCGGCAATGAAGCCGAGGGCGAGCGCGGTGTTGCCGGAGAGGTTGCGGTAGAGCCCGGGCTGGAGCCGCGCGGGCGGGATGTCGTAGGTGACCTGGAAGGCCTCGGTCGCCTCGCAGTAGGCGTAGCCCGCCTTCATCGCCCGCTCGTTCGCCTCAGCCAGCAGCGGCTTGGCCCGGAACTTCTCCTGCAGCCAGCGCAAGGTGGGGTCCATGCTGCGGTTGTAGAGCCAGTAGCACATGCCCAGAGCGAAGAAGTTCTTGCACCGGTCCATGCTCTTGGCGTCGAGGCCGAGCTCGGCGAGCGCGTTGCGGGTGAGCCTGGTGAGCCCCACTGCGAAGACGCGGTAGGCGTCGAGCGAGTGGTCCTCCAGCGGGCTCTTCGCCAGCCCGGCCTTCTTGAGGTCGGTCTCCTTGAAGTCGTCGGCGTTGACGATGAGGATCCCGTTCGCCTTCAGGTCGGCCAGGTTCACCCGCAGCGCCGCCGGGTTCATGGCCACCAGCGCGTCGACCGCGTCGCCCGCGGTGTAGACGTCGGCGGCCCCGAAGTGGACCTGGAAGCCGCTGACGCCGGGCAGCGTGCCCGCGGGGGCGCGGATCTCGGCCGGGAAGTCGGGGAAGGTGGCGAGGTCGTTGCCGTAGAGCGCCGTGGTGTTGGTGAACTGGCTGCCCGTGATCTGCATGCCGTCGCCGGAGTCGCCGGCGAAGCGGATGACGGCGCTCTCCAGGGTCTCGCGACGGCGCGACGGCACCTCGGCGGCAGTTGTAGCCATGCGCTCTCTCAGTCAGGGGGAAAAGGGGGCGTGAGCCCGCTCTTGCCCGCAGTATAGCGCCGGCCGGGCCGGGCTGCTCCCGGGTCGACGCGCCGCGCTAGCCCTGGGCCTCGCCGCGCTCCGGGCCCGCCGAGGCGCCGCTCAGGGCGGGGTCCTCGGAGAGCCTCAGCGCGTCGCGCACGAGCGCCTCCTGCTCCTGCAGGTGGACCTTCATCCGCCCCGGCGCGGTTGCCGCCGACGCGGGACGGCCGGCGTAGCGGGGGACGCGACCGCCGGCCCGCACGGCACCGTCCAGGAAGCGCTCGCGCAGGAAGGACCAGGCGCCCATGTTGCGCGGCTCCTCCTGGCACCAGACGAGCTCCGCGGAGGGCGCATAGGCCGCGAGCACCGCCTCCAGCTCGCGCGCCGGCAGCGGGTACAGCCTCTCCAGGCGCACCAGCGCGACCTCCTGCCGTCGCTCGTCCTCGCGGGCCTTGAGGAGGTCGTAGTAGACCTTGCCGGTGCACAGCACCACCCTGCGCACGCGGGCGGGGTCGGGGTGGTCGTCGAGGACCGGCGCGAAGCCCCCCTGGGCCAGGTCCTCCAGGGAGGAGACGCAGCGCGGGTGGCGCAGCAGGCTCTTGGGGGTGAAGACCACCAGCGGCTTCTGCTGCGGCTCGCGCGCGTGCAGCCGCAGCAGGTGGAAGCAGGAGGCGGGCGTCGAGGGGTAGGCGATGCGCAGGTTGTCGCAGGCGGCCAGCTGCAGGAAGCGCTCGATGCGGGCGCTCGAGTGCTCGGGACCCTGGCCCTCCTGCCCGTGCGGCAGGAGCAGCACCAGGGAGCTGGGCTGGCCCCACTTGGTCTCGGAGCCGGCGAGGAACTGGTCGACGATCACCTGGGCGCCGTTGGCGAAGTCCCCGAACTGCGCCTCCCACATCACCAGCGCGCGCGGCTCGGCCACCGAGTAGCCGAACTCGAAGCCCATCACCGCCGCTTCCGAGAGCAGCGAGTCGTAGACCTCGAACACCGCCCCGGCGGGGGCGACGGCGTTGAGCGGGACGTGCTCCTGCTGCGTGCGCACGTCGTGCAGCACGGCGTGGCGCTGGGAAAACGTGCCCCGACCGGAGTCCTGGCCGGAGAGGCGGACCGGCACCCCCTCCAGCAGCAGCGTGCCCCAGGCCAGCGACTCGGCCGTGGCCCAGTCCACCTCGCCGCGGCCCTCGGCCAGCTCGGCGCGGCGCCTCACGAAGGGCAGCAGCTTGGGGTGGATCTCGAAGCCCTCGGGCAGCGTGCCCAGCGCCTTCAGCACCGTGCGCAGCCGCGCCCGCATGGCCGCGGGGTCGACCTCGGCCAACGCCCGCGGCTGGCGACGCTCGACCGCCTCGAAGGGCGCGGCCGGCGCCACGCCCTCGGACGACATCTCCGCCTTCTTCTCGGCCCAGAGCTTGTCGAGCTCCTCGCGGGTGACCACGCCCTCGCGCACCAGCTTGGCGCCATACAGCGAGGCGGCCGAAGGGTGGGTCTTGATCTTCGCGTACATCAACGGCTGGGTGTAGCTCGGCTCGTCGGTCTCGTTGTGCCCAAAGCGCCGGTAGCAGACGAGGTCGATCACCACGTCCTTGCGGAACTTCTGCCGGTACTCGAGGGCGAGCCCCGCCACGTGGGAGACGGCCTCCGGGTCGTCGCCGTTCACGTGGAAGGCCGGGGCGTGAACCATCTTGGCGACGTCGGTGGCGTAGGTGGAGGAGCGCGCGTCCTCGGGCAGGGTGGTGAAGCCGATCTGGTTGTTGACCACCACGTGGATGGTGCCGCCGGTGCGGTAGCCGTGCAGGCCCGAGAGGTGCATGGTCTCGGCCACGACCCCCTGCCCCGCGAACGCCGCGTCGCCGTGCATCAGCAGCGGCAGGACGCGCGCGTGGTCGCGGTCGCCCATGGCGTCCTGCTTGGCGCGGGTCATCCCCTCGACCACCGGGTTCACCCACTCGAGGTGGCTCGGGTTGGGAGCCAGGGTGACGGCGATGGTCTCGCCGGTGTCCGCCACGTGGGTGCCGCGGGCGCCCACGTGGTACTTGACGTCGCCCGAGCCCTGGTAGGAGGAGGGGTCGTTGCCCTCGAACTCGGCGAAGATCGCGGAGATCGGCTTGCCGACGGTGTTGGCCAGCACGTTCAGCCGGCCGCGGTGCGGCATGCCCAGCACCACCTCGCGCAGCCCGCGCACGGCGGCGTCGTTCAGGACCCGGTCGAGCAGGGGAATCAGCGCCTCCCCGCCCTCCAGCGAGAAGCGCTTGTGGCCGACGTACTTCGCGTGCAGGAAGCGCTCGAAGCTCTCCGCCTCCACCAGCTTCTCCAGCACCCGGCGCTTGCTGGCGGCGTCGAGCGCGGGGTAGTTGCGCGTCGACTCCATGCGGTGCTGCAGCCACTCCTTGCGCTCGGGGTCGGCGATGTACATGTACTCGACCGCGAGCGTCCCGCAGTAGGTCTCCCGCAGCACGTCCAGGATCTCGCGCAGGGTTGCCCGGTCCCGGCCGGAGAGCCCCCCGGTCAGGAACTCGCGGTCGAGGTCCCACAGGGTGAGGCCGTAGGTGGCCGGGTCGAGGTCGCGGTGCGGCGCGCGGGAGGCCTCCAGGGGGTCGAGGTCGGCGACCAGGTGGCCGCGGACGCGGTAGTTGTGGATGAGCTGCAGGACCTTGGTCTGCTTCTCCACCTCCTCCCGGCCGCCGGGAGTCCCGAACACCGCCGGGTGCACGTCCATCTCCCAGCGGACCGGCCGGAACGGCACCCCCAGGTCCGAGAAGATGCGGTCGTAGAAGCCGTCCTCGCCCTTCAGCAGCTCCTCGATGCGGCCGAGGAAGAGACCCGACTCCGCCCCCTGCACGATGCGGTGGTCGTAGGTGGAGGTCAGGGTCATCACCTTGCTGATGCCGAGCAGCCCCAGCGTGCGCGGGGCCATCGAGCGGTACTCCGCCGGGTAGTCGAGGGCGCCGGTGGCGACGATCACCCCCTGGCCCGGCATCAGGCGCGGTGCCGAGGAGGTGGTGCCGACGGTGCCGGGGTTGGTGAGCGACACCGTGGTGCCCATGAACTCGTCCGGGGAGACGCTGCCCTTGCGGGTGCGCGAGACCACGTCCTCGAAGGCCTTCAGCAGCTCGGCGAAGCCGAGCCGGTTGGCGTTGCGGACGTTCGGGACCAGCAGGCTCCGCGAGCCGTCCTTCCTCTGCACGTCGACGGCGATTCCCAGCCGGACCTCGTCGCGGTGGACGCGGTGGGGCTGGCCGTCCACCTCGGCATAGGCGTCGTTCATCCGCGGGAAGGCGTCGAGGGCGCGCAGGATGGCCCAGGCGATGACGTGGGTGAAGCTCACCCGCGGCTGCCCGGTCGAGTCGCGATGCTTGTTGAGCAGCCGGCGGTTCTCCTCCAGCGTGCGCACCGGGATGGTGCGCGCCGAGGTGGCCGTCGGCACCGACAGGCTGGCCTCCATGTTCTCGACCGCGCGCACCGCGCCGCCCCGGATCGGCTGCAGCACGTCGCCCGGCAGGATCGGCACCCGGGCCAGCGCCCGCGACCGCTCCGCCGGAACCAGCGGCGACCGCGGCACCGCCTGCAGCTCCGCGCTCGGCCGGGGAGTGCCACCGGCGTCCGACCCCGGCTGCGGCGCGGGCTCGGACGCCCGCCCGCTGAGGGTGTCGAAGTACGTGCGCCAGCCGGGCTCGACGGCCGAGGGGTCCTTGCGGTACTGCTCGAGCAGGTCGAGGGCGAAGACGTAGTTGCCGCCGAAGTCGTTGACCAGGGACTCGAGCAGCGGATCCTGGGCCGGGGTGCTCATGCACGAAGTCTAGGACGCGGCTCCGGACGGCTCAACCGGCGGGCGCCCTGCACCTGCGGCCGCTGCTTCCAGGACCTCGACCTGGTCGAGGGCCGGCGGCCCTGATCCGGGGGTTCGGGCTCAGGCCATCAGGTAGAAGGCCACCGCCGCCAGCGCCATCCCGGTGGCCACCACCCGGTTCGGCAGCACCCGGTAGAGCAGCAGCGAGATCACGATGGTGAGGCAGGGCGCGAGCGCGTTGATCATCGGGCTGACGATGATCACCTTCCCGTAGCGGAAGGCGTACACCATCATCAGCGCGCCCACGGCGTTCAGCGCCTGCACGGCGGCGGCCAGGCCGGGGCCGCTCCAGCCGTAGTTGATCGGCTTCGAGAAGTCGGTCATGCGCACGGCGAAGGGCGCCAGCAGCACTGCGGTCAGCATCAGGTAGAAGAAGAGGCTCTCGCTGCTCATGTGGGCGTTGGCGAAGCGCAGCACGTAGGCCTGCACCCCCCAGCCCAGGAAGACGAGCAGCGCCAGCGCCAGCCACAGCGGCCGCCTTCGGCCGGCAGGGTCCGGCGGCTGCCAGGAGAGCAGCGGGATGGCCACCAGCGCCAGCAGGATGCCGGTCCAGGCGCGCCCGCTCGCCGTCTCCCGCAGCAGCGCCACCGAGAGGACGACGCTCACCACCGGCGAGAGCGAGACCACCGGGAAGACGAGGTAGGCCGGGCCGCGACGGAGGGCCTCGAACAGCACCAGCTGCCCCGCCGCGCCGAGCAGGCCCGCCGCCGCGCCGAGCGCCACCGCGCGCAGGTCGTGCTCGGGGACCCAGCCGACCAGCGCGAGAGCGACCGCCGCGCAGGGGACCATGGTCAGCGACCAGACGACGTAGCCGAGGGTGGCCGGGAAGCCCTTCTTCTCCGGCAGCTCGATGAAGGCGCCCCACACGCCCCAGCAGAGCGTGGTCACCAGCGCGTAGACGAGCCAGGGCTGGGCGCCCATCTAGACGACGATCACTTCGACGCCGTGCGCCCGCAGCGCCGCCTCCATCTCCGGGCTGACCCGGCTGTCGGTGAGCACCTTGTGCACCTCCTCGATGCGGGCGATGACCGACAGGCTGCGCCTCTCGAACTTGCTGGCGTCGGCCACCACCACCACCTCGCGGGAGACCTGGATCATGGCGGCGTTGAGCTGCGCCTCCAGCACGTCCGGCGTCATCAGGCCGATCTCGGGGGAGATCCCGTCCACCCCCAGGAACAGCCGGTCGGCGTGCAGGTGGCGCAGCGTCTGCTCCGCGTGCGGACCCGCCAGCGAGTAGGACATCTGGCGCAGGATGCCGCCGATCATGATCACCCGCACGAAGGGCACGCCCGCCAGCTCCATGGCGATGTTGAGCGCGTTGGTGATCACGTTGAGCGACTGCAGGCGCATGCCGCAGATCTGGCGGGCGATCTCCAGGGTGGTGGTGCCGGAGTCGAGCATGATGGTCTCGCCGTCGTGGATCATCTGGACGGAGGCGCGGCCGATGCGCACCTTCTCCGCGTGGTGCTGGGTCTCCTTGACGGCGATGGGGACGTCGTCCGCGGACTCGTCGCGCTTCAGGGCGCCCCCGTGCGAGCGGATGAGCCGCCCCGCCTCGGCCAGCGCGTCGAGGTCGCCCCGGATGGTGACCGCGGAGACGCCGAAGCGGCCGACCAGCTCGTCGACGGTGACCCGCTCCTGGGTCTCCATCAGCTCCATGATCCGGCGCCGCCTCTCCTCGACCAGCAGCCGCGGCTGCTTCTTCTTGGTCATGGGTCGCTCCACCGGCGTCGGCCGGGATGTTGCCGGCATTATGCGGGCCGCTCCGCGCGCAGGCCCTGGCCCGCACAGACCCGGGCGTAGAGGCGGATCACCTGCCGCACGGCAGAAGCGACCAGCTCCTCCGGCGTGGTGCCGATCCGCCCCTCCCGGACCGCCTCGTACTGCCCGGGCAGGTACTGGCCGAGCAGGGGCAGCGGCGGCGGGAAGGAGTGCAGGTTGGCGCGCAGCCGGGCGAGCGCCGCCTGCACCGACGCCGCCGGCCAGTAGTAGCGCACGCGGTCGCTGTAGCCGAACGCGCGCTCCGCCCGCAGCGTCTCGCCCGGCCGGTGGTGGCCGCGCCAGTGGCGGGGGTCGGCGTCCATCGCCGCCTCGAGCGCGTCGCGCACCCCCGACAGCTCAACCTGCCGGCGCCCCCCCAACCACTCCCGCTCCACCGCTTCCAGCGCGAACACGGCCTGGCGGAAGGCGTACGTCAGCCAGGGGCCGACCTTCAGCACGCCGAAGCCGTCGGCGACCAGGCCCCGCAGGGCCCGCTCCGGCTGGTAGTCGGTCGAGTGCGCTTCGAAGACCATGCCGGGGGCATCGTCGAGGACCGGCCGCAGGGCTGCGCCGGCCGCGCGGTCGTACTCGAACACGCGGGCGGCGGTGAAGTCGACGCCCGGCTGCACCACCAGGGCGATCACGCGCTGCCAGGCCGACTCCAGCGAGCGCGCGCGGAAGGCGTCGCGCGCGAGGCCGAGCGCCCGCGTCGCCTCCGCCGCGCTGGTCACGGCGGGGGGGCTGGCGTCGCTCGTCTCGCCGCCGGGCGGGGGCACGTCGGTGCCGATGACGTACACCGGCGCCAGGGCCTCGTCCGCCAGGTCGCAGCGGGCGGCCTCCGCCGCGGCGGCCAGCTCGACGGTGCGCGCCGTGACCAGCTCGGGCGCAGGCGGCGCTCCCTCGGGTCCGGGGTCGCCGCCCAGGCGCATGCTGGCGTCGAGGTGGATCTTCGCGTAGCCGGCTCGCACGTACTGCCGCACCATCTCGCAGCCGGCTGCCATCGCCTCCGCGGCCGGCCGTGCACGGTAGGGGTGCGGCCCCAGGTGATCGCCGCCGAGGACCAGCCGCTCCGGCGGCAGCCCGGCCTCGCGCGCCGAGCCCCGGGCCCAGGCCGCGAAGTCGGCGGGCTTCTGGCCGGTGTAGCCTCCCTCGGGGTTGACCTGGTTGGAGGTCGACTCCACCAGCAGGCTGGAGCCGTCCTCGAGGGCCTGCTCGAGCGCCGCCTGCAGCACGAAGGGGTTCGCCGAGCAGATCGAGGCGATGCCACGCGGCTCGCCCCGCCGCTGCGCGCGCACGACGCCGGCCAGGGCCTCGGGTGTCAGATCAGCCATCGGTGCAGGTTCTCCGCCACGAACTCATCATCGTTCAGCGCGGGATAGGCGGCGAGCACGCGCTCGATCTCCTCCATCTGTCCGGGCGAGAGGTCCTCGCGCGGGTCCAGGCAGTGACGGCCGGCCAGCAGGCCCTGCCGGCGCAGGACCTCGTGGAGGCCGGCGATGCAGCCGGCGAAGCCGTGGCGGGCGTCGAACAGGGCGGCGTTGGCGTCCGTGAGCTGGGCCCCGACGCGCAGCAGGTCCCGCGCTCCCCCGGTCGCGCCGCCGCACGCGCGCGCCGCCTTCACCGCCTCGAGCAGCTCGACCGCCCGCTTCGTCCACACCGCCCACTGTCCGAGGAGCCCGCCCGCGAAGCGCGCGGCCGGCCGCGGCGGCGCCAGGTCGAGGTCGGTCAGCAGGTCGGCCACGATGGCGTCGTCGTTGCCGGTGTAGAGGGCGACCTCGGCGCAGCGGCCGCTCTCGACCAGCGCCCGCGCGACCTCGAGCGTCTGGTAGCGGCTGAAGGGCGCCACCTTGATCGCCACCACCCGCTCGACCTCCAGGAACGCCCGCCAGAACCCGGGGCCGAGCGGGCGGCCGCCGACCGCCGGCTGCAGGTAGAAGCCGAAGAGCGGCAGCACCTCCGCGACCCGACGGCAGTGGCCGACGAGCTCCTCGTCGTCCGCGTCGCGCAGCGCGGCGAGGCTCAGCAGGACCGCGTCGTAGCCGAGGTCGCAGGCGAGCCCGGCCTCGGCGATCGCCTGCTTCGTGGGTCCGATGGCGCCCGCGATCTTCAGCACGCGAGCCCCGCTGCCCTCCCGGTGGCGGCCGACGGCCTCCGCCGCCAGGCGCAGGACCGCGGGCAGCAGCCCGGCGTCGCGGATCGCGAACTGCGTGGTGTGCACGCCCACCGCCACACCGCCCGCGCCCGCGTCGCAGTAGTAGCGGGTGAGGGCCATCTGCCGGCGCTCGTCCAGCCGCCGCTCCGCGTCGAGCGCCAGGGGGTGGGCGGGGATCACCAGGCCGCGGCCCAGCGCCGCACGCAGCTCGCCGTCGAGCAGGCGGGCCTCAGAACCGGCCATCGGCCTTCTCGAATCCGGTCGGCTTGCCGAGCGAGCGGCCGCCGGAGACGATCCACTGCGCCACCCACTCCACGAGCCGGTCGGTGCCCACCTCGGGCCAGCCCAGCAGGCGATGGCACTCGCGGGCGTTGCCCAGCAGCGCCAGGCGCCCCTCCTCTCCGGCGAAGCCCGCCTCCCGTCCGAAGCGGCGGCCGAAGTGCATCGCCACCTCGCGCACGGGCAGCACGTGCTCGCCGGTCACGACCAGCGGACGCGGCGGCGACTCGCACAGCCCGAGGGCGCGGATGGCGTAGGAGAGGGCGTCGCCCTGCCAGATGGCGTTGAAGCAGGGCACGGTCAGGTCGAGCGGCCGTCCGTCGTGGACCCGCCGGGCCACGTCGACCAGGGTGCCGTAGCGCAGGTCGACCGCGTAGAAGAGCCGGAACAGCAGGCAGGGGGTCCCGCGCGTGCGCGAGTGGTGCTCGAAGATGCGCTCGCGGCCGAGGCAGGACTGCGCGTACTCGCCGACCGGCCCCACTGGGTCCTGCTCCGTGCAGCCGCCCGTGTCGGGGTCGACCAGCGGGTAGACGTTGCCGGTCGAGAAGACGACCGTCCGGGACCCCGCGTAGCGCCGGGCGACGTTCGCCGGGACCACGGTGTTGAGGGCCCAGGTGAGCGCCGGGTCGGCGCTGGCCCCGAACTTCACGCCGGCGAGGAAGAGGACGTTGGGCG
>Ga0335069_10002244_pt1 | contig 29984 bp, 38 predicted proteins | sample Lox_Sample_11_FD_206714 | JGI IMG/M metagenome (GOLD analysis project Ga0335069, IMG submission 206714) | Soil microbial communities from Loxahatchee National Wildlife Refuge, Florida, United States - Lox_Sample_1.1 | ecosystem: Environmental > Terrestrial > Soil > Wetlands | place: USA...
GTCTATATATCGCATAATCTCACGATTAAGCATATTTTCAAAGAATGTCAAAAGAGGAACAAGACCTTTATCCCTGGAAGCTTTAAGTCTTAGTTCTGATTTAGACTCAAATACCGCCCCCTGACCAGTGGCGGAAGTTTGAGACGAAAAGTTAATTTCTTCTGGAGCAATCTGATAAACCGCACAGGCAACCTTAATCAAGAAATCATTATATTTAGCAAACTCCATTTCCCTGTTCGTTTGTTGCATATTAACGAATTCAAGTCCGCCTTCGGCGGCTACGATTGGAGTTCTCCAAGAACCAGAAAGACCAGAAAGCTGGGCTAACCAAGCCTTTTTAAAACCGTCCATTTGGGCCTGATTCATGTTTGCTTTTACGTTCAAAACACCTTTGGGGCTTGAACCAACAGAAAAGAATCTACGGTTATATTCACTGGCGAATAGAATGGCGGTAATTGTTTGAACTAGTTGTTCTATTTCGGAAAAACCATATCCAGCTACGTTCACATCTGTTCTTGGCCAAGCTGTTACGAAGGCCATTTCATCAGAAGTATATTCACGAACAATCTGTCCGTTCATGACCTGAACAAAAGCTCTCTCTAGGTCTGGAACTTGAAAGGGGGCCGTGATATTATTGCGCTGTACAGGGTCATAAACGACATTGGCGTCGAGAGCTGTACTGGATTTAGGCATCAATCCAGAATCTAAATATTTACGAAGGGCTATACGAATAGTTGCTGAATCTACAGCTACTATCTCATGAAGTTTATTTCCGAATGTAAATACACGCTCAAAGTTAACTTGGTCAACAACCAAACGGTCACGTGCTATTTTTTTAATGAACTGCTCAAAATAGTCACGAACATGGGATGCGGAGCCAACTCCGCAATTAAGAATGAATTCTTCGTAGCTTTGAGCTTTCTTCTTCTCGCTCTCCGTCATACGAACGGAGCCTTTTTTCTTCACATTAAAACCAATGGCGTATTTAGAACGAGGGACTCTGGCGAAAGAAGATACTTGATTTAGGCGAGTATTTATTATGGCCGAAATGATTTGAGACTGCTTAACCATTTCATGCATAGTAAAATAAGTGAGGCCACGAATGAAAAAAGGATGATTAGCAGTATCACTGTACTGCATAGGATTATAAAGAAAAGACTTAGGACGAATTTTCTCTTCTTTGTCCATTTGAGCGGATTTTTGCAAATCCTGTAAAGTCTCAATGACTTCTCGTTCGGATGGTAAAGCCAAGGAAGCTGTATCATTGACACTCTTTATTAACTTATCTTGAGTTTCTGAATCTTTAACTATTTCAGGGACGACTTCCTGAGCGATTTGAACAATACGCTTATGATTTGGCGTCCTTTCGAAAGATGGAGGCATGTATTTTTTCCCTTAGATGGTTTTGAGTCATAATATCCCAAAATTTGAGGCATTCCCCTATAGAAACCATCTAAAACTGCCAGTAGAATCCGGATTAGGGGGAACTTGCGGGTCTTCCGGATTTCTAAGCAATTCGAGGGTATTTGGCAATGCTTCTGCAGGTAGGGGGATACTTGGTTTGACATCTTCCGGATTTAAATCTCCAAAAATACGATTATCCATAAAAGAATAAATCATGGTACTTTGGGCCTTGGCTAGTCCACTAGCGATGGCCCTTACAACCCCACAAACACTATCACATATGTCTTTTGAATAGATAGGTAAGTGGTCAACCCTCTTTCCATCATAAATCAATCTCCGAATTTCAAACAAGAATTTCTCATGTTCTGGATAAGAAATGCCACCGGCCCAGAGCATATTACGCATTAAATAATAGTCCTTATCCCGAATATTATGCTTTTCGGAAACGATACCATCTCGAAGAAGTTTTTCAAGAACATACTGGGACTGATATTGGTCATAAGAAACATATTGGCATCCTGTTAGAGCAATAAGCTGTTCTATAACTTCATCGACATTAACATGGCTAACAACGACATGCTGTTTTATTTGCGGTTCCCAAGTTATAATTTGGTCTATAACAACCCTGGTCTGTAGAGTCTTTAATTCTTGCTTTCCGTCCTCAGTGATGAACGTTGACTGCATATTACAAGGCTCTCCATGACCTATAACTACAGTCGTAGAGTCCCCAGATACGCTAAGGTCTACATGAATGGCGTAAGCTTTACTTTTATCAATCCTTCTTGTAGCGGTTATCTTTTTTATGGCATATTTAACCTTTTTACCTTGCCCATCAAATATTTCTTCTATCTGGCTAGTTACATCTACAAGAGGAAGAATATTTGTGTCGATAGCGGATTGAATACGTTCGTCATTATAAAAGAACCTATTAAGAGTAATCGGTGGAACCGTGCAAAATTTCATACGAGAGTCTGCAGGGTCGTTTTCGAATTGTTTTCTTAGCTTGATTGGAACATCCCACTCTTCAAACTTAAAGGTAGGCATTCCTTTATAAATTGGATTGAAATCCCAGGTGCAACCACGACGACCTACCAGCATACAATCTAGGTCGTCCTTTGTATCCTCGTACTCTTTATATTTACGCATGATAAAATCATCTGTACGACGAGGGAAACTAATAAGGACTCCAAGCCACGGCAAATTACGTGAAGCGGCGGAGGTTACTAGGGTATTGTAAATAATGTCGGCTTTACCAACATTAATTATTTCATCGCCATCAATGACAGTTTCAAACTTATCGTCAAATTCCGCAATTTCGTCTCCGCAGAAGAACAAGACGTTATAACCTTCGAAATTACCAGCTTCACTATGAAGACTATTACACCGGATATTGCTGGATGTTTCAACAGCAGTGTCCGTAATACGAATCTCCATGCGTGTTCCCTTGGAATTCCTGAGGACCTTGCCTTTTTCAACAACGTGAAAGTTATCTGTCAGCCATTTCCAGTTACGGATACGGCTAGTGAATTTACTAAAGAAAATTTTACGGGCCTGGGCCGCTGTCGGGGCCACATTCATAATATCGATATTTTCTTCTTTTGGGAAGTTGAAATATTCATGGGGGTCTTTCATGCACAATAGAATATGCATGAGATAGGCCTGAAGGACGGAGGTAACATAATCTTTCCCAGAACCTTTTCCCCAGAGCCAAACACCTACGTGCTTTTTGCGGTCTGTGGAAAATACCTTAAGTGGGTCAGTACCGATGAGGGAATATACAGCTTCATACTGACGCTCAGAAAATGGACGTAAATTGAGCTGGTACTTGTTAGTTACAAAATCGTCGAACTGGCATGGTTTGCACCAATAGTCTACCTGCCAATCTTCGTCTTTTGTGAATAAAATAGAATCTAGTAAATTTGTCATTTACTACACTTCCGAGTAAAGACTTTTGACAGTAAGTTCCTCTAAACAATTAAAACGTCTCCAAAGAACCCCAATGGCCCCTCTTAGAGATATTCTTACTAAATCTACAGTTTTGCTTTTACTGTCTTCAAAATATGCTTTTGTTTGAGGAATAAATTTAAGAGTTAGATTTTCCACTCTTCATCTCTTTTTCGAAGATATCTTTAAGAGTGGTTGATTTCCTGATTAGGAAGGCCATTTCATTGAAAAACTTTTCTTTTAAAATTGGGTCTTCTATGGTATTTTCAAAAGCTTGACGGACCATTACCAAGAGTTCAACAACTCGTTCACCTTCTCCACCCACAATATTGACACTCATAGAGGGCGAGGTGAGGGACTTGCTTAATTCAATATATCCGGCCAGACTTTCACGAATCTTATCTCGAACACTAAGAACCAAAGCTTTATTCTTTGGCCCAACCGCCATTTCCAGCAATTCATCGGAATTGTTCAAATCTTCCATAGCTGAAGCTACAATATTATCAAGCATCTCACGGTTCTTGGCCGTTGTGCCTAGAAAATCATCGAAACCTTTACTACGAGTGTCGTTGGTTTTTTCCAACGATGTATTATTTCCATTTGAGGATAAGTCGGGGATTTCAAGAAGTGCCGAAGGAACAGCTCTCAAAAGATGCTTCTTATGAGCAAATAAGCTCATTTGAGTCAGCGGTTTAGATTTGTTTGTGAAATGCCCGGAAAATCTAGCCAATACTTCATCAACTGGAGTCTCATTCAACAACTCCTTATCCATACTGGCTACGATTTCATCGTTGGGATGTTCGCAAACCCGGCACTTTGAAACCTTCAGATAAGAATACATTAGGGTTGATTAGGCTGTGGCTTAGGCTTATTCTTCGAGCCTTTTGGACGGCCTTTAATACCCTTCCTACTTCCTGGCGCAGGTTGATTTCCCTCTTGGGCGGGAGTGTTTGCACCCTCAGCTTCAGGGGCCGGAGCAACGGCTGGTTGATTGGCGGTACCGGCATAAGGGTCGAATAAAACTCCGGCTTTCATCATCTTTTGGGCTGTTGCAGAATCAACTACAACAATATTGCCTTCTTTGTTACGAAAGGCGGCTTTACGCTTATTACCTTCAAAGAACTTATCAAACTCGTCCTTTTGAATGGGCTTTACTGAATTTGCTGGTCTTGCGGAATCCATAGACTTCTCCAATTCTTTGGCGTTTTTTGTAGTAATCAGTTGTTTTCCAACCACATACTTACCTTTTTGAACGCCATCATGTGCCGTATTTGAATTACGAACACGTTTTAATTTACCCTTGGCTGTATCAGACAAGGCCTTGACTTGAATTTCTTTTTGAATATAGGCTTCTGGACGCTCACCATCCGTCCAAAGTTCACGGAAACCTTTATAATTTACGACCTTATTTCCATCCTTATCTTCACTTTGAATGTAAGGAACACACGTGCAGATAATTGGAATCGTAAATGTTTGTGTGCCAATCATCTTTTGAACGGCACTTTTTAACCCATTCTTGCAATTTTTGCAACTCTTATCACGGTGGTCAAACAGAAATTTATCGAATTCGATAACACTGCCTGTACCTACCGGAATGGCGTATTTACGTTCGGTCGATTTATCCTTTTCTTTATTTGCGGCTTTCGCCTTAGCTTCTTTTGTCGAAGGGTCGAACATCTTCATTACCTCTTTTTAAATATTTTTTCTAACCACCACTTTATTTCATATCTCAGCTTCCTAAAAAAACTGGGTGGCGTCCAGATTCTAAGCTGTGAATAATTGAATAAAATCAAATCTTTTTCATCCAGCTCTTTATCGTCTAAATCGATGAACTGGACAGTGTTCAAATCAAGAACACCGCTTAATTTATCCCCGTTATTTCCATCATAATAAAAAACATAGATTGGTTCTTCAGCTCTCTTCATAAAACAAGCGTACAGCCCTAAGATTTCCTGCTTATTGAGCAGGACAGTCTTTTTGTAGCCATTCGCCAAGTGTATGTTCACCAATCTGTACTTTATAGAGTCTTCTGGCATCCTTTTTTCCTCGACTAATATCTTTGATATTCAAATATGGGATATCATCAAAAGCTTTCATGCATTCTTTTAAATCTGGTCGTGCATCAATCTCTTTTTCCAGGATATCCCTTACAGAGTGGATGATTCTCTGCACCGTGAAATGCTTAATCTTAAGTATCTGAGATATTTCTTTTAAAGTTTTTAATTCCACGTAATACAAGAGAAGGCACTTGAATTTATCCGGTGGTAGTATATTGACGGAGAACCGTAAAAATTCGATGTAGTCCAGCTTGTAATGGTACGTATAAACAACCTTGACTTTTCTTGAAATAATCTTCCTGCGGCGTACCACTTCGCAAGGAAGAAGTTCTAATAGTTCCGCAATCTCCGCCGTTCGTCTTTTGTGGATAATCAAAGCCACAAAATCACGCTCTAAAGGCGTTAAATAAATATCAGAGATGGTTAGCAATAAGTCGTGGGATATCTCTCTTGAAATATCCTGTATGTCTTCTGCCGTTTCAGCTGTCTGCATTGATTACCTTTGCAGAGGTCTATCGATTGTAAAGGCTCCAAATAGAGGTATATTAATACCCAAAATTTAAGCTTATTCCCGCAAATCTTTCGAAATATGCGGTATCGCAACCCATCTTTTCACGGTTCTGTTGGGCAAATCAACGGCTACTTGAGCCATTAATCCACGCTTTCTTAAGACTTTCCCAATGAATCCGTTCAGGATGCCTTCCAGCACTTTAACTCTATCTCCAATCTTTATCACGCTCTTTTTTGATGAAACGCTATTCTTGAAAGTTTTTATTTGGTCTTCTGGAATATCATAAGGTAACCCATTTTTACCTAAATTAAAGAAAATGCCAATGCGGCTCTTTTTTATAACCGCCATAATCTCTCGAATCTTTTTATCATTGATTTTAAGAAGAATATACCCTTGAAGAAGACTTTTATCTTCTTCGAGTTTTAGGGTATCTTGTTTGAATTCAAAAATCAGTATATTATTAATAATCTTACTTTTCATGTCATATCCAGCCTTCTTCAATTCTGCGAGAAGGTCTTCTTTGGTCACAGTTTGACTTTGGATAGCGTACCACTTATACATTGATTTTACCTTTATTTTTATCCATGAAAATTTTAAAGGCTTCTTTGGATAATTTAAGGGCATTTTCATAATCAGTTATAACAAAAACATTGATGCACCCGCCGATTTCAGGGTCATGTGGTATAACATCGTTAAATTTATGTACATAGCAACATGTATCTTCGATTCTTTTATCCCCGGTTTCGTGTCGGATAAGCTCTCCGGTCTGTTTAAAGTAAAACTGGTGCCAGGGAGCGAATTTAGTTTCTTTTGTACAAAGTTCGTGTTCTTTTATTGGCATAACTTCATAATGAGAAAGAGAAGAATCTTGCTTATCGACTAAACTTTGATAACATTCCTGAGCTTTTTCTTTATCATTCCAAATAGAATGGATATATAAATCATCCGAATCGTCATTTTTTAAAGTTATAAGATATACTAGCATTATCGAATCCTATTGAATACTGTTGAGTTTCCAGACTTAGAAAGTTCATATCCATGTGTTGCCACATCTAAAAATGTACTTTGATGTGTCACAAGAAGGAATTTCATGTTTAATTGGGCCGAAAGAGACTTCAGTAGAGCGGCCACTTTGGGCACATATTCCTCACTTACGTGGGCAAAACTTTCATCCATGAACATAACTGATTGGCGTCTTGGACGAATAGAGGCCAACATCAAAGCTTTCAATACAAAGGCCACTACGTCAACAATCCCACCACCACAGCTCTCCATGATATCCAATTCCATACCGTCCGGCTTAATTAGCTTGAACTTGGTTAGAACCCTCTTTTCAGAGGACACTTCAATTGAGAATTTATAGTCAAAGCCAAATACTTCATTGATAGCCATAGTAATGACACGCTCAAACATCTCGATGGTAGCTTTCTTCTTCTGTTCGCCTATTCGTTTCATTGTTTCGCCAGCGATAGATAAGATTTGAAGTTGGTCTGTAACAGACTCTAAATCAGCCCGTGTTTTATCCAAAAGCTCTTTATTGGCTTTAATGCCATATTGGAGATTAAGAATAGAACGCTCTAGCTGTTTCAGGTCTGTCACAGAGTAACTCCGGTTGTGACTTTTCCAGCCACCTTATCTTCAAGGTCTTTGACCATACTTTCTACTTTAGTCAAAGATTCTCCAAATTTTACTTCCAATTCTCCAATACTCTTTTCCTCTGCCTCAATCGCTAATTTAAGTTGGTCCGCATCTTTAATTCCAGCGTATTCAAGTTCTTTCAGAATAGCTTTCTTCTTCTCGTCATTTTCCTTTTGCTTATATTTAAGGATTTCAATCTTTGATTGAAGAGATGTTAATCTTCCTTGTAAAAGGTCATTATTTCCCATATTATCGTCTCCTGGGCGAATAATCGCCAAAAGTTATTTCATTGCTCTTATTTTTGAAGTAAGAATGAGGACATGTGCTTCTGAAAACACATTCCCCGCATATTTTACTTGACGGCGTAGCTTTAAAGTTACCGGCATTCACCGCTTCATTAACTTCCGAAAACATTTGAAGTACCGTATGCTGTAATTCGGAAGTTATAGTAACACCAAATTTAGCTCCCGAACGAAACATCAGATAAAAGGCGTCAGTTATAGGTTTATTAAATTTCTTTTTTAAAACCAGGGAGTAAAGAATGAGTTGAATCGGAGTAATATAAGTAGTATCTTTACTCGTCTTAAAATCACAGATAATGATGCCATTATCCGTTTCACGTAGCCAATCCACACTTCCTTGTACATAAAGTCCTTTCTCTAATTCGAATGGTTCTTCATAGGTTCCAATAGAATATTCATTCTTAAAGTCTCCTACATCCATTCCTAATTTTTTAATAACATTAACAGCTGTTGTTAAAACCTGTCTGCTTTTTACTTTTATCGCTTCTTTATTCTCGCCATGAACAAAAAGAATAACTCCATTTTTTAATTTGTCTTGGTAAACCTTTTCGAACATTCTATCAAAAATAGAATCGATATATGCTGTATCGATTGGCCTAGCATGTTTAAACGCCTCTTCGAGGCATTCGTGAACCACGGACCCCTCAATAAAAAATCTATTATTCTGTGGAATAGAAGATTTAGCTCGGTCTATATACTTCAATTTGAAGAAATACGGGCAAGCCTTATAATTTGTGAATGAAGTGTAAGAAAGAGCTATCATTCGACCTCACGTGTTGCCAATAATTGTTTCAAATAAAGATTTCCATTACCTTCCGCATTTTTAGAAAGGCGCTCAGGTTCCCAGTAATAATACAGCCAAAGAGCGTGTAATATATTCTCAGTCCACATGTGCTTAGTGGCCTCTATTGCACGATGCGTTTCCACAGCTTTTTCTAAAATCATACAGCCTCTTCCGCTCGGTCAAGAAGTTCATAAATCTTTGTTTTCACGGGTTCTTTAATTGAGTTAAGTTCTTTAACCATATGCCGAATACTCTCTGGCCCCGACAATTCTACATTCTGCGATTCGTGCCGGATAAGTTCTCCCAACTTATTAATCTCAGCCTCGGCCTGTTCGCTTTCCGCTCTCTTTTTAAGGTCGAAGACTTTCTCTGGAGGAAGAGCGGATTTCAACGGAAAATACTTTAAAGTCTTAGTATCCGTATCTAATAAAGTCACAGTAATTTTTCGATTTATATTGCTCTCAGTTAAAGACCCACGAGTCATTGACCCACGGTTAATTATCCTAGTCTTGGAATTTACCTTAATCTCGCCTAAATCATCGTGTACATGTCCATTAAAATGAAAATCAACAGTACTTCCAGCCAGCCTCGAATATAAAGTATACGGTTCATAAACAGGTGGATTTGGATATAAATCCCCATGACTCATGTGTATATGAACCCCCTTAAATGTATCCCCTGCTTTAAGTTCCTGACTAAGGTCTATAATCGGAATATAATTAGTTATATCGGCCTCATAATTGTCTGTCTTCGGAGCCCCAGTTATGATGACCTGATTCCAATGATTGAATACTTCACCTTTATTCAAAAGTTTTAATTTGGAAGCCTTGCAAAGAGTAGAGAGAGGCTGTCTCGCCAAGCTATCTGCGTTCCTGTCAGGAAGGTCGTGGTCCCCAAAGATACCAATCGTATCGCATGGGAGGGAGTTAAAATAATCGATAAGTCTGTTGGTAAGAGAATAAGGGTTTCGCATCCAGCTTTTGAGGTGGAAGAAATCTCCCGAACAGAGTATAATATCGACTTTTTCTTTTTTGGCAATATCTCTGATTTCATCGAGTTTCCTAAAGCAGGTGGCTTGGTAGTCGTCTATCCTAGACGCAGGAGCCACCGCAGAAAAATGTGGGTCCGTAAAATGAAGAATCTTCAAAGCGGCCTCCCACAAGCTTCACATATTTTAATCTGTGATTTAATTTCAGCATATTCGTCTTCCGCTTTATACTGTTCGGCACAGTGATTGGTATTTTGAACTTCTATTTCATTTAGAATGCTGAGAGCGCTTTTTAGTTTGGCCAGCTTATCCCATTTTTCTGAGATAATTGTTTGAACATAGGCCAATTTTTCTACGCTACTACCAAGATTAGTTATATTATCCGTGTATTCTTGTGTGAGCGTAAATTCAGAAATACCAAAGAGTTTATCTTTACATGCTTTTAGGGAGTCTCTTCGACTATAGGATTTTTTAAGATTCTCCTGTAAGTCGGTGACCACCTTGTAATGTTTGTCCAACGAAGAACTATCAATAGTCCGATGTTCAAGTGACAATAACTCTCTATACTGGCTTTTTTTGGATATATTTTCAGATTGAGTTTTTTCAATGTTTTCTCCGAGAACTGTCAAACTCTCAAAAAGTTTCTTTACCTGTTCCGACTCAAGATATAGGTGGTCATACTTAAGAAGCCCCTTTATAGACTCAGTGAGAACATCGCCTTTCGCCTTTAACTTCTGGGCCTCCGAATTAGCTTCTCGGATAGCCGAATAAAGGATATTAATTCCGGAAAGACTGCTTATGGCCTTGGTTACTACTGACGATGAATCAGCCAAAAGAAACGGAGAATCAAATTGACCCGAAAAATTCAAATCTAGAGTTAAATCTTTATCGAGAGCGAGTTCATCGGTCCTAAGATAGTTGGCAACCTCAGGAGGAATTTCTTTTCCAATTTTGCTGAGGACTTTTGACCCAGCATAGTATGTATTCTGTCCTCGACCTTTTGCGATTGCAACAGTAGTGCCGTCATCCGAATTTTGTTGAATGTATAATCCACCTGTACCATGTTTAACCAACTCCAATCCACCAGAGTTTCTGTGTAACAAGCGCAGAGCCCGGATAACAGCCGATTTACCAACATCGGATTGACCCACCAATACTGTCAATGGGCCAATCTCGATATCAGCTTCGGCAATACTCTGGAAGTTCTTTATATTGAGCTTCATTAAGAGCCTTAGAGTGAGATACTATCACCTGATGCTACTTTTTCATCTTCCTCTGAGAACTCTTCCTCTTCAACTCCAACATCCGAGGCTTTTAGCGTCTTATTTGCACCACTCAAATCAAAATCTTTGGAATCGAACTTAACGGCTTTACCATTAAGCTTAGCGATTATATTCTGTGTCAATTTAGGGTTAACCGAGAGCAAATTCCAGAAATTAAGATAAGACGAAGCCTTGATTGTCTTGTCATCCTTCAAGTAATGTTCTCCGCCCTTTTCAGCGATGATAGTGCCATCAGCAATGCCACGTTTAATGGCACTGGTGATAATATCAAAGCCTTTACCATTACGGAGGGTCATAATTCCTTCACCAAAAGGCTCACCGACCCGGTTCTTAATGAATTTAACTTTGATTTCCCGACCAATCTTAACATTAACTTTTTTCTTGGCGTCCTTCTCAGAAGCTACCTGTTGAGTAATATAGCCTTGAGGTTTCAAGCTAATACGAAGGTCACAATGATGTTTCAAAGCACGGCCACCTGGAGTATCTTCAGGCTCACCTAAAGCTAGGAAGGCTGGGCCTTTTTGAACCTTGGACATAAGATGATTGATGAAAATGACTACAGCTCCCGATTTACGAAAGTCGGGGCCATAGACACGGAGAGTTTTGCTCAGGACTTTGGCTTTGAGCATCATGTCGTTGCCTTCAAGTCCCTTTTCTTCCACGCTTTCCAATTCAGCCTTTGGCACCATTGTGGCAAGAGAATCGGCAATGGCCCCACAAAAGGCTCCAGTAGACAAGAGCTTTTTCATGATTTCCATACCATCTTCGAGAGAAGCATCTTCTGGAAGGGCGAAAATAACCTCTTCAACCGGAACACCTAATTTACGTAGATAATCCTTAGAGGTAGCCATTTCATAGTCCAAGAACAAAATCTTCTTTTTAGTGGCCCTAGCTAGCTGAGATAGAATTTGCCATGCCAATGTAGTTTTACCGCTGGATTCAGGCCCGGAAATCTCTACAATCTTGCCCATAGGCATACCACCTAGATTTGTAGCCTTATTAAATTCATAGAAATCTGTCGGAATAACTTCAACTTCAACCTGTTGGTCAAAAGTACGAACTGTGTCTTTTCCATATTCCGCCTTAACTTCCGCTAAAGCATTGCTCAAACTTTCATTAAAATCACTAGTCTTCTTTGCCATTGTCTTTTCCTCCGTTTTCATCTGGTGGTAAATCAATACCTTTTTGTTTTATTTCATCTGTCTTTTCATCGTCCTTAAGGTCATCCAAAGAATCAACTTCTAGCTTCTCAACAAATTCACATCCTCCATCCATATCGTGTTCTGCTCCATCGGGACAAACAACAATAAGTTGATGTGTGCCAAAAGTCGGATAAATAGCTCTCAGTAAACTTTCGAGTGGAACTACGGTATCCATAAAGTCTTCGCCACCCATGTCTGGGTTGTCGATATTATAAGTCCAGGTTTCTCCATTGATTTCGATGGTTATCTTAATCATTTAATACCAAACCATTTTTTTAATATGCCAAAACATGTTGGGCATAAGTCTTTCCAGCCCATACCATCTCTATCATCGTCGAATAAATCTCCAACTAAAACTTTTTCTGATTCCCCTTTAATTTCGTTGGAACATTTATCACAATATAATTTGCTACTCACTTCTTTCCTCTTTTGAACATATAGAAATCATTGATTCGAGTACAAATTCCAAACTGTTTATCTGGTTGTGTCTTGTGCTTCTTCTTGACCGGGGCATTACCCCAAACAATTTGTTGCTGGAGCTCATTAAGTTCTTTCTTTAAAGCTTCTTGGTCTTTTTGCATATACCTCCAGCAATAAAGACCCACTTCAGCGAGAGCCACAGCATCTGTTTCATCATAAGATTCTATTGTTTTTTCTTCCAGACCGTCCTCTTCATACTTTTTAAAAAGAATACCTGCTATTTCTTCTTTTTCTGCATTTCCGTTACCTGTTACAAAGCTCTTTAATTTTTTAGGGCTTACAATAATTAAATCAGCTTTTGTCATACAGAAAGTTGAATAAATACCGAAAACTCCGCCCCGTGCGGCGGCTTGTCCCATAGCTCCTGTGGCAACACCTTCAAGAGCTATAGAAGCAATGGGGCCAAAATTTTTCTCTATTGTTTTTAAATCATCTTTGATGAATTTAAGATGTTCTAAAAGAGCAATAGCGTCCGAATAATGACCTAATTTAACAGTCGGGTGAAATACTGTTGAGCCCATGTAGGTAGTCTTTTTTGTGTCGGAGTCGTGTAGTAAAAATCCTCTTCCACTATTCGCAAAAGCTTGGTCATACCCAACATGGCAAGTAATCATTAATGGTCCGCTGGGGGAAATGTTTCCGTAGTTTCTTTTTGTGCCCGTACAGCATCTGCTTGAGTTTTACTAGCGGCTTCGGCCTCAGCTTTAGCTTTTTCCGCTTGTTCAAGCAATACTTTGGAATTCTTAATAAGTTCGTCTTCCGCCTTCTTTTTATATTCAGCGAAAGCTTCCAAAGCTCCTTCTTTCAGTAATCCGCTCTCAACCAAGAAAGACATGAAGGTCGCAAAATTCCAATGAACTTCCTTGAAATCAATGTCGATATGGACCAAAGAATTTTGAAGAAGACGGACAATTTCATTGTTGGCCTTATTAACTTCTTGGCCAAAAGCAAACAAATCGGCAATCCTGGCCACTCTCAGCATCTTTACGGATTCTGGATGTACTTCCCTACCTTGTGTATCTTTTCCGCTCTTTAGAATTGAGCGAATATCGGCACGGCTAGGAAGGTCTTGTACGGGTACATTTATTTTTACAACCGGCTCTGTTTCAGCTGTTTCTTGTTTCTGTTCTTCTGACATTTATTCCTCCAAATTTATAAAAAGGGTGCCACCGAATCTCTCATTGCTCGGTGGCCACACAATGGATTCCCAGGGAAGGTGTTCTGGGGGAGAGGTTTACAGAGAGATGCTTTCCATCAACTTCTTAGCTTCCTCGTCTTTTTGCGTAGGCGAAGCACTCGCAGGAGTGCTTACCGTAGCTTGAGAAGCTGGAGCGGAAGTTGCTGTAGCACTTGATGGGGTAGAAGTAGTCGGCTTAGAATCCCCATTTTTAGGGGCGTTGTTCCGAGTAATTTCACCATCAACGATTTTCTGCATTGTTTCGGCTGAAACTAATGGAGCGATTACCCGAAGAATATCCATTTCTTCGACTTTCTTGGTATAATCAGCTTTGATTTCAGCGAAATCGGTTGGGTTTGAAGCGGCCAATTTCTTCAATCCACAGTCGCCTGTGGGCAAGAAAGACAGCGTTTGAAATTTAGGATTAAGACAGGATACAACGAAATCCTGCTGATACATCATGTCTCCAATAGTCTTATGAATACCATGAAGGATACTAAACGTACCATTACCCTTGCCATTTCCGAATACAAAGGCTTTCACTGTATATCCAAAAGGCTTGGAAATAACACCATCAATATCTGTGTAATACTCCAAAACAACTGTACCAAACCTATCGGTTGGGCGCATGCCTTTATTACACGCTGGGCAAGGTTCTCCAGAAGAGGCCAAACACCGCATATAACCATAACCCTCTTGATAGTGAACGGCTTCTTTCAAAACTTTTTTAGAAATGAACACAATACGCTTTTTACGATGCTGTTCATCATCTGAAAACTTAAATCTCTCGAACCGTACTCCTACGGCCTTATCGTCTCCAAAACTAGTTTCTAAACTCATTTCTTTATCTCCATCTCTTTTTTATTTATACCCTTCTAAGGGTATATAGCTTACAATGTTATTTGAGCCTCTCCGGTTTGAGCGGCAACTTTTTCAACTGAGGACAAAGTAGATTCTTGAAGGATACCTTTGGCAGTAAATCCATCAACTTGAATTTTCATTTGGCCGGTCAATACTTGATTCCTGATGACTTGAATTTGAGCATGAACACTCATACCGGCGCTACTCAAATCCCGATATACCATTTCGACAGCCTCTTTAAAAGATTTTACGCTGTCGAGAATGGATTCCCATTCTTCCTTCTCTTTAATCGCTGGTACATATTCTCGAAGACGAAGCATCTTTTCTTCAAAGCTTTTGGCTTTTTCAATTATGGCGGCATGTGTCGTGAATGCCTTTCCTAGCTCGTCTTTTAAAACGATTTCCGAATTAGCCAAAAGACGTTTGACTTCCAATTCCAGGCCGATAGCCTGAACTAAAGAGGTACGCACCCATTCCTGGTATCCACGAATTTTAGAAATAACCGAATGAAGTTCATTCAGGTCATCACCCGGATTAGCTGGAAGCTGAACCGTTCCTACTTGCTTAAGCCCATCAATAGTTTTAAGCATAGATTCTTGACGTTTTTCAATCCAGGAACTTGGAAGAACTCGAAGGTCACTCATTTTTTCACCTTTTTATTTAAAAGTACATCTATAGCCGAATGATAAAGTTCTAGTTCTTTATTACTAAGAACTCCAATTCCATCAATCGAAGCACCGGCCCGTCTGACACAAAAACATTTAAATACTTCTAGCGCTATTTCAGTGGACATTTGTTTTTTCCTTTTCGTTTGTCCCAGAATCCTTAAACATAAACGGTTTTCGTTTCATTACCTCAAGAAGACTATAACCGACGATATCCATGAATGGATTCTCACCCATTAAGTCATTCTTGTTAGTTGAGATACGATTCAGCTTATCAATAATCCTGACTATGGTCAGTGCTGAATCCATCTGGTCCGGCGATATACCGTTAGGGTATAGCACCTTCATTATTTGCGGTGCCTTAGAGAAAGAATCTCCGTAGGCTTTTTGCTTGTCCATTACCAGCTTACCAATATCTCGGCCTAGCGTTGAATAATCTGTATAATCGTAGTTTCTCTCGCCCATCATACAACCCCTTGTATTATCTATAAGTATTATACACAAGCCATTAAGAAAATGAAACTTTTAATCCTAAAGATTCAATATTGCTTACTAAAGAACGCTTTGGAAATACCTTAACTGGTGTAACTTCGCCCGTTTCTTCATCTACGTCTTCCGGCTCCATTAAAGTAGACCCCGCCCTAATAAAAGTAGCACATTCACCTTTATTGTTCTTGAATAGTTTTTTTAGCTCTGGTCCAGTTTTAATTAATATCTCAGGGCTTCCTATTATTGTCATCCTACTACCCAACGGAATATTATCCAGTGTCATCCCAGGCTCATAGTCGATAACGTCTCCCCAGCTATACCCAATGGCGGCATCAGCCACAATATCAACAAAACCATCAATTTTAAGTTCCATGCATTTTTTAATAAGTTCTACAGCTTCTGAAACAGGGATATTTTCATTCACTTCGAACAACAATTCATCATGTACTTGAAGCACCATATGAATATCTTTATCCTTAAGATGCTTATCCAAACGAATCATCGCAATCTTTAAAATATCGGCGGCAGTTCCTTGAATTTTAGTATTAACAGCCTTACGTAAATCTTCCCCAATCTTTCCCCTATTCTCTTTTTCGTGTGGGTTTAGATAAAGATTAACAAGATTTCGTTTGCGGCCATATTCTGTTTTCACAAACTTATTCTTACGGGCTTCATCTTTAATCTTATTAATCCAGGGCAAGACTCCTGGAATTTTTTTGAAATAATCATTCAACATATCTTCGGCTTCTTGTTCGGAACATTTAAGATTATTCGCTAAACTAATAGTTCCCATTCCATAGATAAGTCCGAAATTAAGCGTCTTGCCTTTATTTCTTAAATCTTTATTCACTTTATCGAGTGGGACTCCGAACAAAATTGAGGCTGTACCGGCATGAACATCTACACCATCTTTGAACATTTTTAATAGATGCTGGTCTTTGCACATACTGGCCAAAAGACGATATTCAATCATTGAATAGTCGAAATCTAGGAGGTAATATCCTTTGTCGGCAACGAATGCTTTACGAAGAACTGCGCTATTTTCGGCATCATCCTTAGCCTTGGGAATCTGTTGTAAATTGGGATGGTCCGATGTAAATCTTCCAGTAACTGCTCCGTAGGGATTAAGGTGCGTGTGTATGTGCCCATCGGACCCAAGATTCGATGAAAGCTTTCCAAGAAAGGCGGTGAGAAGTTTTTGGTTTTTCTTGTATTTGACAATGTAAGTAATAATTGGATGGTCGAGTTTAGCGAGGGCGTGTTTATCTGTACTTGGCGTATCACCATCTTCATTAGTCATTACTCCTACTGGAAGTCCTAACTTTTCATATAAAATTTTACCTAGTTGCTGTGGACTTCCGATATTAAATTGTTCTCCGGCAATCTCATAAATTTTTTGCTGGAGTTCTTTATTTTCTTCCAAAACTTTTTCTTTGGCCTGATTTAACGCATCTACATCAATTTTAATTCCCCGATATTCAATTTCAGCTACAATCGGAAGAAGGCGTGTTTCCATATCATAAATAACACCCGTCATTTCTGTTTTCGCAAGATAGGCATTATAGAGCTTGATAGTAGCGTAAGCATCGGTGGCCGCATAAAGTTTACCAAGTTCTAATGGAGCTAGGGCAAAACTATAAACACCTTTACCAAGAATATCTTCAAGATTAAGCATATCAAGCCCAAACTCTTGCCTAAAAAGGTCTTTCAAAGTTCCATGTTTCAACTTTAAAAATTTGGCCTCATCGACACCGTCCAAAGGAAAAAGCTTCATAACTTGAACATCTGCGAGACATTTAGCGGTTATTCCAACGGCTCTTAAAAATTTATAGTCGAACCGGAAATTATAATATACGCAAGGTTGCTCGATAAGTGGTTTTAAAATGGAAAGAGTGACATGTGGAGGGATATTAACTTTAGCTACATCAGATAAAATGGGGACATAAAAGGATACTGGCTCGTCATTTTCTACCCAGGCTACAGAAACGCCTACTAATTTATCAGTGCCGACCAATAATCCAGTGGTTTCAGTGTCAACAGCTTTTGGAGTTGGGCATGCCAAGGCCCTATCAACAAAAGAACGTAATTCTGCTTCATTGTTTACGCAATATAATTTAGATGTATAAAGCCAATCAATAATTTTAGTCTTCTTGGCTTGCTCTAATCTACTTGTCAGTAGTTCCCCTTGGAACAAATCGACAATATCACCAGAGGCGGCTTTTTTTAAAACCATTCTGTTTACCCTAAACTCTTACTTAGTATTTATACAGTTGTGAGGAACTATTTGACCGTTAATAACTTTAACTCTGCGTTTACACTTGGGGCATTCTGCCGAAGTCAGGTCTTTACCAGGAGGAATTTTTGATTTTTGAAGTGGGGCAGATTCTTCGGCCCAATTTTCTCTAGAGAACTCAGTCATGATGTTGTTCCTCGTCTTCTTCTAATCTATCTTCGGATTTTCTTGGAAATTTAGAGTTTTTACCCCAGTGTGTATATTTATTTATTTTTGTGGCTTCCGTCATTAGTTTTTGCTGTTCGGTGAATGCCTCTGTCATTATTTCAAAAGGACTTTCAAGTTCGGGTTCGACTTTATCAAAATCTCCGCATCTATCCGTGTTCCCTGTTTTTATTTTAAGAAGATTACAAATATTTGTTTCTTTGGAAAAGAAACTACAATTCTTGCAATATCCTATTCTTTGTATGATTTCATCATACAGTTCTCGTCTTAAAGAAGATTGATTTTTAGTCTTATCGAATTGAAAAGATTCGATAGCGGACCATATTTTTTTATCTTCGTCATTATGAAAACTTGGCATGGTCGTTTCGCATCCATTCGGCTATTTTTAAACGAAGAGAAGAAAGAGTCATTTTGGCAAAGACAATAATATTTGGATTTTTACTATCATTAGCTTCTTGAACAACACTAGCGGACCATGTTTGAATTAAAGTATAAAAATTAGCAACAACATTCAAAAATTTTGTTAATTTAACATAGCCTAAAGAATACATTTCTTGTTCGGAAAGTTGCTGTATTTTTTCTTTTAATTCCGGGTCAATCATTTTGTTAGGTCCTTCAACCAGCCTAATTGGCGAACAGCCTTTAAGGTTTTTTGTATTTCATGCCTCTTGACTTTAAGAAGTCGTGCTATTTCAGGGATGGTATAACCTTGAATACACAATGTCAAAATTCTTTTTACGTAGTAGCTAGTATTATTTTTAAAGACTTTGGGACAACGAAACCGATTAAAATCGTGGACAATTTGGTCGATGATAAAATCAATTTGAATATTTTCATCAATATTACCGAATTTGTCTTCATTGCTAGAAAGTGTCTTATCGTAGTATACACTTAAATCGGAAAGGCTAACACAAGATTTATCGTAAATACGCTTTTTAGCTGTCATGTCCCTGCGATAGTTAAAGATTAGGCTGTGAAGGAATGTATAGAGATAAGTTGAAAATTGAGCCTTCTTAGGGTCGTATTTTCCACAAAAATCTCTAGCCACCATACTCAAATAGATGCTACTTTTCAAGTCTTGAGCATCTTCATAGCGAACTCCCGAATAAATAATTGTTGAGAATATTTTATTATCCCACTCTTTTACCACATAATCCATATCTATCTTCATCTCTATCTCCATTCACTCTGTATACTAATCGTAATTTGGGTCAAAACCTTTTAATTCCGATTCGTCTATATCTTCATCATCGTCATTTTCATAGTCATCGGCAAATTCAACTTCTTCTACTTCGACAATTCGTGTTTTTCCAACCGGGCGGTCTAAAAGTTCTTCCAGAACATCATCTTCATTGTCAAGTTTACTCTCAACAATCATTACAACTCGATAAAAAGGCATATCAGCTCCCTTCGTTTAATATATTCTCTAGATTTGATACTAGAGGATTTTCAACATGCTTTGATATATTTTCTTTGGATAAAAAATTAGCCACGGCTTCTCGGCCTTCTTTACACCAAAGGTCATTCCAATCCATACCCTTAGGGGGGTATACTGCTTTTAAGCCATTGCGTCTTCCGGCCTTATCGTTGTCTCCGGCGACTATAAATTCAATATTAGGCATTTCAGCTTTTAAAATATCATGAATGATATTAATATTTTTTGCCGTAAAACAGACATACGTGGGTATTTCGGAAGCCATATACACTGAAGCGCCTGTTGCATAACCTTCGACCAAAAAAGCCATATCTGTAGGTTCTTCCCCAAGCCTAAAGAAACTTCCCTCAATTCTACAGTTTTTTTGAAAGGATTTTCCTCCATCTGGATAAATATATTGAACTCCCCATATTACCCCTTCTAAGTCGGTTAGGGGTATTACAAGGGCTGTTCCTTTATTAAATGTCCCAAAATGCTGTATTTGTTTATTAATCATATAGGGTGTTAGATGTTGGTGTTGTTTATAATCACTGACAATCTGTTGAGCGATTCGATTAGCCTCCAGCTGTTCGGCAATTTTGGAGGTTCTCCGAGATGATTCCGAAGAGCCATCGCTGTCCAATATTGAACCCAGCGTATCCGCCAAATTGTTCGAGTATATCCTAGTTGTAACATCGACTGAGTACCTCTTTGCCAAGATTGAAATTGCTTCACCTAAAGAACACCCTTCTTCAAAGGCTACAAAATTTATAAGGTCCCCATGTTTATCAGTACAAGCATGACAGTAAAAAAAGCCTTCTCCAGAATCAGTATCGCTTACCTGCATCGAAGCTGTGCTGTCTTCGTGAAATGGACAACGAATAAGTTTCTTTCCGGTCAGAGTTACGCCGTAATATTCCATAACTTGTCGAAGCGTTAGTTTGGATTTTAGAGCTTCAACCGATTTTTTAAAGTCTATTTTTTCAAAACTCATAAATCCCTGGTCCGCCATTTGATACTGTAATCATGGATTCCAACTTAGAGCAATCAAAATATTCACGGAGCATCCAATCAGGAGGAAGAGGCCCACGGCGAAATTGAGAAATCCCGCATTTAACTTCTCTGGCAACCGCCAGTTCTTCGGTTCTCAGAATCCAAGCACAGAGGTCGCTTGATTTTTCAACTTCAGAGCTATCACTCAAATAGCCACGGTCATACCGCTTATTTTCCATCTTATCGACGGCTTCTCGCTTTGCCCTGCTAATTTGATGAGCGGTACAAATTGGCAATCCCCTTCCATTGTCAAATGTTCTGGCCATTTCATGAAGCTCACGGTATATATCTGTTGTTTCTTGAACCGTGGTGTCTTTCGGACTATTTGGCTTAAGCAAGCTGGCATAGTCTAAGAATAAAGCGTCTATTGGAAAAAGAGAATTCAAATAAATCATTTTATTTTGAAGAGTATAAAGATTGCTTCCGGAAGGTAACTGTAAATTGTAAAGAATTCCATAATTCGAACTTGTGGAAAGGTCATTAGTAACAATGCGAAGTTTTTCTTCTTCGTCCGGTGTCAACCTTCCAGATGAAATAACGGTATCTTTAATACCATCAGGATTTCCAAATTTTAAATTAGTTGAGTGCAAAGAAACAAAAAGACGATTAACTTGGTCGAATGACATTTCTAACGAAACATAAATAACATTTTTACCTTGATTGATAGCGGCGTTATATGCATAATTTCTTAAAAATTGTGACTTGCCCTCTTTGGCGTAACCAGCAATCGTAAAAAGTTCGCCTCGTTTCATGCCTCTTGTATATTCATCAAATTCACGACTGAACCCACATTTAATTCCAGTATTTGGATTATTCTTTTCATCGTTATAAACGGACCAAAATCGGTCCATACTCTTAGTCAGTTCACCTTGAGGTGCTCCTGTCGGAGTTAACTTCTCTAGCCCGGCGAGACGAGTAATAAGAAACTTTTTAGCGTCCTCAACTCCCTGCGCTCTCTTTTTTCCTAGGTCAATACCATCTTTTAAAATATGGGCCGTAGTAGTAAGAATTTCTCCGATGGACCTTGTATTTTCCTGCTCGATAAAGGCCGGAATTAGTTCTTTTAGTTTTTCCCTATCCGTTGAAGATTCTCTACAGGAAGCAAAAGCTATACGATATTGAATTTTCTCGTCTTCTTTTAATTGTCCTTTAGTAAGATAAGTTTCAAATATCTCACGGTCAAGAATGGCTTCTTTTGTGAATTGCTCTAGAACTGTCTCAAAAATAAACTTATATGGACCTGAGAAATAATTTGGCGTCAAATTGGATTCGATGGCAAGCTTTACTGAAGCGCTGACCTCTTCTTTATCCGAATTTGTTTTTGGGATTAATGCTGAAAGTATTGTTGCCTGATAATCCATTATTTCACCGTTGAAACGTACATAAAACGTTTATTTAATTTATCAATATCATAAGTTTCTTTTTCATACCGCTGAAAATAGGATAAAGCTTCCGGACCATACCGTTGTAAATCAACCATTGGTAAGTGAGTATGCACCATTAGACAATGCTTCCCAATATTAGCATTATGGGCACGGAGTAATTCAATTAAAAATGTAGCGGCAACTTTTGATTGTATCTCAGTGCCGAATGAAATAACAAACAAATCTGTTTTATTAAATTCAGAAAGTAGAGAAAAGTCGGCTTCATCTTTATTAAAATATCTTTGAATAAGGTCGGACATACTTTGATGATTTACACGCATTCCTGAATCAACAGCTTCTTTCAAAATACATTGGACCAAAAAATCTTTGGCTGAAGCTGGAGGCCCTTGTAAACACCACGATTGGCCTAAAAAACCTTTTTTATTTTTGAAATGGTTTACTAAAGCACTATAAATAAAAAGAGCGTCATCTTTGATTGGATGCGCTGGAAACTCTTTTTGGGCGTTTTCAATCTTAAGTTTTGAGGTATCAAAAGTAATTCCGGCTTTAGAGTAGCGTAATATTTTATCACGCTCAAATAAGCAAGAACACCTTACCCATCCACCCTCTTTAAGAACATGGCGGGTGTCTTTACAAATAGAACATTCGTATTGTGCCATTATATCCCTTTTTACTCTATACCCTATTATACACAAACTCTAAAAAATCAGACCGTTTTTTCCATTTTTAAACATTTGGTCCGGGTCACTAGCTAATTTAAACTTTCTCACATCTCTAGGCTCAAATCTATATATAAAATCGAAGGGCACTTTTTTACCAAGTTTTTGCTGAAGCTCATAAAAAGCTCTTTTTGCTTCCGGGCACATGTCTGTACCCCCAACCTCGTTGGATTTACCTTGGGCTCTCCAACGGTCATCCGAATTAGAGTGCAACCACCAATATCCAGGGCATTTAATCAAAATACTATCGGTAAATCTCCAGCCTTCCGGCTCAGGAAGCTTAGTTATTTGTTTATCGGGACCACCATCAACTTGTTCCCTTACAAGCTTATCGAGCTGGTCAAAAGAAACTTTCTTTTTCTGCTGTTCATCGTATTTTTTAAATCGTCCAAAATGATGCGAACTCATTGTTTTTTCTTTTTATCTCGTTCTAATTTTTCAAGTATGGCCTTATAAACCCAAAGAACTTTGACGGGGCGTCCCCGCAAAACCTCTATTTTATCAGAATCATATATAGCCGCTTCCAAAGCACTTAACTTCTTGTACGTAAGTTTTCCCCGAAAAGGGTCTTCTTTGAAGGCTTTTACCTCTTCATTGAATCCTGCGCCCATTAGCGAAAAGACCAACGACAAAAGTCGTTTGGACAACGGTCATTTATCGGGACGACATACTCACTGCAAGAAGGGCAGTATTCTTTGTAAACCTGCTCTGTCTTGATTGTAAACTTACTTTTGTCGATTGTAAACTTACTTTCAGCTGGCGTTAGAGACGGCACAGCCGTTATAGGTACAACTTTAAAGGAGTCCATGTTTGGCCTCCAGTTAAAGGTGTAGAGCTACCTGCTTAAATCGATATTTAACAACACCCCTAAAAATTTTGTTTAGTTTAGAAAATAAATTATTCATGTTTGGCCTTCTTTTCTTTCTTTTGCCAATGTTGGAAATCAGCGATTTGTTGGAGTGTTTTTGACCAATCACCTTCAAAACGAATACAATTATCGTCGATGATTAAACCGATTGGTTTTGTTATTTGAATTTTATCGTAATATAAGTTGTGCTTTTCCATATAAGCTTCAATACCTTTGGCACCTTCTTCCGTTTCAGCTCGAACAGAAAAAATAATAATTCTGAAACTATTTTTTAAAATGTCTAAGGCTTTTTTTACATCTTTAGTAGGAGGGTCTGGAATATTATCAGGACCTTGCCATCCAGAGGCGTATGTCTGTATCGTGCCGTCAAAATCGACAACTAAATTAGGTTTGCGGGATTTCTTAGGCATATAGACTTTCCGTTTGGAGTGTATAGAACCCCAAAATTTAATTCTAAAAACTGCGTGGAATTAAAGCGGAAAGTGTCCAACAAGAGAGCCGTTCTACAAATATTAATTTGTAGTTGACCCGACTCTCTATGTGGACAGGAGACTACTTACTGGGCTGAGTAAGTAGGTTAGTTCTTCACGGTTCCAAATTCGAGAAGAAGCTCACCAGCACTCTTCTCAAGAAGTTGGGCGGTAAACATATTGACCGAATCCCTTGCAGTTTCCGTAACAGTGTTATAAATATCATACACGGAAACTTGGGAACCCCGCTCAAGAATATCTTCTTCCATTTTGCGGAGAACTTCGGATACTTTACGACCACCGGCAACTTCACTTAGTTTATTCTTGACTTTGATAAAATTGGAAGCGTCAACTTTCTTGCCTTCCAATCGAATCAAGAACTCACTATCGATTTTGCTCATCTTGTCAAGAATACGGGCGTAGCTATCATCGAACATATTCCACACCGTCTCCTGATTTATGTTCTTCTGCAAGAAAGACACGCCCCCACCTAGGGAGGTGGGGAGGATAGTGCCGTTCGTGCATACCAAACGATACAGATAAGCATTTGCACTTAAACCGTATAAATTGGTGTCGCTTGTTTCTAAGGACACACCAATCTTGGAAATGTCTCCAACTTTTGAGGCTTTAACTTCACCGTGAGAGGTCAACTGAATCGTGACATTATCGCCATCGTACTGCATACGGGCCGGAATCAACCCGGCTTCTTTTGCAGTTTCGAGGCGCTTTACCAAATCGATAGAATCCAAAGGGATATAGGATGGGCTGAGAATCGCACGAACTTCATCATCTTGTGTGCGAACCAAAACTTCAAAGTCACCGTAAGTCTTACAAAGGCGATTGACAGAATCATAAAAAAGGTCATTCGGGATTGAAGCGGCGTAACTTCCCGGCATTTTAATTTGATTGAGTAAACCCTTCATGCCATTCTGCCGAACAGCATAAGGCTTGCCCTGAATAAACATGCGGTCATCTTTGAGAGAGATATCCCCGATAAGGACATTCATGTCCTCGTTCTTGTGAGAATTTACCAGAGTATTTAGTTCATCGATAGTTCCCGGACGTTTTGTTTCTGGCAAAACAATTTTAATCATCTCTGTCCTCTTTTCTTAAAATAGTACCGCAGGGCTTGTTTTGCGAGGCTTAGGGACTCGAACCCCACCTCCCGCTTAATGGCGGGTGTTCTACCACTTAAACTAGAGCCTCTACCTTTTCCCGTCTGGGCCTTTTATGTCCCATTCAGTGAAGGTTAAGATTCCCTGCGGATTGGGCATTAATATACTCGAAATTATTGTTAAAGTCAACCTTAAAGTTTTCTCAAAAGTCCAGCCATGCTCATTGCCCTATTCCAAGAACCGAAATGCCGAATATACGTATCTTTGGATGGATTACCCTTCTTGCCGTGAAAATCCCTGGACGTTGGAAGACGCCCCATCTTTTTTGGAAAATTGCTAAGGACGAATAAGAGCTTGTCTTTGGTATAACTTTTTGGAATAATTCGAAGAGCCTCTTGAGTTTCTTTTGCCTTGAATTTATTCCAGCTCCCATAGCGACGATAGACCGTAGCCAATGCCGCCCCATCATGCTCTTTGAGTTCTTCCTGGGATGGAAAGTGACCAACCAAATCAGCCACAACATGGACACGCCTGAGAAGTTGTTCCCGGCAGATATTCAGCTTATTGAGCTGACTTGCCGCCGCCATGTTCTTGGTTCGCATAGCCGCTCTTGCTTTAAAAAAAGCCTTGGTATTAGGCATTCCTTCTCTGGCTTTTTCGATTAAGTTTTGGCTTAGGCAGGTTTGACGCCTTTGTTCAGAGAATTTCTTAGAGCAGAGAGGAAAACGGGAAGAAAACCCGAAAGTCTTTCGATACTGTTTTCCAGAAATTTTGTGAGCTTTCCAAACATGTGGCCCAATAATTTTGACCCATTTACCACAAATATGACATTGAACAAGGCCCGTATCTTTGTGCATCAAAAGAACACCAACATAGCCAAAAAATTTCTCAGGCAGTTTGGTATAAGGCGAATTATGCCCGGTCTTATAAAGATTTTCGATTTCACTTTCGTTCGAAATTTGTTCAATCATTAGTCTTTAAAAGCTCCGTTTTTATAGTCAACTTCCATATTGTGAATTAAATCCTGGATTTTCATATATGCAAACTTCTCTTGTTCTCGGTGGGCTTGGTCGGCTGACATTTCTTTAAGGCCTACTTGTCTCTTAAGCTCATCCCACATCTTTTGATTCATGTTAGTTACCCTTTCTACAACCCACTGATTTTACATTCTTTGGGGGTTTTTTTCAACCTTTATGTTATACTCTTAAAGAGTTAGCCCTTCAATCTCAGATTGAGGCATTTTATGTGTATTTTTTTCATTTTGACTTTTTTTATCGTCGTACCTATCTCTAAAAGAGCTTCTATTCTGATATTTTATCCAGCCTGTTATCACATAATAGCCATCTTCTCTTGAAATAAGGCCATTTTCCAATAAAATATTAAAAGAATCAATAGATATTCTAACAGATTTACAGATATCCTCGGCAGTACAAGGATTTCCGAGAGTGTCTATTAGAGAACCATGCCCATGACAAGCTTCGGCAAAACAAAGCACTCTAAGAAAAGCTAATTCGGCGGCATCCCCTATTTTTTGTATTTTTTGGTCTTTTAACCATTGTTTTCCCCATATTTTGAACCATCCGCCCTTTTCTGCTGGCAATCTCGCCATAAAAACTCCTAAAATCTATATTTTAAAGTATTATACACGAATCAATTGATTAATTATTAAAAATTAATTAAAAACTAGTTTTTTTCTAGTTGTGTGCTTAGACTAAGACTTAGACTAAGACTCAGACTTAGACTAGTCTAAGCACGTAATTAGTTTTTTTCTAGTTACAAATTAATTAAAAACTAGTTTTTTTCTAGTTCTTCAGATAGAGATTCGTATGTATAATCCAGGCTTTCCGGGTCTATCAGACTAACTCTCCGGCTTAAAAGCAATTCAATCTGATTGTCTGAAAGCTTATCAATTTCACCATCATCGTTGACATATTTAGATAAAGCCCCTTTTCGCTCTAAGAGGGCCAAGACATTCTCTTCGATTGTATCCTCAGCAAATAGTTTGTAAATGAAAACGGTTTTATGCACTGAATCCAAGCGTTTAATGCGGGACCGTATTTGATGCTGAAGGCTGGGATTATAGACGCTGTTTAATTCTATCAAATGCCTAGCATTTCCCCAGTTCTTGCCCCTAGCTCCCGCTTTAGTTATCAGAAGACAATCTATTTTTCCGTCAATAAAAGCATCCGAATGCTCTTCTCGGCTATTTGTATTAACTCCAGTATAAAAACCAACCTTTAGACCCATGCTTTTAACGATTTTAGCCGCCGCCATAAGAGGGTCAATATAGCTCGAATATATAATAAACTGGTCACGGTCAAAAGAATCGACCAAATTCATTAGAGCTTCACCCTTGGCCGATACCCTCTCAGGTTTATCGACCTTTGACCAATCCTCCATCTTTCCATCACAAACACGCAAAAGATTATATAGCAAAGAAGCTGGCTTTATCTCTTTTTTGCGGAACTTCTTGACCAATTCGAGATATTCTTTTTTCTGACAATCTTTGAGGGCGACAGGAATGTTTTTAACAATCTCAGCCGGGAGTTCAACCTCCACTTCATCATAAGAACGGCGTAAGTAGAACCTGCCCACTTTTTGTTTGAGTTGATGGACGGCATCCAACGATTTAGGCCCAACGACGACAATATTTGATTTGAGAGTGCGATATTTAGTTCGAAAGTATTTTGTCTCGGTTTCAGCGTAAGCATTTAAATATTCCTGGTAAGTCCCGAAGAAACCGGGTTGGATAAGCTCTCCCATTGCGAACATATCGGCAATACTATTTTCGATACTGGTGGCATTGCATATTAAAACACGGTTGGCTTTATCCGTCAACCTCTTGAGGGCCTGAAAGGTCTTGGATTCCGTATTCTTGACATAAGACGCTTCATCGACTATAATGGTCTGAAAATTGTGCTTTTCGAGAATGTCGGTTCTATTGAGAAGAGTATTAAAGCTGACAATAACAACATTGCTGTTTTTATTTAGAAAGTTACAATTACGGTCTTCGGAATATCCAATAACAGCCTTGAGCGGAGAGAACTTCTGTACGGCTTTCTGCCAATCCTCTTTCATTCCGTTAGGACAAACAACAAGGGTTGTTTTATTTGGAAGTTTATTGTGGTCGTAAAGAAGGCAAAGAGTAGCAATGGATTGGACAGTTTTACCCAAACCAGTGTTGTCACCAAGAATCATTCTTGGATGAAGGAAGGCGGCGGTCACGCCAATACGCTGAAAACCTTTGAGTTCTCCACGAAACGAGGGAATTGTTAATTCAGGGTTCTTTATCAGCTTTAATTGTTGAATTTCCATTTTTCTTTAACCACTCGCCTACTTTTAGTATCTCTTCGCTCGAAGCATTATTTTTAATCTGATTTGCTTTAAGACTTATAACAACTATGTTTCCACGTACGTAACCAAGTTCGGGTATTACTCTATCAAGAGAAGGACTACAGTCTCCACAAGTATCCGTTCCTTTTTCTAATTTTAATCCTAGAATTGGGCAATACTCAGGAATGTTTATATCTTCTGGAAACCTAAGATTAAAAGGCAGTCCTTTTTTAATTGCTCTTTCTTTGGCCGCATGATATAGTCTATATTCTAATGTTCCCGACTGTCCGTGTTTTCGGCTGTTGTTTCCAGACTTATTCCAATCCTTAGCTAAACAGCCACAGCTTTTAGTATTTCCGTTTCGTAATGAGTTACTTCGAACATCAATTTCTTTGCCACAGGAGCAAACACACTTCCAAACTACGCCTCTATACCTTCTCAAAGGTATTTCTGCAGTAACTTTTAAACGGCCAAAAGTCTGGCCGATAAGATTGAGCTTACTCATTTTTAACATCCACTCATTAGCTATTAAACGGCAACAACGTAGACAAATCCAAACTTGCTTGATTTGGTATCACAAAATCTGTAATTGTAATAAATAGGGCCGGAGAACTAATTTCATAAGTTCCACCAATAATAAGAGGTAATGAAACAAATCCTGAAGAATCTGAAAACGCCTCAACATTATTTTTTGTAGCAAGCATGCTTAATCCAGGAGAGTAGGGGAAATTGGAAGTTAATTTAGCACGAACCATTTCACCAACAACAATATTTCCACTGGCATCCGTCAAGTAAGCGTACAAGTTGCAAATTCCAGGCGTCGTAGAGGCTGGCTGAAAAGAAATGCAACTTTCATTAACAGCATATGAAGAAGTATTTGGAACAGTGATAACTTGTGGTAGTCCTGTAAAGGTATAAAAAGTTTTGTAATAAAGAACATTATAAGTCCCAGGATTCAATGCGACAAGAGCTTGACCATTAGTATTGGTGTAAGCGCCTGCCAAGGTAATAGACGAAGTTGAATTCTGAACTGTTATTTTTACATCCGGTACTGGATTCGAGTTTTGGTCCACAACTGTAAATGTTACGGCGACACTTCCAACTTGCGGTTGGATAGTCGAGATGATAGTATTAAGGTCATTGATAATCGTGGTCATGTATGAAGTGAGGCTGGCTTCAGTAGCCATACCCGCCAAAATATTGTCCACATCGGTGGCGACTTCTTCAAGAGTTGTTTGTGAGGCGATATCGGCAGAATTAATTAGAATTGCCGGGTTGACCAAAATCTTAGAGGCGACAGCTTGAGCAATCGCCAAAGTATCGACTTCGGCTGTCTGGTTGTTGTAAATAAGTTCATCAACAGCGGCTCCGGGATAAGTTAAAC
>Ga0335069_10002245_pt1 | contig 29980 bp, 34 predicted proteins | sample Lox_Sample_11_FD_206714 | JGI IMG/M metagenome (GOLD analysis project Ga0335069, IMG submission 206714) | Soil microbial communities from Loxahatchee National Wildlife Refuge, Florida, United States - Lox_Sample_1.1 | ecosystem: Environmental > Terrestrial > Soil > Wetlands | place: USA...
CGACATCGTCGGCAAGGGCGCCAGCAATCCCGCGGTCAGCAAGCTGCTGATGGACATCAAGGCCGATGTCGAGACCGGCTCCAATCTGAACCAGGCCTTCCGCAAATACCCGCTGTATTTCGACCAGTTGTTCTGCAACCTGGTGCAGGCCGGCGAACAGGCCGGTATCTTGGAATCCCTGCTCGACCGGCTCGCCACCTACAAGGAAAAGACCCTGGCCCTCAAGGCCAAGATCAAGGGCGCGTTGTTCTATCCCATCGCGGTGGTCGTGGTCGCCTTCATCATCACGGCGATCCTGATGATCTTCGTGGTGCCGCAATTCAAGACCGTGTTCAAGAGCTTCGGCGCCGACTTGCCGGCACCGACCATGGTGGTGATTGGAATTTCGGATTTCGTGGTCGCCAACTGGTACGTGGTGCTGCTGGGACCGCCGGCCTTCGTTTATGGCTTCTTTTACATCTGGAGACGCTCCCTGCCCATGCAGCAGGCCTTTGACCGCTTTGCGCTGAAGGCGCCGGGCCGAGCCTCGCCTTCACCTTGCCGCTCTTCGTGTCGGGCCTCGTGCTCGGCATCTCGCTCTCGCTCTTCGTCGCCTTCTTCCGCGACACCTACATCGACCGCGTGGGCACGGTGATCGCCGTGCTCGCGATGAGCGTCTCGACCTTGCTCTACATCATCGGCGTGCAGTTCCTGCTCGGGAAGCTGCTGCGCTGGTTTCCCATCTCGGGCTTCGACTACTCGCCCGAGGTGATGGTCCGCTTCCTCGCGTTGCCCGTCATCGTCGGCCTGGTCTCGGGCATCGGCTCCGACATGCGCTTCTACCGCACCGTGTTCGTGGAGGAGAGCAGCCGGGACTACGTGCGCACCGCGCGCGCGAAGGGCTGCGGCGAGGGCCGCATCATGGGGCGCCACGTGCTCCGCAACTCGCTGATCCCGATCCTCACCAACGTGGTGGTGACGATCCCCTTCCTCTTCACCGGCAGCCTGCTGCTCGAGTCGTTCTTCGGCATCCCCGGTCTCGGCTCGATCACGGTCGACGCGATCAACGCCAACGACTTCGCAACCCTGCGCGTCGTGGTGTACATCGACTCGCTGCTCTTCGTCGCGGGACAGATCGCGACCGACTTCTCCTACACGCTCGCGGATCCGCGCGTGCGGCTCGGCTAGGGGGCGCGTTGCCGCTGCACGTCTGGGTCAACGGGGCGGTCGCGCTCTTCGCGCTCGGCGCGGCGGTCGTCGCGTGGCGCCTGCGGCAGAGCGCGCTGTGGCGCGAGGCCGGGCGCGAGCTGTGGCATCGCCGTCCGCTCGCGCTCGCCTTCGTCGCGCTCTACGGCGCCGTCGCCCTCTGCGACGCGATCTCGTGGACCGACGCCGAGGGCACGGGCGTGCGCGCGCCGCGCTCGCTGCTCGAGCGCGCCTTCCCGGCCGACTTCCACGAGGCGAGCTACTCGGCGCCGCTCGCCTCCGTCGAGTTCTACGGCGGCCAGCCGCTCCACCACCCCGGCGCGCACTGGCTCGGCACCGACATCCTCGGCCGCGACGTGCTGCTCCAGGCGCTGCGCGGCGCGCGCGTCGCGCTGCTGGTCGGCGGGCTCACGAGTCTGATCGCGATCCCGCTCGCGCTCCTGTTCGGCGTCGCGGCGGGCTACCGCGGCGGTTGGCTCGACGACGTCGTGTTGTTCCTGATCTCGGTGCTCTTCGCGATGCCCGGGCTCCTGCTGCTGATCGCGCTGATCATGGCGCTCGGCCGCGGGCCGGTGCAGGTGTGCGTCGCGCTCGGCGTGACGGGCTGGGTCTCCTTCGCGCGGCTCGCGCGCGGCGAGACCTTGAAGCTGCGCGAGCTCGACTACGTGCAGGCGGCGCGCGCGCTCGGCGTCTCGGAGCTCCGCATCGTCGTCCGCCACGTCGTCCCGAATCTGATGCACCTCGTGGTCATCACCTTCGTGCTGATGTTCTCGGGCCTCGTGCTCACGGAGGCCGTGCTCGCGTGGCTCGGCCTCGGCATCGACGGGAGCTGGGGGCAGATGATCGACCGCGCGCGCGACGAGCTCTCGCGCGACCCGATCATCTGGTGGAACCTGGCCGCGGCGTCGGCGGCGCTCTTCGGCCTGATCCTCGCCGTGAACCTCGTCGGCGACGCCGTGCGCGACATCCTCGATCCACGCACCCTGCGTGAGCGCACATGAGCGAGCGCGTGCTCGAGGCCGAGGGCCTCGTCGTGACCTTCCCCGGCGACGCCGGTCGCACGGCGGTCGTCGACCACGTCGACCTCGCGATCGACGCGGGCGAGGCGCTCGCGCTCGTCGGCGAGTCCGGCTGCGGCAAGTCGATGACGGCGCTCTCGCTCCTGCGGCTCGTGCCGAAGCCCGGCCGCATCGAGGCGGGCCACATCGAGATCGCGGGGCAGGACGTGCTCGCGCTGCCGATCCCCGCGCTGCGGAGCCTGCGCGGTCGCGGGGCCGCGATGATCTTCCAGGAGCCGATGACGAGCCTCAATCCGGTGCTGACCGTCGGCGCGCAGGTGGTGGAGGCGATCCGCCTGCACGAGCGCGTCGGCGCGGGCGAGGCGCGCCGGCGCGCGGCGAACCTCTTTGCGCGCGTCGGCATCCCGGATCCGGACGCGCGCATCGACGCCTATCCGCACCAGCTCTCGGGCGGCATGAAGCAGCGCGCGATGATCGCGATCGCGCTCGCCGCCCGGCCGAAGTTGCTCATCGCCGACGAGCCCACCACCGCGCTCGACGTGACGATCCAGGCGCAGATCCTCGACCTGCTGCGCGATCTCCGCCACGACTCCGGCATGGCGCTGCTGCTGATCACGCACGACCTCGGCATCGTGAACGAGGTCGCCGACCGGGTCGCGGTGATGTATGCGGGTCAGCTCGTCGAGACGGGCAGCCGCGAGCTCGTCCTCGGCGCCGCGCGCCATCCCTACACGCAGGGACTGCTGCGCTCGATCCCGGCGCTCGCGCCGCGCGGCGCGCGCTTGACCGAGATCCCCGGCAGCGTGCCCTCTGCCGGCGCGTGGCCTTCCGGCTGTCGCTTCCATCCCCGCTGTCCCCGCGCCTTCGAGCCGTGCCCGCGCATCGACCCGGGCTGGACGGAGCTGCGCGCCGGACAGCGCGCGCGCTGCCACGCCGTCGCGAACGAAGAGGCGTCGTGAGCGCCGCCGCGACACGCGCGGACGTCGCGCCGATCCTGCAGGTCGAGGGCCTCCGCACCTGGTTCCCGGTGCGCGCGGGTGTCCTCCAGCGGCCGGCGGCCTGGGTGCGCGCGGTCGACGACGTCTCCTTCGAGATCGAGTCCGGGCGTACGCTCGCGCTGGTCGGCGAGTCGGGCTGCGGCAAGACCACGGTCGGGCGCTCGCTGCTGCGGCTGGTCGAGCCGCAGGCCGGCCGCGTCGTCTTCGAGGGCCAGGACCTGCTGGCACTCCCGCGCGCCGCGCTGCGTCCGCTGCGCCGCCGACTCCAGATCGTGTTCCAGGACCCGATGGCCTCTCTCGACCCGCGCATGCGCGTGCGCGACCTCGTGGCCGAGGGTATGCAGGTTCACGGGATCGGCGCGGACGAGACCGAGCGCACCGAGCGCGTCGCGCAGCTCCTCGCGCGCGTGCAGATCGACGCGCGCCACATGGCCCGCTACGCCCACGAGTTCTCGGGCGGCCAGCGCCAGCGCATCTGCATCGCGCGCGCGCTCGCGGTCGAGCCGCGCCTGCTCGTGTGCGACGAGGCGACCTCGGCGCTCGACGTCTCGATCCAGTCGCAGGTGCTGAACCTGCTGCGCGATCTCCAGCAGGAGCTCGGTCTCACCTATCTCTTCATCACGCACGATCTCGGCGTGGTGCGCTATCTCGCCGATCGGGTGGCCGTCATGTACCTCGGGCAGATCGTCGAGCAGGGCGAGACGGAGGAGCTCTTCCGCGCGCCGCAGCACCCCTACACGCAGGCGCTGCTCGCGGCCGTGCCCTCGCTCGATCCGGCGCGGCGCAGCGCCGCCGCGGTCGTGCGCGGCGACGTGCCGTCGCCCGCCGCGCCGCCGCCCGGCTGCCGCTTCCACACGCGCTGTCCGCGCGTCTTCGACCGCTGCCGCGTCGAGCCGCCCGCCGCCTTCGCCACGCCGACCGGCGAGAGCCGCTGCTTCCTGTCGGATCCGACGGAGCCGCGCGCGCGCCAGGAGCGCGCGTCGTGAGCCGCGCGTCGCTCGAGATCGAGTGGGGCGAGCACAGCGACGTCGGACGCCAGCGCGCTAGCAACCAGGACTGCTGTGGCATGGCGGTGTCGCCGGCGGACGGCGCGCGACTCTGGATCGTGGCCGACGGCATGGGCGGCCACGCGGGCGGCGAGATCGCGAGTCGGGTCGCGGTCGACGCGGCGAAGGCGGCGTTCGCGGAGGGCGAGGGCGCGCTGTCCGAGCGGCTCCGCGGCGCGATCGCGCTCGCGAACCGCGCGGTGCTCGCGGCGGCGCAGCAGGATCCCGCGCTCGCGGGCATGGGCACGACCGCGGTCGCGCTCGCCGCGTCCGGAGAGAGCCTGTGTGTCGCCAACGTCGGCGACAGCCGCGCCTACCGCGTGCGCCGCGGCCGCATCGAGCAGCTGACGCGCGACCACTCGGTGGTCGCGGAGCTCGTGCGGCGCGGCCACATCTCGGAGGACGAAGCGCTGATGCACCCGCGCCGGCACGAGGTGCTGCGCTCGCTCGGCTTCGAGTGGGACCTCGACGTCGACGTGGATCCGGTCGACTCGTCCGCGGGCGACTGCTTCGTGCTCTGCAGCGACGGGCTCTCCGGCGTCGTGGACGACGCCGAGATCGCGGCGCTCTGCGCGAAGCGCCGCCCGAGCGAGGCCGCGCGTGCGCTCGTCGACGCCGCCAACGCCCGCGGCGGTCCGGACAACATCACGGTGCAGGTGATCCGCATCGCGCGCTGACGCCGCCGGCAGCGGCTCCGCATCCGTGATACACAGACGAGGTTGCGCTCCGGAATCCTCGTCGCGTTCGTCGTGCTCTGGGCCGGGCTCGGGTGCGCGTCGCAGGCGCCGCCTGCCTCGGTGCCGGAGGCGGCCTCGCAGCCGCCCGCGCCGCAGGCCCCGTCCGCGGACACGGGCCCCGTCTTCCTCGACGACTTCACGCGTGTGCGCACGGAGTACGGCGACCGCGACGACTTCCGCGCGGTGTGCGAAGACGATCGGCCCCTTCGCCCCATGGTCGACGCGGCCAACGCCGCGCGCTGGCAGGAGGCGCTCGACGTCGCGCTTCCCTGGCTCGCGCGCTGCCCCGTCGACATCGATGCCCGCGTCGTCGCCGCGATGTCGCTGGCGCAGCTCGGCCGCGAGCGCGATGCCGACGAGCAGAAGCGCTGGTTCCACGGCCTGGTGGATTCGATCCTCGACTCGGGTGACGGGAAGGCGAAGGAGACCGCCTTCGTGGTGATCTCGCTGCCCGAGGAGTACTCCTTGCTGCGCGCCTTCGGGCTCGCGGTGAAGCAGCAGTCGTTCGTGGACAACCGGTTCGACGCGCTCGTCGTCGAGGACGAGTCCGGGAATTCGACGACGGTCTACTTCGATCCGGCGGCGCACTTCCGGCGCATGATGCGCGAGCTCGGCGGGAAATAGCAGCGTCTCCTAGGCTCGGGAATCCCGGCAACGCGTCGGCCGCGAGAGGACTTCCCATGTGTCGCAACATCAAGACGCTCTTCAACTTCGATCCGCCGGCCACGAGCGACGAGGTTCGCGCCGCGTCGCTCCAGTTCGTGCGCAAGCTCTCGGGCTTCACGAAGCCCTCGAAGGCGAACGAGGCGGCGTTCGAGCTGGCCGTCGAGCGCGTCGCGGCCGTCTCGCAGGCGCTGCTCGACTCGCTCGTCACCACCGCGTCGCCGCGCGACCGCGAGATCGAGGCGTCGCGCGCTCGCGAGCGCGCCGCCGTGCGCTTCGGTCCGCGCGGCGCGACTCCGGCGAGCTCGGGCCGCGCGTGACCGCGAAGGAGTTCCGGTCGGCGGCCCGGCCGATCTCCGCCCATCACGAGCTGCACCGCACGCAGCGCGCGGGCTGGCTGCGCGCCGCCGTGCTCGGCGCGAACGACGGACTGATCTCGACCTCGAGTCTGGTGGTCGGCGTCGCGGCGGCCGCGACCTCGCGCGAGCCGGTGCTGCTCGCCGGTGTCGCGGGCCTGGTCGCGGGCGCCTTCTCGATGGCGGCCGGCGAGTACGTGTCGGTCAGCTCGCAGGCCGATGCGGAGGACGCCGACCTCGCGCTCGAGCGCCGCGAGCTCGCGCGCAACCCCGAGCGCGAGCAGGCCGAGCTGACCGCGATCTACATCTCGCGCGGCCTCAGCACCGACCTCGCGCGCAAGGTGAGCCGTCAGCTGATGGAGCACGACGCGCTCGGCGCGCACATGCGCGACGAGATCGGCCTCTCGGAGGCGACGCGCGCGCGCCCGGTGCAGGCGGCGCTCGCCTCGATGGCGGCCTTCGCGACGGGCGCCGCGCCGCCGCTCGTGCTCGTGCGCCTCGTGCCGTTCGAGCACGTGAGCCGGGTCGTCGTGGCGGCCACGATTGCGCTGCTCGTCGCGCTCGGAGCGGCCGCTGCGCGGCTCGGCGGCGCGCCGGTCGTGCGCGGCGCGGCGCGCGTGACCTTCTGGGGCGCGATCGCGATGGCGTGTACGTCGGCCGTGGGCGCCTGGTTCGGGAGCGGCCCCTAGTTCTGCCGGGCCTTCGCTCTCGCTAACCGCTCGCGCTCGGGCAACCGGCCTTCGCTCGGCTTCGCCTCGCTGCGCGTCGGCCGACTCTCGAGTCGGCCTCCTTGCTGCGGACGGACGAGCGCCCGATCGAGTGCGGGCCCTCCGCGCTCGATCGGGCGTCGTTGTCCGCGTGGGCCTGCGGAGGCCCACATGCATCCGGGAAATGCCCCCACCGAGGGTGCGATCCAAGGTGAATTCAAGCTGCGTGCCAGCCGGGAGCCGGCCCGCGATGACACGTCTGGGCGCCCCGTGGCCCGCGGCTGCACAGCTCCCGGGCGCGCACTGCCCGCTCGGCGGTCAGCCGATCCGACGCCGATCAGCGTCCCCGCAGCCGCGCGGACGGCGACGCGCTCGCGATCTCGAGTGCGCGGCGGGCGAGGGGCTCCGTGGCGCGGCGCACGTCCTCGAAGCCCGGGCCCACCGTCTTGCCGAGCTGGAAGCGCTTGTAGATGCCCTCGCTGATCACCGCGAGCTTGGTGAGCGCGAGCACCTGGTAGAAATCGATCGCGTCGACGTCGCGGCCGCTCGCCTTCGCGTAGGCCTCCGTCAGCTCCGCGCGCGTGAAGAAGCCGGGCTGCGCGCTGATGGCGGTCGCCTCGACGCCGCCCGCGGCCTGCTCGCCGGCCTCGGTCCAGTAGATGAGCGTGTAGCCGAGGTCGGCGAGCGGATCGCCGAGCGTCGCCATCTCCCAGTCGAAGACCGCGACGACGCGACCGGGATCGCGCCGGTCGAGCGCCATGTTGCCGAGGCGATAGTCGCCATGGACGATCGTCGCGGGCGGCGACGTTGGCAGCGCGCGCGCGAGCCGCGCGAGCAGCTCCTCGATCTCCGGCAGCGGCGCGGTGCGATTCGCCTCCCACTGCTTCGACCAGCGCTCGACCTGGCGCGCGAGGTAGCCGTCGGGGCGGCCGAAGTCCGCGAGCCCGACCGCGCGCGCGTCGACCGCGTGGAGGGCCGCGAGCGTGTCGACGAGCGCCTGGCTGATGCGGCGCCCGTCCTCGGGTCCGCGCAGGAAGCCCTCGGGCACGCGGTCCTGGAGCACGACGCCATCGCGAAACTCCATCACGTAGAAGGGAACCTCGTTGACGCTCGGGTCCTCGCACAGGGCGAGCGGCCGCGCGACCGGCACGTCGGTGTCGGCGAGCGCAGCGAGCACGCGATACTCGCGGCGCATGTCGTGCGCGGTCGCGATCACGTGGCCGAGCGGAGGACGGCGCAAGGCGAAGTCGCGCGCGCCGGCGCGCACGCGATAGGTGAGGTTCGAGCGACCGCCGCTGATCAGAGCGAACTCGACGGGCGGCGCCGCGCCCGGCACGCGCTCGAGCACGAAACGCGTGACGCGCTCTCGGTCGATGCCGGGCAGCTCGCTCACGTCGGCCACGTTACCACCACGCCTTTCTGATCTCCGCTCGGCGAGTCCGTGCGATCTTCGCTCGGCTGCGCCTCGCTGCGCGCCGGACGGCTTGCTCGCTGCGCGCGCCTTCGGCGCTTGCGGGTTCAGTCTCCCCGCCGGACGGCCGATTCGTCGGCGGCGGAGGCGACTCGCGAAATGGAACGTCCGAAGATCGGCGAGCTGCTCGTCGCCGCCGGAGTGATCGAGCCGGACGTCCTCGAGACGGCGCTCGAGAAGCAGCGCGCGCAGGGTGGCGGGCGCCTCGGCGGGATCCTGGTGCGCATGGGCGTGCTCGACGAGGATCTGCTGGTGCGGACGGTCGCGCGCCAGCTCGAGCTGCCGGTCGCGTGGCTGCGCGGCAAGCAGGTCAAGCCCGAGGTGCTGTCGCAGCTTCCGCGCGAAATCGCGCTGCGCCACCGCTGCCTGCCCGTGATGATCGATCGCAAGGAACCCGAGACCTTGCTCGTCGCGATGGAGGATCCCTCCGACACCTCGGCGCTCGACGAGGTCGCGCTCGCCGCGGGACGCCCGGTGCGCGTCGTGCTCGCGGCGCCCTCCGAGCTCGACGACGCGCTCGCGCGTCACTACCCGGGCGAGCCGCCGCAGGAAGCGGAGAGCGAGGAGGAGCCGGAGCTGCTGCTGACCGACCCGCTCGGCGAGAGCGCCTCGGCCGGGCCCGAGCTGCGGCGCGTAGCAAGCGACGACGCGGAGCAGTCGCCGCTGCCTCCGCCCGATCCGCTCGATCTCGGAGGCGACTACGAGCCGGCGACGGTCAACCACGACGCGCCCGACGAAGCGGGCGCCGACGAGCCCGCGGGCGAGAGGGCGTTCGCCGGCGTCGATCTCGAGACCGATCCGCTGATGCCCGGTGTGGACGCCGCGCCGGCCGACCTCGACAAGGTTCCCGCGCCCGCGCCGCACCGTGTGCGTCCCGGCCACCGTGCGCGCCCTGGCGACTCGCTCGACGATGCGATCGACGAGGTGCGCGGCGCGTCCGATCTCGCGCTCGATTCCGACGACGAGGAGCTCGCCCAGGACGAGGAACTCGCGCACGAGGCGCCGTCGCTCTTCGGCGACGATCCGCTCGAGGCGACACTGCCGCCACCGCCGCCGCGACCCGCGCGCGCGGATGCACTGCCGCGCGACCCTGAGCTGCGCGCGGTCGTGCTGCTGCTGATCGAGCGCGGCCTGGTCACGCGCGAAGAGGTCGCCGCGCGCCTGCGCTCACCGGATCGCGACGGCGACGTGAACGGTTGACACCCTTCCGGCAGGGCGTCACTCTGCGAAGCCCTCGCCGAACGGCGGCACGCGAGCCCGGGCCTCGAGCGGCCTCGCCACCTCAGAGGGGAACGATGCGGGTCGAGTACGCCTTCGAGCTGAGCCAGGTCGAGGTGCCTCGCTTCGCGGTCGAAGCGATCGAGGGCATCGGCAAGCTCTTCTCGCTCGCGACCCTCGTCCTGAACGTGATCGACCAGAAGAAGAAGGTCGAGATCGTCTTCCACGGGCTCAATCCCGAGGACCCGGAGGCGAAGATCGCGGCCTTCCGCGAGATCATGGCCGGGTCCGCGCACGGACCTCCGCTCGAGTACGTCCTCGGCAACGGCGGCCACGTCCATGGCTCTTCCAGCTACTTCCGCTGGCTGACCATCGGGCCTCGCTAGAACGGATCTCCGTTCACCTTCGGCGCTTGCGGCGGGAAAACACCGCGCATCTTCGGCATTGACGCACGGGACCGCCTTCGTATATTCGCGCACCCCTGCGAACCGAAGCGGTCGCCGCGGGTTCTCTTGTGGCCGACCGTCGGGTCTCGACCCGCTCCCTCCTTCGAGGCCCGCTCCACTCCGCAGTCGCCCCCGCGAACGGCATTCCCTGCCCGAGGAACCCAGCGATGATCGAGGCCCAGTCGCTCACCAAGCGCTACGGCGAGGTGCTCGCCGTGGACTCGGTGTCGTTCAAGGTCGAGCGCGGCGAGGTGGTGGGCTTCCTCGGCCCGAACGGCGCCGGCAAGACCACCACCATGCGCATGCTGACTGGCTTCGTCCCGCCGACCGACGGCACCGCCTCCATCGCGGGCCACGACATCTTCACGGATCCGCTCGCCGCGCGTCGCGCGGTCGGGTACCTGCCCGAGACGCCGCCGCTCTACCCGGAGATGACCGTGACGAGCTACCTCCGCTACGTCGCGGCGATCAAGGACGTGCCGCGCGCGCGGCGGCGCGAGGCGATCGAGCGCGCGCTCGAGCGCTGCGCGCTGACCCAGGTGCGCGGGCGCGTGATCGGCACGCTCTCGAAGGGCTTCCGCCAGCGCGTCGGCCTCGCGCAGGCGATCGTGCACGACCCGCCCGTGCTGATCCTCGACGAGCCGACCGTCGGCCTCGACCCGGTGCAGATCGGCGAGATCCGCGGACTCATCGCCGAGCTCGCCTCGGGCAGCGGCGAGAGCCAGCACACGGTCGTGCTCTCGACCCACATCATGGCCGAGGTCAGCGCGATCTGTCGCCGCGTCATCATGATCAACGAAGGCCGCAAGACCGTCGACGAATCGCTCGACGACCTGAAGCGCGAGGGACGCAGCCTCGAGTCGCTCTTCGCGCGCGAGACCGGCAGCGAGACGCCGGCGGCGGCGGGGGCGTCGCAGTGAGGCACATCCCCACCGTCGCCGCGCGCGAGCTGCGCTCGCTCTTCGTCTCGCCCGTTGCCTACGTCGTGATGTCGCTCTTCTGTGTGCTCGCCGGGCTCTTCTTCGTGATCGGCGTTGCGGCCTTCGATCAGTACGTCCGGCAGCTGATGCAGTTCCAGCTCTTCGACGAGCTCCAGAAGCAGAACCTCAACGACCAGCTCATCTCCGGCTTCTACGACACGATGGCTGTGATCCTGTTGATGCTGACGCCCGCCGTGACGATGGGCCTGTTCGCGGCGGAGAAGACCAACGGCACGCAGGAGCTGCTGCTCACCAGCCCGCTCACGATGTGGGACATCGTGCTCGGGAAGTTCTTCGGCGCGGCGGCCTTCGTCGCGCTGCTCGTGGCCTTCGTCGGACTCTTCCCGGGACTCCTCTTCGTGTATGGAGATCCCGAGGTCGGGAAGACGATGTCCGGCCTGATCGGCCTGCTGCTCGTCGGCTGGACCTACACCGCGCTCGGCTGCTTCGCCTCCTCGCTGACGCGCAGCCAGATCGTGAGCTTTCTGATCTCGGTCGTGCTGCTCTTGACTCTGCTGCTCCTCCCCGCGATCTCGGACCTCAACGTGATGGGCGAAGCCGAGGGTCTGGGCTCGGCACTGCGCTGGCTCTCCACCGGACAGCACTTCCAGCAGCTGCTGAAGGGCCTCGTCGACACGTCGGACCTCGCATACTTCGCGGTCATGATCGGCAGCGTGCTGCTGCTGACCAAGGCGTCCGTCGAGTCGGTGCGCTGGCGCTAAGGGGAGGGCCTGTGACGGGATTGCCTTCGCTGCTCCTGGCCCTCGGCCTGGTGGGGTTCGCCTTCGGCCTGCTCTCGCTGGTGCTCGGGCTCTTCAGCGGCACCTTGCTCTCCTCGGACATCGGCTGGATCGCCACGAACCTCGTCCTCGGCGTAGCGCTGCTGCTCACCGCGCTCGTCCTCAACTGGAGCACCTTGCGCCAGCGCATGAGCTCGGGCGAGGCGCGCCGCGCCGGGCGCTACGGCAGCAGCGCGATGGTCGGCACCCTGGTCGCGATCGCGATCCTCGGCATGCTCGGCTTCCTCTCCACGCGCTACTCGAAGAAGTTCGATTGGACCGAATCGGGGATCCACACGCTCTCGGATCAGTCGCAGAAGGTGCTCTCCGGCCTCGACCAGGACGTCCAGGTGCTCGCGCTCGTCGCGAAGGTCGACGCCGAGCCGGTGCACGCGGTGCTCGACAAGTACGCGGACGCGAGCTCGCGCTTCAAGGTCGAGTACGCGGACCCGAACGTGCGGCCGGGGCTGCTCGAGAAGTACGGCATCCAGCCTACCGAGCTCGGCCACGCGCTGGTGCGGATCGCGATCGGCGGCGAGTCGGTGAAGGTGACCGAGCTGACCGAGGAGAAGATCACCAACGCGATCGTGAAGCTCTCGCGCACGGGCCAGAAGAACGTCTACTTCCTCGAGGGCCACGGCGAGCGCCCGATCGATGGCGAGCCGGGCGCCGGGCGCGACGGCTACGCGCGCGCCGCCGAGGCGCTGCGGGACGAGAACTACAACACGAAGACCCTGCTGCTGGCGTCGACGGGCGAGGTGCCGGCCGACGCGAACGTCGTGATCGTGGCCGGCCCGCGGCGCCCGATGCTGCCGGAGGAGACCAAGGCGCTCGAGGCGTACCTCGCGCGCGGCGGCGCGCTGCTCGCGATGGTCGATCCGCGCGTGCACACGGAGTTCGTGCAGAAGCTCGCGGGCTGGGGCGTCGAGCTCGGCGACGACGTGGTGATCGACCGCACGCTCGCGCTCTTCGGCCGCGCCATGAGCCCCTTCGCGGGCAGCTACGACTCGAACCACGAGATCACGCGCGGCATCCACGACCCGACGCTCTTCCAGGAGGTGCGCAGCGTGAAGGCGGGCCCAGGCTTCACGCCGATCGTCTTCACGGGGGACGAATCCTGGGCCGAGCGCAACCTCGCGATGCTCGACAACGAGGGCAAGGCGGCGCTCGACGACGGCGATCTGAAGGGCCCCGTGCCGGTCGGCGCGGCGGGGCGGCCGAATCTGCCCGCGGATGTGGCGCCGCCGGCGGAGCCCGCCAAGGCCGACGGCGCGAACGCGACACCGCCGAAGAAGGACCCGCGCCTCGTCGTCTACGGCGACGCCGACTTCGCCGACAACGAGTTCATCGACGCCTACAGCGACCGCAACCTCTTCGTGAACAGCGTCAACTGGCTGATCGGCGACGTCGAGGCCATCTCGATCCGCCCGGCACAGTCGCGCGCCTCGCGCTTCCAGCTGACCGCGGAGCAGTTCCGCTCCATCCGCTCGCTCTCACTCTTCGTGCTGCCGGAGTTGATCGCGGTGCTCGGCGTGTTCACCTGGTGGTCGCGCCGGCGCGCGACGCCGCGCTAGTCCGATGAACCCGCGGAACACCGGCATCCTGCTGCTCGTGGCCGCGGCGCTCGGGGCCTTCATCTACTTCTACGAGGTCCGCGGCGCCGATTCGCGCCGCGAGGCCGCGGAGCGCGAGAAGCGCCTGTTCGCGGGCGTCGAGCAGAGCGCGATCGAGTGGATCGCGCTCGCGCCGCCGGCCGGCGCGCCGTCGCGCGTCGAGCGGCGCGAGGGCGCGTGGCGGATGGTCGAGCCGGTCGACTTCCCGGCCGACAGCTTCGCGGCCGACAACCTCGCCTCGACGCTCGCCTCGCTCGGCAGCGAGAGCGTGCTCGAGGATCCCGGGCCGCCGGAGGAATACGGCCTCGCCGACGGTGCGCGCGTGGTGCGCTTCTCTGCGGGCGGGAAGGAGCACGAGCTACGCCTCGGCAAGGACTCGCCGGTCGGGCAGAACACCTATGCGTCGACCGGCAGCGGCGCGATCTACACGATCGCGCGCTACAAGGCGGCGAGCTTCGACAAGAAGACGGACGACCTGCGCGACAAACGCGTCCTCGACTTCGACCGCGAGTCGATCCGCCGCATCGTCGCGTCGTGGCCGGGCGGGCACGTCGTCCTGGAGCGCGAGAAGCCGGCCGCGCCCGAGGCGAAGAACGCCGAGGCGGACGCGAAGCCTGAGGCGCCCGCGCAGCCGGGCTGGCGCCTGGTCGAGCCGATCGCCGCGCGCGCCGACGACGAGGCGGTCGGCGAGATGCTCTCCGATCTCTCGCTGCTGCGCGCCGAGGGCTTCGTCGACGATCCGCCGCCCGACGCCGCGGCGGGGCTCGCGCCGCCGGCCTTCGAGATCGCGCTGGAGGCGCCCGCGCAGGGCGAGGGGGCCGAGCCTCGCGTGTTCCGGCTCGCGATCGGCGCGAAGCGCGACAACGATCTGCGTCTGGCGCGCGGCGCGCAGAAGTCGCTCTATACGATTCAAGCTGCCCGCTACGAATCGCTTCCGCGCGACGTGATGGCGTACCGCTGGAAGCAGCTCGCGCATTTCGACCTCGCCGATGCGCACGCCGCCGACTTCTTCTACCAGGCGCCGAAGGGCGATCCGGTCGTGATCCACGCGGAGCGCGGCGACAAGGGCTGGACCTCGACACCGGAGTCGTTCGCCGCCGGGAAGCTCGACGCGGCGCTCGCGGCGCTCTCGCACCTGAAGGCCGCGCAGATCGTCGCGGACTCGATGGAGGAGCCGAAGCTCCGCAAGCTCGGTCTCGCGCCGCCGAACGCGGTCGTGACCGTGTTCGGCAAACGGCCGGAGGGCGAGAAGGCCGCCGGCGGCGAGAAGTCCGCCGAGGGCGCGAGCGAGCCGCCGCTGCCCGTGCTCGCCGAGGTGCAGTTCGGCAACACCGAGGGCTCCGAGTGGATCGAGGCGCGCGCGGCCGGCGATCCGACCATCTACCGGCTCGCCTACTCCCTCGCCGAGCAGCTGCCCGTCTCGCTCGACGCCTTCCGCAACCGCTTCCGCGGCGAGGAGGCGCCGGCAGCGCCGGCGCAGGAGCCGAAGCCCGAGCCCGACGAGAACGAGGACTTCCCGCCCGCGGGCCAGGAGTCGCCCTAGCGGCTCCTCTCAAGGAGCGCGCATCCGCTTCCGATACTCCCGTTGGGGCCGCGCTCGGTCTCGGGGGAATCGGTGGCGCGAACGAGTACGAGGGTCGCGGCTTGCTTCGGGCTCGCGCTCGCGCTGTGCGCGCTCGCCTGCGCGACCCCGCCGACGGAGGACGAGCTCGACACCGAGCTACGTCAGATCGCCCGCGAGGTGAAGCCGCAGGGACAGCTCCGTATCGTGTCGATCCTCGCGGAGAGCCGCATGGACGCGTGGGCGAAGCTCGCGGCCGACCAGGCCGACGGCAAGGAGTCGGGACCCGCGCAGCCGGCGCGCCGCCTGCTGCGCGCGTTCGAGCGCGCCGACCGCTTCCGAGTGGCCGTCGTGACCGGCGGCCCCTACGCCGACTGGAACGAGCGCATGGTGCGCCAGGCGCTCGACGCCGTGAAGGACAAGCGCATGCCCGGGCTGACACTCATCTACGTGAGCCCCGAGCCGCCGTCGCCGGCGCTGCAAGCCGCGGTCGCGCGCGCCGGCAGCGCGCTCGTGCACCGGACCTTGCCGGAGCACGAGTAGCTCCCTTCGCTTTGCCGGGCCTTCGCTCGGCTGCTCCTCGCTGCGCGTCGGCCGATTGTTGTCGGCCTCCTTGCTAGTCGCCCTTCCGCAGCAGCTCGAGCATCGCCTCGTGGATCGCGCCGTTGCTGGCGACCGTCTCACGGCCGTCGCCGGAGGCGGGATTTCCCGCGAAGTCGCTGGTGCGCCCGCCCGCCTCCTCGACCATCAGATTCCCGGCGGCGACGTCCCAGGCGCGGAGCTTGAGCTCCCAGAAGCCGTCGAAGCGGCCGGCCGCGACGTAGCAGAGGTCGAGCGCGGCGCTGCCGTCGCGGCGCAGACCGCGCGCGCGTTTCACGAAGTTCGCGAAGTGGGCGATGTTGTCGTCGAGGCTGCGGTGCACGTCGTAGGCGAAGCCGGTCGCGAGCAGCGCCTTGCCGAGCTCGCGCACACCCGACACGCGAATGGGGCGTCCGTTGCGCGTGGCGCCGAGGCCTCGCGTGGCGGCGAAGAGCTCGTCGAGCAGCGGGTCGTAGACGACTCCGAGCTCCGCGCGCCCCTCGAGCTCGACGCCGATCGACACGCAGAACCGCGGATAGCCGTGGGCGAAGTTCATCGTGCCGTCGAGCGGGTCGATCACCCAGCGCCAGCTCGCGCCGGGCTTCTCCTCGCCGCCGCCTTCCTCGGCCAGGATCGCGTCGCGCGGTCGCGCGGCGCGGATGCGCTCGACGCAGAGCGCCTCGCAGGCGTGGTCGACCTCGGTCACGAGGTCGATCGACGCGCTCTTCGTGCGGACGGTGAGCTGCGTCTCGTAGCGCGCGCGCTGGATCGCGCCCGCCGCGCGCGCGATCTCCTCGGCGAGCGCGCGAAGGCCCTCGCGCTCGCTCAAGCGCCGACTCCGAGGCGGAAGAGCGCGCGCGCGTTGCGCGACGTGGCCTCCGCCACCTCGCCGACGGTGAGCCCTTTCGCCGCGGCGAGCGCCTCGCCGACCTGCGCCACACGCGCGGGCTCGTTGCGTCGACCTCGGTGCCCTTCGGGCGCGAGCAGCGGCGCGTCGGTCTCGACCAGCAGGCGCTCGAGCGGGAGCCCGGCCGCGATCGCGCGCAGCCCGCGATCCTTCTTGAAGGTCAGGATCCCCGAGAAGGAGACGTAGAGCTCCGCGCGCAGCGCGCGCAGGCCGTACTCCAAAGTGCCCGTATAGCAGTGGAGCACGCCCTCGATCTCGCCGCGCCCTTCGGAGCGCCAGATGTCCAGCAGCTCGTCATAGGCGTCGGGCCCGTCGCCGCGCACGTGGATCGACACCGGAAGGCGACGGGCGCGCGCGAGCGCGACCTGCTCCGCGAAGACCGCGCGCTGCACGTCGCGTGGAGAATTCATGTAGTGGTAGTCGAGGCCGGTCTCGCCGACGCCGACCACGCCCGGCCGGTCGAGCAGGCTCTCGAGCAGGCGGCGGCCCTCGTCGCCGTGGTCCTTCGCCTCGTGCGGGTGCACGCCGACCGTGGCGACGAGGCCAGGCTCCGCGTCGGCGAGCAGCGCGGCGCGCGGATTGCCCGCGAGCCCGTAGCCCGACCCGATCACGACGCACTGCTCGACGCCGGCGGCGCGCGCGCGCGCCAGCACCTCCGCGCGGTCGGCCGCGAACTCGTCGGCGCCGAGGTGGCAGTGGCTGTCGATCCACATCAGGCGGCGATCCCCGCCTGCAGGGCCAGCAGCGCGCGCTCGGCCACCATCTGCGGGTTCGCGTTGCGCTGCGCGAGCGTCTTGCGGCAGCCGGAGAGCGTGCGGAAGGCCTCGATCTCGCCGCGCAGCGGCGCCTGCTCGGCGGCGCGGCGCGCCGCGCGGCGGCGGAGCCAGGCCGACGCCGTATCGAGCAGCGCCTCGACGCGCGCGGCCGCCTGCGCACGACCTCCGCGGTACTCGTCCGCCCAGTCGAGCAGATCGGCGAGCGACGCGCGCTCGATCCGGTCGAGGCGTGCGACGATCTCGGCGCGCTCCTCGTCGGGCTCGGACTCCGTGGGCTCGGCCGGGAAGGCCACGCGCTGGCAGCGCGAGCGCAAGGTCGCGAGCAGGCTCGCGCGGCTCGCCGCCACGAGCACGAGCGTCGTGCCCTGCGGCGGCTCCTCCAGCAGGCGCAGCAGCGCGTTCTGCGACTCCTGGTTCATCCACTCGGCGTCGGCGATCACCGCGGTGCGGTGTCCGCCCTCACTGCTCCGCAATCGCAGCGCGTGCTGGAGCGCGCGCACCTGAGCGATCCGCACGCGCGTGTCGTCGGCGCCGCGCTCGACCCAGAAGAGATCGGGGTGGTCGCCGATGTGGCGCAGCAGCGGTCCCTGCTTGCCGCTGCCGTCGAGCGCGATCTCCTCGCGCTCGGTCGAGCGGCGGCACGACGCGCATGCGTCGCAGGGGCGCGGATCGGGGCCCGTGCAGACGCTGCCGCGCGCGAAGCGGCGCGCCTCCACGCGCGGCCGCTCGCCCGGGCCGGAGAGGAGATACGCCGTGTGCAGGCGTCGACTCGCGAGGGAGCGATCGAGCAGAGCGCGGTGGTCGTGCGCGCGGTCCAAGGCGCGCCGAGTCTACCGGGGTCGCCGGCACGCCGCGCGCCGCCTGCGCGCGCACGGCTGCGCAACCATGCGGTCAAGAGCCCCATCGTCACTTGCTTCTCAAGTCCCGGACCTCGCGGGCCGATGCGGCGGATGCGCTTTGTGCGGGGCAACCCGCGAACCAGAGGGGGATCCAATGGCGCGCTCTCCGTTCGGGGGCAAGAGTGAGGGAAACGGCGATTCGTTCTTCCGGCCTGCGACGCCGGCGCCGGGCGCGCCGTCGCCGGGCGGGCTGACGGCCTTCATCGATCAGGGCTCGGAGTTCGAGGGCAAGCTGTCCTTCAAGGACACGGTCCGCATCGACGGCCGCTTCCGCGGCGAGATCAGCTCGGAGAACACGCTGATCGTCGGCGAGAGCGGCGACATCGAGGCCAAGATCCGCTCGCGCACGGTCGCGGTGTCGGGCAACGTGCTCGGCGACGTCACGGCGACGCTCAAGGTGGTGGTCCACAAGACCGGCCGCATCGAGGGCAACATCGAGACTGAGTCGCTCGTGATCGAAGAGGGCGCGATCATCAACGGCGTGATCAAGATGGGCAAGGCGAGCGCGAAGGTGAAGCCGATCGACGCCGCGCCGCGCAAGCCGGAGGCGATGCCGCCGAAGGCCTAGCTACTTTTTCAATCGGAACACCACGTCGCCTTCGCGCACGCGCTGTTGCACCTGGAGACCGATGTGGTCTCCGGCGCGCGCGACCTCCACCTCGTCGTGCTCGAGCTCGATCCGCTCGACGCGCTGGTAGAAGTCCGTCGTGTGACCGCGCACGTGGACGGTGTCGCCGACGCGAAGCTCGCCGTGCTCGATCAGCACCGAGCAGGCGTGCGCGTGCGGCCAGAAGTGCGTCACCGCGCCGATGCGCTCGGGCTGGGCGGCGGCGACGGCGCCTCGCGCTAGCGGTGTCGCGGAGGACGGCGGGGCAGGCGCACGAGACTCGGTCTCACGCGCGGCTTCGGCTGCGGTCGCTCGCGCCCGATCCGAAGCAGCCGGACCGGCGGCGACGGACGGACGCTCGGGCGAAAAGGGCGGGTCTCCTCCGCCGGGCGCGAGACCGCGGGCCGCGCCACGTGCAGCGCCGGAGCCTGCCGCGCGGGAGCCTGCGGCGGAACACCGCCGCGCGGCGTGCGCTTCGCCGCGGGACGCGACACCGGCTTGCGAACGCCGCGCCGCGCCGACGTCTTGCGGGCGGTCGTCTTCCGGGCGGGACGCCGGCTGCTGGTCTTGCGCGCGCCCTTGCGAGCGCCGGCCTTGCGCCGCGCCTTCTTGCCGCGCGCCCTCGCCGCGCCGGCTCGACGCACGCTCTTCTTCTTGCGCCGCACCTTCTTCGAGCCGCGCGCCGCCGGCTTGCGGGCGCGTTTGCGCGCCGCCTTCTTGCGAGCCGCCATCTCTCCCTCCCTGCACGCGCGCACCGGCGTGCGGCCGGATTCTAAGCAGCCCGGGAATCGCCGGTCAACGCGGGCAAGGCTTGCCGAGCGAAGGCCGGTAGCCCGAGCGCGAGCGAATAGCGAGCGCGAAGGTCCGGCAAGAGGGTGTCGCGCAGGCGGCGTTGCTAGCCTCGCGCGCCATGCGCGTCGCGGTCAGGCTCTTCGGCGCGGTTCGCGAGGCGGTCGGCGAGAAGGAGCTGTCGGTCGAGCTGCCGGAGGGCGCGTCTCTCGGCGACCTGCGCCGCCTGTTGGCCGGGCGCCACGCGATCTTCCATGCGTTCGGGGATCGCCTCGCCGCGTCGATCAACCGGGAGGTCTCGCCCGGCCGGACACCGCTCCGAGACGGCGACGAGGTGGCCTTCCTGCCTCCGGTCTCCGGTGGCGCCGGGCGCTGCTGGATCAGCGATCAGCGCCTCGACGTCGGCGCCGCGATCGCGCGCGTCTCCGGACCCGGCATGGGCGGCATCGTCACCTTCATCGGCACCGTGCGCGATCACGCCCGCGGCCACGCGATCCGGCACCTCGAGTACGAGGCCTACCCCGAGATGGCCGTGCGCGAGATGGAGAAGATCGCCGACGAGGCTTCGCGTCGATGGCCGGAAACGCGCGTCGCGATCGGCCACCGCTCGGGGCATCTCGAGATCGGGGAGATCGCCGTGGTGGTCGCGGCGGCGGCGCCGCACCGCGCGGAGGCCTTCGCCGCCTGTCGCTTCGCGATCGACAGCTTGAAGCAGACCGTGCCGATCTGGAAGAAGGAGTTCTCGGTCGACGGCGAGCACTGGGTGGACGATCGCCCGTGAGCGAGCCCTCGCCGCGCGACTCCGCGCACCTTCACCGCCGCCACGCCGCGCGCTCCGTGCCGACCGCCGTCGTGACCGTGAGCGACACGCGCACGCCGGAGACCGACACGGGCGGCGCCTGCGCGGCCGATCTGCTCCTGCAAGCGGGACACCCGGTGCCGCTCCGCGAGATCGTCGCGGACGACGCGGCCCGCATCGCGGACGCGCTGCGGCGCGCGCTCGCGCGCGACGACGTCGGCGCCGTGGTGCTGACGGGTGGAACGGGAGTGTCGCCGCGCGACGTCACACCCGAGGCCGTCGCGCCGCTGCTGGAGCGCGAGCTGCCAGGCTTCGGCGAGCTCTTCCGCGCGTTCTCGTACCAGGAGATCGGGTCGGCGGCGCTGCTCTCTCGCGCGCTGGCCGGAGTCGCGGAGCGCAAGCTCGTCTTCGTGCTGCCGGGCTCGCGCGCCGGCGTGCGGCTCGCCCTCGAGAAGCTGGTGCTGCCGGAGCTCGGGCATCTCGCCGCCGAGGTGGCGAAGCGCGCCTGAGCGCGCGCTCGTGTAAAGCGGCCGGACGCCGGATCCGAAAAGAGGTCGATGCGCCGCGTGAAAGCCTGGGGCCTCGCCATCGCCGCGATGGTCGCGCTCGCGGTCCTGGCAGCCGACCAGACCCGCGTGTGGGTGGACGAGCGCGGCGTCACGCACCTCACGAACGACCCCGACGCGCCGCCCGCCGCGCACACGGCCGCGGGTCCCGACGAGCTCGAGTCGTTGTGGCAGGGGCCGCTCGGCGACGAGCCTCCGGTGCAGAGCGGCGGCGATCGCGAGGAGGAGCGCACGCGCCGGTTGCTCGAGGGAGCCGTCGCGGATCTGCGCCGCGGCGAGAATGCGCGCGCGGCCGTCACTCTCGAGTCGATCCTGCGTGACCACCCGACGCGGCCCGAGCCGCACTGGTACCTCGCGATGCTCGACCGCCATCGCGGTCGCTACGACTCGGCCGAGTCGCATCTGCGCGCCTTCCTCGCGGCGAGCGGCGACGACCTCGACAGCTGGCGCGCGTCGGCACAGCGGCGGCTTGCCGAGCTCGACGACGAGCGGCGCGCGAGCGATCCGTCGCGCGCGAGCGACCCGGACGGCTGGAGCACGCGCGCCGGGGCGAACTTCCGCCTGACGATCGATCCTGCGCTCGGCGCGGGCGCGGCGGGCTTCGCCGACACCGTCCTGCTGTATCTCGAGCAGGCGCGCGAGGCGGCGCTCGCGCGCCTCGGCGCCGCGCCCGACGAGCCGATGAGCGTCGTGCTCTACGGCCGCGCCGCCTACGACCGCGCCTACAACGATCGCTTCTCGTTCCGCACCGTCGGCTTCTTCGATGGGCAGATGCACGTGGTGTCGGCGGCGCATCCGGCCGGCGAGCTGCGCGCGCTGATCTTCCATGAGTACGTGCACGCGGTCTTCCGGAGCCTGACGGGCGGCGATCAGCCCTACTGGCTCAACGAGGGGCTCGCGGAGCTCTCCGAGCGGGAGTCGCGCGCGCAGCCGGGTCTCACGCGCACGGAGCGCTCGCTGCTGCACCGGCGGCAGCAGGCGGGGGCGTGGATCTCGCTGCGCCGGCTCGCGCCGAACTTCGCCGGGCTCTCCGACGAGGAGGCACGCGCGGCCTATCTCCAGGCCGCCGCCGCGGCGAGCTGGATCGAGGCGCACAGCGATCGCGAGGCGCGCGGCAAGCTGCTCGGGCTGCTCGGCCAGGGCCGCAGCGACGACGAGGCGCTGCGCGCCGCGCTCGGCCTCGACACCGCGGCGATCGAGGCCGAGCTCCAGCGCGACATCGCTTCTGAATTTGCGTCCGCAAGCACCCGCGCAGCGGGTGCGCGCAGCCAGCCGCAGGCGCGCTAGAGGAGCCCCTCGTCCTGCAGCCGCGACGCTTCGAGCAGCAGCTGCGTGACGGTCGCCTCGATGGTCCGCGTCGGCGGCACGGCGCCTTGCTCGAAGCCGAAGCGACCGGTGTCGGCGTTCACCAGCGCGACGGCCGCGTCGAAGCCGACCTGGCCCTTCGTCTGCGCGTGCACCGGGTCGCCGCGCTGGAGCCAGAGCCGTCCGCTCGAGCCGTCGGAATCGATCTGGAGGACGCCGGTCTTGCGGCCGAGCTCGAGGATCTGGAGCACCGCGAAGGCGGGGATCTCCGCGAGCTCGCCGCGGAATGCCGGAGCGCTCGTGCTGCGCTCGACGAAGAGCGTCTGCGCCTCCTCGCCGGGCTCCGGCACCAGGCCGGGGTCCGCCTCGACCACGCAGAAGACGATCTCCTGCGAGCCGATCTCGAGTCGGTCGCCCGGACGCAGCAGGTGCTCGTCCACGCGCGCGCCGTTCACCCAGGTGCCGTTGGTGCTGACGAGGTCCTGCACGGTGTAGCGGCCGGACTCGCACACGATCTTCGAGTGTCGCCGCGACGTGTCGGGATCGGCGAGGCGGAGATCGGCCTCGCGGCTGCGGCCGATGATGACGCTGCCGTCGGCCGGCAGCGTGATCGGCGGCTGCGGCGGGGCGAAGAGCATCGCGGTGCGGGCCATCGACCCATTCGGTCGGCCGCGCGCGCCCTCTCCTTTACGACTTGCGCGCGAAAGGGCCTTCGGCGGGCCCCTTGGGGCTCAGGCGCGCGTGCGGATCTCGAAGCAGAGCAGGCCCTCGGGCGCCTCGTCGCGCAGATCGACCCGCTCGACCCGCGCCGAGGGCGGTCCGCGCCGCACGAAGTCGGCGAGCGCGGCGACCGCCTCGGGCGACCCCTCGAACACGGCCTCGACCGCGCCGTCCGCGCAGTTGCGGACCCAGCCGGCGACGCCCTGGAGGTGCGCCTGCTCGGCGGTCGCGCCGCGGAACCAGACTCCCTGCACGCGACCGTGCACGCGGGCCCGCACGCGCACGCGCGCGCCCGCGTCACTCATCGCGCGGTGCGGCGTAGTACTCGAAGTCGACGAGGTTCTGCTTCAGGTAGTCGCGCAGGCGGTTCACGATGCGCGCCTCGAGCTGGCGGATGCGCTCGCGCGAGACGCCGAGCTCCTCGCCGAGCTCGGCCAGCGTCTTCGGCTCGTCGGCCAGCACGCGCTCCTCGATCAGCTTGCGGTCGCGCGCGTCGAGACCCTCGGCGAACTCGCGCACCTTGCCGAGGAAGACGCGACGCAGCTCGGCGTCGGCGACGTTCTGCTCCGCGGACGACTCGCCGCCCGAGATGTAGTCGCCGACCTCGGCGCGCGTCGGCTCGTCGCGGTGGGCCGGCGCGTTGAGCGAGAGGTCGCCCTCGGAGAGGCGCTGGTCCATGTCGACCACGTCCGCCTCGCTCACGTCGAGGCGCTCGGCCAGCATCCGCGGCTCGATCTCGAAGCCCTTGCGCTCGAGCTCGCGCTTCTCCTTGTTCAGCCGGAAGAAGAGCTTGCGCTGCGCGCGCGTCGTGCCGAGGCGCACGATGCGGAAGTTGTCGAGGATGTACTTCAGGATGTAGGCGCGGATCCAGTAGGCGGCGTAGGTCGAGAGCTTGACGCCCTGGTACGGGTCGAAGCGCTGCACCGCCTCCATGAGTCCCACGTTGCCGCTCTGGATCAGGTCGAGGACGTTGACCCAGGCGCGGCGGTACTCCATCGCGATCTTGACGACGAGCCGCAGATTCGCGAGCACGAGCTGACGCGCCGCCTCGACGTCCTGCTGCTCGACCCAGCGCTGCGCCAGCCGCTGCTCGTGCTCGCGGTCGATCGGCGCGTGGCGCGCGAGCTCGGCCATGTAGGCCGAGAGCGTGTCGACGCGGCCGATCGAGCGTTCCTGCGACCTCGTCGCAGGCGCGGGCGTGCGCGGCTCCGGGACGGCCGGGAGGACCTCGGGGCTGCGAGGGGGGTCCGCCATCAGCCGAGCCAGGGTAGCGGAGCGCGTCGCGCGGGCGGCGCGCTCCGCCGGCTCGTCACTGCTTGTGGAACGTGCGGATGTACGCGATCAGATCGGCGTACTGCGCGTCGGTGAACGACGGCCAGGGCGCCATCATGGGAGAGCCGCCGAACGCGGCCGCACCCTTGCTGATCACGTTCTTCAGATCCGCGTCGGTGCCGGTCTTGCCGTCCTTGTCCGTGTCGAACTTGAACTCGGCCTTCGTGAAGTCCCGAGGGGGGCCGAGGGGCGGCTTCAAGGTCGAGCCGACCGGTCCATCGCCCTTCCCGCTGTCTCCGTGACACGAGGCGCAGTTGGTGGTGAAGAGCGTCTTGCCCGCCGCCGCGTTGCCCGCCGCGGACGCGGCGAGTGGTGCGAGCAGGGCCGAGGCGGCGAGCGCCACGGCGAGATCTCGGAGCGTGGTCATCATGAGCGCAATTCTCCATCGGGTTGTTGACGACACCGACTCGTGGGAGCCGGGAAGAAATTCGGATCGAAGGAAGACAGGGAGGTCGAAGGAAGGAAGGGAGGGATGCGAGGGTCGCGAGGGTAAGTCAGCACCGCCGGGAGCGGCAAGCGACGCGAGGGACGTGGGATCAGCGCTTCAGCGCAGCCGGATCCCAGTTGCGTAGCAACTCGACCAGCAAGCGCACGCCCACTCCCGTCGCGCCCTTGCGCTGGATCGGACCCGGCTTGCTCGTCCACGCGGTGCCCGCGATGTCGAGGTGTACCCACGGCGTGTCGCCGACGAAGTGCCAGAGGAAGGCGGCGGCGGTCGACGAGCCGGCCGGACGCCCGCCCGTGTTCTTGATCTCCGCGATCTCGCTGCGGATCTCCTCCTTGTGCGCGTCGAGCAGCGGCATCGGCCAGACGCGCTCGCCCGTCGCGTCGCCCGCCGCGCGCACGAGCTCGACGAGCTTCGGGTCGTTGCCGAAGGCTCCCGACGCCCAGCCGCCGAGCGCGACCACCATCGCGCCTGTCAAGGTGGCGAGGTCGATGATCGCATCCGGCTTCCAGGTCGTGCGCGCGTAGTGCAGGGCGTCGGCCAGTACGACGCGGCCCTCGGCGTCGGTATTCAGCACCTCGATCGTCTTGCCCGCCATCGTGGTGACGACGTCGCCGGGTCGGTAGGCGGTGGCGCTCGGCATGTTCTCGGCCGCGCCGATCACGCCGACGACCGGCGTCGATAGCTTGAGCAGCGCGGCGGCGCGCAAGGTCCCGATCACGGCCGCCGCGCCCGACATGTCGTGCTTCATCTCGTCCATGCCCGCGGAGGGCTTGATCGAGATGCCGCCCGAGTCGAACGTGATGCCCTTGCCGACCAGCGCGACCGGCTTGCGCGCGCGCCCCCGCGCGGACTTCGGGCGGTACTCGATCGCGATCAGACGCGGCGGGTTCGCGCTGCCGCCGCCGACCGCCAGGATCCCGCCCATCCCGAGCCGCTTCATCGCCGGGACGTCGAGCACGCGCACGCGCAGGCCGAGCTCGCGCGCGAGCCTGCGCACCTCGTCCGCGAGCACCGCCGGCGAGAGCGCGTTGGCCGGGAGGTCGGAGAGGCGTCGCGCGAGATTCTGCGATTCGGCCACGACGATGCCGGTCTGTGCCGCGGCGCGCGCCTCGCGTAGCGCGGCGCCGCGCGAGAGCAGCAGCGAGAGCGACGCCACGCGCCCCGGCGTGTCCTCGCCGTTCTTGCGGTAGTCGCCGAAGCGATAGCCGGCGAGTAGCGCGCCCTCCGTGAGCGCCTGCACCGCCGCCGCATCGCTCGCGACTTCGGGCAGGGCGAGCGCCACGCGCGCCGCGCGGCGCCGGCTCGCCTCGCGCACGCAGCGGCCGGCGAGCTGTCGCAGCCCGTCGCGATCGAGCTTCGCCGCGTCGCCGGTGCCGAGCAGCAGCACGCGCTTCGCGCGCAGCCGGCGGTCGGGATAGACGAGCAGACTCTGATCCGGCTTGCCCTGGAAGTCTCCGCTCGCGACGGCGGCCTGGATCTGTCCGCGCGTCGCGCGATCCGCACTCACGAGCGCGGCGGGAAGTCGAGCGCCCTTGCGCTCGAGGCGCGCGACCGGCAGTGCGAGCAGATCCGCGCCCGCCTGTGCGGGGCTGCGCGCGTCGATCGTGATCTTCATCACTCCATTCCCTTCGAATCGCTGTTGCCCGGATGGGCATGGGCTCCTAGACTCGCGCGCCGCGTCTATCCGGACGCGCTTCGACACGAGAGAATGTGATGGGCATCCTCGTCGGGACGGCGTCGGGGGGACGTCTCGCGGGACTCGATGCGCTGAGTCTCGTCTGGCAGGCGAGCTGGCTGGTTCAGCTGGTGCTGCTCTGCCTGGTCCTCTTATCGATCTTCTCCTGGGCCGTCATCTTGTTCAAGTCGCGCGAGCTCCGGCGCGCGCAGCAGGATAGCGAGGCATTCCTCGAGGTCTATCACGAGGGATCGCTCGAGCAGGCCTACGACGCGGCCCGCGATCTCGATCGCAGTCCGCTTGCGGCGGTGTTTCTCTCGGCGCACGTCGAGCTGAAGCGGCTCGCGCGCGCGAGCGGGAAGGCGCTGACGCCGACGCGCACCAACATCGACGTGCTCGCGCGCAACCTCGGCTGGACCGGCTCGCGCGAGAGCCTGCGGCTCGAGCGCGGCTTCGGCTTCCTCGCGACGACGGGCAGCTCCGCGCCCTTCATCGGCCTCTTCGGCACCGTGGTCGGCATCATCAACGCCTTCGAGAACATCGGCCAGGCCGGATCGGCGAGCCTCGCGGTCGTGGCGCCCGGCATCGCCGAAGCGCTGATCGCGACCGCCGTCGGTCTGTTCGCCGCGATCCCCGCGACCATCTTCTACAACATCTTCGTGGGTCGGCTGCGCGGCATCACGGCGGCGATCGACCTCTTCATCGCCGAGTACGAGGGCGACCTGCGGCGCATGGCGGCCGCGGACGAGGGCTAGGCGTTGGGCGCGCAGAGGCAGGGCGGCCAGCAACGTCCGCTCTCCGAGATCAACGTCACGCCGTTCGTCGACGTGTCGCTCGTGCTGCTGATCATCTTCATGGTGACGGCGCCGATGCTCCAGCAGGGACTCGAGGTCGATCTCCCGAAGACGAACACGCAGAACATCCGCCTGAAGAAAGAGCCGCTCGTGATGACCGTCCGCAAGGACGGCAAGATCTTCCTCGCGCGACGAGAGATCCCGCTCGACGAGCTCCAGGAGAAGCTGACCGCGATCCTCGAGGGGCTCGACGACAAGGAGATCTTCCTGCGCGCGGACACCAAGGCCGAGTACGGCCTGGTGGTCAAGGCGCTGGCCGCTGCGCGCGCGGCCGGCGCCACCAAGCTCGGCATGGTCACGGAACCTGTCGCGGAACCGAAGTCGTAGACTCGGGGCACGGGGGTGACGCTTGACCGGCGTGCGCGACGGGCAGCAGGACCTGCGAAAGCGGGAGTTCCGCCGCTTCGTGAGCTGGTCCGCCGGCGCGCACCTCGCCGTGCTTGGCATCGTGGTGATCTCGCCCGGATTTCACTCGCGCTTCGACGCCTCGCAGGTGATCGCGGTGGACCTGGTCTCGCTGCCCGCGTCGGCGCTGGCGCCGTCGGTGGCGCCTGCGCTTCCGCCGCCGCCGAGCGCGAAGCCCGTTCCCCCGGCGGAGAAGGCGCCTCCGCCGCCGCCCGAGTCGCCGAAGCCGAAGGAGGTCGTGCTGCCGAAGAATCCGGAGCGCGAGCCGTCGAAGCCGAAGCCCGCGCCGAAGCCGCAAGAGGTCGCGCCGAAGCCCGAGAAGGATCTCGACGATCTGCTCGCGGACATGAGGAAGGACGCGGGAGAGACGGCGCCGGCGCCGAAGCCGGTCGAGCAGGCCGCGGTTCCGGCGCCGAGCGCGACGGCCAGCGCGGGCACGGTGAAGGTCTCGCCGGAGGTGCTGGCGTGGATGCGGAAGGCCAAGCTTCACGTGCGCAGCGCCTGGGTGGTCCCGCCGGGATTCCGGCGCGAGGCGCTCGAGACGCACGTGACCGTCGAGCTCGACGCGTCGGGCGCCGTGGTCGGCGAGCCGAAGATCACGCAGCGCTCGGGCAACCCCTGGTACGACGAAGGCGTCCTGCACGCGATCGTGAAGGCGAGCCCGCTGCCGCCGCCGCCGGCGGCGGGCGAGTGGGACTTCGTGTTCCTCCCGGAGGACGCAGCACTCTGAGGTCGCTCGCCGCCGCGCTGCTCGCGCTCCTCGCCGTCGGCGCAGCCGCGCGCGCGGAGGATCGCGCGCCGATCGTGATCGAGGGCGGCAAGGGAAAGACCTATCGCATCGCGGTGCAGCGCTTCGCCGACCGCTCGACGCCGCAGAGCGCCGAACGCATCGCGCGCTTCCGCGAAGCGCTCCAGAACGCGCTCGAGTTCTCGGGGCTCTTCCAGCGCGTCCCGGACGGCGCCTTCCTCGGGCCGCTCGAGACGGAATCGCTCGACGACGGCGCGCAGATCGCGTGCCCGGACTGGACGCAGATCGGCGCGGACGCGCTGCTGCAAGGCGAGATCGCGCGCGACTCGGAGGGCTTCCGCGTCGCCTTCCGCGTGTGGGACACCGCACGCTGTCGCGACCTGATGCGGCGCCGCTACGTGCAGAAGGCGACCGCGAATCCGGAGGACGTCGCGCGCCGCGTCGCCGACGACGTCGTCGAGGCCTTCCTCGGCGTGCGCGGCGTGTCGAGCACGGAGATCGCCTTCGTGTCCGACCGCAGCGGCAACAAGGAGATCTACGTGATGCAGGCGGACGGCAGCAACGTCCGCAAGGCCACCGCGAACGGCTCCATCAACAACTTCCCGAATTGGTCTCCCGACGGACAGGCGATCGCCTACACCTCGTATCGACAGGGCAACCGCCCGCTGATCTTCCTGTCGAGCCGCGGAGCGCTGCGCCCGGGCCGACTGCTCCAGAGCGACGGCCGCTCGCAGTACCGCGCCGTCTTCGACCCGATCGGCGAGCGGCTCGCGGTCGTGCTCTCGAACGGCAGCTCGTCCGAGATCGTGTCGGTCGACACCGACGGCAAGGACGTGCGGCGGATCACGCAATCGCAGTCGATCGAGGTCTCGCCGACCTGGTCGCCCGACGGAAAACGCATCGCCTTCGTCTCGGACCGCACCGGCGCGCCGCAGATCTACGTCATGAGCGCGAGCGGCGGCGACGAGAAGCGCCTCACGTACGACGGCGCGTACAACACGAACCCGTCCTGGTCGCCCGACGGCCTGTGGATCGCGTACGAGACGCGCGTCGACGGCCAGTTCGACATCTGGCTGATCGATCCCGAGGGCAAGGTCAACGTCCCGCTCGTCACGAACGAGCGCAGCGACGAAGCGCCGAGCTGGGCGCCGAACTCGCGCCACATCGTCTTCTCGTCGACGCGCCGGGGCCGCGCCGATCTCTACATGATCGATCGCGACGGATCGAATCTGCGCCGGCTGACCGGCGACGCGGGGAACAACACCGCTCCGAACTGGGGCCCGTTCCCGCGCTGAGCACGAGGAGGAGATCCATGGCACGGAGGCACGCCCATCTCGACTCGCGACGCTCGGCGGCGCCGCGCGCGCTCGTGCTCGCGGCGCTCGCGGCGTCGCTCGCGAGCGTCGCCTGCGTCACGCCCGCGGAGTTCCGCAAGGTGCAGAACCGCGTGACCGATCTCGAGCGCGCGAGTGGCAAGAGCGGCGAGGGCAGCACGCGCATCGCCGACATCGGCGCGCAGCTCGACGAGCTGAATCGCCGCATCCAGGAGCTGAACGGACGGCTCGAGGTCGTCGAGCATCGGACGCAGGAGGCGCTCGACGAGGCGCGCGCCGCGCGCAGCGACGCGTCGAAGTCCGGCGCGCCCGCGACTCCGACGGGCGCGCCCGCGCCCGCCGCCACCGGAGGCTCGTCGTCGCAGGAGATGGAGGATTATCGGGCCGCGTACGCGGAGTGGCGCGCCGACAATGCGGCTGGTTGTATTGACCGCTTCACCAAGTTCTTGCAGACTTAC
>Ga0335069_10002246_pt1 | contig 29970 bp, 28 predicted proteins | sample Lox_Sample_11_FD_206714 | JGI IMG/M metagenome (GOLD analysis project Ga0335069, IMG submission 206714) | Soil microbial communities from Loxahatchee National Wildlife Refuge, Florida, United States - Lox_Sample_1.1 | ecosystem: Environmental > Terrestrial > Soil > Wetlands | place: USA...
AGATGGGCTTTGCCAACGTGGATCCGTCGATCGTCGAAGGCTGGCTGTCAGGCGTGGCCGACTTTGTGGCCGCCGATCGCTCGGCGCGGCTCATCTATACGCACCCGCTTGGCGCCACCAAGTACATCGGAGCCCTGCGCCAGTTTCTGTCGCACACCGACCAACTCGCACGCGAGAACCAGTTTCGCTGGTACACCATGACGCAACTCGCCGATTTCCTGAACACCAGGAAGAAAGTGACTTGGTCGCTGGTGAACGCGGACGGGAGTTCACTTGTACTGAAGGCCAGCAATCCGCAAGGTCTGAACCGGGAGACGTGGATCTTAGCGAAATCCCAATACGACCAACCCAAGTTGTTTCGGGGAAAAGCGCAGGTAAGTGGCGACTCCGAGCACTGGTTGATAACCGCCGGTGATTGCAAAGATCTGGCCGTGCAAGTCACTCGCAAAAAAGAACTATGAGAACTATCTGGAACAAACCCGTGCCGGAATCGAAACTGAAGATGTGGGGACGGGCGCCCTCGCCCGTCCAGCGTCTCGCCTACGCCCTAACGTTCACGTTTTTATTAACCACCTCGCTCGCAGCCCAGGTCGCCAAACCCGGCACCACTGTCCCCCAGGGAGCCGCCATCCCCGGCATCGGCAGCGCTGAAGGGCCCAACGGCCCCGGTTATCTTGAACTCGGCGGTAGCCGCAGCGATCTCACCGCTCCGCTGCCGCATTGGACCGACGCCTACCTTCGCGGCGTCGTGAACCTGACTCCCATGAACAGCTTCAGCCTTGAAGTCGACCGCCAGCAGCGCTGGGGAGATAGCGGCTTCTTCGGTTCCATGGGTCTGACGCATAGTTTTACCAACAACTTCTATGCCAATGCCTATGTCGGATCGAGCGTCGGCGGATTCTTTCTTCCCAAGTTCCGCTTCGATGGCTTCGCCAACTACAAGCTTTTGCCGCGTAAGCAACTGGTTGCCAATCTCGGCGTCGGCTACGACAAGGCAAGAACATTGAACTCCGCCTGGCGCTTCATGCCGGGCGCGACCTACTACTTCACCTGGCCATTCATCGTCCAGGGCGGAGCGACCTTCACCCGGGCCAATCCCGGCGGCATCCTGGCGAAGACCTACAACCTGGCGGTGACGGAAGGCCGCGAAAAATCGCACTACATCACCGCCCGCGTCGAACTCGGCCGTGAGGGTTACGAGGTGGTGAACGTCGCCAACCCGCTGGTGAACTTCCCGATCCACAATTACTCGGCTACCTGGCGCCAGTGGATCGGGTATGGCTGGGGATTCGACTTCAACTTCCAGCGCGAGATCAATCCTTATTACAACCGCAACGGGGCTACGCTTGGCTTCTTCGTGGACTTTTAACCGGCAAATCGAATCCGCGAACTGGCCCGACGTTGAGGCCATGCGCAATCGCGGCTACCGCGGCGGCGTCATCCGCATGCACCGCGGCATGATCCGCTTTCGAGCCAGCAAGATCGATCTTCTACATGCGATCGTGCTTGCGGTTGGGCTGAGTTTTGCCTGGCTTCGCGCCCTTCCGCTGGTCGCACAATTGTGGCTGGCTATTTTCGAGTTCTGGGTGCGCACCCTGCACTTGGAAGCTCATGTCTACATGATGCCGCAGCACTGGACGAACCTGGTCCAGGTTTCGCTGCCGTTCGTGGGTGTTGAAGCTGGGACCATCACACCTTTCACTTGGACGCTGACGCTGTTTGTGACGCTGGCGATATTCGCCGCTACTTACTGGTTCAACGAAGACCACGCGCCGTGGTTTTACATTGTTCGAGCCCTGGTGCTGATCCAGGGCAGCGCGTTGATCTATTTCGCCTTCGCCTCGGCTCGTTTTCCGCACGATATCCCCACTTACACCATGGGAATGCTGTCGTTCGGCGTGATCCTGATCGGAATGATCCCGATCGTGCTGGCGTTTACCTACTATCCGTTCGATTTTTCGCTGGGCAAGAAGCTGGCGTTGACGCTGCTCCTGATGGGCCACTTGGCCCTGTTTTTCCCACTCCAGTACGTACTGCAGGTCTACATCCTGCACCATTCCATCCTGTTCATGCCGTTGCTCTACTTCGCATTTGGACCGTTCGTGGACGTCCTGGTATTCGTCTGCTTCTATTCCTGGGCGATGAGCTGGAAATCGCGCTCGCAGGAACCAAGCTAGTTTTGTCACCACGGCCCGTTTTGGTGTTGTCATCACGAGCCGCGATCGCCCGGCGAGGGGTCTGCTTTGTGCCCCGACACGCCTGTGAAAAACGGGGGTGAAGGCCGCGTCATTCCGGGCATTAGCCCCGAAGAACCATGTTGCTCCTCCTTATACCTCAAACCCCTATCAACACTGCCCTTCTCCCCAAAATCCAGAGTTAGACCCTAGGGCACTTAGTACAAACTTAAGGCCCGTCTCAGGTGTGCTGACGCAAGTAGCTAATGTGTTCTCGCATCCGCCACGTACGAAAAACATCTGCTCGCATTTGGGTGGAACCCCGATTTAGCCAGAGTAGAACAGTCCGTAACTTGAGCCTCGATGGGGAACAACCCCGCGAGGTTCAGGTTTTGAATAAATTATCAGGCCATCTACTCACTCTGGCCGCCTTCATCGTTTCACTTGGCTCGTTTGGTTTCAGTCAGTCAGTAACAATTTCCTCTCCTGCCAACGGTGCTACCGTGGGTTCGCCGGCGCACTTCGTTGCCTCTGCGGGAGGTGGCGCTTATCCGATTTCGGCCGTTCGACTTTACGTTGACAATCAGCCGATCACCACGCTTTATACGAATTCGCTGAACACATATACGAGCCTGGCCGCCGGTTCGCATTACATCGTGGTGGTGGCCTGGAATACCAAGGGAGCCTCCTTTACCAACGCCATCAACATCAAGGTGAACGGGAGCACACCTCCGCCTCCGCCAACGCCCACTCCAACGCCTTCGGGTTCCTACTCTGGTGACTTTGGCGCCACCTCCAACTGGATGGCGGCTCAGTTCAGGTCAACCGGCGCCTTGATGTATTCCACGCTGCGAATCAATCCTTATTACTCGAACCTGGCTGCGACCGGGCTGGTGAGAGATCCGGCCCGCTACACGCAGGTGGAAGATTGGATGCGCTGGTACATCGGCCACCTCAACTACAGCGATCGCTGGGGCGTTGGCGGCACGATGTACGACTACAACATCGTGAACGGGCAGGAAATTTCCGCCGGCGATGCCGATTCCACCGATTCTTACGCCGCTACCTTCCTCTCGCTGGCTTACAACTACTTTGCGACTGGAAACCCAGCGGCGCAGTCTTACGTTCGTTCCATCGCCAGCCAGCTCAATCTGATCGCGCAGGTGTTGGCGAAGACCCAGCAATCCGACGGTCTGACCTGGGCCAAGCCGAACTACCAGATCAAGTACCTGATGGACAACGCCGAGGTCTTCCGCGGCCTGGCCGATGTCTCGACCCTGTTTGGCTCGATGGGCGATACCGCCAAGCAGAACTACTACGGCGCACTGGCGACCAAGTGCCAGAGCGGAATCTGGAGCATGTGGCTGGCAGGAAAGTGGGCCGTGTACAAGGACGGAATCGGCCGACTTGCCGCGCCCAACATGGGAACCTGGTATCCCGACGCTACCGCGCAGATGTTCCCGGTGCTCTACGGAGCCGTGAGCGGTTCGGATAGTCGTGCGCAACAGGCCTATGGCGCGCTGAACGCCGCGTGGCCGGGCTGGCCGCAGCTTTCGTACAACTCACAGGATCCGTTCCCGTGGGTGATGATCGTGGACGCTGCCGCGCTGGTGGGTGACAAGGGCCGCGTAAATACCTGGGCCGATTCAGCCCGCGGCAAGTGGGTGAATAAGGGCTTCCCGTGGACCTGGTACTCGATGGAAGCGGGCTGGTACATGCGACTGGCCAGCTACATGGACGGTGGCAAGTTCTAGCTAACTGAGATGGAAAAACTTCGGGTTCGTGCCAATTGAGCGCGAACCCGGTCTGTTTTTCGAGAGATTCTGCCTATTTCTGACTGATTACGGCCTTGCTCTGGAGCGGCTTTTCGCCCGGGGCGACGGTTTTGAAGACGCCGATACCGCCCTGCGGCTCGCCGTTCTGCATCACTTGAAAGTAATAGGTTGTGTCAGGCGACAGGCCTTGCAGCCGCGCGTGATGGTTCTTACCGTCGGCGTTGTCGGTTGCCTGCGCCGACTCTTCCATGCGGTCGCGCTTGGTGCCGTAACGGACGGTGGTGCCATGAGCGGCGTCGCGAGTTGACCAGCCGATGACCGCGTTGTTGTCGGCAACGGTTTCGGCCACGGGACCGTTCGTGATGCTGGGAGCATTGGAATATTGGTTGGGCGTGCTGCCGTACGGATTAGAGCTCGTTTGTGCTACAGCCACCGCGCTCGACAGCGAGGCGATCACCAGGGTTGATAGTAGTAGCGACTTCATGGTGCAGATTTCCTCCTCCGGATATTCCGAGTGGCGGAAACTAGGATGCGGGGAGAGCAGCCGGAGAGGTCGCTGAAAAGCAGGAAACAGCCGCCAGTAGACAACATTCCGTCACAGAAAGGCTGCAAACAGCGACAGTAAACACCATTCAGCTAAGCGACCGTTCTCGTCAAAAGCGGACGATGGGCCAACGGTTTTCTGAAACCATCTTAAAATCAACCGCTTACGGTCTATCTTGCTGAATGCCGGCACGAGAAGCGATCTCGGGCCACAAGACGTCCTCTGACTGAAATGCGGTCTACTGTTTACTGTTGGCCGCTTTTAATCCAGCCAAGTGAAGTCCATGCCGGTCATCTTTCGCAGGCGGCGCATCTCGTCTTCCTTGGCGCAGCCGATCATGCAATCCTGACCTTTTAAGTCCAGATAAATGTAGCGCCGCTCGCCACCTTGGGCTTTCAACAAGCCGCAGAAGTTCGAGAGGATTTCCGGATCGATCCAGTCCTCTTTTACCCTCGCGTGCCACTCGATTGCTTCGCCCTTCAGATCGAACGCTACCCACGCATCGCCATTTTCGACGTCCACATGGTCGCGGATGTTCTCGATCGGCAGTTCTCCCTGCGCGAGAAGGCGCATGCGTTCGGCGACGTGCACGTAGTCGCCGGAATCTTCGATGCACTCGGTGTCGAGGTGCCAGAGATTGTCGGAAAGAGGGGTAAAGGGTTCTCGCTCCAATTCGCCGCCGAGACGGATGATGGCTCCGACGTAGGGGCGCTCTTCATATTTCTCCCGCGCGAAGCTCTCGAGCAGGGTGTCGACGGAGAATTCAGGCTTGAGGTGGATTCCGCATTCCCTGAGATTCTCGAGTTGTTGCTCGAGGGTGATGTGGGGATGGGGAAAGAGGAAGGAGAAGAGGCGCATACGGGGATTGTAGTGAAAGCAGCAGACAGTAGACAGCATTCAGTCACTCAACGTTTGGCGACGCCTTTCTTTCACTCGTCAGAGTGGACGGTGTTGTGGTGATCTGGAGAACCCTGTTCGTGAATCGCCGGTTGCGGAAAACAAGGATCGCAGAGGAGAAAGAACGAGGCGAACAAAAAGCCCCACTCAACCAAAGGATGGTTGAATGGGGCACCCTGGGTTCAGACTCTAACTACCGCCAACGTTAAATAGCTGAATGTTGTCTACTGTTTACTGTCTACCTGCTTCTAGATCACCTGCCTCTTCCACTTGCCCTGCCGGAAGAGCAGTACGCTGGTTAGAGCGATTGCGCCTTCGGCGAACACGATGGACCAGAAGACTCCGCTGGAGCGCAGGCTGGTGTGTAGTGCCAGCCAGTACGCCAGGGGGATCTCGAAGAACCAGAAGCCAAACAGATTCACCATGGTTGGCGTGACCGTGTCGCCTGCGCCGTTAAACGCCTGCAGCATCACCATGAGGTACGCGTAGCCAATGTTGCCGTAGCTCACGATGCGCAGGCAAGTCGCTGCCACCGAGCGGACGGCTATGTCATCGGTGAATAGGGACACGATTGGTTCGGCGAACAGGATGAACACGACGCCGACGCTGCCGAGGAACATCATGTTGTAGATCCCCGTGCGCCAGACCGATGCCTCCGCGCGATCGGGTTGCTTGGCGCCGAGGTTCTGGCCGACGAGCGTGGCCGCCGCGTTGCTCATGCCCCATGACGGCAGGATGACGAAGATCACGATGCGGATAGCAATCGTGTATCCCGCCAGGGCGTCCGCGCCGAAGACGCTGACGATGCGGACGAGCCCGATCCAACTGGTGTGGGCGATCGCGAACTGCATGATGCCTGTGAGCGAGACGCGCACCAGACGCCGCAGCACCTGCCAGTTAACCTTGATCTGCTCGCGCGCTATGCGGAAGCGCTCGGTGCCTTTCAGCAAGCGGTAGAACTGGTAGAGCACCCCGATCCCGCGCCCCGTGAATGTTGCCAGCGCCGCGCCGGTCACACCGAGGCGTGGGAACGGACCAAGCCCAAAGATCAGGCAGGGGTCGAGAATCAGGTTAATGATGTTCGACACCCACAGCAGGCGCATAGCGATGGCCGCATCGCCGGCGCCGCGGAAGACGGCGTTGTTGAGGAACAGCATCAGCACCACGCCGCTGCCGCCGAGTGCGATGCGGGTGTAGTTCGATCCAATTGCGACGATGTGCTCCGATGCGCCCATAAGTCGCAGTAACTTCGGGGCGAAGATGAAGGAGGGAATCCCGATGACTAACGAAACCGTTAGACCGAGCAGTATAGCCTGCACGCCCGCAACCGAAGCGCCTTCACGGTCCTTTTCGCCGATGCGGCGAGCGACCATCGCAGTCGTCGAGAGGCTCAGGCCCATGGCAACCGAGAAGACGAGGGTGATCATCGATTCGGTCAGGCCGACCGTGGCTACTGCGTCTGCTCCGAGTCGCGCCACCCAGAAGACGTCCACGACCGCAAACAGCGATTCCAGCACCATCTCGAGGACCATAGGGACGGCGAGCAATAAGATGGCGCGGTTCAAACCTCCGGTGGTGAAGTCCTGGTGAGAGCCGCGCACCGCCTCCTTCAGCGACTGCCATAGCGTCGCCTGTGGCAGGGTGACTGTCATTTCACTCATAGAAACCAGCAACTTTCCGAGCCAATAAAAGATGGCTCAGCTAAAAACTGCTCAATGTGGAGATTCCGCCAGGCGGAAAGAGAAACGGGAAGCGCGACCTTCCTAATCTCGGCGGGGATGAACCCCGCGAAACTAGAAGATCGGCGACGGATCGGGTCGTACGATGACGCGGTCTAACATCAAAAAAATCAGACAGTGAAAAAAGTGTACCGCGAAAATGTCTACTCGTACAGCGAATCGAGGGGCCGATTCACAGGGTGGGATATTTACCCAGGAAAATGAGGATGAAATCGATGGTGTCTTGCACGCCGTGCGCGACGATTGGCACTGCAAGGTTTCGGCGCGTCGAGAGATACATGATTCCGAGCAACAGGCCGGCCAATCCCTCGTCGATCACCCCGGTGATTCCCTGGTACGCGTGGGCCAGACCAAATCCAACATGCACGATGATCAAGCTGAGGACCCACGCTCCCCGCTTGCGGTTGAAAAGATCAGCGACCCGGTTCATGAGGTACCCACGGTAGACCATCTCCTCGCCGAAAGCCGCGAGGACCCAGGTAAGGGCGATGTAGATTAACGTCAGCTTGAGGTTTCCGGTAACTTCACGGAACAGATCCAGGTCAGGTTTCTTGTGCAACACACGGATGAGAAAAGGCTGGCTGATGAAAAGTTGAAAACCTTCGAGCAGAACTCCTGCGACGAGTCCGAGCAGCAGAGTTGTGCCCCAGGTTTTGTATTTCGTAAGACCTACTGAGCGCCAACTAACTCTGCGGAGTCGCATCGACGCCCAGCCAAAAGCCAGCAGGTACGGTGTTTTACTGAACCAGATCAGGTGGTGCGCATCGGCGACGAAGATCAGCGCTACGACCAACAACTCCGTAACGATCAGCCATTTGCTGTCGCGCCACGTCGTAAGTACAGGACTCGTGGTGGCCATTCACCGGACCCTCGGCCCGATGACTCTACCGCGAAAACGGCGCGTCTACCAGATTTCGATTCTGTCCTGCGGATCGAGGTAGAGTTTCTCGCCGCGCTTCACGTCGAATGAGGCATACCACTGGTCGAGATTGCGCACCTCGCAGGCGCGATAAGGATCGGGCGCGTGGCCGTCAGCGAGCACACGCTGGCGGTAGATCTGCTCTCGCATCTTCTGGGCCCAGTTCTGCCCGAAGGCGATGAAGAACTGCTGATCTCCGGTGAACCCATCCTGCACCGGCGCTTCTTTCCCCGCCAGCGAAGCGTGATAGCCATCGAGGGCGGCAGCAATGCCGCCGAGGTCGGCGATGTTTTCGCCCAGGGTTTGCCGGCCGTTAATGGCGAGGTCGGGGAACGGCTTGTAGGTGTTGTATTGCGCGACGAGTCGCTGCGTTTGGTTCTTGAAGTGCGCCAGGTCTTCGGGCGTCCACCAGTTGCGAACGCGGCCGTCGGCATCGAATGCGGCTCCTTCGCTGTCGAACGTGTGGCTGATCTCGTGACCGATCACCGAGCCAATTGCGCCATAATTGGCCGCGGCCGGGGCCTTGGGATCGTAGAACGGAGGCTGCAGGATCGCGGCCGGGAAGTTGAGCGCATTTTGTAACGGCAGGTTTACAGCGTTCACCGTCTGCGGCGTCATGCACCACTCGCGGCGGTCGATCTTGCCGCCCAGCCGCGCAACATGACGGCGATACTCGAACAGGTCACCGCGGAAAGCGTTGCCGTAAGCATCGTCGGGCTTGATTTCAAGCCCAGAGTAGTCTTCCCATGTCTCCGGGTAGCCGATCCCGACGTACAGTTTCGCCAGCTTGTTCTTCGCTTCGGCCTTGGTCTGCGGAGCCATCCAGGTGAGCGCGTCGATGCGGTGGTCGAACGCTCGTTTGATGTTTTCAACCATGGCTTCGGCTTCGGACTTCGCCTCAGGCGAGAAATACCGTTGTGCGTAGATTTTGCCGACGGCATCGCCCAGTTCGCCGTTGACGACGTTCACGGCGCGACGCCAGCGTGGCTGCTGTTGCGGAGTTCCTGAAAGTGTTTTGCCGAAGAAGTTGAAGCGTTCGTCGGCGAACGCCTTCGGCAACGCGAAGCTGTAAGCTTCGATGGCGTGATAGGCGAGCCAGTCTTTCCATGTTTCCAGGGGAACCGAAGCGACCAGGGCTGATTCGCCCGTGAACGCCGCGGGTTGGTAGACGATGAACTGCGGATGCTTTTCGAGCCCAGCGCCGCGGAAGAACTCTTTCCAGTCGAGGCCCGGAGCTTTGGCGGAGAAGTCGGCGGGTGTCCAAGGATTGTTGGCTTTGTGGATGTCTTCGCTGTCGGCCAGGCTTAACTGCTTTTCGGCGATCCTGCGTTCGAGTTCAACGACGCGCGCGGCGCGGGCGGCCGGATCACTGAAGCCCGCCAGCTTCATCATGTTCTCCACGTGCGCCTGGTACTTGGCGCGAATCTCTTTCATTTGCGCGTTGTCTTGCAGGTAATACTCGCGGTCGGGCAAAGTGATGCCGCCCTGCAGCAGGTAGCCAATGTAGTGATCGGGATCGTTGAAGTTCGGAGCGACCCAGAGCCCGAATAAATTCGGCGTCTGGAAAACAGCGTTGTTAAGCGGGTCGACATCATTGCGCAGCGACTGGCCCAGGGCGAAAGCTAGCTGCTTCTTGTCTTTGACGGCGGCGATGGCGTCGAGCTGCGGCTTCAGCGGCGACATTCCCTTTGCCTCGATGCCAGTCTCGTCCATAAAGGCGTGATAGAGGTCGGCGATCTTGCGCTGCTCGGTGCCGGCGGCGGGACTGCTCTTGGCGACTCCGTCAATGAGGTTCGCCGTGCGCTCGGTGGCGAGATCGAAAAGTGTATTGAACGGACCGATAACGCCGCGGTCGGCAGGAATTTCGGTGCTCTTGAGCCACATGCCGTTCGTGTACTCGAAGAAGTCGTCGCCAGGCCGCACGGAGCGATCGATGTGAGCAACGTCGATGCCGTGGTGTTCGGTCTCGTCGGGCTGTATGGCAAATGCGAATGCCGGCAGCAGTGTGATGACAAGCGTGTAAAGGAAGGAGCGAGTCTTCATAGGCGACAGTAATGATAGGGAAGGTCGGCGCCAGTGAGGGCCTTCGCTCGGAGCATTGATCACGACTAACGCACAACTCAACCCCACGGAAGGGAACGACGGCTCGAGCGGAACAGGAAACGGCAGCGAGGCAGAAAAACGTATTATAGGTTTCGGTCGTAGTATAAGCAGAAACAATAAACCTATTACTTCCGGTTTGCTCGATGTGACTCCACTCACTTCCGAACGTGACATTGATCACGGCCATTCCGACCCCGTGGAACGACACTGAACTGTAACAAGCAGGCCGGGGAGTGAGGATTCTGAGCCACCGCCCGCCCGCGCGCTTCCAGGCGCCCTAGCGGGAAAAAGGTCTGCGAGGAGGACGGCCATGCTGCTCGCTTATCGCTTAGTGCGCCTGATTGAAACCCATGCCGACAAATTAGCCGACAGCGCCGTGAAACGACTCGCCGAGGACGAAAAGACCCGGGAGTATGCGCAGCGCGTGCCACCCGCTGACTTTCGCGCTGCGGTGTACGAGATTTACACCCACCTCGGCGAGTGGGTGATGGGCAAGTCGGAGGAAGACATTGCCGGCCGCTATACCGAGATCGGACGCCGCCGGGCTGCTCAAGGCACGCTGCTGAGCGAACTGAACTGGGCGATCATGCTGACCCGCGACAACTTGTGGGAGTACTTGAAGGCGGAAGACGCACTCGAGCGGCCGACGGAAGTCTTTGGTGAACTGAAGTTGCTGCAGTTGCTGGAGCAATTCTTCGATCGTGCGATTTACTACGCGGCGGTCGGATACGAGCAGTACAAAGCGGCGCCGCAGAAAACAGAAATGCAGACGGTGTAAGGGGCAGGGGCTGAAGCCCCTGATTTTTTCTTGGGCCGAAGAAAGGTCGAGTCGCATGTCGAGCTGGATGGAAGAGTACAAAAGAAAGCTGATGTCTCCGCACGATGCGGTGCGCTGCGTCGAGTCGGGGATGCGGGTCTACATCCAGGGGGGGTGCGCGGTTCCCGAGACGCTGGTGGAATGCCTGATGGAGAGGGCGCCCTTTGTGCGCGACGTCGAAATCGTGCATATGCTGACCTTCGGCACCGCGCCCTACGTGGCGCCGGAGATGCAGGGACACTTCCGGCACAATGCGATGTTCATCGGCGGTAACGTGCGCGAAGCGGTGAACGATGGGCGCGCCGATTACACGCCGGTCTACCTGAGCGAAATCGAAGACCTGTTTGAGAGCGGCGAGATGCCGCTGGATGTTGCACTGGTGCAGGTCTCCCCGCCCGATGCACACGGATTCTGCTCGCTGGGCATCGGCGTGGAAACGGCAATGACCGCGGTGCGCTGCGCCAAGTTCGTGGTGGCGCAAGTTAACAACATGATGCCGCGCACCTACGGCGACAGCTTCGTGCATGTCAGTAAGTTCAGCGCGTTCGTCGAAAGCACGCGTCCGCTGTGCGAGATGCAGAAGGAAGAGCCGACGGAATTGAACCGGCAGATCGCCCGGAACGTGGCGACATTAATCGAGGACGGCGCGACACTGCAGATGGGTATCGGCGGCATCCCCAACGCGGTGCTGCCCTACCTGATGGACCGCAAGGACCTCGGCATTCACAGCGAACTGGTGGGCGACAACGCGATGCCGCTCATCGAAGCCGGAGTTTTGACCGGGCTGCGTAAAACCCTGCTGCCGCGCAAAATTGTCCTCGGCTTTATGTTGGGGACCCGGGAACTATTCGACTACGCAGACAACAATCCGCTGTTCGAGTTCCGGCCGACGGCGTTCTGCAACGATCCCATTGTGATTGCGCGTAACGACAAGATGGTCGCGATCAACTCCGCGTTGCAGATCGATTTGACCGGCCAGGTCTGCGCCGATTCGCTGGGCAACAAGTTCTACAGCGGCATCGGCGGGCAGGTGGACTTCCTGCGCGGAGCTTCGCGCTCGAAGGGCGGCAAGCCGATCATCGCGATCTCGTCGACGGCAAAAGATGGAGAGGTATCACGTATAACTCCGATGTTAAACCCCGGCGCGGGCGTGGTGACGTCGCGAGGCCTAGTGCGCTACGTCGTCACTGAATACGGCGTGGCCTACCTGCACGGCAAGACGATTCGCCAGCGCGCCGAAGCGCTGATCGCGATCGCCCATCCCAAGTTTCGTAACGAGCTGTACGAGTACTGCGAGCGTACGCATTGGCTGCAGAAGCGGACAGAGCGCGAAATCGCACTCGCAGCAGCGAGGTGACCTTTACTATGGCGCCAAAAGGCAACGTAACCATCAACACCGACGAGTGCAAAGGGTGCGGGCTCTGCGTGGAGTCATGTCCGCCGAAAAAACTGCATCTCGCCGAAGACTTGAACCAGTATGGGGTGCATCCGGCTGAGTATGACGGCGAAGGATGCACGGGCTGTGGCATCTGCTTCTACTGCTGTCCGGAGCCGGGGGCAATCACCGTCTACAAGGCGATGATCCCGGTGAAGACTCCGGTGGGTAACCAGGAGGTGGACTATGCGACAGTTGTGTAAAGGCAATGTCGCCGTCGTAAAGGGCGCGGTGCTTGCGGGATGCCAGTCGTACTACGGATATCCGATCACTCCCGCCAGCGAAATCGCCGAAGCCGCTGCGCTCTACCTTCCGGAGATCGGCGGGACATTCGTGCAGGCCGAGAGCGAAGTCGCGGCCATCAACATGGTCTATGGCGCGGCCGCCGCCGGGCAACGCGTGATGACAGCGTCTTCCGGCCCGGGCATGAGCCTGATGCAGGAAGGCATGTCGTATATCGCAGGCGCGGAACTGCCGTGCGTGGTGGTGGACGTCGTGCGCGGCGGGCCGGGCTTGGGCAACATCGCTCCCGAGCAGAGCGATTACTTTGCCATGGTGAAGGGCGGGGGCCACGGCAACTACAAGAACCTGGTGCTGGCGCCGGCATCGGTGCAGGAGATGGCCGACCTCACCATGCTCGCCTTCGAACTCGCCGATCGCTATCGTAACCCTGCCGTCATTCTGACCGATGGTTTTGTCGGACAGATGATGGAGCCGATCGAGCTCGAGGTCACCGAACAGCACATTCCGTCGAAGCCGTGGGCGATCAAGGGCACGCCCGAAACGCGCAAGAACCTGATCAGCTCCATCTTCCTCGAGCCCGACGAGTTGGAAGCGCATATCCGCAAGCTGGAGGCGAAGTATCGCCTGGCGCAGCAAATGGAGCAGCGCTTCGAAACCTACATGGCCGATGACGCCGACATTCTTCTGGTCGGATATGGCATCGTGTCGCGGGTGCTGCGGTCAGCGGTTGAAGAGGCACGGGCGCAGGGAATGCGTGTCGGCTTGTTCCGGCCGATCTCGGTGTGGCCGTTCCCATCGAAGCCGCTGGCGGAATACGCCGCGCGCTGTCGGTTCGTGCAAGTGGTCGAAATGAGCACCGGCCAGATGGTCGAAGACGTGAAGCTGGCCGTAGAAGGACGCGCGCCAGTCGAGTTTTACAACCGCGTGGGCGGCAACGTGCCCACGGTGGAAGAAGTGCACACGCAACTGCTGTCGCATGAAGCGGCCCACGTGTAGGTAGGTCGGGCATTCATGCCCGACTCTCGCCAGAGACCGCAAATACAGAAGGAGGCAGCTTTGCCCGGATTTGAAGTAACTCATCATCGCTCCCAGCTGTTTTATGACCAATACGAACGCAAGTCGGAACTGCAACACCAGACGCACTACTGCCCCGGCTGCGGGCATGGCGTCGCGCACAAATTGATTGCAGAAGCCTTGCAGGAACTCGACGTCCAGAACGACACCATCTTCGTCAGCCCGGTGGGCTGCTCGGTGTTCGCCTACTACTACTTTGACACCGGCAACGTGCAGGCGGCACACGGACGCGCGCCGGCGGTTGCGACCGGCGTGAAGCGCGCCAATCCCGACAAGATCGTCATCTCCTACCAGGGCGATGGCGACCTGGCGGCGATCGGCACCGCCGAGATCATTCATGCCGCCAACCGTGGCGAAAACATCACCGTGTTCTTCGTCAACAACGGCATCTACGGCATGACCGGCGGACAACTCGCTCCGACGACGATGGTCGGCGAAAAGAGCACCACGTCGCCCTGGGGACGGCGCCCGGCGAACGAAGGCTTCCCGCTGCACATGGCGGAGCTGATCTCGACCTTGCAGGCGCCGGTGTACGTCGAACGCGTGGCGCTCTCAGATGCCAAGAACATCATGAAGGCGCGCAAGGCGATCAAGAAGGCGCTCGAACTGCAAAAACAGAAGGCGGGATTCACCTTTGTCGAAATCCTGTCGCCCTGCCCGACCATCTGGAAGAAGGAACCGACGGATGCGCGGCACTTCGTCGGCGAGAAGATGATTCCGCAGTTCCCGCTGAACGTGTATCGCGACAAGAAACCTGAAATCCCGGAGATCCCGATCCCGCACAAGACCATCGCGGAAGCGCTCGAACTCACGGCTGCCACGAAAGCTTCGCCGCGGGGCCGGCATATCACGCACGACGTGAAGATCAAGTGCGCCGGCTTCGGCGGACAGGGCGTGTTGCTGTTGGGCGTCCTGCTGGCGGAAATGGGCATGCGCGAGAGCCTGGAAGTCAGCTGGCTGCCCGCGTATGGCCCCGAGATGCGCAGTGGCAGCGCCAATTGCAGCGTGTGCCTGTCGCACGAGCGTATCGGCTCGCCACTGATTGCCTCGCCCGACGTGCTGGTGGCGATGAACGAGATATCGCTGCGCAAGTTCGGCGCGCAGGTCGCGAATGGGGGAACGATCCTCTATAACCGCGACTCGCTGCCGCCGGATTTCTCGGCGCCGCAGGCGAACGTCATCTGCATTCCGGCCTCGGAGATCGCGGACAAGATCGGCTCAGCGAAGGTGACCAACGTAGTTATGCTGGGAGCGATTCTAGAAGCCACCGAGTGCCTGCCCTTCGATACCGCCGAACAGGTGCTGAATTTGACGGTGAAGCGCAAGGAGTTCATGGAGATGAACCGCAAGGCGCTGTTGGCCGGCCGCGAGTTCATCGCGCAACGAATTCATGTCGGTGCGGTGTCGCAGCCGGATGGGTTCGCTTACTAGCAGTTAGGAGTTAGTGGTTAGGAGTTAGCCCCTGGGCGGAAGTCCAGGGGCTTTTTTGTTTGTTGCAAGTGCGAACTCTAATCACGTTCAATGTAAGTTGATGGTCAAAGCGAACACGTGATCATGCTAAAGCGCTACTTCAGCTTAGCTGTCTTCCTGGTCTTTACGCTTACCGCGTTCCCGGCAGACCTCAGCAGCATTCGTGAGATAAGAATTGAGTCAAGTCGTGCTGGCCTTGAAGTCCTGCGCGTTGTTTCTTTGAAAATCGTGCGAAGTAAAGGTCACTTCAAAATGGGGCACAAAACTATTTCCGATTCTTTAGTCCAGAATCTCGTGAACGCTCTGGATGAGCCGGCAATCGGCCACGTGGAACTGTCGAACTTTGGAATCAGCCAAGCATGGCTCGATTCACATGCTCAGTCTGCTCTCGAAGCTGCGCCTTACTATCGAAACGACGAGCAGAAACAGCGATTCGTGAAGTCGTTTACTGATCTCAATTCCACCCAAGGATACATTAGCGCCTTATTCGTCTACGGCAAGACCGACGACTATTCGAGAGTAAAAGTAACGGTGCTGTTCGAAGGCGGCAAGACAGTAACAGCGTTCAGTACTTCGTACTTTCCGTTCATGGTGCCGTGGCAAATTGACCGTAGTGGTCAAGAAGCAAAAACCTACAACGCAAATATCTCGCGTGCAGTGGCGGTTCTAATGCCGCGCAAGGCGACCAACCGCGCAAGCCTAGCTGGCGACGGCCTTGAACAGGAACTCGCCGAAGCAATCTGGCACAGCATTCGAAATTGGTAGATTCGAAGGATACAGACACTGACGTACAATGGCGGGCCTCGGGAGGCTCCATGTTTACCCGCACTGCTTTCGTTCTCCTTATTGCGATCAACACCTTCGCCGCCACCGTTAAGCCAATGGTCACCGGGAAGCGCCTCGGCGTGGTGGCCGCTGGACATCCTCTCGTGGCTGAAGCCGGGTTCCGCATCCTGCGTAACGGAGGCAATGCCGTCGATGCTGGCGTTGCGTCGGTATTCGCGGCAGGGGTGGTCGAGCAGACGAGCTTCGGATTGGGTGGGGAAGCCCCGATCCTGATCAAGTTGAAAGATCAGAGAGTGGTCGCGATTAACGGCGCCGGTATTGCGCCGGAGCTGGCGACGGTGGATTACTACCGCAAAGTTCCGATGGATGATCCGCGCCGCGCCTTCACGGAGCTGATTCCGGGAGGCAAGCCGGGAGTGATACCCTCGTTCGGCCCTCTTGCAGCTATCGTTCCGGGCGCTATCGATGCACTGCTGGTTTCTCTCGAAAACTACGGCACGAAGAGCTTCGCCGAGGTTGTAACGCCTGCGTTGGAACTGGCCCAGGGATTTCCACTCACGGATAGGTTGGCAAGGGGAATTAAGCGGGGCAGAGACCTGATCGCAAAATGGCCGGCCTCATCCAAGGTCTTCCTCCCCAACGGGCAGATTCCGAAGGAAGCCGATTGGTTCGTGCAGGCCGACTTAGCGCGCACGTTACAGGGCATGATCGACGCCGAAAAGAAGGCCGCTGGAAAGGGACGCAAGGCTGGAATCGAAGCTGTACGCGAGTATTTCTATCGCGGTCCTGTGGCGCAGAAGATCGATGCCTTTTGCCAGCAAGCCGGATGCCTGCTGCGGGCAGGCGATTTCGCTGCCTATCAAGCCAAGATCGAAGAGCCGCTGACCACCAACTACCGCGGCGTGGACGTATATAAGGTTGGCTTCTGGTCGCAGAGCCCGGTGATGCTTGAGAACCTGAACCTGCTCGAAGGCTTCGACCTCAAGTCCATGGGGCAGAACTCGCCGCAGTACATTCACACCGTCGTGGAGGCTGAGAAACTGGGCTACGCCGATCGCGACGCGTATTACGGCGATCCCGACTTCAACAAGATTCCAGCACAACTCGTCTCGAAAGCGTACGCGAACATCCGGCGGCCGTTGATCAACGAGAAGCAGGCCTCCGCCGACCACATCCCCGGCGATCCCGAGCACATGCAGGCGCGCGCATCGGAGGAATTTGCACGCACACGCCTTTCCGACCGCAACGGGGATCATCCCGACACCACCTGCGTGAACGTGATCGACAAAGACGGCAACATGTTTTCGGCAACGCCGAGCGCGGCCTGGATCCCGTCGGTTATCGCCGGCGATACCGGTATTCCGCTGTCGGAGCGCGCGCAGCAGTTCGTGCTGACACCGGGCCATCCGAACCAGCTTGCGCCGCACAAACGTCCGCGCATCACCTTGACTCCAACGATCGCATTAAAAGACGGCAAGCCGTTCCTTGCGTTCTCGACCCCAGGTGGCGACAGCCAGGACCAGACGCTGCTGCAGATCTTTCTCAACGTGGTGGAATTCGGGATGAATCCGCAGGAGGCCGTCGAGGCTCCGCGCTTTAACTCCAACGCTATGTACAGCTCGTTCGACGACCACAGCGACCAGCCGCTGGTGGTGTTGATGGAGGACCGCATTCCCGCCGCGACAATCGATTCTTTGAAGCAGCTTGGTCACAAGCCGAAGGTGGAAGGTCCGTGGTCGAACCCGACCTCCCCAACGATGATCGAGTACGATCCGGTAACTGGTGTGATTGAAGGCGGAGCCGACGTGCGCGGGCATCGGTATGCAATTGGGTGGTGAGGTTAACGCCGCTGGTTGCGCTGCGCGACTGCGCCGCTGATGGCGCCGCCGGCTGCTCCGCACACAAGGAACATGACGAAGCTGATCGCCAGGCCGGCGGTGATGAAGGCGGCGAAGCCCTCCGGGGTGTCGATTTTTTGGATCAGTTGCCCCATGGTTTCCCGAGACGCCGGATCGGCCTGGCTCTGCAGTTGCTGCAGTTGAGCGTGGAGTTGCTGGCGAACATCAAGGCTGTCGACCGAGCATCCGATCACGATCACGATCGCCAGCACACCGTAGCTGAACAAACCTGCTACTGCTCCAAGCTTCGCGCCGGCGGTGCCGCTCAGCGTTGTTCCCACTTCCGGACGGCGCCGGTAAATCGCAACCGCGACCGCGGCGCCGGCTGCCATCGCCAGCAACTTCAGCAAGCCCCCGGGTGCGACCACTGCTCCGACGATCATTGCGAGGGCGCCGACCACCACCGGAACAAATGCGCGCCGCCACTGAATGTCACTTTCGGATCCCGGCAGAGGTAGAGTCGATAATGGCACCGGCTGTGCCGGCGGCTGCATTTCGGCGGGCGTTCCTGGAGTAAATGCCGGCTGGTACTGTTCGGGCGTCGCCGTTTCCGGCATGGCCACCCGAATCTGCGGCGCGCCGCAATGCGGGCAAAACGGAGTGCCTTCTTCGATCATCGATCCGCATTTGTGGCAGGCGTAGGGCACCGTCTCTCACACTAACAGCCTGCGAAATTCGCCGCAAGCTTACCCGATGCTAGACTCGCAGGAAGAGGTGGGGAATGCAGTCGGAAATCTTTCGCATTCATCTGGCGTACAAGGAATGGCAGGCGAAGCGGCTTCTCGCTGCTGTGCGCGAACTACCGCTGGAATTGTTCGAGCAGGCGCGCGGGTCGTCGCATGGCGGCATCAAAGGCACGTTGCAGCACATGTATGGCGCTGATTTCATCTGGTTGCGGCGGTTGCAAGGAGCTTCGTTGACGCGTGCTGACGTCGTTCTGCCCGAGACCCTCTCTGAACTGGAAGAGAAATGGTTGTGCCTGATCCGCGAATGGCAGGCGTGGAGCGCATCAATCGCAGACGATGGCTGGGACCAGAAGCTCGATTACACCATGTTCGATGGCTCGCAGCGCAGCAATCCCGTGTGGCAGATCCTGCTGCATGTGGTGAATCACGGCACGCTGCACGGGGGACAGGTCGTCGCCATGCTGCGGCAGGCCGGATTCGCTCCGCCGCAGACGGACATCCTGTTTTTCTACCGCGAGCAGAGTGCAGCAGTAGGAGCCTGACGCGGGCAAGATGCCCGCGTTACAGCCGGCGAGAGGCCAGCGCTACGAAGCCTGGCTCTTCTCCACCACCACCGCCGTGCCATACGCCAGCACTTCGGTGACGCCCTGCATGACTTCGGTCGCGTCGTAGCGCACGCCGACCACGGCATTCCCGCCGAGTTCGGCAGCGTGCTGCGCCATCAATTCGAAGGCTTCGTTGCGGGTTTTTTCGCAGAGCTCGGTGAGAATTGTGATGTTGCCGCCGACCAGTGTCTGCAACCCTGCCCCGATCGAGCCGAAGATCGAGCGCGAGCGCACGATGATCCCGCGCACCACGCCTAATGTTTTTGTTATGCGGTAGCCGTCGATTTCGAAGGTAGTGGTGGTCATGGCGTGCGAAATGCGAGTGGCCAAGGTCTCCTCCCGGAACTACTGCGAAGGATACACGAGGCGCACCAGAGTCCGCAGTGAGAACGGCACGTACAACAAGGCGGCGGTCGCGGCGAACGCCAATCCGAGGCCGATGCGATCCACCAGAAGGAACGGCGACACCGCCCACAATTCGTCGAGGAGGAACACCGCCGGGAAGATGCGGTGGAATTTCTGGCCGGTGTTGCGGTAGTTGAAGATGACGGCCATCAGCAGATACAGGCGCATCGGGATTCCGAGCACCGCGGTAACGAGAACGGCGATGGCGAACTTGTCTCCGTGTCCCGCCGAAAAGCGGTCGCAGACGAATGCCACATCGTGCAGGCGAGCCAGCGCGGCGATGTAGAAGCAGAGATACATCACCTGGATCAATCCGATGAGGAAGCGCGTGCGCACCGGGTGCGGCCGCGGAATGCCCATGATGTCGTCAGCCTCGGGCAGTGCTTCCGGCTTGCTTACGGTGACAGGAACTTCGACGCTCACCTCTGCGGTTTCGGCGCTGACCGCTTGCACCGGCGCAATGAAGCGGTAGCCGCGGCGCGCCTTGGTTTCGATGAAGCGCGGGTTGGCGGCGGAATCGCGCAACGCCTCGCGCAGTTTGTTGATGGCGGTGTTCAGGCTGTGGTCGAAGTCAACAAAGGTGTCGGAAGGCCAAAGGCGCTCGCGCAAGTCTTCGCGCGTCACGATTTCGCCGGGCCGTTCCAGCAGCGCGACCAGAACCTGGAAGGGCTGCTCCTGCAGACGAATTTTGCTGCCGTCGCGCAGCAACTCCCCAGCGCTGACGTCGGCTTCGTAGGTGCCAAAGCGGTAACGCTGGCCGTTTGCCAGTGGTGGATTCGAGCTGGTTCCCATCCGCGCGTAGTTTACTACTTCGTGGTTCGCATCCGGCGTGATGCGAGGGCGCTACAATAACGGCATGATCATGCCGCAACGCACGCCGGAACAAGCGAAACGGGCGGTGCTGCGCGCAGAAGCGATCGGCATTCTCATCTTCCTGGTCGTCGGCTTCATCTTTATCCTCGTCCGCTACGGGCACTACATTGACTGGCATGCACGATAGCGCTGATCCCCTGCTGGTTGCGATTGTCGGTCCGACTGGAAGCGGAAAAACGGCGCTCTCGCTCGCTGTCGCCGAGCGGTTCGGAGGAGAGATCGTCAATTGCGATTCGGTCGCCATCTATCGCGAATTTGAAATCGGCACGGCTAAGCCTTCAGCGGAAGAGCGTGCTCGCGCGCCACATCATCTCCTCGACATCCTTGATCCCGAGCAGCAGATGACCGCCGGCGAGTATGCGCGTCTCGGGCGCGAGGCGCTGCAAGAGATCAAGTCGCGCGGGAAACTGCCCATCGTCGTTGGCGGTACGGGCTTCTACCTGCGGGCGCTGCTGGAAGGCCTGTTCGAAGGACCGGCGCGATCAGAAGTGTTGCGGGAGCGTCTGCGCGAAATCGAATCGCGCCGTGGGCCGAAGTACCTGCACAATCTGCTGCGGCGAATCGATCGCGCGGCCGCCGAGTGCATCCACTTCAATGATGTGCCCAAAGTCATTCGCGCCATCGAAGTCTGCCTGCAGGCGCGCCAGCCGATGACGAAGTTGTGGGAGCAGGGAAGAGATCCGCTTAGCGGATTTCGCATCCTACGCATCGGCTTGAACCCCGATCGCAACGAGCTCTACACGCGCATCAACCGGAGGTGCGAGGAAATGTTCGACGCCGGCTTGGTTGAGGAAGCCGAACGTTTAATGAAGCTATACCCGAATGCTCCGGCCCTGACCTCGCTGGGCTATAAGCAGGCGGCGCAATTTCTTCGCGGAGAGATCAACCGCAAGCTTGCGGTCTGGGCGGCCCAGCAGGGGCACCGCAACTATGCCAAGCGACAGCTGACGTGGTTTCGCCGCGAACCAGACGTGAAGTGGCTGGGGGGATTCGGAGATCAGCCGGAGATTCAAGGTCGAGCCATCGAGCTTATCGCATAATCTTCTTGCTGGATTTAGTTTGCCTCGCGTAGTATGCCCGCACGTCTTGCATCCCAATCTCACCGTTTTGTGGAAAGAAGAAAAAATGAAAAGCAGAAGTGTGTTTCTCGTTGGGGCGTTGTTGTTGTTTGCGGTTGCGTGTTTCGCGGCTGACGCCAATGTCGGCACCTGGAAGCTGAATGAAGGCAAGTCGAAGATCGCTGCGGGCTCTCCCAAGAACAACAAGGTCGTTTATACGTCCGAGGGCGACAAGTACAAGTGCGTCGTCGATGGCGTAGATGGCTCCGGAAAGCCTACCCATAATGAGTGGACGGGCAAGTTCGACGGCAAGGATTACCCGCTGGTTGGCGATGCCAACTCCGATACCCGCGCGATCCAACAGGTAGATGACCATCACTACAAACTCGCGAACAAGAAGGGCGGGAAGGTGACCACTAGCGGCACAATTGAACTCTCCGCCGATGGCAAGACCCGCACCGTCAGCACCGAGGGAACCAACGCGGCCGGCAAGAAGGTGTCGACAACCTTCGTTTACGACAAGCAATAAGCTTCGGAATTCACTTGGCCCTGCGATCCATCGATGGCAGGGCCTTCGTGTTTTATGCGTCGCGGCCAGCGGCACTTACGCGATTGATCTGAAAGACATGGTGCTTCAGATGCGCGGAGATGAATCCCAGCGTCTGCGCCATCGTCATCCACCCGCCGACCGGGTGACGGAAGAGGCCACACTTCAGTTGCTCATTCTGCAAAGAAGACAGCAGTCGCGACATTTCCGTTCGCGTGAGATTCCATCGAGTTTCAATCTCCGCCAAGCCATCGACATCCTGCGGCAACACCATCGTTGCTTGCGCAGGAACCTTCACGCGGATCGTCGTCTTCATCATCGACGTGACCATGACGGCACCAAGGCGGTCTATGGGGCTGACCTGATTCCCGTCTGGCAGGTTCTGACGAACCATGTTCATGATGGAGTCTTCCACCTTCACCAGGTGATCGAGGATTTCGAGTATCGACCAGGTTTTCGGATTTGGCCGAAACCGTAACCGCTTGGCAGGCAATTTCGAGATATCAGAGAGCAGTCTCTCTTTCTGTTCTTCCAGCTTTGCGAATTTCTTTTGGATTCGCGGATTCATTGTGTCTTGCTGACGATTAGAATTCCGGCCGCGATTTCCAATCTGACTTTCTTTCGCGTCAATGCAGTCAACTTTCCTGCATTGCCAAGCCACAGCCGCGGATTTGCCGGTGAGGACAACTTCAGCGCGCGACTCCCTCCGCCATCATTGCCTGGTATGCGTCGAAGCCGCCGGTGAGGTTGGCGATGTCCCGGAATCCCTCGCGCCGCAGAATGCTGGTTGCAATGGAGCTGCGGTAGCCGCCCTTGCAGTGCACGACGAGCAGCTTGTCGCGATCCAGTTCGCCGGTCCTATTCGCCAATTCTCCCAGCGGAATGCGCGACGAGCCCTCGATCGCAGCCGATGCCACTTCACCGGGCTCACGCACGTCGAGCACTGCGACGTTTTCATTCTTCATCAGCTCGGCGAATTCCTGCACGGTAAGCTGCGGGATGTAATCGAGCTCGTAGCCGGCGGCAATCCAGCCCGAAATGCCGTCTTCCAGGTACGCCTGCACGTTTTCGATACCAACGCGCGCGAGTCGCAGCTGCGATTCGCGCAGGTGATCAGCATCTTCTCCGACGAGGATGATTCGCTTGTCGAGCCCAAGAATGCGCGCTGCCCACGACGCGTACTGTCCCGAGAGCGCGATGTGAACCGAGGCCGGCACGTGTGCCACCGCAAACTGCATCGCCGGACGCGTGTCGAGCACGATCGCGCCTTCCTTTTGCAGCCGCAGAACTTCGGCCGCCTTCACCGGCTTGGGCGGAGGAATGCGGTCCAGCGGCTGCGCTCCCTGGCGGTTCAACTCCACGTCGCGGCCGAAGTACTCGGGGCGCGGCGGCAGTCCATCGGTCAACAGGCGAATGAACCCGTCGGAACTCGATGCCCGCAGCGCATAGTTGGTGCGCCGCTCCTTGCCGATTGTTGACGATCGCTCCGAACTCATCTGCCGTCCACAAAGCGATCCGGCGCCATGCGCGGGGTAGATCTTCGTGTCGTCGGGGAACCGCAACAGCTTCTCGTGCAGGCTGCGGTAAAGCATCGCTGCCAACTCCTGCGGTGTGTGATCGCCCGAAAGATCGGGCCTGCCCACGTCGCCGACGAAAAGGGTATCTCCGGTGAACAGCGCTTTTGGCTGCGACGGATCAGCCAAGTCCGTCATCGCGACGCACACGCTCTCGACGGTATGCCCCGGCGTTTGGATGAACTCAAAGCGGCAGCTTCCGAACTGGATCGCATCGCCGTCTTTCACCGCTGTATGCGGGAACGTCGCGCCCGAACCTTCACCGAGGTAAATCTTTGCACCCGTGCGCTCCGCCAGCTCCAGGTGTCCTGACACGAAATCGGCGTGAAGGTGGGTCTCGATGATGTGCTCGATCCGTACACCTTTCTCTGTTGCCGCCTGCAGATAAATGTCCACATCGCGCTGCGGATCAATCACCGCGGCAATGCCTTCAGAACTCACCAGATAGGAGGCATGCGCCAGGCAGCCGAGGAAGAAGCTTTCAATGGAAACGGACATAGGCCTGTGTGAGGGGAGTGTATGCCATCTGCGGTTGACTAGCCAGTCCTACCCGGACGTCTGCTGCACCCCGGGCGCAAAGTCATGCCGGATCTTCCGCCGCTTCAGAGCGCCGGTGAAGAGGCTGTAGGCGAGATAGAACGCCACCGAAATTACCAGGCCTCCTTTGATTGGTTTGAGCATCTCCACAGCACTGCCGGCAGACAGAGCAATCGGAGCAATCTTGGCATCACGAATCTCCTCAAGAAGCGGCGTTATCAGGTACATGCTGGTTAGCACCGACAACAAAAGAGTCGGGGTCACCAATCTCTTGAGTGAGTCAATCCTCGCCTTGCAAAGGTTACAGATTGATCCGAAGTCCCCGTCGCTCGCCTTCCTGAGAGACCAAAGCTGGCCCGCGATTCTCAAGCACTTCACGAAAAAGACCACCACCACGATCAAGGAATATAGCCAGAACAGCCTCAATTCATAAGGCATCCTGTATTCCATCATTGGATCCCATTGGACCGTCTGCCCTTGCATGTTTTCTCCGTTTCGCGTTGGGCTTAACGAATTAGACACCGCACAATCCCGTTCCGGCGGTGATCTTCGGTGTTATCTTTTCTGCTATGCGTTTATCCCGGCTCCTGGCCATCCTTCTCCTCGCCACCCTGACTCTTCCGCTTGTCGCCAAAGATAAAGACAAGTACCTCAAGCCCGGACCTATCCGGCTCGACAAAGACGGCGAGAAGTGGGCGGAGAAGACGCTCAAAAAGATGACCTTGGAAGAGAAGGTGGGGCAGCTCTTCATGGTGTGGGCGCGGGTGCAGTTCGACAATGTCGACAGTGCCGAGTACAAGCGGATGTACGATGCCATCAACAAGTATCACGTTGGCGGGTTTGGCGTGACCGTGCCCGTCGAGTCGGGCCTGCTCGTCAAAGGCGACCCCTACGAGGCCGCCATGCTCACCAATAACTTGCAGCGCGCGGCGAAGGTCCCGCTCATCATGGCCGCCGACTTCGAGCGCGGCCTAACGATGCGGTTAAATGGGCCCACCATGTTTCCTTACGCCATGGCCTTTGGCGCCGCCGGCAAGCCGGAATACGCCGAAGCCTTCGGCCGCATCACCGGTCTCGAGGCACGTGCCATCGGCATTCACTGGAACTGGTTTCCCGATGCCGACGTTAACTCCAACCCGGTGAATCCGGTCATCAACACGCGTTCGTTCAGCGGCGACCCGCAACAGGTTGGCGATCTGGCAGCGGCCTATATCAAGGGCTCACACGAATCCGGCATGTTGACCACCGTCAAGCACTTTCCCGGACACGGCGACACCGCCACCGACACGCACCTCGGCTTCGCCATGGTCAATGGAGATCGGCAACGTCTCGACTCCGTCGAGCTGCCACCCTTCCAGAAGGCGATTAACGCCGGTGTCGATTCGGTGATGATTGCGCACGTTACCGTGCCAACGCTTGACCCCGACCCCAACCACGTCGCCAGCGTGTCGCCGAAGATCGTCACCGACCTCCTCAAAGACAAGATGGGTTTCAAGGGCCTGGTCGTTACCGACGCGCTCGACATGAACGGGCTCATGCGCCTGTTCTCCCAAAATGGAGCTGTCAACCCATCGGGGGCGGCAGCCGTCGCCGCCATCCAGGCCGGCAACGACATGATCCTGATTCCCCACGACCTGATTGGCGCCATAGACGGCATCGTCAAGGCAGTTCGTGCTGGTCAACTCTCGCAGAAGCAGATTGACGCCTCAGCCCTGAAAATCCTCAAGTTCAAAGCCTCCATTGGACTCAATAAAGCTCGTTTAGTCGATCCTGAAGCCGTCGGTGAACTGGTCGCGCAGCCTCAGAATGTGGCTGAGGGCCAGAAGGTCGCCGATGCCGCCATCACCCTGGTGCGCGACAGTGGCAAGGTGCTGCCGCTTGAGTACCGGAGGCCGGGAACTATTGGCGGGGCGAGTCCGTATACAGATGTGGAGAAGATCACCGACCGGACCGTGGTCGTCATTTTTAGCGACGACCTTCGGAACGACATGGGGCGGGCGTTTGCCCGCGACATGCGCATACGCATTCACGATGCGCGCATAATGTTCATCGATTCCGACACGGCCAAAGCGATGACGGATCCGGTGATGGCATCGGTAAAGCAGGCCGAGAAGGTGATCGTCCCGGTATATTCGTTTCCGGTTGCAGGGCGTGTGATCCAGGGTCCCAACGGGCCGACGAACAGCGTGGCGCTGCCCGAGGCGAGCGCTACGCTGCTGCACCAGATTCTCGCCACGGCGGGCGACAAAACGGTGGTGCTGGCGATGGGCAATCCGTACGTGGCCAGCGACTTCCCTGAGGTGCAGACATATTTATGCACGTTCTCGATCGCGCAGGTTTCTGAGTTAAGTGCAGTAAAGGCGTTATTTGGAGAGATTCCGATTGGCGGTCACCTGCCGGTGCAGATTCCCGCTATCGCCGAGCGGGGCGATGGGATCAGCCGGCCACAGATTCTGAAGGGAGGGCAGAATCCCAATGTCCCAGGAAAATAGCTTCAGGCTCATCAAGGTTTCGTTGCTTTCGCTCATGCTGATCGCTCTTCTGAGCGCGTGCACTGTCTCGACCCAGAAAGACAACAACGGAGACGACAAGAAGGTAGAGGTCAAGATGCCGGGCGTAGACATTCACGTCGCCAATGACACGGGCGCGCAGGATGCCGGCCTGGCGCTCTATCCCGGTGCGCGTGCCAAGCAGGAAAACAACGACAAGCATCGCGCCAACATGTCGTTCGGCTTCGGCGACTTCGGCGTGAAAGTTGTCGCCGCCACCTACGAAACCGACGATCCGCCACAGAAGGTAATCGATTTCTACCGCAACGACCTGAAGAAGTTCGGCAAAGTGATCGAATGCCCGAAGGGCCTGAACGAGAATCACGACAACAAGGGCGGCGAGCTTCGCTGCGACGATAAGGGCTCGGAAGAGCCCGGAAAACTCGATCTAGCGGTTGGTGTTCCCGAGCACCAGCACATTGTCGCCGTCAAGCCCAACGGCAAGGGCACTGAGTTTTCAACAGTTTTCGTCCACGTCAAGGGTGTGAAGGGCAACGAAACCATGTAACAGGTAACTATTACCTCGATTTCAGGGTGACTGGACTTTCGTTCTTACCAGACACCCTTTTCCTTTTTCACCGCCTTTCTTGGAACCTGACACCCGTTCCTCGCGTATTTACAAGAAGAGGCTGGCAAGTTGGCCAATCGCCACTCAGCCTCGAAAGCGTGCAGCCGAAAGCTGATTTCACGCCGGTCAAAATTTCCTATAACTATTTCGTCTCTGCTGCGTCTATTGAGACAAGTAAAACTGCAGAAAGATCAAGGCAATGCCTGGGATTTTTATGAAGCTGAAAAGAAACAACAGTATTCTGAGATTGAGCGAAAAACAGTCAATGCGTACTAACGCCGCTACGAGCGGCCCAATCATCAGGAGGAAGTGCGTGGAATTCGCGGTGTCAACGCGAACAGTGGACGACGTGGCGATCGTGACTTGTGGAGGCAACCTGGTAGTCGAAAAGGAGGCCAACGCGCTCTGTCGCGTGGTCGCCGGATTGGTCCTCCGCTATCGCAATGTGGTCTTGAATCTTGAGGGTGTGAAATCAATCGACGGCAAGGGACTCGGCATCCTGGCGCAGTGCATTCGCGATGCCCGCAACGCCGGCGCCAACCTGGTGCTCTGCGGAGTTCCTGCCATGGTTCGCGAGCTGCTCGACCTAACGCAGCTGTCATCGGTCGTCACGATTAGCGAATCGGAAGCGGAGGCGGTGGAAACCAGCCGCGCCGCCGCGTAGTTTCGGATCGATATAAGGAACGGAGGCCGCCTGCGGGCGGCCTTTGCTGTTTTCAACAGGTAAGAAGAAAGTCAATCACCATCCGCGTCATCAACTTCGTGATTCCGTGTTTTCATCCACTTAACTGCTTCCGAGAAAGCATCAGCCAACCATCATTCGTTCCGAAGGACTTCCTCGCAGGGTTCGCGTTACACCTTCGCCATGGGCTGCAGCGTTAGGACGAAAGCGACCAAGGAACTCCGGTTCGAACGCGGCAGCGCCTTGGAGGTTTGTCATGGAAATCCTGTTTGCTTTGATCCTTTCTTTCGTAGGTAACTTCGATCGTCCAGCCCGCGGGCACATTGTGTCCGACGCTTACACCGTCAGGACGGTTAAGGTGCAGACTTCGACTCAGGCAAACGCGGCGAGTCAGTTCACCACGAACCCTTACCGCCCCAGCCGGGGATCGAGGCCGTAAAGGAAGGCTGGGCAACGTCGCCGAACCTGCGGTGAAGGTAGGCCCATATTCCCAGGTCGAGACCCGGCTACCAGCACGCGACGTGGACGTTCAAGACGATTCCCATTTTGAACCTTACGGCGCGGGACGCCGGAGATAATCGCTCGAATCCACTCTTGCGGACATACAATTCGCGGTATCTGTTCGCCGCAAGTGTATGGCGTCCACCTTCACCGTCGGTTCCTGGAAGGTCGATCGCGACCGGAACATTATCTCGTCCAACGGGAGTAGGATTCATCTCGAACCGAAGGCGATGGACGTGCTGGTCCGACTGGCGGAATCCGCAGGACAGACGCTCTCCAAGGACGAGATCATCAAGTCGGTATGGCCTGACACGTTTGTGGGCGACGACGCACTAACTCGGGCGATATACGAGCTGCGGAAAGCCTTCGGCGACGACATCCACGAGCCGCAGATCATCCTCACCGTTCCCCGGCGCGGCTACCGGCTGATCGCGGTGGTGACCCAGGTCGAAGAGCCGCCTGCAGCGGCGCCAGCGCCGGCAGAGCGCAAGGGCGAGCCTCCTCCACGTCCGGCTGTTCTCTGGCGATCTTGGACCATCTTCATTGCGTTGCTGTTTGCGGCACTTTCCCTGGGAGGTACCGGCTATTGGTGGCACGTTCAACGATCAGCCGCAGACGCAAACAGTTCGATTGCCGTACTTCCCCTGGACGACCTCAGCCAACAACATCAGGGCGAGACTTTTTCCGAAGGATTGGCAGAGGAAGTTCTCAATCGCCTGACCAAGGTTCCCAACCTGAAGGTAACGGCGCGCTCGTCGGCTTTTCAATTTAAGGGCAAACATGAAGATCCGAAAGTAATCGGAAAGAAGCTGAACGTGGCAAACCTGCTGGAAGGCAGCGTGCAGTTTGACGGTACCCGGGTTCGCATCTCGGTCCACCTGACACACATCGACTCCGGCCTGACTCTCTGGTCGGAAACCTACGATCGTGATTTCAAGGACGTTTTCGCAATCGAAGATGAAATTGCGACGGCCGTCAGCCAAGCCTTGCTGCCGAAACTGCTCGGACAGCAGCGCTCGCATGTTGTTTCCAAATCGGCGACAACCACTCAGGAAGCGTACGAAGCATTCTTGCAGGCCCGGTACTTCGGTCGTCGAAATGATCCGGAGTCGGAACAGAAAGCACTCACCTATCTTGACCGTGCGATTGAGCTTGATCCGAACTACGCCCCAGCCTATGCCTTGCGTAGCATTGTGACTGCAGAATCCGGAGACTACGGCAGGACCGACTTGGCTCTCGCGATGAAGCGCAGCCGGTTGGATGCCGAAATGGCTATCCAACTTGATCCTACCTTACCGGCCGGATACCTCGCTCTGAGCGAGAGCCAAGGTCTCGGAGACTGGAATTGGACAGAAGCTGAAAAGTCCGTGCAAAAAGCTTTGGACTTGGCTCCCGGAGACGCAGACGCGTTCGGTCAACAGGGATATTTGTTCTGGGTGCAGGGCAGGCAAACGGAGGCGATTAACGTCATGCAGCGGGGGCTCGCCCTGGATCCCCTCCAACCGGTCAAA
>Ga0335069_10002247_pt1 | contig 29963 bp, 28 predicted proteins | sample Lox_Sample_11_FD_206714 | JGI IMG/M metagenome (GOLD analysis project Ga0335069, IMG submission 206714) | Soil microbial communities from Loxahatchee National Wildlife Refuge, Florida, United States - Lox_Sample_1.1 | ecosystem: Environmental > Terrestrial > Soil > Wetlands | place: USA...
CCGGTCGACACCTCCAGCATCGTGCGCCGCCGGAGCGCCCCGAGGCCGAGGAGGCCGATGGCGCGGTCGACGTGGTGCTCCTCCTCCGCGGAGAGCGGCTCCGTGGGCCAAACCCCGGCGGTGAAGCCGCTGCGCACGACGTCCTCGAGCCGCACTTCCCAGTCGCGCCGGACGTAGGCGTCCTGTGCCTCGGCGGACACGAGCGCGATCCGCTCCCGGGCGCCGATGGGGCTCTCCGACGGCTCCCCGTCCAGGTGGTAGAGGCGGCGACCGGGGCTCGAGGGATGGGGCCAGGCGTCGCCCCGGAGCAGCCGGAGGAAGGTGGTCTTGCCGGCCCCGTTGCCTCCGAAGATCGCCCAGCTCTCGCCCTCCCGCAGCTCGAACGAGATGCCGGCGAGGAGCGTGCGCTCCCAGAGCTTCACGTCGACCGCCTCGAGGCTGACGAGCACCAAGGCGGCCTTCATGCCCCAGAGCCCGCCCCCGCGCAAGGACCGCCCGACGTGGCCGGCGCGCCGGACGGGATACAATATCCGCGTGGAGGAGCGGATCGTCGAGTTCGCCCGGCTGCTCCGGCAGGCCGGCGCGCGCGTCTCGCCGGCCGAGGCCGCCGACGCCGTCCGCGCGGCGGCCCTCGCCGGAGTGGTCCAGCGCGACGTGTTCCGCGCCGCGCTGCGCTCGACCCTCGTCAAGCGCGGGGCGGACGCGCCCGTCTTCGATCGCCTGTTCGAGCTCTACTTCTCCGGCATCGGGAGGGTCGTCGAGGGACTCGAGCGCTCGGTGCTCCGCGACCTCGAGGAGAGCGGCGTCCTCGAGGGCGACGAGCTCACCATGGCGGCGATGACGCTGGCGAGGCTCGCGCCGGGCCTCTCCCCGCTCGCCCGGGCGGCCCTGGAGGGGGACCGCGGGCTCCTCGCGAAACTGCTCCGGGGCGCGGCGCTCACCCTCGACTTCTCCGCACTCGAGGCCGCCTCGCAGCTCGGCTTCTACGGTCGTCGCCTCCTCGCCGGCGCCGGCGGGGCGGGGATCGCGGCCGAGATCGAGGCGGTGGGAGAGGCGCTGCGACGCTCCGGGATCGATCCGGCCCGGATGGAGGTCGTTTCCGAGAGGCTCCGGCGGGCGCTCTCCGCGGTGGAGGACGCGGCGCGGCGCTACGCCGAGGTCGAGCGCGCGGCCCGGGCCGAGCGGCGGCGGAGCGACGCGTTCGGGCGGCAGCCGCTCGCGGCGCTGTCCCGCGCGGACGTGACCCGTGCGGAGGCAGCGGTGCGCCGGCTCGCCGACCGTCTCCAGGACCGGCTGGCGCGGCGGGAGCGCTCTCGGCGGCGCGGCTCCCTCGACGTCCGGCGGACCCTGCGGGCGAACCTGGCCCACGGCGGCGTGCCGATCCGCCCCGCGTTCCGCGCTCGGAGGCGGGACCGGCCGGACCTCGTCGTCCTGTGCGACGTCTCCGACTCCGTCCGCCACGTCTCCCGCCTCATGCTGCTCTTCCTCTACACGCTCCAGTCGCTCTTCACGCGGGTGCGGAGCTTCGTCTTCGTGTCCGACCTGGGCGAGGTCACCGAGGCCTTCCGGGCCGAGAAGGACGTCGCCCGAGCGGCCGACCTGGCCACCGCCGGCAAGGTCGTCGACCTGGGCGGGAACTCCAACTACGGGCGAGCGCTCCGGACCTTCCACCGCCTCCACCTGGGCTCCGTCACCTCCCGCACCACGGTGCTCGTCATCGGCGACGGCCGGTCGAACTACCTTCCGCCCGAGTCCTGGGTTCTCTCCGAGATCAGGCGCAAGGCGAGGCGGCTCCTGTGGATCTGCCCGGAGGAGCGCTGGGCGTGGGGCAGCGGCGACAGCGAGATGCTCGTCTACGGCGCCCACGCCGAGCGGGTCGCCACCGTGACGAGCCTGTCGGACCTCGAGGAGGTCGCGGACGCGCTGCTCCCGCGGGCCGGGCGGGGTTGACGGCAGCGGGCCTTCGCCCTACGTTCGCTCGCCCGATGTCCGACCTCGTCTCGCTCCAGAGGCCCGCCGCGGCGCCGGCGTCGCCAGCGCCCGCCGGGGGCCTGCCGGGGCCGAAGGTGTACGTGCACACCTTCGGCTGCCAGATGAACGAGTCGGACAGCGACCGGATGCTGGAGATCCTCGCCGGGCGGTCGTGGTCCCGGGCGAGCTCGCCGGAGGACGCCGAGCTCATCCTCCTGAACACCTGCTCGGTCCGCGAGAAGGCCGAGCAGAAGCTGCTGTCCGCGCTCGGCCGCTACCGGGAGCACAAGGCGCGCCGGGGCGCCCTCATCGCCGTGGGCGGCTGCGTCGCCCAGCAGGAGAAGGAGGGCCTTCTCCGCCGCGTGCCCTACGTGGACTTCGTGTTCGGGCCCGACAACATCGGTCGGCTTCCCGAGATGGTGGATCGGGCGCGAAGGCGCGAGCGCTTCGTGGAGACGGGCTGGATGGACTCCGAGGAGTACGTGTTCCCGCGCGCCGATCCCGAGGCCGCGCGGGGGCGCGCGACCGCCTTCGTGACGGCCATGAAGGGCTGCGACAACGTGTGCTCGTTCTGCGTCGTCCCGCGCACGCGAGGGCGCGAGGTCTCCCGCCCCTACGCCGACATCGTGGCGGAGACCGCGGCGCTCGTCGGCGTGGGCGTCCGCGAGGTCACCCTCATCGGGCAGAACGTGAACTCCTACCGGGGCGGCTGCACCTTCGCGGCGCTGCTCCGGCGCGTGGCGGCGGTCCCGGGGATGGAGCGGATCCGCTTCACGACGAGCCACCCGCACGACCTGTCCGACGAGCTCGTGCAGGTCTTCGCGGACGAGCCGCGGGTGGTGCCGCACTTCCACCTCCCGGTCCAGTCCGGGTCCGATCCCGTCCTGCGGCGCATGCGGCGGGACTACACCGTGGAGGAGTACCTGGAGCGCCACCGACGGCTCCGCGAGGCGCGCCCCGGCATCGCCATCACGACCGACTTCATCGTCGGGTTTCCGGGCGAGAGCGACGAGGACTTCGAGGCGTCTCTTCGCCTGCTCGGGCGCGTCCGCTTCGAGAACTCCTTCAGCTTCCTCTTCAGCCCGCGCCCCCACACGGGTGCCGCCCTGCACGTCGGGAGCTCGCGCGAGTGGGCCGAGGTGCCCCGCGAGGTGGCGGTGGCGCGGCTCGAGCGGCTCCAGGCGCTCCAGCGGGACATCGCCGCGGAGGCGCTTCGGGGGCAGCTCGGGCGAGAGGTCGAGGTGCTCGTCGAGGGCCCTTCGGACGAAGGGGGATGGCTGGGGCGCACTCCGGAGAACCGCGTGGTCCACCTCCAGCCGGGGGGGCGCGCACTGGCGACCGGGTCGCTCGTCCGTGCCCGCGTGGTCCGAGCCGGGCACAGCTCGCTCGGGGCCGAGCCGCTCTCGTGAGACGCCCGCTCCTCGCGTTCCTCCCGGCGCTGCTGTATGCGGGGCTCATCTTCTACCTGTCGGCGCAGTCGAACCCGCTCCCGTTCCTGCCGCGGGCCATCCTGTCCCAGGACAAGGTCCTCCACGTCGTCGAGTACGGAGGGCTGGGCGTGCTCGTCGCCTGGGGGCTGTGGACGCTCCGTGTCCCGCCGCGGCGCGCCTTCGTCATCGCACTCCTCGTCGCGAGCGCCTACGGGGCGAGCGACGAGTTCCATCAGTACTTCGTTCCCAACCGGGAGTGCGACGTCTTCGACTGGACGGCCGACACCGTGGGCGCAGCGCTCGGAGCCGGGGCGGCCTTGCTCGCCTTGCGGCGCAGGGAGGCGCGGGCTAGCATCGGCAACTGAATGGCGCTCATCCGTCCGTGGGGAGGAAAGGCGCCGCGCCTCGACGATACCGTCTGGGTGGCGGAGGACGCCGTCGTGGTGGGCGACGTGGAGATCGGGCCCCACTCCTCGATCTGGTTCGGAGTCGTGGTGCGCGGCGACGTGAACCACGTCCGCGTGGGCGCGCGGACGAACCTGCAGGACAAGTCCGTCTTGCACGTGACGAGCAAGACCCACCCCACGACCGTCGGCGACGAGGTCACGGTCGGTCACCGGGTCACGCTCCACGGGTGCACGGTGAAGGACCGCTGCCTGGTGGGCATCGGGGCCGTCGTGCTCGACGGTGCGGTCGTGGGGGAGGAGGCCATGGTCGGGGCCGGGGCGCTCGTGCCGCCCGGGATGGTCGTGCCGCCGCGGACGCTCGTGCTGGGCTCCCCGGCGAAGGTTCGCCGCGACCTCACGGCCGAGGAGGTGACCCACCTGCGCGCGTCGGCGGCGAACTACGTCGCCTACGCCGAGCAGTACCGGCGCGAAGGATGGCTCGCCCGATGACCGTGCTCGAGACGCTGCAGCGCTCGGCGCTCTTCAAGGACTTCAGCGAGACCGGCCTCCGGATCTTCGCCGCCATCGCGACCGAGAAGTCCGTCCCCGAGGGGACGCCGCTGTTCGCGGAGAACATGGTCGGGGAGTCGCTGTTCATCGTGAAGTCGGGGACGGTACGCCTCACGCAGAGGGATCAGGCGGGGGACCGCGAGCTGGCCGTCGTTGGCGCCGGCGAGCACCTGGGTGAACTCGCGCTGCTCGCGAAGAGCGTCCGACTCGTCTCCGCGGTGGCTGCGAGCCCGTGCGAGGTCGTCGAGATCTCGCAGCGCGACTTCTACCGGCTGCAGCCGCAGAAGCCCCAGGCGTGCCTCAAGCTGGCGCTCGCCATCGCCGCCGACCTAGCGCAGCGGATGTCGGAGAACCGCGACGCCCTCCGGTCGCTCGGGGCGCCGAGCCGCGGGTAGCGGACGAGGCGGTGGCGGAGATGCTGGAGCGGCTCGTCGAGCACCTGCAGAACCAGTCGCTCGGGCTCGGCTACGCGTTCATCTTCGGGGTCCTCATCCTGTGCGGCTTTGGCCTGCCGATGCCCGAGGACATCATCCTCGTCACCGGCGGCGTCCTCGCGTGGATCGCGTCTCCGCTCGAGCAGGCGTCCTTCTGGGGCCTGCTCGAGGACCGCGGCCTGCAGGTCATGGTGCTGGTGGGGCTCGGCGGCATCCTCGGAGGCGATTCCGTCATCTACTGGGCCGGCCGTCGCTTCGGTCGCCGGGTCGCCGAGGTGTGGCCCTTTAGGCGCCTCATCACGCCCGCCAAGCTCGAGCGGGTGGAGCGCCTGCTCCGCCGCCGCGGCAACGTCGTCGTGATGATCGCCCGCTTCCTGCCTGGGCTGAGGGCGCCCACCTACTTCACGGTCGGGCACTCGCGGCTCCCGTTCTGGGAGTTTCTGCTGTACGACGGCCTCGCGGCCCTCATCTCCGCGCCCCTGTGGGTCTTCCTGGGCTTCTGGTTCGGGGACGACATCGAGCGGGCGGCCCACGAAGCCTCCCGGTTCGGCCACTACATCCTCGCCGCGGTCCTCGCCTTGGTGGTGGTGATGGTGGTACGGGCCTGGCGCAAGAGCCGGGCGGCACGGGGCCAGGGCGCGGCCCCGACGTGATCCGGAGCGCTCCTCCGCCCTTGTCCGTCAGCGGCCCGTGATCCGGCTCCAGAGGCCTTTCAGGCCGCCGGAGCGCGGCTCGGGAGGCGCGGGCGCGTCGGCGGCCGGCGGGGGCGCTGCCATCGACGGCGGCGATGGGGGCGCCGCCATCCCGACGGCCGCGTACTTGGCCTCGCGATCCACGCGGGCGCGGACCTCGTCGGGCGTGCCCTTCGTCGTGAAGATCGCCTCGACCTCGCGCCCGGTCTCGAGCTCTCGGGCGCGCACGGTGAGCAGGCACTCCTCCCCGAGCTCGAAGGTGACCGTGATTCGCACCGAGCCCTTCGGACCCCGCGGCAGCCCGGTGAGCTGGATGGTGCCGAGGTACTGGCAGTCGGCGGCGGTGGCGCCGTCTCCCTCGAACACCCAGAGGTCGAAGGTGCGCTGGTCGTCCTTGGTGGTCGAGAGCGTGTATTCCTTGCGCACCGGCAGGGGGGTGTTCCTCTCGATGATGGTCTTCACGCGGCCGCCGCCACCGCCGGGCAGACCGATTCCGATGCTCATGGGCACCACGTCGATGAGCACGACTCCCTCCGCGCTTCCGAGCGAATGGGCGAGGAGGGCGGCTCCGATGGCCACCGCCTCGTCCGGGTGAACTGCCTTGCTGGGCGGCTTCCCGAAGAAGCTCCGCACGCGCTCTCGCACGAGCGGCATGCGGGACTGCCCTCCCACGAGGAGAACCTCGTCCACGTCCTGGGGCGCGAGCCCCTTCTCCGCCAGCACGCGCTGGCAGGTCCGAATCGTCCGGTCGACGAGCGGGGACACGAGGTCCTCGAGCTCGGTGCGGGTGAGCCGCGTCTCGAGGGCCACCGGCTGGCCGTTCATGGTCGCGAGGTACGGCAGCTGGACCGCGACCTCGCCGCGTTCGGAGAGGGCGCACTTCGCCCGCTCGGCCGCGTCGACGAGCCGCGACATGGCGACGAGATCTCCCGGGAAGGGGCCATGCGAGCGCTCGAAGTCGCGCAGGAGCCGCTCCACGATGCGGGCGTCGAAGTCGGTGCCGCCGAGGAAGGTGTCCCCGCCGGTGGAGATCACCTCGTAGACGTTGGCCTCGAGCTCGAGCACCGAGGCGTCGAACGTGCCGCCGCCGAGGTCGTAGACGAGGACGCGCTCGCGGACGTCGCGGCCATAGGCGTAGGCGAGGGCCGCGGCAGTGGGCTCGTTCAGGATCCGCTCGACGTGCAGCCCGGCGATCCCGCCGGCGCGCCGGACCGCCTCGCGCTGGCGCTCGCTGTAGAACGCAGGCACGGTGATGACGGCCCGGTTGACGGGCTCGCCGAGGTGCGCTTGGGCGACCTCGCGCACCTCCCGCAGGATGAGAGCCTGGACCTGCTCGAGGGACAGCGTGACCGGACCCAGGCGGACCGCGCACAGGCCGTCCTCGCCCGCGACCACGGGGAAGGGAAACTTGTGGAGGATGCTCTGGACCGCGGGCGAGTCGAACGCGCGGCCGACGAGCCGCTTGGCGCCGTGAACGGTCTGCTGGGGGTTGAAGAGGAGCTGGCCCTTCGCGTTCTGCCCCACGACGAGGCGGTGGCGCTGATTGAGGGCCACCATCGAAGGAACGACGTTGTAGCCCTCGCGTGAAGGGATGACGTAGGGCTTGCCGTTGCGGACGACCGCGGCGCACGAGTTCGAGGTGCCGAGGTCGATCCCGATGACGAGCCGGGAGGGCTTCTCCAGGGCGACGGTCCCGGCCGGGAGGCCCACGTCCACCTGGACGGGGCCGCGCTCGACCTGCTCGACCCGGCGCGGCTGGGAGAGGTCCGCCTGCGCGGGGTAGGGCGTGGCCGGGGGCACGGGCTCCACGGGGGCCGGCGCGCCGCCGGGATGGGCCTCGGGCACGGCCAGCGCGGCCGCCGGGGGAGGGAGGCCCGACGGGGGGGCGCCGGCCGGCGCGAGGCCGCGCCGGTCCTGCCTCGTCACCATGCGCTCGATGACGGCCCGGGAAGCCTCGTCCAGCGAGAGGAACTGGATGCCCATCCCGGGGGCGACCGGTGGATGGGCCGACGGGCTCTCCTGCGCTACCCAGCGAACGACGCCGCGAGAGCGGATGACGGTCTCCCCGCTCGCGAGCTTGAGCTCGAGGTCCACCTGGGTGCCGATGGGCTTCGGATCCCGCGTGCGGATGAAGACGCCCCCGCGCGAGATGTTCGTCGCGAACCGCTCGACGAACTCGTCGACCGAGCCATACGAAAGCTTGACGCGTAGGCCGATGGCCGTGCGTGGTTCGCGCGGGGCATCCACAAATCGATTATTCGGGCGGCAGGCGTGCCGGGGCAAGCTTGCGCCCCGTGGAATCCCGTGCCGCGAACGCGGGAGGGAACGGAAAGGTGCGGGGGTGTCCGCCTTTTCGTCCGCCTTGACCCTACCGTCCCCAGTCTGTATATCGCGGCATGCTCAACCGCGAAGACCTTCGCGAGGCCCTCACCTTCGACGACGTCCTGCTCCTTCCGGCGGAGAGCGACGTCCTGCCCAAGCAGGTGGAGGTCTCGACCCGGCTCACCCGCAACATCCGCCTCCACATCCCGATCGTGTCGGCCGCCATGGACACGGTGACCGAGGCGCACATGGCAATCGCCATGGCCGCAGAGGGGGGAATCGGCTTCATCCACAAGAACATGTCGGTGGAGCGGCAGGCCGCAGAGGTCACGCGGGTGAAGAAGTACGAGTCGGCGATGGTGACGGAGCCCGTCACCATCGAGCCGGAAGCCCGCCTGTCCCAGGCCGTCTCGCTCATGCGGGAGAACGGGATCAGCGGCATCCCCGTCACCCGAAAGGGGCGGCTCGTGGGCATCCTCACGAACCGCGACCTCCGCTTCGAGAGGAACCTGGATCAGACCGTCGAGCAGGTCATGACGACGAAGCTCGTCACCGCCCGCGAGGGAGTGACCATCGAGGGTGCGAAGGAGCTCCTGCACCGGCACCGGATCGAGAAGCTGCCGGTGGTCAACGAGCAGTTCGAGCTGCGCGGCCTCATCACCATCAAGGACATCGAGAAGATCCAGAAGCACCCGAACGCTGCCAAGGACCGGCTCGGACGGCTCCTGTGCGGCGCCGCGGTCGGCGTCGGGCCGGACCGCGAGGCGCGGATCGCGGCGCTGCTCAAGGCGGGCGCCGACGTGATCGCCGTCGACACCGCCCACGGCCACTCGCGCGGGGTGATCGAGGCGGTTCGCGACACGAAGGCCCAGTTCAAGAACGTCGAGCTCGTCGCGGGCAACGTGGCCACCGCCGAGGCGTGCGAGGCGTTGTGCAAGGCGGGCGTTGACGCGGTCAAGGTCGGCGTGGGGCCCGGCTCGATCTGCACGACGCGCGTCGTCGCGGGCGTGGGCGTTCCCCAGATCACGGCCGTCGACGAGTGCGCCCGCGCCGCGGATCGCCACGGCGTCCCCATCATCTCCGACGGCGGAGTGAAGTACTCGGGCGACGTGGTGAAGGCGCTCGCCGCCGGCGCCGCGAGCGTCATGATCGGTTCGCTGCTCGCGGGCACGGAGGAGGCGCCCGGAGAGGTCATCCTCTACCAGGGGCGCAGTTACAAGAGCTACCGCGGCATGGGCTCGATCAGCGCCATGAAGGAAGGCTCGAAGGACCGCTACTTCCAGGGCGAGGTGGCCGACGCCGAGAAGCTCGTGCCGGAGGGCATCGAGGGGCGCGTCCCCTACAAGGGCCCCCTCGCGATGAACGTCTTCCAGCTCGTCGGCGGCCTGAAGAGCGGCATGGGCTACCTGGGCTGCCGGACCGTGCCGGACCTCCGGCAGAAGGCCCGCTTCGTGAGGATCACCTCGGCGGGCCTGAAGGAGAGCCACGTGCACGACGTCATCATCGTGCAGGAGGCCCCCAACTACCGGGTCGACTGAGGCCCCGATGGACATCCATAGCGAGAAGATCCTCGTCCTCGACTTCGGGTCGCAGTACACCCAGCTCATCGCGCGTCGGCTCCGGGAGCTCGGCGTCTACTGCGAGATCCACCCGTGCACGATGTCGGCCGACGCGGTCCGCGCGTTCCGGCCGATGGGCGTCGTCCTCTCCGGCGGTCCGGCGAGCGTGCTCGAGCCCGGCAGCCCGCGTCCCGATCCGGTCGTGTGGGGGCTCGGGGTGCCGGTCCTCGGGATCTGCTACGGCCTCCAGCTCATCGCCCACCAGCTCGGCGGGAAGGTGGACAAGGCCGCGCACCGGGAGTTCGGGCCGGCCCAGATCGACGTCGGCGGCAACTCGGAGCTGTTCCGCGGGCTACCCGCCCAGCTCGACGTGTGGATGAGCCACGGCGACCGGGTCGAGGCGCTCCCGGCCGGCTTCGAGCCGGTGGCCGCCACCGGAAGCTCGCCCTACGCGGCCGTCGAGGACCGCCGCCGGCGCATCTTCGGCGTGCAGTTCCACCCGGAGGTCGTCCACACGCCGCGGGGGGCCGAGGTGCTCCGCAACTTCGCGCTCGGGATCTGCAAGCTCTCCGGGGCCTGGTCCATGCGCGCCTACGCGGAGATCGCGGTGGAGGCGATCCGGGCGCAGGTGGGGGGCGGGCACGCCATCTGCGCCCTCTCAGGCGGCGTGGACTCGGCGGTGGCGGCGCTGCTCGTCCACCGCGCCATCGGAGACCGGCTGCGCTGCATCTTCGTGGACAACGGGCTGCTCCGCGCCGGCGAGCGGGAGCAGGTGGAGCGCGTCTTCGGGCAGATGTTCCACCTCCCCCTCGTCACGGCCGACGCGCGCTACCGCTTCCTGGCGAAGCTCGCGGGGGTCACCGACCCGGAGCAGAAGCGGAAGATCATCGGGCGGGAGTTCATCGCCGTCTTCGAGGAGGAGGTCGAACGGCTCGCCGCCCACGGGGAGCGTGCCGAGTTCCTCGTGCAGGGCACGCTCTACCCCGACGTCATCGAGAGCGTCTCGTTCAAGGGCCCGTCCGCAACCATCAAGAGTCACCACAACGTGGGCGGTCTGCCCGAGGTGATGAAGCTCGCCCTCATCGAGCCCCTGCGCGAGCTCTTCAAGGACGAAGTGCGCCGCCTCGGGCTCGAGCTCGGTCTGCCGCGGGAGGCGGTCCAGCGCCAGCCGTTCCCCGGTCCCGGCCTCGCCATCCGCGTCCTCGGGGAGGTCACCGAGGAGCGGCTCGAGATCCTCCGGCGAGCGGACGCCATCGTGCAGGAGGAGGTCCGGAGCGCCGGCCTCTACGAGAAGCTCTGGCAGTCCTTCGCGGTGCTTCTCCCGGTGCGGAGCGTCGGCGTCATGGGGGACGAGCGCACCTACGAATCCACCTGCGCGATCCGCGCCGTCGAGTCGACCGACGGGATGACCGGAGACTGGTCGCGGTTGCCCTACGACCTGCTCGCCCGCCTGTCCTCGCGCATCATCAACGAGGTGCGGGGCATCAACCGCGTCGTCTACGACGTCTCGTCGAAACCTCCCGCCACCATCGAGTGGGAATAGAGTCCGGCCCCTGCCCGGTTCACGGTTCGTGGATGGCATGGCGTCGGTGTAGGGCGGGGTGTGTCGCGAGGCGCCGCGCGCCGACCTCGACGCCGCGCCGCCGTCTTCGCTCGTCGTCGACTCGGGTCTATCATCGAGGCACCGGAGGCTGGAATGAGGCTTGGCCGCAACACCGTCCTCGCAGTCTTCGCGATCGCCGCGCTCGCGGCGGTCGCCGGCTGCCAGAGCTACAACTTCAATCCGCTGGGCGCGTGCATCATCCAGCCCGGCGCGAAGCAGGTGCAGTTCATCGACCAGGGCGGGCCGGCGGACATCCTGTTCGTCGTCGACGACTCCGGATCGACGGACTCGAAGCAGCAGGCGCTCGCCCAGAACTTCGGCCAGTTCATCGAGCTGCTCGCCCAGGCGCAGGCGGCGCGGGTCGCCCTGGGGCAGCAGCCCTTCGAGTTCCACATCGCCGTGACGACCTCGTCGATCTTCGAGGCCGACAGCTCGACGAACATCCGGACGACGTACCCCGCGTCGTTTAGCGGGTGCACGCAGGGTGATGCCATCGCCAACGGGCCGTATCCCGTCGGGAACTTCGTGTCCCGCGGATCGAATCCGAAGGTCATCCACTTCACGAGCGACCTGCCCTGGGCCTCCTGGTCGCTGTCCAGCCCTCTGACGGACCCCATCCAGCAGCGCATCCAGTGGTTCGTGGGCACCTGCCCGACCGACGGCTCGCTGTGCTCCGCGAGCTGCGCCAGCACCTGCACGGGCGGGAACGTGGAGGTGGGGAGCTGCGGCTCCGGCGAGGAGCAGCACCTCGAGGGGGGGCTGCAGGCCATCCAGAAGATGCTCAACACGAAGAAGGGGACGAGCCCGGGCCAGCCGGGCGTCGACGCGAGCGAGTTCCTCCACGACGGGGCGAAGCTCGTCGTCGTCTGGGTCGGGGACGAGGACGACTGCTCGAACCCCTCGAGCGGGTCCGCGACGTCGTCGCAGCCGCCCGGGCCGCTCGTCCTCTCCGGCAGTCCCGGGGCGGACACCTGCGTCGCAGACAAGGCGAAGCCGGCGAGCCAGCAGGTCGAGTATCCCGTGGACCGCTACCAGGCGTTCTTCCAGGGGCTCGGGCGATCGTTCGGGGCCGCCTTCATCGTGTCGGCCACCTGTGCCAACGGGACCTGCACGGCGTCCACCTGCACGGGCGCGAACGGGATGAACGGATACGCGGCGGGAGTGCGCTTCCTGCAGCTCGCGAGCGACTTCCGGGCCGACGGGTACTCGGTGGTGGAGGGCTCGGTGTGCGACCCCTTCGGCCAGACGCTCACGGAGATCGCCACGCTCGTGCTGCCCCCAGACCTCCTGCAACTCCCCAGCACGCCGGCCGCGAACGAGGTGACGCTCGTGCGGATCCTGAACGCGAGCGGCGTTCCGCAGGGCTCGATCTGCCGGCAGGAGACGACGCCGGGACCCGTCACCGACGCGGCGACCGCAGGCGACTGGTGGTTCATGAGCTGCACCGACGCGAACAGGCCGCCCGCGGTCGTCGCCGCGCCGACCGAGTGCGTCTACATCAACCACGACACCGGGAACTGCAACGTCACGTCGGGCGAGAGCTACTCGGCGGAGTACCTCGGCGTCATCCCGCCCGGCGGCTGCTCGAACCCGACGACGAGCTACGCCCCCTCCCAGGCCTGCGCCACCGCGCTCGCCGGATCGGGATCGTCGAGTGCCGCGGACTGGTGGTGCTTCAACGCGGTGAGCGGGGCGGCGACTGGAACCTGTGTCTGCCACGCGGAGTAACGCCGTCCGTGCCGCATGGGCGGCTCTAGCGCTCGCCGCGGGTTGCCAGAAGGACCCGCCGAACGCCGTCACCACCTGCCAGGGCCTCGCCGTCGTCGACGACCGGACCGACATCCTGTTCGTCGTCGACGACTCGGGATCGATGTACGACAAGCAGGAGAACCTCGCCCAGAACTTCGGCGCCTTCATCGACCGGCTTGCGGCCTCGCCCGCTCGCAACGACTACCAGATCGGGGTCACCACCACGTCGGTCGACCGCTACGACTACGGGACGTTCCCCATCACGTTCACGCCGACCGGCGCCTGCCCCACGCCCCCATCCAACGGGAAGCCGTATCCCCGCGGCGCGATCGTCTCCACCTCCGGCCCGGACGTCGCCGACGAGCGGGTGCAGAGCACGACCGCTCCCCCCCGAGTCCTCCCAGCCGCCTCCCCGACGCTCGTCGCCGACTTCACGCAGAACGTCGCGGTCGGCGTTTGCGGCTCCGGCCGGGAGCAGGGGCTCGAGGGTGCCCGCCTCGCGCTCTCCGAGCCGAACACGTCCGGGGCGAATGCCGGGTTCCTGCGCCAGGGGGCGCGACTCGTCGTGGTGATCGTGTCGGACGCCGACGACTGTTCCGATCCAGAGCACACCGGCACATCGGAGGACTCCCCCGCCTGCACGAGCTACGCCGTCCAGAACTACGTGAACTTCCTCAGTGGGCCGATCGGCGGGGAGGAGAAGGACGTGTTCGTGGCGGCCATCGTCGCGGTCGACCCGGTGACGCTGGAGCCGTCGGCCTGCATCGTCGCAGGGACCGGCGCCCAGGCGGAGTACCCGGGCTACCGCTACAAGGCCTTCATCGACGCCCTCGGGGACCGCGGGCTCATCGACAGCGTGTGCAACGCGAGCTTCGAGAGCACGCTCGGCGCGATCGCCTCCCGGATATCCCAGGAGGTGGCGCTCTCCGGCGCTCCCGCCGACGTTCGGCTGCTCGCGATATCGGTTCTCCGGGCCGACGGCTCGAGACAGGCCTGCACGGTGAAGCAGGCCGGCGACCCGGCGAGCGCCGACGTCACCTACCTCCCGCCCACTGCGACCCGTCCGCCGGCGCTTCTCTTCGGGGGGGCCTGCGTGCTGCAGGCGGGCGATCACCCCGACGTCGAGCTGCTCTGCGTCGGCTGACGCGGCGCGCGCGGATCCCCGTCGCGCCCGCTTGCCCAACACGGGCAAAAAGAGCAAAAAGTAGCTCATGCGATCGAACCTCTCTGCGCACAGGCTCGGCCTCGCGGCCGGGCTCCTCCTCGCGTCCGCCCCGGCGTTCGCCGAGCCCCCGGCGGCCGCGCCCCTCCCGTCCCCCGCCCCGTCCGCGGCCCCCGCCGCGGCTCCCGGATCGTCGCCGGAACTCCAGCGCCTTCTCGATTCCGTGGATGCCGCATGGCCCACCCGGGACGAGCCCGGGCGGATGGACGCCATCCTCGCCGACCTGAAGAAGGCGGAGGCGATCGCGCCCCAGGACTACGCGGTGCTCTGGCGCATCGCCCGCTGGTATTACTGGATGGCGGACGCGCCCGGAATCGCGGAGGCGGAGAAGGCGAGGCTCGGCCACCTCGCCTGGGACTACGGGGACAAGGCGACGGAGGCGAACCCCGGCAAGGTCGAGGGATGGTTCTACGCCTCGACCGGGGTGGGCATGTACTCCATCGGGATCAGCATCATCAAGGCGCTCGTGGACGGAATGGAAGGCAAGTACTTGGATCGCCTGAAGAAGGCCCAATCCATCGACCCCTCCTACTACGGCTACGGGGCGGAGGTGGCGTGGGGGCGCTACTACTACGAGCTTCCCTGGCCCAAGTACGACGCCGAGAAGAGCGAGCTCTCGCTGCGCAAGGCGCTCCGGCAGTACCCAAAGAACCTGCGCGCGAAGCTCTTCCTCGCGGAGCTCTATCTGAAGGAAGATCATCCGAACGAGGCCCGGAAGCTCCTGGAGGACGTGCTCGCCGCCACGCCCGGCGCCTACGACGCGCCGGAGGAGCGAAGGGTGCAGGGAATGGCGCGCGACGTGCTCACGAAGGCGAAGGGCTGACCGGGACCGGAAGGGGGCGGCCGGAATGATCGCGAACCAGGCGCAGAACCTGCTGCAGATGTTCGAGGCGCAGGCGGCGGACCGGGGGGACCGGACCGCCATGCTGCACAAGCGCGACGGGCAGTGGCGGGAGATCTCCTGGACGGAGATGGCCCGCCGCGTCCGCGACATCGCCGACGGGCTCGCGTCCCTCGGCGTGAAGCGCGGCGACCGCGTGTCGATCTTCGCCGACACCTGCCCGGACTGGCTCATCGCCGACCTCGGCATCATGGCGGCGGGCGCGATCACCGTGCCCATCTACCAGTCGAACCCGGCCCACGAGGCGCAGTACATCCTCGACGACGCGGGCGTCTCCTGGATCTTCGTCGACCACGAGCACCAGGCGGCGAAGCTCCGGGAGGTCCGAGGCCAGCTCGACGGCCTGAAGGGCGTCATCCGGTTCCACGGGTCCGCCCTGACGGACCACGAGCGGACCATCGCCGACCTCGAGCGCGTCGGGGCCGAGTGGCGGAAGTCGAATCCGGGCGCGCACGCCGCCCGCCTCGCGGCCATCGGGCACGACGACCCGGCCAGCTACCTCTACACCTCGGGGACGACCGGCAACCCCAAGGGCGTGATCCTCACCCAGGGCAACTGGACCTACGAGGCCGCCGCGGTCGCCGAGATCCAGATCGTCCGCCCCGACGACCGCGTGCTCCTCTTCCTCCCCATGGCCCACTCGTTCGCGAAGGCCATCGAGGCGGTGTGGTTCGACGTGGGGTGCGAGGTGGCCTTCGTCGAGTCCCTCGACAAGATCGTGGAAAACGCGGCGGAGGTGCGGCCGACGGTCATGCCGTCGGTTCCGCGCATCTTCGAGAAGGCCTTCAGCGCCGTGATCGCGAAGGGGCTCTCGACCCCCGGCGTGAAGGGCTGGCTGTTCGGCGTCGCCATGAACGGATTCGACGCCTGGGCCGAAGGGAAGGACCAGGGGCTCGAGGTCCGCACCCTGGGTTTCCGAATGGGGGAAAGGCTCGTCTTCCCCAAGCTCAGGGAGGCCCTGAGGGAGCGGTTCGGCGGGCGGATGCGCCTCTTCGTGTCGGGCGGAGCGCCTCTCTCGAACAAGGTGGAGCGGTTCTTCCAGCTCCTCGGATTCACGGTCCTCGAGGGCTGGGGGCTCACGGAGACGTCGGCCGCGACCTGCGTGAACCGCATCGACAAGAACAAGGTCGACACGGTCGGCCCCCCGGTCCCGGGGACCGAGATCCGCATCGCCGAGGACGGGGAGATCCTGGTGAAGGGCGGCGGGGTCATGCGCGGCTACTACAACAACCCCGAGGCGACCGCCGAGGTCCTGAAGGACGGCTGGCTCTACACCGGCGACATCGGCGAGCTGGACAAGGACGGCTATCTCAAGATCACCGACCGCAAGAAGGACCTCATCAAGACCTCGGGCGGCAAGTACGTCGCGCCGCAGAACCTCGAGAACGAGCTCAAGAACGACCCGCTCATCTCGCAGGTCATGGTGCACGGAGACCAGCGCAAGTTCTGCTCGGCCCTCATCACGCTGACCGTCGAAGCCGCTCGCAAATGGGCACAGGAGAACGGCGTGCCGGACGAGGAGCCGCTCCACACGAACCCCAAGGTGCGGCTGCGCATCCAGCACGCCGTGGACGCGCTCAACGCGAAGCTCGCGAGCTACGCCACCATCAAGAAGTTCGCCATCCTCGACCACGACTTCACGCAGGAAGGCGGGGAGCTCACGCCGACCCTGAAGGTGAAGCGCAAGGTCGTCACCACCCGCTACAAGGCGCTCCTCGACAGCTTCTACGAGGAGTAGGGCGGCGAACCGGCCGCCTCGCTGCCTTGACAGTGCCCGCGGGGGCCGCTAATTCGACACCCACTCGCGGGTTCGCCGAGGAGGGCGACGGGCATGCCAGCATCCAGCGTGAAGGACGTCTTCGAGCGGCACATGCCGGAGAAGCTCCGGGCGAAGCCTGACGTGGTGGCGAAGATCAACGCCGTCTACCAGTTCAACATCAGCGGGCCGAGCGGCGGGCATTGGTCGGTGGACTGCACGCAGCCGGGAGGCCTCGTGACCTCCGGCACGGCGGCCCAGGCCAAGTGCACCGTGGCCGCGAAGGACGACGACTTCCTGAACATCGTGAACGGGAAGATGAACCCGCAGATGGCCTTCATGTCGGGGAAGCTCAAGATACAGGGGGACATGGGGATGGCGATGAAGCTCCAGCAGATCCTCTGATCGAGGCGGAGGGCAGCGTGGGCGACCTCCCGCTCGTCGGCGTCCGCATCCTCGACCTCTCCCGCCTGCTGCCCGGTCCCTACGCCACGCTCGTCCTCGCGGACCTCGGCGCCGAGGTGGTGAAGATCGAGGACCCGCGCGGCGGGGACTACGTGCGGTGGATGCCGCCGCTCGCCGGTCAGCAGTCCGGCTACTTCCACGCCCTGAACCGGAACAAGCGGTCCGTGACGCTCGACCTGAGACGGGCGGAGGGCGTCTCGGCCCTCCTGCGCCTCGCACGTCGATTCGACGTCGTCGTCGAGTCGTTCCGACCGGGCGTGATCGACCGCCTCGGCATCGGGTGGGACGCCCTCTCGCGAGAGAACCCGGGGATCGTCCTCTGCTCGATCAGCGGGTACGGCCAGGACGGTCCGTACCGGGACCGGGCCGGCCACGACATCGACTACGCGGCGGTCGCCGGCGTCCTCGGGCTGAACGGCCCCCCCGAGCACCCGCTGCCGCTCGCGGTCCAGGTGGCGGACGTGGCCGGCGGCTCGTGGCCCGCGGTGGCGGGGATCCTCGCGGCCCTGGTCCGGCGCGCCGCGACGGGCCGGGGCGCCCACGTCGACGTGGCCATGGTGGAGGGCTCGCTCGCCATGCTCGCCCTGCAGCGAGGCGCCGCGGAGGCGCGCGGCGCGCCCTTGCGCAGGGGAGGGGAGATGCTGAACGGGCGGTGGGCCTGCTACGGCGTCTACCGAACCCGCGACGGTCGCTTCGTCGCCCTGGGAGCGCTCGAGGCCAAGTTCTTCGGCGCCTTCTGCACGGCCGTGGGGCGCCCGGAACTCGCGGAGATGCAGTTCGACGACGACGGCGCGGCCCCCCGCGTGGAGCTCGAGGCCATCTTCGCTTCGCGCACGCGCGACGAGTGGGCGGAATTCGCCGCCGAGCACGACGTCTGCGTGATGCCGGTCCTCGAGGGAGACGAGCCGACCCGAGATCCCCAGCTCCGCGCGCGCGGGAACTTCATCGAGATCGAGACGCCATGGGAGGGACGGGCGATGCGGAGCCTGGCGTCGCCGGTCCGGCTCGCGGGCGTCGAGGCCCCGCGCAACCCGGCCCCGGCGCTGGGCGCCGACACCGAGACCGTGCTCCGCGAGTCCGGCTTCGACGCGGCCGAGGTGGCGGGGCTCCGCGCGGCGGGCGCTCTCGGATAGCGGCACGGGTCCCTCGCAGCTTGACAGCGCCGGGAAGCCTCGATAGCTAACCGGGCATGGTGCGCGCAGCGCTCGCGATGCTCGCCTGTCTGTTCGTCGTCGCTACGTCGGCGGCGCCGCACCATCATGACGCACGACTCGGCGACCACGCCTGCCCGGCATGCGTGTCGTCCGGGGCCGACGTCGCCCGCGACCAGACTCCCCAGGTCGAGGCGGTGACCGGGTGGCCAGAAGCCTTCCCGGCGGTCCCCGAGCAGGCGCCCGCCTCGGGGGCGCCCCTGGGTGCCGTGCCTGGGCAGTCGCCGCCGCACGCCTGACTCGCCGCTCGTTCCCTTTGTAGGAAACGTCGTGGCGCGCGTCGCGCGCGGAGGTCCTTGGATGCCTTATTCACTAGTAGTGCTTGCACTCGTCGCCGGTCAGGCGGGCGGGGCCTCGAACCCGCCCGCGGGGAGTCCGCAGCCGCCCGCGGACTCCGCCCAGGAACGCATGAAGCTCGAGGAGGAGATCGCGAAGGAACTCGGCACGCAGGCGCAACCCCTGCCCGGCGTCACGAACCTGCCCGGACCGGCGCCCACCCCCCCGGCCGAGGGCGCCAAGGGGGGCAGCCCGTTCGGCCGGGTCCTGCAGCTGCCCGACTTCTCGGCCATCGTCGACGGCGCGTTCGGGTACACGAACCTGACACCCGCCCAGCAGGCACCCTACAGCGACGTGCTCCCGCAGCAGAAGCTGCAGCCGATCCTCCAGGAGGTCGAACTCGCGGTCCAGGCCGTCATCGACCCGTACGCGCGGGGCGACGTCTTCATCACCTTCACCTCGGACACGGTGGAGGTGGAGGAGGCCTACCTGACGACGCTCTCGCTGCCCTGGGGCCTGCAGGTGAAGGCCGGGAAGTTCTACGCCCCGTTCGGCCGCCTCGACCAGCTCCACCGCCACCAGTGGGTCATGGTCGACCAGCCGCTCTCCCAGCAGCGGCTCGTGGCGAGCGACGGCCTCAACGGGGCCGGTGCGGACCTGGCCTGGCTTGCGCCACTGCCGTGGTTCCTGGAGGTGCATGCCGCCTACCAGGACACCGCGCCCGGTTTCGAGGCGGTTCACCAGCTCACCGGGGTCGGCCGGGTGATCCAGTACTTCGACCTGTCCGACGCGGCGACGCTCGGCGTCGGGCTCTCCTGGGCATACTTCTGGTCGGCCGGGCCCGCGACCTGGAAGAACCTCGCCGGCGCCGACGTGTTCCTGAAGATTCGCAACCCCGCGAGCCGGGCCTACGTGACCATTCAGGGCGAGATCTTCGGGCGCGAGTTGTACGGCCAGTCGATGGGACAGTCCACCTGGGGCGGGTACGGGCAGGTCGTGTGGCGGATCGACCGGGAATGGGAGATCGGAGGGCGGTTCGACTCGGCCCCGGCGCTGACGCAGACGCCGCCAGGCACCGAGTACGACTGCTCCATCATCGGAGCGTTTTACGCGAGCGAGTTCCTGCGCGTCCGCCTCCAGCCTTCGTACCAGCGGCTTCCGGGAGGCGTGAACGGCCTCCAGGTCCTGGCGAACTTCGAGTTCAGCCTCGGCGTCCACGGGGCGCACCCCTTCTAGCGATGCGCGAGACCACCATGAATCGAACCGGTCGGAACGCCGTCTCATCTGCCATGCGCACCGGACTGCTCGCCCTGGGTCTCGTGTCGGTGCTGCCCGCCCGGGCCGCAGCCGCCTTGAACGTCGTCACCACCACCGAGGGACTCGCGGCCCTCGCGCGCGAGGTGGGCGGCGATCGGGTCCGAGTCGACGCGCTGTCGCGCGGGATCCAGGACCCCCACTTCGTCGACCCCAACCCGACGCTCGCGGTGAAGCTCCGGAACGCGGACCTGCTCGTCGACATGGGGCTCGAGCTGGAGGTCGGCTGGCTGCCCCCGCTCGTGAACCAGTCGCGAAACCCCGACATCCAGCCGAGTGGCAAGCGAAGGCTCGTGGCCTCGAGCGCCGTCGACGTGCTCGACGTCCCCACGGGGCCCGTGGACAGGTCCCAGGGCGACATCCACCCGTCGGGAAACCCGCACTTCCTGAGCGACCCGCGTCGCGCCGAACGCGTCGCGGCGGCCATCGCCGCGAAGCTCGGCCAGCTCGATCCGGGGGGCGCGTCCTACTACGCGGCCCGCCTCGCCGACTTCCAGAAGAGGCTCGAGGCCGCGATCGGGCGCTGGCGGGCCGAGCTCGCCCCCGTCCGCGGGACGAAGGTCGTCACCCACCACAACTCCCTCACCTACCTCCTCGACTTCGCCGGCATGTCGGCTGCTGGCTACTTGGAGCCGAAGCCCGGCATCACGCCTCCGCCCGCCCACCTCGCGGACCTCGTCGGCGTCGTCAGGGCGGGCAACGTCCACGCCATCTTGGTCGAGAACTACTACGACCGGAAGGCGGCCGACCTCGTCGGTCGGCTCACCGGCGCACGGGTGGAGGTCATCCCGGGCGACGTGGGCGGCTCGAGGGAGGCCTCGGACTACTTAACCTACGTGGACGTGCTCGTGAAGGCGCTCGCCCAGACGAAGGGCTAGTAGTGCACGCCGAGCGCGAATTCCACGCGCCGCGGCGACGCACCGTGCTAAGGAGGCGCATGGCACCCCTCATCCGGCTCGAGGACGTCGCGATCGGCTACGGGCGCGCGCCGCTCCTGTCGGGTGTGAGCGTGTCTGTGGAGGGCGACGACTTTCTCGGCATCGTCGGGCCGAACGGGGGAGGGAAGACGACCCTCCTCAGGGTTCTCCTTGGCACGCTTCCGCCCTTGTCGGGGCGGCGCGAGCAGGCCACGCCGCTGGCGGTCGGCTACGTGCCGCAGCGGGATCACGTGGACGTGCTGTGGCCGCTCACCGCCGGCGACGTGGTCGTCATGGGGCGCGTCGCGTCGCGCGGGCCGGGACACCGGTTGACACCCGAGGACAGAGAAAGGGCACGGGCAGCACTCGACCGCGCGGGGCTGGGCGGGCTGTGGGACCGTCCGTTCCGCGACCTCTCCGGGGGGCAGCGCCAGCGCACGCTCATCGCCCGGGCGCTGGCCGCGGAGCCGCGCATGCTGGCCCTCGACGAGCCCACGAACGGTATGGACCCGGCTGCGGAGCTATCGGCGATGGATCTGCTCCGGGTGCTCCACCGCTCGGGGCAGCTCGCCATCGTCATGATCTCGCACCGCCTGGAGGCGATCGCGAACTACGCGAAGCGGCTCGCCTTCGTGGACAAGGACCAGGGCCTGTGGCGCGTCGGCCCGCTCGCGGAGATGCTGCGGCCGGACGAGCTCTCCCGCCTCTACGGACGCGAAGTCCTCGTGCGGGAGGAGAACGGGCGCCGCTTCGTCTATCCCGTCGGCGGGGGCGCCGCGTGAACGCGCTCACGGACTTCTGGGCAGCGCAGCTCATCTGGCGGGACCCGCTCGTCGCTTCGGTGATCGGCGGCGCCCTACTCGGCTTCCTCGGCGTCTACGTCGTCCTGCGGCGCGTCGTCTTCGTCTCGGCCGCGCTGACGCAGCTCTCGACCCTCGGCATCATCGTCGCGCTGCTCGCCGAGGAGCGGCTCCAGGTCGAGATCGAGCATGCCGGCGTCCAGCTCCTCGTGGCGCTCGTGTTCTCGGCCGGAGGTGCGTTGCTGCTCGCCACGCTGGGCGGTGGCCGAAGGCTCCCTGCCGAGGCCGGCGTGGGCATGGCCTACGTGCTCGCTGGCGCTCTCGTCATCCTGGGTGCGAACAAGCTCGTGCACGTGGCACACGACCTCAACTCCATGATCTTCGGGAACGCCGTGGCCGTGCCGTTTCAGGACGTGATCATCCTCGCCGTGGTGACGGCCATCGTAGGAGTCATCCACACCGTGTATCGCAAGGAGATCGTGTTCACGTCGTTCGACCGTGAGACGGCGGAGGCCATGGGGGTGAACGCTCGCGCCTGGAGCAGCGTCCTCTACCTCACGATCGGGCTCGCCATCCCCGTTGCAGCGCGTGTCGTGGGGGCCCTTCCGGTGTTTGCCTTCCTCACGATTCCTGCCGCCGCAGCGCTCACCGCGACCAAACGCCTCGCGCCGGCCTTCGCAGTCGCGACCGCGCTCGGCACGTTCGCCGCTGCCATCGGCTACCTCGCCTCCTGGATCCTGCAGGTCCCCACTGGCGCGACGATGGTAGCGGTGGCCGGGTTCCTGTACGCCGCGTCGGCGGTCGTCGGGGCGCTCCGACGCTAGCGCGTCGCGGGTTCGCAAAACCGAAAAAGCCTTGACGGGAGAGGACTTGGGGACTACAACCCCGGTCCTCACGAATTTGCCGCGGGGTGGAGCAGCCAGGTAGCTCGTCGGGCTCATAACCCGAAGGTCGCAGGTTCAAATCCTGCCCCCGCAACCATCGTTTGGCGCAACCCGCCCCTGAGGATGTCAACCCAGGGGCGGGTTCCCATTTCTAGGGTCCAGCCGTCCGCCCAAGACCCCAACAGGGGCCGCACCACGATCCGCTCGAAGATGCGGTCGAGGCTATGGAACGGCCCCGGCGTCGGAACGCTCGGGCCTTTCGTTGGCCTCCTACCCGCCGCCTCGTCGTCACGCCACGCATTCGGCTGAGCGAAGGAGGCCAGAGTTGCTATTGGCGGGCAGGGTATACGCCAGCCATGCAAATTGAGTAGGTTAGGCCGTTGGGCGCGACGCCGCGCAAATCAGGAAGCGCGAAGTTGGTTATGCCGTCTCCACCGTATAGGGTTCCTAGCAAAGAGAACAGCGCGGTGTACTGGGCTATCGGCAAGATTTGACCAGCTGCAGGCAGTCCGGTCGCGACGTAGCCGGCGGTCAGCATGACTTGACCTAGCGTACACGTCTGGCCCTGGCCGGCAGCGGCGTAACCGGTGTTCTTGCCAAAACGCGGGTCGGCTCCCGAACCCCCAGCGGAGCCCGTTCCCAATTTGCCACTAGAATCGACGAAGACCGGCGTGCCGGTCGCGCTCAGGTCGTTGCCGACGATGCCCGCTAGATAGGCTGAGGTCTGCGTCGTTCCGATCTTGATGGTCCCCGAGTCCGTCGCGGTGCCCTGGTTGCCGATGTGAATGTTGTTGCTCCCGGTAGTGACGTTGTACCCCGCCCCGGACCCAACGGCGACGTTCATGGTTCCTGTCGTGAGGTATAGCAGTGCCGCTGTCCCAACAGCCGTGTTGTCGTCGCCCGTTTGCAGACTTTGCAGTGCCGAAGCACCGAACGCGGCGTTACTTTGCGAGGTCGTTGTAAGAGGCAGCGCGTAATAGCCGAAAGCGCTGTTCGATAGCCCAGTCGTGTTCGACATCAACGCCTCTGAACCGAAGGCGGCGTTAGATGTCCCCGTCGTGTTTGCGAGCAGCGAGGCATTCCCGAAGGCGCTGTTGTGGCTGCCTGTCGTGCTTGCCTGCAGCGCGTCATGGCCGAAGGCGCTATTGGCGACAGATTGATTGACGACGTAAGAGGCCAGTGCATCTTGCCCACCGGCGGTATTGGCCATGTTGTCGATCAGTAATCCTAGCCCGGCTGGCCCTTGCGGTCCGGGTGCGCCAGCAGGTCCTTGCGGGCCGGCCGGCCCTTGGGAGCCCTGCGCACCCACTTGACCCTGCGCGCCAGTCGCGCCTGCGGGTCCAGCTGGCCCCGCGGGCCCCTGCGCGCCCACCGGACCCACCGGCCCCGCTGGACCGGCCGGTCCTGCCGGACCCTGAGGTCCCACGGCGCCGACAGTCACATCGAAGTCGGCCGTCAGACCACTCGGCCAGGCGACGTGGACCCAGTAAGTACCTGGGATGTACGAGGATGCCGGAACGGGCAGGTTGGCAACGATCTGCGTTGGCGCCGTGTAGGCACTAACGGTGGCGGCGACACCGTCAAATGTCACCGCAGGTGTCCTGGGCCCAAATCCTGTACCGTAAATGACGAGTTGACTGGTGGCAGTGCTGATGCTGGCACCATCGATTACAGGTGCGGCCTTGGCTTGCATCGTAGCAAATGCGCAGAGCGCGATCACCGCGCCCAGCGCGACACGTAGTGCTTTCATGGTCTCCGCCTTCACGCCCCCTGGAGGGGCATTGTGCACCGTTAGTACTTGCACCGAAGGTGTGTATCTCGCACGGCGAGCCAACCCCCGGACGGGACCGGCAGGGACACGGGACGGCGGGAATTTGGGGTCGTCGGATTGAGTCGCCCTGCTGGGGACGGCGTTAGCTACTCGGGCGCGGCTTCACCCTCGCAGCGCGCTCCAGCCACGCCTTCGTCCGTTTGAGGAACGCGACCGCCTCGGCGTCGCAGCACATGGCGCAGCCCGCACTCCACGCGTCCAGGCGGGCGATCTCCTCCTCGAGGGCGCGGGCGACCTGGGCGACCGTGGCCGGATCGAGTCGAGCGCGAGGCACGGCGCACGGTAGCGCGCGGCACTGACCGCACGGAACAACCGAGCGCAGCTTCTTGTGGGCTGCGACGCGGGCCGGCCTTATGCGGCCCGCGTGCCCGGTCCGCGGTAGAAAGTCTCTTTCGGGACGCGCAGTTGCACGACCGGGGACACGTGGAAGTCGTGGCCCCCGCAACCACCTTCATCAAATACCCGGCCGCCTCTTAGGGCGGCCGTAGTGCTTTTCATGGCCGCGATCTGGCCCAAGTCCTTGAGCAACTCGCGGACCTGCGCGGTCGAGACCTTCGGGGTCTGCGACGCCGGGCCCGGCGTTCTGGCCTGAGCCAGTGTCTCACGGAGCACCGCGAGCCGCTCCTCCTCTGCCTTGAGGCGTGCCTTGACGGTGTCCGAGACGCCGACCTGGGAGAGCACGTCTGCCGCCTTCTCTACCCGGCGCTCCTGGGCGGCGACATTCAACGGTGAGCCGATCGGCATCGGTCGTCTTCCCCTCCGCAGCCCGCGCCCTGACCGCCGCGGCTACGCCTGCTTCGATCCACTTCTCGTAGTCGCGGGACCCCACGACGCCGGACACTGCCGAGAGTAGGGCCTTGGCTAGGCGCAGCTCAGAGACGGTCCGAGAGTTGCCGCATACGACCGCGCCCTTCTGGTGGCGGGCGGAGCACCCGTAGTTCGCCCAGCTCTTCCCGTTCTTGTGGACGCGGGAGACCACCGACATCCGGGCGCCGCAGATGCCGCAGCGGATGAGACCCGACAGCAGGTACTCCTTCTTCCCTCGACTGGGAGCACACCGCCGGGCGCAGCTGCGAGCCCGAAGCCTGGTCTGGACCGCGTGCCAGGTGTCGCCGTCCACGATCGCGAGCTGCTTCATATCGACCCTGATCCATTCTGCCTCGGGACGAACACGGTAGCGGCGGCGATTCGTCACGGGGTCTCGGAACCACTGTCGCCTGTTCCAGATCCTGATGCCGACGTAACGTTCGTTGCGAAGCATGAAGTGAAGCTGCGAGCGGCTCCACCCCGGCCCGGTTTTCCTCTTCGCGGTCCCATCCTGCGGCGCCTTTACCCGCTCGGCATTAAGCCGGCTAGCGATCGCGGCAAGGCTCGCGCCCGCGGCGTACTCGCGGAAGATCCGTCTCACGATTTCGCGGGCAGGACGGTGCAACCGGGCGGGGGCGCCAAGGACGGAACGGATGCAGCCCGCGCCGTGAAAGCCCAGCGGGATCCTCAATCTCCCGCGATGCCCGCCCGCCTTCTGCGAGGTCTCTACCCGGGAACCCGCGGCAGCGGGATGATGAGCTCTCCGTCCCCCTCCGGAAAGTCGAGCAGCAACGTCCCTTCGAGCCTCTCGCCGGCGCGGGCGAGAAGTGCCTCGCGAGGCGGTTCGAGGTCGACGGGCCAGCCGAGCCCCTTCAACTCGTCAGCGATGTCCACCACTGCGGCCGCTTCGAGTTCGACAAGGAGGTTGAGGCTGAGGTTGCTAAACATCTTGAAGTCTAGGATGTCGCCGTGCCGCGCCAGCACCGCCCCCTCGGCACGGGAGGTGGCCGCCGTTCGCGGCTCCCGGGCTACGGCGCGGAGCTTGAACCCGCGGCCGCCGTAGAGGGTACGCCAGAGTTCCGGAAGGCCCTGTAGGTCGGGAAGCACGAGGAGAGTTTAGGTGGACTGCCTCCGGGCGGTCCATTCGACCCTGGCACGTCGTGTGGCTTTCCGCGGGCAAGTCGGTGCTCATGAACGGAAAGCGCCACAACTCTGACCTGTGACGGGCCGTGCTCAGTTGAACTGCTTGAAGTGCTGCAAGAATTGCGGGGCGCGCCCCGGCACAGGCGACGCACCCCTCGACTACCGCGTCTTCCTCGTGGACTCGCCCACGATGACCTGGGCTATCGCGGTGATCACGGCCCTAAGCACCTTCTCGACCCACTTCTTCGCGATGAGCGGCACGAAGCCCCTCCGTCCCGGCGGGCCCGCCGAAGGTGGAGGCGGAGGGGGTGGCGGCAGCCGACGTTACGTGCCTACGCTGCCGCGAGCTGGATGCCAGTCTGCTGGGCGATGGCCGCCAGCGCCGCCTCCTTCATGGAAGCTGACCGGCCCATCCAGATGCTCTCCAGCCTGGCCTGCTTCGGTTCCCGGCGGCCTGTGTCCCGGAGCGCGCGGTGAAAGTCGCAGTACTCGACCAAGCTCTGGACCCAACTCCAGGCGGTACCGCGGAGCTTCTCGATCCCTGTGGCGGTCTCGTAGAGCCGCAGAACCTTCTCCCGCTCCAAGAACAGCCGCCGGTGATCCTTGTCGCCCTTGGCCACGCGCGCCCGGACACCTCACGCTGGTTCCCGCGCACTCCCTTTCGCCAAATCCCGCCCAGAAACTCGGAACACTTATCCGAGGGAGGCACGAATCCCGCCCCCGGCGGAGACCGCGCGGAGCCTCAGTGGGTCGGTTTAGTGACCCGGCACCACCGTCACTTGAATGGATTCAACGCCAAAGGTCGGGACAAGAGCTTTGCTCCAGCCCGCAGGCAAGCAATCGAAGCCCGGAATCGTGTCGACGCCGTCGCAACTCTCCTGCGAGAGCTGCCAGTCCACCGTAACGGTGTGGGTGCCAACGGACAACGGGTGCAGGACCTTGACGAACCAGGCGGCCGGGAACTCGCACAGCTCTTGAAAGAACGGGTCGGAGGTTTGCTGGCAAAAGAGCGGGTTCAGAGCCGCATACCCGACAGGCTTCATGTCCGGATCCCCGTAGAAATGCACCCGTTCCTGCCGGGTGCCGGCATCAACGGTGACGCGAATTGCCGTGAGGTACGTCAGGAAGCCTAACAGCGGATCCTCGAGCAGGTACGGCGGAGTCTGAGCCTTGTACGAATCGGTGTATTTGAGAGGGAAGCCCGGCGCGCCCCCCTTGGCATTGGTTATCCAGGTGAACCATGGAGTCCACATGTCACCAGCGGTGATCGTGTCCCCCGGGCCGACGAAGTTAGTGTTTGTGCAGAGCCCCGTGCAATAGTTATCCAAGAGGCCGGTTGGAACGCAGAGGGGATCTAGTTTCACGTTGGGTGGCAGGCATTCGTTCGGGCAGCGTCCCCCCGCGCTCTGGTTTGCAGCCGTTGAGGCCGTCGCGGTTGCCTGTTGGGCCGCAGGGGACGAAACTGAGGCCCCGCAAGCGACGGTGAACATCAATGGAATCAACGCGATACGTGGAACCGAAAATCTCGATCCTGCCATAAAGCCCCCGCTAGCTTCGCAATGAGGAAGCCACAGTGCCAGCATTACGGGATGCGCGAGCTTGTTGTGCTGGCGGTCGAACTGCACGCACAGCAACAAGGACTAAGAGCGCATGCTGTCCTATTCGGAATCGGGCGCGCAAGGGGCGATGGATAGCAATTTTGACGAGGGTCAAGGACCGCCCCATGTGAGACCCGGGTCGCGAGGTTCGCGGTCGTCTGAGCCGCCGATCGACCTCTTCGGCTACCACACGAGTGCTTGGCGCCCCTTGGTGAACACGGGGATGCGACGCCCAATCCCACGGGAGGCCCGCGCGATCTCGGCTGCCGCCCAAGATACGTCGTCGACCACCGCAGGACCACCTTCGTCCCTCTGGCCGAGTTCGGGTTGACATCAAGATGCTCTGTACTTAGCATCACGATGTGAGTACCCGGACAACGCTGACCCTGGAAGACGACGTCGCGCAGCGTCTCGAAGCGGAAGTGCGCCGGACGGGAAAGTCGCTGAAGCATGTCGTCAACGACCTTCTGCGGCGTGCGCTTGCGGTTAGGCGACGGCCCGAAACCCGACCGTTCGTCGTGAAGGCGCGAGCGCTAGGGCTTCGCGCCGGCCTCAGCTACGACTCGATCGGCGATCTCCTCGAATCTGTCGAAGGCCCGGGACACCGGTGATCCTCGTCGACGCGAATCTCCTCCTGTACGCGTACGACGCGAGTTCGCGCGAGCACGAGCGGGCGAAGGCTTGGCTGGAAGACGTCCTCTCCGGCACCGAACAGGTGGGGTTCGCGTGGGTGACCATCCTGGCTTTCCTACGGATCGCGACGAACGCACGCGCCATGGCGAATCCGCTTGCGCCAGAGGAAGCGGTTTCAATTGTGGAATCATGGCTGGCGCAGCCTTGCGCCGTAATCGTGTGTCCCGGGGAGCGCCATTGGTCCATTCTCGGACCGGTACTCGTCCGCGAGCAGGTGCGGGGTCCGCTCGTCACCGACGCACATCTAGCCGCGCTCGCCTTGGAGCATGGTGCCATCCTCGCTACCCAGGATCGCGACTTCGCTCGGTTCGACGGCCTACGTACGGTGATGCCGCTGGCAAGTTCAGCGTGAACGGGCGCTCACGATGGGGCCCCGCGCTTTCGCGCAACAAGTGCGGTGGGAATAGCAACATTGTCGCCGGCGGTTCGGGTTGAAAACCCGATGAAACGTTGACGGCAGTTGGACACAACGCCGCTGCCACGCGCACGCGATCCTTTGATCGCACCGGCGACCTCACCGATCTCGACCTCTGCCGTTGCTCGCGTCAGTGAGATGGGCGATTTCGAATGAGCACCAACACGCGAAACCAGCGGCGCACTCCGGCCATCAGTAAGGCGAGGCTCGGCGAGATGATCGAGGGGGCGACCGTCGACGCGTGCGGCGAGTCCGAGCAGACCACGGGCTGGTTCACATGATCGACGAGAACCTGGCGGTGCCCTTCGAGATAACAGTGCTCGGGATGCCGGTCACGGTCGAGCGCGTCGACATGAACGCGAGCGTGCATATCATCGCCGTCTGCAGGCGCGGTCGTCACCGCTCGACGCTCCCAATCCTCGATCTCCCGCTGCCGAATCCGCCGCCCGACGCCACGGAGTGGATCGAAGCGTAGCGCCAGTGGTGCGGAGGAGGAGATGAAGATGGGTAAGAAGACGCTCCTGCAGAACCCCCAGGAACGGGCCGAGGCTCGAAAGCGCCACCACCTGTCGCACCCGCACGTGCAGATGGCCCGCGATCGGGACGAACCCGATGAGGCTCGGCACGCTGGACAACCACGATCAGGAGCTATGGAAGGCTCCGCTACCGCAGTTCATCGAGCACCTCTACCTGAGGAGGTTCGGCAGGGAGCGGCCGGAGGTCGTGATGTCGATCGAGGAACGGGCTTGCGCGCGGCGCGAGAAGAAGAAGGGAGGCTCGCAAGGTTCCGTAGGCCATGAAGGCGGGGAGCACAGATGGCCCGCGGTGCGCTGAGCCTCTATGATCGAGGCACGCGGCACGAAGCGATCTCGAGCCTCCAAAGTTTCATGCGGCGATTCGGCATGACTTCGGGGTCCGGCCCTTGGCGCTGTCCGGCTCCACTTCCCGCACGATGAGGACGCGTTGTCTGTCCCCGTACGTCAAATGCTCGAGGTCTGGGTTCAAGTGCGTCGT
>Ga0335069_10002248_pt1 | contig 29960 bp, 35 predicted proteins | sample Lox_Sample_11_FD_206714 | JGI IMG/M metagenome (GOLD analysis project Ga0335069, IMG submission 206714) | Soil microbial communities from Loxahatchee National Wildlife Refuge, Florida, United States - Lox_Sample_1.1 | ecosystem: Environmental > Terrestrial > Soil > Wetlands | place: USA...
GGCCGATCACGACATCGCGCTCGGTACCGCCCGCGGCCGAGCGCACCCGCAGGGCGTCGTCCATCAGCGCGCCCACGTGAAAATCGCCGTCGGCCGGGATCGACGACGGCGCGTATCCGCGCATGAACGGCGCGACGACGCGCCACCCCGCCTCGACGAGCCGCGGGGCGAGCTTGCGCCATCCATAGGCGGTGTCGGGGAAGCCGTGCAGGCAGAGCGCGATCGGGGCGTCCGGCGGCCCCCAGGTCAGGGCCTTCAGACCCCCCGCCGGGCCGGGCACGTCGATCCAGCCCGGTTCACCCATCGGGGGCTCGCTCAGCATCGTCAGCCATGTCCACTCCCTGTTCGGCGCGTCCGCACCGACCAACCTAACGCCTGGTCGCCGCGGACGCACCGGCCCCGGTATCGAACTCGCCGGATCCCCACGGCGACAAGGTCTTTCGATTCCCATTAGGGCTAACGACGGCGTCCGGGGCAGAGTGACCTCAGCGCGGGCCCGTCGGTGGGCCAAGACCGGCCGGTTTCGGCGCCGTTCACCGCCACTTCGGCGGCACGAACGAGCTGTTCGTGGCGATCTTCGGGTGGATCGGCCGGTTTACCGCGTGAACTCGCCCGCCGCGGCCTGCTCCAAGTCGGCGATCACGATCTTGCGCATGCCGTACATCGCCGCGGTGGCCGCCGCCGCGCGGGCCCGGTCCGGGTCGCCGATCAATTCGTACAGGCGGTCGGGGATGATCTGCCAACTCAGCCCGAAGCGGTCTTTGCACCAGCCGCACTGCGATTCCTCGCCGCCGTCGGTCAGCCGCTCCCAGTAGTAGTCGACCTCGTCCTGGTCCTTGCAGTGGACGGTGAAGGACACCGCCTCGCTGAACGGGAACTGCGGCCCGCCGTTGATGCCGATGAACCGGGTGCCGTCCAGCACGAAACTGCCCGACAGGACCGTTCCCGGCTCCCCCGGGCCGGCCTCCGTCGTGCGGTTGAGGCCCTCGATGCGCGAGTTGGGGAACACCGACGTGTAAAACTCCGCCGCCTCCTCCAGGTCGTGGTCGAACCACAGCGAGGGCGTGATCGAGGGCATGGGCGTCTCCTTTAGGTCCTTTGCGTTGGGCGTGGGTGGTCTCAGTGATAGACCGCGACGTCGGCGAGAACTCATCGGCGCCCGCCTCACGACGTGGGTGACCGAGTCTGACCTGAGGTCGGCCAGCGGTGTGCGAGTCGGCTCTGGTGTGAACGGGAAGCGGCCCAAGCTACGCCGGATGTCGGACCCCGATGCCATGGTGCTCGTTGTGGAGCATCGCGACCCGATTGGCGTCGTGGGGGCCCAGGTCGGCGGTGAATAGATTGCCCCCGAAACCAGAAAGGTAACGTCGAGGGGCGATCTACCGAGAGGACGCCCTTGAGCGCCGTGAGCAGCAGCAATGAGACGGTCGAGTTTTCCGGCCACAACGGGATCACGCTCGTCGCCGACGAGTGGAACCGCGGCTCGGCCGCGGCGGCCGACCGGCCCACGATCCTGATGTTGCACGGCGGCGGCCAGAACAGGTTTTCCTGGAAGAACACGGGCCAGATCCTGGCCGACGACGGGTTTCACGTCGTGGCCCTGGACTCCCGGGGCCACGGTGACAGCGATCGCGCACCCGATGCCGACTACGACGTCGAGACGCTGACCGCGGACGTGATGAACATCCTGGATGCCATCGGCCGGCCGGTGGCGATCATCGGCGCGAGCATGGGCGGGCTGACCGGCATCCTCGCCGCCGACAAGGCCGGCCCCGACCGGGTGACGCAACTGGTGCTCGTCGACGTGGTGCCGCGGTTCGAGAAGGGCGGCAGCGCCCGCATCCGCGATTTCATGTTCAGCGGCCTCGACGGGTTTGAAACGCTCGAGCAGGCCGCCGACGCCGTCGCCGCCTACCTGCCGTACCGGAAAAAGCCGCGCAGCCCCGAGGGGCTGAAGAAGAACCTGCGCCTGCGCGACGGGCGTTGGTATTGGCACTGGGACCCGGCGTTCATGACCAAGCCCGGCGATGACCCCGAGTTGCGCACCGAAAAATTCGAGCACGCCGCGACGAGCCTGACGATCCCGGTCCTGTTGATTCGCGGCAAGCTGTCCGACGTCGTCAGCCCCGAGGGCGTCGAGCATTTCCTGACCCAGGTTCCGCGCGCCGAGTTCGTCGAGTTGTCCAATGCCGGACACACCGCGGCCGGCGACGACAACGACGCGTTCAGCGACGCCGTCGTCGCCTTCGTCGAGCGAGGTTAGTTGGCCGGCTTCTCCGCGTGCCCGCCGAACTGCTTGCGCATCGCCGAGAGCGCCTTGTTGGCAAAGTCATCGAGCTGACGCGAGGCGAAGCGGGACTGCAGCGCGGTCGTCAGCACCGGCGAAGGGACGCCCTCGTCGATCGCCGCGATGGCGGTCCACCGGCCCTCCCCGGAGTCGGAGACCCGACCCGAGAACTCCTTCAGCTCCGGCGATTCGTGCAACGCGCTGGCGGTCAGGTCCAGCAGCCACGAGCCGATGACGCTGCCGCGGCGCCACACCTCGGCGACCTCGGGAAGGTCGAAGGTGTACTGGTAGAACTCCGGATTCGACAGCGGCGCCGTCTCGGCGTCACCGGCCTGCACCTGCTTGCCGATGTCGGCGTTGCGCAAGATGTTCAGGCCCTCGGCGAGCGACGCCATCATCCCGTACTCGATGCCGTTGTGGACCATCTTGACGAAATGTCCTGCCCCGGAAGGGCCGCAGTGCAGGTAGCCCTTTTCCGACTGCGCGACCTCGCCGTCGCGGCCCGGGGTGCGCGGCGCCGCGTCCACGCCGGGCGCGACGGTGGCGAAGATCGGCTCCGCGTGCTCGAAAGCGTCCGTGTCCCCACCGATCATCAGGCAGTAGCCGCGTTCGCGGCCCCATACGCCGCCGCTGGTTCCACAGTCCAGCAGGCGAATCCCCTTCTCTGACAATGTCTTTGCGTGTTTGATGTCGTCGCGGTAGTACGAGTTGCCGCCGTCGATGACGATGTCCCCCGAATCCAGAGTTTTGGCCAGCTCCTCGATCACTCCTGTGGTGATGGTCCCGGCCGGCACCATCACCCAGACGACTCGCGGGGCATCGAGTCTCTCGGCCAGCTCCTGCAGCGAAGACACCCCGGTCGTGTTGTCCTCGCCGGCCATCGCCTTGACCGCGTCGGGGCTGTGGTCGTACACCACGCACTCGTGGCCGCCCTTGGCCACCCGCCGCACGATATTGGCGCCCATGCGGCCCAGGCCGATCATCCCTAGCTGCATCGTGTCCCGTCTCCTTAGTTGCTCGCCTGCTTGTTATGGGGTAGCCAAGGTTCCTGCCAACTGCGGTGGCCGTGCAGCAGAGACTGCGCGGCCTCGGGCCCCCAGGAGCCGGGGTCGTAGTGGTGGATGCGGCCCGGCCTGTCCAGCACCGGCTGCACGATCCGCCACGTCTGCTCGATGGCGTCCTCCCGGGCGAAAAGCTGGCGATCGCCGATGAACGCCGCGTAGAGGAGCCGTTCGTAGGGCCGCACGGCTTCACCGAGGTCTTCGGCGAACGACGAATCGAGGTGAACGTCGTGCCAGGAGTTGCCGACCTGTGCCGAGAGCTGCAGGCGCATCCCCGGGTCGGGGTCGATGCGCAGCACGATCTGGTTGGGCTCCGGCGGACGGCGGTTGGGCAGGAACGAGAACCCGGGAACGTGGTGCAGAAACATCCGGACCTCGGTGACCTTTTCCGGCAGCGCCTTGCCGGCGCGCAGGAAGATCGGCACCCCGGCCCAGCGCCAGTTGTCGATCTCGGTCCGCAGCGCGATGTAGGTCTCGGTTTGCGAGTCCTTCGCCACCCCGGCGACGTCGGTGTAGCCGCGGTACTGGCCCCGCACGCAACGCTCCGGATCCAGCGCCGGCATCGCGCGGAACACCTCGGCCTTCTTGTCGTTCAGGTCATCGTCGCTCGGGCCGACGGGGGGCTCCATCGCGACCAGCGCGAGCACCTGGAGCAGGTGATTTTGCACGACGTCGCGCAGGGCGCCGACCGCGTCGTAGAACTTTCCGCGGTCCTCGATTCCGAAGTCCTCGGCCATGGTGATGTGGATTTCGGAGATGCTGTCGCGGTCCCACAGTTTGGCCAAACCGTTGTTGGCGAAGCGCAGGTACTGCAACTCCTCGACGGGTTGTTTGCCCAAAAAGTGGTCCACCCGCAGGATCTGGTCCTCGTCGAGCACCGCGCGCAGCCGGGCGTTCAGGTCGCGGGCGGAGGCAAGGTCGTGGCCGAACGGCTTTTCCACCGCGACGCGCGCGCACTCCAGCAGGTCGGCCTTCGCGAGGTTTTCGACGATCGGCGCGAACAGGGACGGCGGCATCTCCAGGTAGTACAGGGGGCGGCAGTCCGAGCCGATCCGCTTGGCAAGCTGCTGGTACAGCGCGGGATCCGTGACGTCGCCGTGCAGGTAGGAAAACCGGCCGGCGAGCCGGTCGAACACCGCGTCGTCGAGCTTCTCGCCGGACGCTTTGATGGCGTCCCGCGCCCGCTCGGCCACCTGCTCGACCGACATGTCGTCGCTGGCAACGCCCACGATCGGGTACTTGAGCAGGTTGCGCGCCTCGAGCCGGTACAACGCGCGGTAAGTCATCTTGCGCGCCAGGTCACCGGTAATGCCGAAGATCACCAGCAGATTCGATGAACTGTCGCCGCCGTCGGCCAAGCCCGCACCTCCCGAAGTCAGCTGATTGGCTCTGGAGAATCACTACCCGCGGCGGTCGCCCTCAACACTAGACATTGGGCATGGGCCCGACAAGCCGAAGCCGCCGGGGCCTTTGGCAGGATGCCAAGCGTGGGTGACATGCTGCATATCGCGCTGTACGCGCTGGCCGGCATCGCTGCGGCCGAGGCCGGTGCGATCGCCGTTCTGTCGGTCCTGCTGGTGCGCAGCCGCCGCGAGACCGACGAGTTGCGGCAGCGGTCGGACGCCCGCAACTGGCTGCTGTCGGGCGGGCGCGAGGCCGTCAAGACGGTGTGGAACACCGCCAACCTGATGCGCAAGGAGGGCTTCGGCGCCGCCATGCGCAGCTCGATCGAGGACCTCGCCGACTGGGCCGAGGTGGAGCGACCCGATCTGGCCAGGGTCACCCCGGACGGCCGGGTGGTGATCCTGTTCTCCGACATCGAGGAGTCGACCGCCCTCAACGAGCGGATCGGCGACCGTGCCTGGGTCAAGCTGATCGGCTCGCACGACAAGCTCATCTCCGGACTCGTGCGGCAACGGTCGGGACACGTGGTGAAAAGCCAGGGGGACGGCTACATGGTCGCCTTCGCGCGGGCCGAGGATGCGGTGGGGTGCGGCATGGATATCCAGCAGGTGCTGCACAAGGACGCAAAGCGCAAGCGGCACGAGGACATTCGGGTCCGGATCGGCATCCACATGGGCCGCTCGGTGCGGCGCGGCGACGACCTGTTCGGGCGCAACGTCGCGATGGCCGCGCGGGTCGCCGCGGCGGCCGTGGGCGGGCAGATCCTGGTCAGCGAGCCGGTGCGGGACGCCGTCGCCGACTGCCCGGACATGCAAGGCATCGGCTTCGACGACGGCCGCGAGGTCGAGCTGAAAGGATTTTCGGGAACCTACCGGTTGTTCGCCGTCGAACCCGAGGCCGACCCCGACTTGGACTGAAACCTCTCCCCGTCGGATTCGGCCAGCCGCTGGTGCAGGCGCGCGCGGATCTCGTCGGCGGTGTAGGCACGTCGCTTGCGTTCGTCGCGGGCCACCAGCACTCCCCCGGCGACGACGCCGGCGACACCGGCCAGGCCGATCCACTTCCAAACGCTGCACATGGTTGACAGGCTATTACGCAATGGACACCCTCCGCGACAAGGTCGCTGTCGTCACGGGAGCGGGCAGCGGGATAGGCCGCGCCATCGCCTGCGCGCTCGCCGGCCGTGGCGCACGCATCGTGGCCGTCGACATCGACGACGGGCGCTCGGCGGCCCTTGCCGGCGAGCTGGGCGAAGCGAGCGCCGGATATCCCGCGAACCACGAATTCGGAAGTGACAGAAAGGCGGACAACGATGGCTGACACCCGCACCCAGGGCCTGGATGCGCTCAGGGAGATGCTGCCCGGCCTGATCCCGGACGGCGTCACCGGCCTGCGCGACGGCGGGTTCGCCGACGAACTCGGCGACATGAGCCTCGATCATGTTTTCGGCGCCTTGTGGACGCGGCCCGGCCTCGATCGCCGCTCCCGCAGCCTGGTCACCCTCGGCGCGCTCATCGCCCTTCGGGCCGGCGACGAACTGAAGATCCACTTCCAGGTGGCGCTGCACAACGGGTTGAGCCTCGAGGAGATCGAAGAGGTGATCTATCACATGACGGGCTACGCGGGTTACCCGGCGGCCATCAACGCGCGCAAGGTCGCGCGCGAAGTTCTGCGGCGTGCATAGGCCCGCTCACATGCTCACCCTGGACGAGGCTGTGAACGAAACGCGGACCGGAGACATCTGGCTGTTTCGCGGCCGATCGGGACCCGACCGCGCCATCCAGACCATGACCAACAGCCCGGTGAACCACGTCGGGATGACGGTGGCCATCGACGACCTACCGCCGCTGCTCTGGCATGCCGAACTGGGCGACAAACTCGTTGACATGTGGACCGGCACCCACCACCGCGGTGTTCAGCTCAACGACCTTCGCGACGCGGTCCGGCAGTGGATGGAGCGCTACCAGCAGCGGTGCTGGCTGCGGCAGCTGACGCCGTACGCCAACCGACAACAGGAGAACGAACTGCTGCGGGTGATCGCCAGGATGGACGGCACCCCGTTTCCGGCGACCGCGCGTCTCACCGGCCGGTGGCTGCGCGGCCGGCTGCCGACCACGTACGACTGGATACGGGGAATTCCGGTCGTGGACAAGAAGGTTCGGGAGTCGACACAGCGCCGCAAGGCGCGCCAACGCGTCGGTCTGGAAGCGGCTTACTGCGCGGAGACGGTGGCGATCACCTACGAGGAGATGGGGTTGCTGACCACAGAAAAATACTCGAACTGGTTCGACCCGGGCTCGTTCTGGAGCGGCGACACGCTCCCGCTCGCGCCTGGTTATCAGCTGGGCCACGAAATCGCCGTCGTCCTAAGCTAATCGACCGACATCTCCCCCATCTCGGACCACCCCGTGGCGTCGGTCGTCTGGTTGATGATCTTCGGCGTGGACTTCAGCGCCTGCGGAAGCTCACGCATCGCCCGCTTGAAGTGATCGCTGTTGACGTGGACACCCCCCGCGTCACCGTCACGGAAGGCCTCCACGAGGACGTACTCCGCCGGGTTGTCCATGCTGCGCGACCACTCGAACCACAGGTTGCCCTCCTCGGCGCGGGTGGCGGCGGTGAACGACGCGACCAGTTCCGGCCAGCGATCGGTCCACTCCGGTTTCGTCTCGAACTTGACGACGATAAAGATCATTCCCCCGCTCCCCGCGTCTGCTTGCAGCTCCGGCAGCGCCAGGATACGTGCCGCCAGGGCGGCCGCGGCACGAATGGTCGCCGCTCACCCCCGATTCGGGCGACGGCATCGGGACAGCCAACCAGGCTGCGGTAGCACTGCAGATGATTCGGCCGACAGTCAAACTCCGAACTTGGCCCGGGCCGCGTCGGTGACCGGGGTGAACAGGTTGACGAGGTTCCCATCCGGATCGCGGAACAACAACGCGCGGTTGCCCCACGGCATGGTCGTCGGCTCCGTCACGACCTCGGCGAGGCGGTCGCGAAGCCGCTCGAACTCCGCGTCGACGTCCTCGACGATGAACTCCACGATCGCGCTCCTGTTGGCCGCCGGCTCGGCGGATCCGTCTCCGAACAACGGCACGGTCTTGTCGCTGCCGATGGCCAGCGTGCCCACCGATGTCGGAATCTCGGCGAAGAGCTCGTTGCCCCAGACCGCCGAGACCCCGGTGACCATCTGGTAGAAATCTCCGAGCCGATTGACGTCGGCGGTGACGATGCGCGTCGAGACGAACTTCATGGAACCTCCCCGGTCTGCCGTGATGCCACGGTGTTTGCCCCAGGCATGTTAGGCAACGCCTCCGACAAACCACGATGGCCGTGCAGCCCTTGGTCTACCGCGTTGCCTCGAATGCTCTGGCACCGGCACGGGGTTAAAGTCGCTGTCGCTCACTCGGCAGGTTCGCTGTCAGTGTCAAGTCGTTGGGAAGCCTCCATCTCGCGCCTGATCTCAGCCTCTTCCCGATCAGCCGAGGCGCGCGTGCGATCCCGACTATCTTCGGCACGCTGCTCGCGCTCGCGTTCGCGCTCGGCGGCGCTGCCCTCACGTTCGTCCGCGCTTCTTTCTCGTTCGTCAGCCAACCGCTCGCGATGGTTGGCGATTCGGTCTCGCTCCGCTGCGATTCGGTCCCGCTCCGACGCGAGCCACTCGCGTTTTGAAAGCTGAGCCTCGCGTTGCTCGAGAGCCCTCTCCCGTTCGTCAAGCTCGGCGGCTCGGCGGTCGAGGTCGTTGAGCGCCTCGGGGTGGTGGTCAGTGGCCACGGCTCTTCCTCTCGCCGATGGCTTGGCGCACGTCAGCCTCTCCCTCCTGCTTTGCCTCTTCACGCTCGCTGGTGGCCCGCTCGCGCTCGACCTCGGCCTGCTCGCGAAGCGCGGCCGCCTCCCGGCGTTGAACCTGTTGCTCCGCACGTAGCCCATGGTTTGCCGTGTGGCTTTCGCCTCCATCCAGCAGGTCGTCCAACTGCGACTCACGGCTATCCGCGGCCAGTTCGCGCTCATCGGCGACGCGCTCGCGCTCGTCGGCGAGCGCCTCGCGCTGGTCCGCGATCGCCTCTCGCTGGTCCGCGACAGCTTCGCGACGATCGGCAAGCCTGCTGCGCATTTCCAGATTCCGGGCCCAGCGCTCCACGCCCTCGGTCAGGCGCTCTCTCCGCAGAGCCAGCTGCTCTCGCGCGTGCGATTGCTGTTCGCGCTCATGTGCGAGGTGTTCGCGCTCGGCGGCGATGCCCTCGCGCTCTTCGGCGATCCGTTCACGCTCCAGCGCGACGCTCTCACGTTCTTGCGCCGTGCGCCTGACATGTTCAGCCATCTGATGCTCGTTCCGGTCGCATCGGACCTCCGTAGGCGTGGAATGACGTTCTACCTCCACGCATAGCCCACCCGGGCTTGCCGGTCTAGGGTCGAGTGGCCCGACTAGGCCGGCGTCCATATTCCGTTGTTCCAGAAACCCCAGACGTTGCGAGTCGGGTTCCACATCAGCTGAGCCCCGGGTGCCCACGACGGTGGGGGTGGCTGCGGCGGCGCCCACCCCGGCGGGGGTCCCCAGGGCCCCCAGCCCGCCGGGCCACCTTGGTTTGCCGGACCTTGCCAGTCGTGGCAGTGATTCCAGTCCCAGTTGTAGGCGTTGCCCCAGCCCGGGTCCCATTGATCGCCGGGGCACCAGTGATTGCCGGGCGCGGGCGCCGGGACCGCCTGGGCCGAGGGGGCGGGGCCACCGACCAGTCCGAACGCCGACAAGGCCAACCCGCCACCCAGCAGCACGCTCGTCGACCGCCGGATCCACGGTCGCTTCGCAGTCACCATCCCACAAGAATTTCCCTCAAACCCGGACTGGGGCAAGTACTTATTCCGACGGCTCACACCCTCAACCGGAACTCGGCGCGGTCACGGTTTCCTCGTCAGGCGAAGACGGCAGTTCTTGGAGGTGTCGCCGGGTTTCGGCTACAGCACGCCTGATTTCGGCGTTCTCCCGTTTGGCGGCGGCTTGCCGGCGTTGCGCCCGTTCCTCGGCGCGTTGCAGTCGCTGGCGCTCACGCTGCTCTGTCGCACCCTCGCGGATGTCCGCATCCAGCTCTCGGTCGTCCGCCGACTGCTCGCGGATATCTGCGATTCGGTCCCGCTCGTCGGCGACCTGATCCCGTTCGTCGGCGACCCGCTCGCGCCTCGAGAGTTCGCTCTCGCGCAGCGCGATCGCCTCCTCGCGCTCATCGAAGTCAGCAGCGCGGCGCGCGGGTTCACCTGGCGTGTCGGCACGGTCCTGGGCGGCGACCACGCCTCACCTTAACGCTGTGAGGACCGTCTCGCCGCTGCCTAGACGTAGAACCTGAGCTCGACCACACCGCGTCATCGATAAACGTCACGACGATGCGCGATGTGGATCACCCGGACGACGACTCTGTCGTCGAAAATCTGGTAGATCAACCGGAACTCGCCTCGGCGCGCCGAAAACCGGCCCTCCAACTGACCGCGAAGCGGCTTGCCCACTCGGTATGGATTCTCCGCCAGCGGACCTCGAATGAACTCCCAGCACGCGACGGCGACCGTGTCGGGCAAGAGCTCGGTCAGCGCCCTCTTCGCAGCTCTTGTCAACTCGATGCGGTAGCTCACCGCGGCAGCCGACCGGCGGCGCGCATCTCCTCTGTCACCTCTTCGAGCGTGTAGATCTCACCGTTTTCCGCCTCGGCCTCGGCCTCACGCACCTCACGCATGAGTTCCTGATCGCTGAGGATCGCCAAGGTTTCCATGATTGAGTCGAAGTCGTCTGCGCTGAGGATCACTGCAGCCCGACGCCCTTGCCGAGTCACCTCGATTCGCTGGTGGGTCCGCACCGCCTCCTCGACAAGCTTGGACAGGTTTGCCCGTACCTCAGCCAGCGGCAATGTCGTCATGTACAGAATTCTAGCGTGACCACGGATTCGTTTGCGCGTTGGCCTGCGGCATCCCGACGTTGAACCGGAACGGGTAAAGACGTTGATCCGGAATTCGACCGCGTCGCCGTCGGCCCCAATGGCCAATGTGCGGCCTAGGCAGTCGGCGTGAATGCCAACAGAGGAATCCTTCTGTCGCCGGAGGTCGCTTCGTACTGGCTGTAACTTGGGATCCATTGCTTGGCGAGCGCCCACAGGCGTTCGTAGTCGGCACCGGTGACTTCCTGGCCGACGAACCGCCCCTCGAACCCACCCCCACACAGTTTCACCATCGGGTTGGCCTTCACGTTGTAATACCAGGCCGGATGCCGCAGACCACCGTAATTCGAGGCGACCAGGATCACGCGGTTGCCGTCGGTGAAATAGATCAGCGGGCTGGTTCGCTCGATTCCCGACTTGGCGCCGATGTGGGTCAGCAGAACGCACCGCGGCCAAGGGCCCATAGAACTCACCCGACCGCGCGTGCGACGCATCAGCGTCGGATCAACCCGCGGTGAGATGTGCCGGAGATACCACTGCCCGCTCGGTGTCATGGCGAACTTCCCGATGACGCTTTTGACGAAGCCGGCACCGTCGGTCGTAGGATCCACACTTGGGATCGGCATTGGTAGTTAGGGGCGCGGTGTCTGCAGAGCGGACCCGTTTCCCCATCCCCCTTTCAATCCGTGCGTGCGGTTTTCCCGCACACGGCTTACCGATGATCTTCTAGACATGGTTACGCAGCCTTCGGGTATCGGATGGTGCCGCGAAGTCGGTGCAGGCCGTGCTCGTTAAACCACTCTTCAGTCCACTGATCGGCTTGTCCAGCACGCAGATTGCGGCCTCGCTTGTGCACCATCAGGCGAAACAAGCGCCACCTCACGTACCGGTCGATCTGGCGGAACTTCAGGGCGGCGTTGCCGGTGCGAAAGTAGTTGCCCCAGCCGCGCAAAATCGGGTTCAGTGCCGCGATCACGTCACGGACATCGAGACCGACCCGACTGCGGCCAGTGAGATCACGGACCTTGGCCCGCAACCGCACCATCGCCGCTTGGCTGGGCCAGCGGTGCAAGTAGTAGCGGATAACCCGCTTCTGCGCCCACAACCGCCCCGACATACGCGCCCGGAAATGACAGCCCAGAAAATCCAGGCCCTCACTCCCGCCGCGCAGGTCAACCACTTTCGTCTTATCCGGGTGCAACCGCAGCCCTAACGACGCCAGGATTTCTCCCACCGCCGCCAAGGCGTGCTCAGCTTGTGCCGCAGTGCGGCACAACACCACGCCGTCATCGGCGTAGCGCACCAACTCCCCCACCCCACGGGCAGACAATTCGGTGTCGAGCACATGCAGATAGATGTTGGCCAACAGCGGCGAGATCACCCCGCCCTGTGGGGTGCCCGCGACCGTCCGCTGGACCACCCCCTCGACCAACACCCCCGCCTGCAGCCACAGCCGCAGCAGTTTGAGCATCCGCCGATCCGAAACCCGCCTGCCCACCTCGATGAGCAGACGGTCGTGGTCGATCTCGCCGAAGAAATTAGCGATATCGAACTCGACCACGAACTGGTAGCCCTCGATGAACCCGGTACGAAGCCGCTCCATCGCCTGGGTGGCCGACCGCTTAGGCCGAAACCCATACGAGCACGACACAAAGTCCGCCTCGAAAATCGGTTCCAACACCAGCTTGGCCGCCTGCTGAGCTACCCGGTCTCGCACCGTGGGAATCCCCAACGGCCGCTTGCCACCGTGTGGTTTGTCGATCTCCACACGCCGCACTGGCGCGGGACGATACCGACCCGACTGAAGGTCACAGCGCAACTCACGCAACATGCGGTCCACGCCGTAGTCCTCCACCGCGACCAGGGTGATCCGATCCACCCCGGCCGCACCCTTATTCGCGCGCACCCGCTCCCATGCCTCCCACAAGACGTCACCCCTGTGGACACGGTCAAAAAGGGCGTGGAAACGCCGACCCGAAGACTGCTTGGCCGCAGCCCATAGCGCGCGTTGCAGTTGTCGCACTTTCACCGGCGAGGCCATCAACGGCTCCTCGACGGCTACAGCAAGCGATGGCTTGCCGGGGTAGTTGGACCGAGACACCCCGGTCATGCCCTCGCACTTACCCACTTCGCCCGCCTGATCAAAGTTGGGGTCCTTCCCTCCCGGCGCGTTATGTTGCACGCCGATCCGCGGTACTACGACCCCATCGGACTCCCGCTGCCCTCCAAGGGATTTCACCATCGGCTTATACCCCTGGTCTTTGCCCGACGTAGGCTGAGCAGACGGGCCTCTCCTGTTTCGAACCAGACTATGTGCACGTGCCGCCTCCCCTACCCCGGAAAGACCCGACGAACTAACCCCGGACCAGGGTTCGCCGGACATGGCCTTCGCCGTGACATGAGCGGCTCGGCTCTCCCGTTGTAAATTTGACGAGGCTGCAGAGTTCGCGTAACGCTACGGCCCGCACACTTGCTCCCTCCGAAGAGGCTCTTGACACCCCGCTCAGCCCGCCGCGTCTCCACGACGAACCGGGGCCTGCTACCCGGCGCTCCGGTACCTACCGGGACGGGACTTCCACCCGCTAGTCCAGTCCAACTTTCAGGACGCAACATGGCGCAAATCGTAGCGGCGTCACCTGAATCTGCGGGAAAAGTCGCAGCAGTTAACGTGCGGCCGCTTTACGCCTAGGCGTTGAACTGGTACTGATCTTCCCGGACCGGGACACCGGCAAGGAACCTCTACAAGGCCATGCAGCGCAGCGCGGGCGCGGCGGCGATCGGGCCCGTGCTGCAAGGGCTGAATAAGCCGGTGAACGACCTGTCGTGCAGCATTCGTCGACGACATCGTTTACACCGTGGCGCTCACCGCGATCCAGGCACAGGAGACGCTCCTACCCGGCGTGAAATGAGCATGTCGCGTTCCGTCAGGGCGAAAAATGCCCCGTAGCTGTGTCAGTGGCTGGTGGTGGCTTGCGGTGCGCAGATCGCTTGCACGAACTGGGCGATGGCGTGTTCGGGTAGGCGCCGGGCGATGTCGGCCTCGCTGACAATGCCCACCAGCCGGTGATTGTCGACGACCGGCAGCCGGCGGATCTGATGCTCTTCCATCACGATAAGCATCTGTTCGATGCTGGCGTCGGCTCCGACTTGATACGCGCTGCCCTGGGCCAGTTCACCGGCGGTCATCACGTTCGGGTCCTTACCGGCGGCAAGGCATTTGATGACGATGTCGCGGTCGGTGATCATCCCGTGCAGGCGGTGGTCGTCTCCACAGATTGGCAGGGCGCCCACGCCCAGGTCGCGCATGTGCCTGGCCGCTGCGGACAGCGTCTCATGTTCGCCCACACACGTCGTTCCGGTGTGCATGATGTCTTTCGCGGTGGTCATCGTGTCCTCCGAATGTCGTGGGTGGCCGGGTTTCGACGCCCGGGCAAGCCAAAATCTAGAGACGGCGATCACCGGGTAGTAGGGTCATTGGGCCTTCGAGCCGACGACACTAGACCCACCCGAGATTCGGCGCAGGTTGGTAGTTGCTCGACGAGGAGCGAGCAGCCGGTGGCAGCGGAGGCTCATCGGGGCCGGCCAATCGTTGCATACTCCCGCCGCCGGCCTGCCGCACCACAGCTGATCACCGCGCGATGTCCGTGGCGGCGTGTGACGAATCAGCTGGCGCGCTTGGGACTTCCGGCCCTACCGGCCTACGCCCGCGCAGTGGTCGGATCGAACGATCGGTGTTAAAGCCACACCAGGAGCGTCATCATCATGAGCAAGCTGGCTGCATCGGCCGTGGTCGGTGGTCGCCGTTCCTCTGAGCTGTTCACCGGCTCCCCTGTGTGGGCCGGTCTACGCCCGTTTCTGAAATCCGGCTGATCACAGCCAGCTACGACAAGGGGATCCTGACTGTTCGGTTGCCGTCCCGAATGGGGCTGGACCGGCCGAAAAGCACATCGCCGTACAGGCCGCAGGCTAACCGGCCCACCTTGCAAATATTAAGGAGGTTAGGTCATGAAAACGGATCAACAATTGGAAAAGGACGTCCGCGACGAGCTGAGGTGGGAACCCAGCGTCACCTCCGCAGAGGTCGGCGTAACGGTCAGCCAGGGAGTGGTCACCCTCAACGGCACCGTGCCCACTTACGCTGAAAAGTCCGCCGCCGAGAAGGCGGCTCAGCGAGTGGCGGGCGTCAAGGCGGTCGCCGACGAGATCCGGGTGGAGCCCCACGCGGACCACCGGCGCAGCGACCAGCAAATCGCCCAGGACGCAGTGCGAGCCGTGCAGTCGCACGTGTGGGTGCCGACTGGCATCCAAGTGACCGTGGACAACGGCTGGGTCACCCTGCGAGGCAAGGTGACGTGGGAGTACCAGCGCAAAGCGGCATACGACGCGGTGCGCTTCCTACCGGGAGTGGTTGGGGTGTCCAACGAGATCACCATCAAAGCAACTGTCCGCCCCAGCGGTGTCAAAGAGGCGATCGAGACTGCGCTCAAGCGCGACGCCGAAATTGACGCCGAAGGAATCACCGTCAGAGCTGACGACGGCAAGGTTACGCTCAGCGGAACCGTGCCCTCGTGGGCCGAACGCGACGAGGCCGGCTCGGCCGCATGGCGTGCCCCGGGCGTAACCGACGTGCAAAACGAGCTCGTTGTTTCGTACTGAACGTTATTTTCCCAACCCCGACGTCGGGCGGACGTCCGCGTGGCGTTCGCCCTTCGGGGCCGAACTCGACCAGGAGAAGTGTGAGATGGCAACTGTAAAGGCGACGTGGCAACCGTTCGAAAGGCATGGGCGACTCACCGAGCGAACTGACCTGCCGGACACGGTCTTTGCGTACCCAAAGCAACGCAAAGAACCGTTGACCGATGGCCGGCACGTACGCAACGCCATCGCGCGATTCGATCAAGTGACCGATGTCCCCGAAGCCGATCGCGCTCTGGCTTTCGCCAACATCGAGAAGGCGGCGCAGCACTACGGCGTGAACCTTTCCGAAACGGACTGGCACCAACTGGGGGTTGATCCGCAATCCAATCGTTCCGAGCGCGCGCAAAAAGGAGCGGAAACCCGCATGCGGACGGGAGAAGCAAAGGAGGCCGCGCTCAAGGGCGCGGCGACCCGGAAGCGGCTCGGCATCGCCAAGGAAGCCGCCAAGAAGGCTGCGGCTACCCGCCGCCGAGTGCGTGACGAGAAACCCTGAAGGCCCGCGAGCGTCATTCTTCGTCCGGAGGCTGTATGAACGGTCAGCGCAGTGTGCCGATCATATTGCGCGTCAGCGGATTTCCCGATGTCACGGTGCTGGCCATCGTCGGAAGCCACGGATGTGAGGTGAACCGAGCACTGCAACAGGTGCGGGCGGACATGTTGTCGTGCGGGATCACGGTGAACATCTTCGACAGCCTGCCGGGTGTGCCGCCGTATCGCGATCGTCAAACAGTCCGCACGCCAAGGCAAGTCGTCACGCTGCGAAATGCTGCCGATGATGCGGATGCGGTGTTGGTCGCGACGAACTACTACAACCGTCTACCGAGCATCGTGCACAACGCGATCGACTGGCTCACCCGAGGCCATCGGAGCGGGCTGTCAGACAAGCCGCTAGCCGTAATAGGACGCGCGGCCAAGTGCTACAGCGGCGTGTGGTCGCATTGTCCGACGGATGAAGCCGGACGCACGGGCCAGGCGCCGGTCATCGAATCGATCAGCGTGGCGACTCTGCATGACGTGGTCCGGATATTGGCCGAGGAGGTCGAGGCGCGGGCAACCGGCTCACTGACCTCTGGGGCCGGTACGGCCGGGTCCGGCCATCTCGGCAGCTAGTGTCACGGCTGATGCCGCGGCCACCACCGGAGCGTCAGCATCCCTACCGCCACGCCGAGCGCCCATCCCGCGGCAATGTCGGACGGGTAATGCACGCCGTTCACGACCCGGGCCACGCCGACGGCCGCCGCAAGCGCCCCGATCGGCGCCGCCAAGGCCGGCATTTCCAGCCCGACGCCGGTGGCGAACGCCGCTGCGGCGGCGGCGTGCCCGGACGGAAACGAACTGGTAACCGGCGTCCGGCCCGGGCGGCGGTCCGGCGGTACCTCGCCGGTCGGGCGCGGCCTGCGTACCAGGACCTTGGCGAGCACGTTGCTGGCCGTGCTCGCGACCAGCATGCCGGCTAGACCCCGCACGGCCGCCCGGTGGGCCCGTTCGTCCTTGGTGGCCGCCAGCGCCGCCGCGATGCCGATCCACAACGCGAAGAAATCGGCGGACCGGCTCAGCGCGGGCAGGAAGCGGTCCAGCAGCGGGGAGCTTTCGGCGGAAATGCGGGCCATAATGGCCTGATCGGCAGCATCGATCCTGTCGCGCACGGTATTGCTCACGGTGCTGGGCATTCGCGGCCTCCCGACTCGTTAGGGTCTCTGGACCCTATGGAGAGGATTTGCACATCGATACCGGCGTTCATCGCGGCGATCCGCCTTCACGCTCGCCTTGCTAGCTCGTGCTCGCGCGCAACTTCGGCCTCCTCGCGAAGGGCGACGCTCTCGCGCTCCTCGGCCGTGCGAATGGGAGGCTCGACCATCTCAGCGCTCCTATTCTCGGGGCAGTGAAGTGACTTCTGCGATAGGTACCTTCAACACATAGGCCCTTGAACGGCTCCGTTCTAGGGTCGATCGGCCTCAAACGACCTTCGCTGGGTTACTAGTTCTTGAGTCCAGACGTTGCTTGACACCGGAACTCCACGACGTCGCCGTCAATCTGGATAGGCCCGCGGCCTGGTCAGATAGGTCGCGAGGTTTTTCAACGACGATCGAAGGCCGTCGACGTGATCGCCAGCGGAGATGCCCTCCGGGACGTCATCAGCTCGGACATCGACCCGGGTGCTGCCGGTGCTCACCGCTGTAACCGTCCACGTCATGGTCATCGTTTCCGCGAACAAGGGGTCGTCGGATTGGAAGTCGACGGCCTGCACGACCCGATCGTCGGGTACGACCTCGACGAACCGAACGTCCACGACGTCCGAGTCGACGCCTGACTTGCCGCCTGACTCAGGCGCTTCGGCATAGGTCAATTTCATCCGGTAGGACCCTCCTGTGCGGGCGTCGAAGTATTCGAACTCCGCCGACATTCCGCGGGGCGGTAGCCACTCGACGAGCGCCTGCGGCTGTATCAGCGCGGCATACACCCGGCTCAGCGGAGCGTCGACCACCAACGACGCGGTATCCGTTCGTCCCATATCGCCTCTGTTCCCCGAAGTGGTCCTCCCCCTAACCAGCCGGATTTATCGCGCCCGCCCTGGCTGCCTAGACGTTTAACCGGAATTCGACCACGTCGCCGACCCTAGTCATCGTTGAAATTCATCGTTGAAATCGACCTCATCGCCGCGTATCGCGCCCACGGCCCTGAAGCACAGCGTGCTCGATGGAACTGCAACAACAACCGCAATCACAAGCGCGAGAGCCGGATCGAGCCAATAGAACCGTCCAGTCACCGCAATCACTGCACCGGCCACGGCAACAGCCCCAGCCGCCGCTGCATCGGCCAGCGTATCGAGCAGGACAGATCGCATATGGAGGTCCTCATCTGCAGCGGACGCGCCCAGCACCCACGCGCCGACCAACAGAACGGCCATCGTCACCGCGCTGACAATCAACACCGGCAGTCCGTGCACCTCGGGAACACCGCGAATCAGCCGCAGCACCGCCTCCACCGCGATCAGGCCCGCCACGACAAACAGCGCACCGCAGTTGATCAGCGCGACTAAGGGTGTCGCCAGCGAGCGCCGCGGATGGCTCGACGGTCCCGCACAGTCACGGCGATCAGACCAAGAACCAGCGCAACGGAGTCCGGAATTCGACCACGTCACGCCCGGCCATCAGCTGGCCTCCGCCGTCGCCCGATCCGTCGTCGACTTACGGCTCTCGAAGAGCAGCGGGTAAATCAGGCCGCCGATAAGCCCCCCGATCAGGGGCGCCAGCCAGAACACCCACAGTTGACCGGGTGCGCCGTCCCCATTGAAGAAGGCGACGCCCGTGGACCGGGCCGGATTGACCGAGCAGTTACTGATCGGGATGGCGACTAGGTTGATCAGCGTCAGCGCCAGACCGATGGCCAACGGCCCAAATCCGTGCGGGGCCCGGTCGTCGGTCGCGCCCAGTATCACGATGAGGAAGAACGCCGTGAGCAAGACCTCGGTAATGATCACCGCTGCAAGCGAGTAGTGGCCCGGCGAATGCTCACCGTATCCGTTCGCGGCCATATGCCCGGTGGATGAAAATCCGGGCTTCCCCTTCGCGATGACCAGCAGGGCCACGCCCGCGAGCAGGCCACCGACGACCTGGGAAATCCAGTACCCGGGAAGGTCCTTCCACGGCAGTCGGCCGCTCACCGCGGCGCCCAGAGTGATCGCGGGGTTGAAATGCCCACCAGAGATGTGGCCGACGGCGTAAGCCATAGTGACGACGGTGAGCCCGAAAGCCAATGCCACGCCGAGGAAGCCGATGCCCAATTGGTAGGTACCGCTGCCATCCTCGGCCTGGGCGATCTGTTTGGCCGCGAAAATGGCGCTGCCACAGCCACCGAATACCAACCAGAACGTGCCGAACAGCTCGGCAACCAATTTCGAAGTGAGCGACGACGATGTCATGTGCCGCCTCCTTGAGAGGAATGTGTCCGCGAAAATGCTAATCGACACTCAGGCACGCCATCAAACCGTCTACTGGCCGACCTACTTGCCTACTTCGCGGGTTTAGTTGTTGCTCCGTGCCGGAACTCCACCACGTCGCCGTCGGCCATGACGTAGTCCTTGCCCTCCATGCGGACCTTGCCGGCGGCCTTGGCCGCTGCCATCGACCCGGCGGCGATCAGGTCGTCGTACGACACGATCTCGGCCTTGATGAAGCCCTTCTCGAAGTCGGTGTGGATGACCCCGGCGGCCTTGGGCGCGGTATCGCCTTGATGAATTACCCACGCCCGCGCCTCTTTTGGGCCCGCCGTCAGGAAGGTCTGCAGCTTGAGCGTGTGAAACCCCGCCCGCGCCAGCGCGTCGAGGCCGCGCTCGGTCTGGCCGATCGACTCCAGCAACTCGGCGGCCGACTCGTCGTCGAGCTCGGCCAGCTCGGATTCGATGGCGGCGTCCAGGAACACCGCGTCGGCGGGCGCGACGAGCCGGCGCAGCTCGGCGACCCGCGCGGCGTCGGTGAGCACCGCCTCGTCGGCGTTGAAGACATACAGAAACGGCTTGGTGGTCAACAGGTTCAGCTCGCGCAGCAAGGAGACGTCGGCGCCCGCGGCGAACAGCGTCTTGCCGCCGTCCAGCACCGCCTGAGCGGCCACCGCCGCGTCATAGACGGGCCTGCGCTCTTTGCTGGTGCGCGCCTCTTTTTCCAGCCTCGGCAGCGCACGCTCGAGTGTTTGCAGGTCGGCCAGGATCAGCTCGGTTTCGACGACCTCGATGTCGGATTTGGGATCGACCTCGCCCGCCACATGGGTCACGTCGTCATCGGAGAACACCCGGACCACCTGGCAGATGGCGTCGCATTCGCGGATGTGGGCCAGGAACTTGTTGCCCAGCCCGGCCCCCTCGGACGCACCCTTGACCAGGCCGGCGATGTCGACGAACGTGACCGGCGCCGGCACGACGCGCTCGGAACCAAACAGCTCCGCCAGCTTGTCCAGCCGCGGGTCCGGCAGCGAAACCACACCCTCGTTGGGCTCGATCGTCGCGAACGGATAGTTGGCCGCCACCACGTTGTTCCTGGTCAGCGCGTTGAACAGCGTCGACTTGCCGACGTTCGGCAGGCCCACGATTCCCAGGCTCAGGCTCACGGGGATCCAAGTCTAGGGCGCGGCGGCGCGGGCCGTTCAGGCGTGTGCGACGCATGGCGCGCCAGCGGTCGCTAACAAGGTCTTTACCGGCGTTTCGGCTCATTCCCGGTACGGTCTACATGTGTCAGCACAGCGGGCAAGATCGGCGGTCGAGGCCAACCACCGCTCGATCCACCCCGATATCCCGGGCGTGCCGTGGTGGGCGGCCGTGGTCATCGCCGTCACCGCGACCGCCATCGGTTATGCGATCGACGCCGGTCACAAGGACCTCACGCACGTCTTCGCCGGCTTCTATATAGCCGGCTGCGTGGCCGCGGTGCTGGCCGTGCGCCAGGACGGCGTGTTCACCGCGATCATTCAGCCACCGCTGATTCTTTTCTGCGCGGTGCCGGGTGCCTACTGGATGTTCCATGGACGCAAAATCGGCAACCTGAAGGACCTCCTGATCAACTGCGGCTATCCGCTCATCGAGCGTTTCCCGCTGATGCTGGGCACCGCCGGCGCCGTCCTCCTGATCGGCCTTGCGCGGTGGTATTTCGGCAAGTCGCAGCCGGCAGCCGCCGACTCCAACGGCGACGCCGCGTCGACGCGTGCGTTCAGCTCCTTCGTCGGAGCCATTGGCGCGAAACTGAATTCGCTTCTCGGCCTCAGCGCTCGCGACGAGGATGCGGAGGAAGCGGCGCCCACCGGCCCGAAGCGAACCCGCGAGGCCGGCCGTCCGCCGAAAGCCGCTTCGAGGACCGGCCGATCGACGCGCGGTGGTCGGTCTGCTCGTCCCAGCCGGACTCACTCCCGGCATGCCCGGCCCCCGCTGGACGACGAACGCGATCCTGCGGCCGAGCGGCCGCGGCGCCGCCGTCAGGCGCCGCCCCGCGACTTCGACCCCGCCGACCCGCCGCCCCGGCCGCGCCGCCGCGCCCGGCCGGAAGCGGATCCCGGCGTTCGCCAGCCGCCGCGCGAAACCCGCCGCGAGCCGCGCACCCGCCGCAACCCCTACGAGCGGCCGGCTTCTCGCGGCGGCCGTCTCGACGGGTATGACCCCTACGAGCCACCCGGTGCGCCCGACCGCTTCGATCGCTACGAGCCACGGCGCCGTCGCGCCGCCCCAATCGGGAACGGCTCCGACACGACACACCACCCGATCTCACGGGTGCGCTACCGCGACTCGGGCCCGGCCGACGAGCCCAGCCCCGAGCGGCGCAGGCGCACGCCACGCAGCTTCCCGGCGGAGTCCTGGGAGTTCGAAGGCTAGCGAGGCGACCTGATCTCGCGGGGCAGCGCGAACACCAGGGTTTCCTGGGCCGTCGTCACCGGCTGCACCACGTCGAAGCCGCATTCGGCCAGCCGCTCCAGCACACCGCGCACCAGCACCTCGGGGACGGAGGCGCCGGAGGTGACGCCCACCGTCGCGATGCCCTCCAACCACGCCGGGTCGATGTCGTCGGCCCAGTCGACCAGGTAGGCGGCGCCCGCGCCGCCGCCCAGCGCCACCTCGACCAGCCGCACCGAATTCGACGAGTTGCGCGAACCGACGACGATGACCAGCTCGCACTCGGGCGCCATCGCCTTGACCGCGACCTGCCGGTTCTGGGTCGCGTAGCAAATGTCGTCGCTGGGGGGGTCCTGCAGATTCGGGAAACGCTGCCGCAACCGCTCGACGATCTCCATCGTCTCGTCCACCGAGAGCGTGGTCTGCGACAACCAGACCACCTTGTTCTCGTCGCGGACGGTCACGTCGTCCGCCGCGCCGACGCCGTCGACCAGCTGCACGTGCTCGGGCGCCTCCCCCGCGGTCCCGATGACCTCCTCGTGGCCCTCGTGGCCGATCAGCAGGATGTCGTAGTCGTCCCGGGCGAATCGCCTGGCCTCGTTGTGCACCTTGGTCACCAAGGGGCAGGTGGCGTCGATGGTCTGCAGGTTGCGTTCGGCCGCGGCCGCGTAGACGGTCGGCGCGACGCCGTGGGCGGAAAACACCACGATGGCCCCCTCGGGGACCTCGTCGGTCTCCTGAACGAAGACGGCCCCGGCCTTTTCCAGGGTGTCGACCACGTGCCGGTTGTGCACGATCTCGTGGCGCACGTAAACGGGGGCGCCGTGCTTTTCCAGGGCGCGCTCCACCGTCTCGACGGCCCGGTCCACGCCGGCGCAGTAGCCACGCGGCTCCGCCAGGAGCACCCTTTTACGGATTGGGTTGTTGGCTACCGAGCCGGCTGCACCGGGAATTCCCATGTCAACAGTCGGCGGCATGGCATTCAGGGTACCGGCCCGCGGCGGGCTTGGAGTTGGCCGCCGGTTAAGGCAGGCTTGGACTCATGGCTACTGCACCGTACGGAGTTCGGCTACTGGTCGGCGCGGCGACAGTCGCCGTTGAGGAGACGATGAAGCTGCCGAAGACGATCCTGATGTACCCGATGACGTTGGCCAGCACCGCCGCGCACATGGTGATGCGCTTTCAGCAGAACCTGGCCGAGCTGGTCATCAAAGGTGACAGCACCCTGGAATCGATCTTTCCGCCCAAGGACGAGAAGCCGGAGTGGGCGACCTTCGACGAGGACCTGCCCGAGGACGCGGTCGAGGGCGCCCCTGCCACCCTCCCGGAGGCCGGCGAGGTCGAGCGCAGGGCCGAGGGCCGATTCGCGCTGTACTCGGTGGCCGACGCGCACGAGGACGCCAGCGCGCTGGTCAAACCCGCCAAGCGGTCGAAGACTCCCGCCGCCAAGACGGCTGTGCCGGAACCGGAGGTGGCGGTCGAACTCGACTATCCGACCCTGACGCTCGCCCAACTGCGGGCCCGGCTGCAATCGCTGAGCGTCGACGAACTCGAAGCGTTGCTGGCCTACGAGCAGGCCACCAAGGCCCGCGCACCGTTCCAGACGCTGCTCGCCAACAGGATCACCCGCGCGAACGCGAAGTGACCCGAGCGGCTGATTTCGAACCCAACTCCGCGGAGAACCCCTTTCCGGTGCGCGCGGTGGCGATCCGGGTCGCGGGCTGGATCGACAGGCTGGGCACCGTCTGGGTCGAGGGTCAGCTGGCCCAGATCACGATGCGGCCCGACGCCAAGACCGTGTTCATGGTGCTGCGGGACCCGGCCGCCGACATGTCGCTGACCGTGACGTGTTCGCGCGACCTGGTCACCAACGCGCCGGTGAAACTCGCCGAAGGCACCCAGGTGGTGGTCTGCGGCAAGCCCTCGTTCTACACCGGGAGGGGCACATTCTCGTTGCGGCTCAGCGAAATTCGGGCGGTCGGCGTCGGCGAGCTGCTGGCGCGCATCGACCGGCTGCGCCGACTGCTGGATGCCGAGGGGTTGTTCGACCCGCGGCTCAAGCGGCCAATCCCCTTCCTGCCCAACATGATCGGGCTGATCACCGGCCGGGCGAGCGCCGCCGAGCACGACGTGACGACGGTGGCGGGCGCGCGCTGGCCGGCCGTGCGTTTCGCGGTGCGCAACACCGCTGTCCAGGGGCCGAACGCCGTGGCGCAGATCGTCGAAGCGCTGTCCGAACTCGATCGCCACCACGAGGTCGACGTGATCGTGGTGGCCCGAGGCGGCGGTAGTGTCGAGGACCTGCTGCCGTTTTCCGACGAGACCCTGTGCCGCGCGATCGCGGCGTGCCGCACGCCCATCATCAGTGCGGTGGGGCACGAACCCGACAACCCGCTGTGCGATCTGGTCGCCGACCTGCGCGCCGCCACGCCCACCGACGCGGCCAAAAAGGTGGTGCCCGACACCGCCGCCGAGCAGCGGCTGATCGATGACCTGCGCCGGCGCAGCGCGCAGGCGCTGCGCAGTTGGGTGTCCCGCGAGCAGCGCGCGCTGGCCCAGCTGCGCAGCCGGCCGGTGCTGGCCGAGCCGCTGGCGGCGTGCGCGGCCCGGGCGGACGAGATCCGCCGCGCGCGCTCGGCGGTGCGCCGCGACATCAGGCGGCTGGTCACCGCGGAGACCGAGCGCGTCGGCCACCTCAGCGCGCGGCTGGCCACCCTGGGCCCGGCCGCCACCCTGGCCCGCGGCTACGCGGTGGTGCAGGCGGTCCCCGACGCCGGACCTCCCGTGGTGCTGCGGTCGGTCGGCGACGCGCGCGCGGGCACCCGGCTGCGGGTCCGGGTGGCCGACGGCGCCGTGGCGGCCGTGAGCGAGGGACTGACCGATGGCCACTCCTGAGGAGCAGTCGATGCAGTCGATTACGCCCATTAGTCAGCTTGGCTACGAAGCCTGCCGGGACGAGCTGATCGAAGTGGTACGGGTCCTGGAGCAGGGCGGGTTGGACCTCGATGCGTCGCTGAAGCTGTGGGAAAGGGGCGAGCAACTCGCAAAACGATGCGAAGAGCACTTAGCTGGCGCCCGCAAGCGGATCGAGGACGCGCTCGCGGCGGGCCAGTCGGAAGAGGGCTGACGGCCGCCCGATCGCGGAACCGCTGCCGAGGCTTTGGAACAGGTTTCAGTTTTTCTCGGCTATGCTTCGCGAACTATGGGTGATGCATCACTGACAACCGAACTGGGCCGCGTCCTCGTCACCGGCGGCTCGGGGTTCGTCGGCGCCAACCTGGTGACCACCTTGCTCGACCGCGGATACCGGGTGCGTTCCTTCGACCGCGCGCCCTCACCGCTGCCCGAGCACACCCAACTGGAGGTGCTGCAGGGCGACATCACCGACGCGGGCGTTTGCGCCGCGGCGGTGGACGGCATCGACACGGTGTTCCACACCGCCGCGATCATCGAACTGATGGGCGGCGCGTCGGTGACCGACGAATACCGCCAGCGCAGCTTCGCCGTCAACGTCGGCGGCACCGAGAACCTGGTGCACGCGGGGCAGGCGGCCGGGGTGAAACGATTCGTCTACACCTCGTCCAACAGCGTGGTGATGGGCGGGCAGAACATCGCCGGCGGTGACGAGACACTGCCCTACACCAACAGGTTCAACGACCTGTACACCGAGACCAAGGTGGTCGCCGAGCGATTCGTGCTGTCCCAGAACGGTGTTGGTGACATGCTGACGTGCGCGATCCGGCCCAGCGGCATCTGGGGCCGCGGCGATCAGACGATGTTCCGCAAGCTGTTCGAAAGCGTGATCGCCGGCCATGTCAAGGTGCTGATCGGCCGCAAGTCGGCCCGGCTCGACAACTCCTACGTGCACAACCTGATTCACGGCTTCATCCTGGCCGCCCAGCATCTGGTGCCCGGCGGGACCGCGCCCGGCCAGGCGTACTTCATCAACGACGACGACCCCATCAACATGTTCGAGTTCGCTCGGCCGGTGATCGAGGCCTGCGGTGAGAACTGGCCGCGGGTGCGGGTCAACGGGCCGCTCGTTCGCGCGGCCATGACCGGTTGGCAGCGCATGCATTTCCGGTTCGGGATACCGGCCCCGCTGCTCGAGCCGCTGGCCGTCGAGCGACTGTATCTGGACAACTACTTCTCGATCGACAAGGCGCGGCGCGACCTCGGCTACGAGCCGCTGTTCACCACCGACAAGGCGATGTCGGAATGCCTGCCCTACTACGTGGACATGTTCCGGCAGATGAAAAGCCAAGCGCAGGAGGCCAAGCGGGCGGGGTAGCACCGCGGCGTCGGTAGTCACATCAGCCACGCCGGCACCGTGAGCCGGCCATTAGGCGATTCCCATTTGCGGTATCACCGGCGATACCGCAAATGGAACTCACCTATCGGTCGGTAGCGCAGCAGCACAGGTCCGCCGGACGCGCCCTACCGGAAGCTCACCATCTCGCTGCCCCAGGCGGCGCGGATGTGCGCGTCGACATCGCCGGCGACGGTGTCGCTCTTGTCGATGAGCAAGCAGGCGCGGCCGGTTTCCTGGTAGGGCGTCCAATCCGGCTCGCCGGCCGGGCCCGCGGGCTTCCCGTGGCCGGCGAAGTTGGTCCACCTGGTGCGCACCCTTCTCGAGACCGCCTTGGCGGTTCGGGCGCCGCCGAGCTTCAGCGTAGGGTCGTTGGGCGCCCCGAGATTGCCCCACACATAAGGCAATTCGGTGGCGTGGGCGGCGTTGACCAGCAACAGCTTGAGCATCGGAGTCGCGTAGTCGAACCGGTACAGATACACCGTCGCGACCCTGCGGTGCCCCTCGGCCAGCCACACCGTCGGCATCCGGAACCCGACGTCGGTCGCGATGCTCAAAGACCTTGCCCGCCGCCCCAACCGCGAATACGCCGACACGATATCCTCTTCGGTGGGCAATTGCAGGTCGGGCTGTTCGGCGGCGATCTGGGTGAACATCGACGTGATCGCGCGCGGGGTGATCGGCATCAGCGGCGAGCGCATCAGCCGGAACAGCGCCGCCTCATGCCTGTTGGTGCCGATGATCAACGGAACCCGGTGGGTGCGAGCCCGCTGCGCCACCTTGACCGGGTAGTCGTGCAGCAGCTCGCCGTCGACGATCGGGACGAACGCGAGCGTGCCCGGGTTGCGGACGGGCACCTCGTCGAACACCTCCTGCGACGCGGCCAGGATCGCCGCGATCGGGGCGTCGGGCAACCGGTCCACGTCGGCCGGGGCGATGCCCAGCTTGTCGAGAAAGCTCAGGGCGACGCGCCGGGCCCGGTCGCGGTCGTATACCGATGTGGCCGGCGAGCTTTGGGCGATCGCGCCGACGAACAGGCCCTCGGCGGCCGGGGTCGCCAGCAGCGTCGTGACGATCCCCGCGCCGGCGGATTCGCCGAACAGCGTGACCCTTTCGGGATCGCCGCCGAACGCGGCGATGTTGTCGCGCACCCAGCGCAGCGCCGCCAGGACGTCATGCAGCCCGATGTTCGAGTCGAAACGGCGCCGCGCGGTGTTGAAGGACGACAGGTCGAGAAAGCCCAGCGCCCCCAGCCGATAGTTCACCGTCACCACGATGACGTCACCGCCGGTAGCCAGGCGGCCGCCGTCGTAGAGCGGCTGGCTGGCCGATCCCAGGACGTAGGCGCCGCCGTGTAGCCACACCATCACCGGTTTCGCGGCACCGGGCTCGGTGCCGGACGGGGCCCAGATGTTCAGGCTCAGGCAGTCCTCGCCCTGCGACGCACCGAGATCCAGGGGCATGTTCGGAAAGACCGGTTGCGGGCAGGCCGGCCCGAAGGCTGTGGCATCGGCGATCTCCGTCCACGGCTCCGGGGGCTGCGGCGCCCGGAACCGCAGGTCGCCGGCGGGCGGTGCGGCGTACCGGATTCCCTTCCAAATCCGCACGTCGCCTTCGGCGGCGCCCCGGACCGGGCCGTGGGTGGTTTCGACCACGCGAGTGTCGGTCGCCATACGGGCCGGACTTTCCTAACTAAGCCGCTCGGCGAGGAATTGGACCACCCGTTTGCGGGCCTCGTAAGCGGGTTGACCGTCGACTTCGCGGACCTCGTCGGTCAGGACCGAGTGCGCCCCCTTGGCGAAGCCGCCTTGGTTGCCGGGGCTCGAGTCGATCTCGATGACCTCGAACGCGTCGCCGAGCCGCTCCTCGAGCGCCGCGAACCGTTCCCGCGGCACGACGTTGTCCTCGCTGAACCGCAGCCCCATCGCGCACAGGCCGTCGTTGCCGCAGCGATCGGCGACGGTGGCGAGTTCGGACTCGCTGAGCCCCGGATCGGCGCGTCGGGCACGGCCCAACGGCAGCGGCACCGACGGCTGGGAAAGCACCGGGGCCAGCACGCTGTCGTCGACGGCGGCGGCCAGCGCGAAACCACCGGTGAAGCACTGACCGATGACGCCGACGCCCTTGCCCGGCGTCGACGCGTTGAGGTCACGGGCCAGCGCGCGCAGGAACAACGCCACCGGCCGTTGCTTGTTGGTGGCGAAGGCCGCGAATTCCCTTGCGACGCAGGCCCGCGCGATCGAACTGAGTATGTAGCCACCCGTCTTCGGCTTGCCCGGCTCACCGAACAGCGAGGGCATGGCGACGGTGAAGCCGTTGTCCACCAGGTGGTTCCCCAGGCCCAGCACACCGGGATGGATGCCGGGGATCTCGGGGATCAGCACCACCCCGGGGCCGGTGCCCTTGCGGTAGACGTCGTGGGTGTGGCCGCCGCCGGTGAACGGCGCCCCAGACCATCCGGACAAATCTGCCTCGGGTGCAGTCACGTGCCTTCCCTTCAGTGCGCGGGTAGGGGCGGCTGCGATTGCGTCGCCGCCGCCAGCGTACGGAATTGCTCGGCGCTCCCCGCGCCGGTGATCGCGACCTGGGCGGCGCCGGCCGGGCCGGTAAGCCTGGTGGTCCATACCGGCTCGGCGTCGGCGTCGCTCTGGCCGGCGCCGCGGTAGACGACCCAGGTGGTGCCGTCGACTTCGGCCGTTCCGGTCGGATACGCCGACGCATGGATCGAGCCGACGAGCCTGTCCTCGTCGGCGTTGCTCTGGGTGAGGCCCAGATACAGTCCCGTCGGGCTGATGTAGCCGACGGTCGACGTGGCCGCGTTCAGTCGCTGACCCCCAGAAGGGTCAGAGGGGTCTTTCCGCCCGCCCTCGATATAGCCGCGGCCGCCGGAGTTGGGGTGCCAACCGGCGGGTAATCGGGGCAGCCGGATGGGGAACGCCAGCGTCTGCGCATCGCCCCGCAGGGCCGTCGCCGCGTCGTAGGCCGGGATCACCCCTTTATTCGTCCCGACAGGCTCGAAGGAACACATTCCCACCAGGCCGGCCAGCAGGATGCACCCGATCACCAGCGGGATGAGCGACCAGAACATGTCGCGACCGTCCTGCAACAGCCGGGGCTTGGCCGGTCTTGGAAAAGGTCCCAGTGCCGGTGCCGGCTCGCCTACCTCGGCGTTCGGCTGCGGCTGTTCGGTCATTTGCCAAGTATCCCAGTTCCCGCGGACCGATCCGCTTCTGGGACAATCTCCAACCATGACAGCTGAGGGCGACCGTTCGGCCGCCGCGACCGGCCGGGGCCCGTCGCAGGCACGGCCGCGCGGCGAAGCGCCGGACCGCAACCTGGCCCTGGAACTGGTACGCGTCACCGAGGCCGGTGCCATGGCCGCGGGCCGCTGGGTGGGCCGCGGCGACAAGGAGGGCGGCGACGGGGCGGCCGTCGACGCCATGCGCGAACTGGTCAACACGGTGTCGATGCGCGGCGTGGTGGTCATCGGCGAGGGCGAGAAGGACAAGGCGCCGATGCTCTACAACGGCGAGGAGGTCGGCAACGGCGACGGCGCGGAGTGCGACTTCGCCGTCGACCCGATCGACGGCACCACGCTGATGAGCAAGGGCATGCCCAACGCGATCTCGGTGCTGGCGGTGGCCGACCGGGGCGCGATGTTCGACCCGTCGGCGGTCTTCTACATGAACAAGATCGCCGTCGGGCCCGAGGCCGCGCATGTGCTCGACATCACCGCGCCGATCTCCGAGAACATCAAGGCCGTGGCCAAGGTGAAGAACCTGTCGGTGCGCGACATGACGGTGTGCATCCTGGACCGGCCCCGGCACGCGCAGCTGATCGAGGACGTCCGGACCACCGGGGCCCGGATCCGGCTGATCACTGACGGCGACGTCGCCGGGGCGATCTCGGC
>Ga0335069_10002249_pt1 | contig 29943 bp, 24 predicted proteins | sample Lox_Sample_11_FD_206714 | JGI IMG/M metagenome (GOLD analysis project Ga0335069, IMG submission 206714) | Soil microbial communities from Loxahatchee National Wildlife Refuge, Florida, United States - Lox_Sample_1.1 | ecosystem: Environmental > Terrestrial > Soil > Wetlands | place: USA...
AATTCTCAATGGCAGCTTGCCCGACGACGTTGTAAGATTGACGATCCGCCGGACAGCTTCCAGCTGCTTTTCCGAAACCCGAGCAGCATCGGTGATTCGCAGTCGCTGGAGTGCTTTCAACTCCTCGGGATTCCCTGACAAGACACCTTCTAGCTTCGCCCAAGATCCATCCGAAATGCCTAAATCCAACAGCACTTGAGAGTACCCCGAGGTGTCGATCGGTAGGATTTGAATATCATCCAATACAATGATGTGGTTCCGAGCGTCTGCCTTTGAGGATGGGACTTTGTCAATCTCACCCAACCACGGAGTTACGTACCCTGCATCGCGTATGTATTTGATGAACTTGTCGTATCTCTTGCGGTCTCCCGACTTGAGTCCTGACACAACGTCATGATTCCCGGGTAACACTAGAATGCGATCATTTGATGGCTTCACCGGTCCAAGAGCTTCAATAAGAACGCGGAACGCATCGTAGCCGCCGTCGCCATTCTTATCTGCGACATCGCCAGTTGCAACTATCGCATCGAGGGCAAGGCCACGCTTGACTAACACGTCAGCGAGGCGCTGAAGAGTATGCATCAGCATGTCATGATGCGTAATGCGGTTATCCGGGGAGACCAGAGGTGTCTTGTGGTCACCCAAGGCGGGGCTCTCGGATGGAGCTACCAGATGAAGGTCCGCAATATGAAGGATCAACGCCATCGCGAGAGCTCCCCTCCCTACGCGTTTCTCACAGCGTTCGCGGTCGACAAATCCACGCGTTGCATTGATTCACAACGCGCTTCCCAGCGGGACCACATATAGACCAACACCGGGTTCGTGCATCGAGAAATGGCTTCCGAGGCCACATCCTCCCAACCGCGTCTGCGCGCAGAATCCGCCGCACAAATCAAGAGACCATTGTTATATGCATCGGGCAAATCACCTTGAAGCATCGTGGCCCTGAGTTCCGAAAGTGCAAGGTCCGGCTTGGTCATTAACTCCAAACGCGATAGCATCACTGGCATGACGGCATCCCAAGTGCGCCGATCGACCGCAAACGAGTCAGAACTCGTGGGGCCACACTGACCGCCGGTGCTTCGACTCACCGCGTCAACGTCTTTCGAATAGATATGAAGACTATCGCTGAGCTGGTGGTAACTACCAACGCCTAAACCAAGCCATCCGCTAAGCATTTCCTGCAGTACCGTGAATTGAACGATATTGTGGGGAAGACCCAGGAATACATCATTGCTGCGGATAACCTGCATCCACTCAAGTTTCCCATTTCGGACTTTTGGGATGCTCAGCAGGTTGCAGGGAATGTCTTGATTCACAGGTGATCCGTCAGGAAATGGCAGATCAACAGTCGAGTCCCAGATCTGCAGAACACATTGACGCGAATCCGGATTGTATTTTAGCGAAGAGTAAACGCGATCTAATTGGTCTATTCCAAGATGGCGACGAATGCGATGCCCGTAAGCGCCATGGTAGCTCTCCCCGGCGCCGCAATATCGGGACAGGGCGGGATTCCAATACAATGGGAGTCCCGCGTCCCGACGGCCCGACGCGATCCAAAAAGCTTCGACTAACGCGAATGCAGGGTTCATGGCAGGGCTGCGACTGCTAATCCAACGTTGCGTTGGCCTTCGTAGTTCAATTACGACGTGCAATGCTTCATAGGTGTCTCCTGCGCGGCTTGCTTGAGGCGCAGCGCGCTCGGGATCAAGAAGCAGGGCTGCCGCTGCTTGCCAGACCTCGTCAGCCGTTTCTCCAGCTATAACGTGCATCGCCGTCCCTCCTTCTCAATCAAGACACCGGCTGCAGTTCACGCACTATCCGTTCATTCAAACCCCATTTCGGTGGATACCAGTATTCTATGGGTTTGGGCGAAGGCCGGAACTGCTGTTTAATTCGTAATCTACCGGTCGTCCCCTTTATGTCCGGATGATACACACGGGCATATTTGTCGACTTCACAGAACAGATTCTGGCAATCTATAAGTTGTAGAGACCGTCCCCACAGGTCCTGAAAATGGAGGGACCGGGATCTGAACTCTTCTTCTTGTCGATCACGAACGAATCGAATCAGATCAGCTTCGGTCAGCCCGCCAAGCGTCGAAAAGCACTTTCGAATACCATCCTTCGCTCCGGGTCCTGGCACCACAAATGCGCCTTCATCGAAGTTCGTCAAGAGGCTGTAATTCAAATCAGTAGCGAACTGATAGGCGAGGAAATCTCCAATGGTCGGGACGCTCTTTAAGAGTTCAAAAACCTCCTGCATACTGCGGGCCGAATCTATTCGCTCCGCCAACTGAAGCGACAGCATATATTCAAGAAGCCGAAGATGCATCCTATGCTTACGATCCTGTCGCCAGCGCGCATCTCCAGACGGCATGATGTATGCGCCTGAATAGAGAGTCTCACCGGCGTCCATTGCCGCTGTCAGGACCGTGTCATACTTGGCCGGGTCAAATTCCTTTGCCGACAATTCACCGAAAGCCGCCGTGAGCCTTTCCCAGGTCTCAATTCGATTAAAGAACTTGAACAGGATGATTCGAAAGAAGAGCTCTCTAGGCGCCTGCGATCCCGAATAGATGACCTGGCGAATCAGATATTGACTGACGCGGTCGGAAGCACGATATGCGTTGGTAAACTTATAGCGATCGAGGATTGGGTCTTGAGTCCACGGCCACGGTCTGCCATAAAAGCGATTGAAAAAGATCTCTTGACGCTCTGAAGCAAATCGCCAATACGTATCAAATACGGCCGTAGGCTCGGCCGGCGCCATCTTGCTCCAAATTCCCAACACGGTCTTGCGCGAAGAAGGATCGCTTGCCGTACCATCCGTCAGGGAACTCTTAAAAGGAAGACGCGGTAGTTCCTGCACTAAGGACCTTTGATCGAGTTCATTCGTTGTCGCAGGATCGGATTGTTTTGGGATGCGAGTTTTCCGGCGGAGGGAGTCTTCGATCACACTGACAATCTGCAAAGCAACGGCAGTCACATCGCCCGAATTATTGATGTGTACGACTCGATTGCGTTCGCTTTCGCGATCCGCGAGGCTCTCGTATTCGTTGCACCTCTCAAGGAAATCCTCGGGTCCCTCCTTCTGGAGCGCATTGGCGGCACGAGTAATGAGGAAAATCACCCTTGGGTAGAGATCGTGCCAGTACAAGTGTTCCACAGCGATCATTCTGTCCAGCGCGAGCGGGGGAACGCCACTGAGCCGCCCGTACACCCAAGTCGACCACCAGTACCGGTCTAGTAATACAATTCCCCCTTTTGCCACATGCGGGAGAATCACAGATTGAATCGTGTCAACGTGAGCAGCAATATGAAGCATTTGCAGTGCGTCTGGCGTCAAACCAGCAATCGAATGCGAAGATGGGTTGTGGTGAACTTGATAGACGTGCTCCCCGAGCGTACCTGCGCCCCTCCCGGGGAACGATGCAAGAAGTACCGAGAACTTCGATTTAACTAACAGCTTCCGAACGGCCTCCGCAAGCGTAGACTTACCTACGCCGTCAGGTCCCTCGAAGACAAACACCGCACCTTTTCTAGACATTCTGAACGGTTCCAATCCTATTCGGAAGCAGCGGCGCCACGTCATTGGCTACTTGCCTCGCTCGCTCACGTGTACCTGCCGAGAAAGGCGCATAAGCGGCGATACAGGTCATTCGATTGAGCGTTAACCCCATTTCGTATGCAAGGAAACGCCCCAACCAGCACAGCCCAAGATAATTTCCGTATGCCCGCTCAAAGAGGTACTGCGTGCCATAGAATCCTGTGATGCTGAGTGTATCGCCGTCTGGATGCAATGTGATTTGCTGAAGACATGGGAAACCCAAACGCGGCTGACGAGTAGAATCGCGCTCCGGATCGCAAATGGTCGCTTGGAATGCACTCGTTCGCCGCACGCCGCTCTTGTATGCTTCGATGATGTGCTCCAATTGATTTCCCTTTTCCGGCCCTCGCCCATAATTGATCAACCGCTCGAAATAGAGCCCTCGGCGGCTTCCTCTCCGCTTTAAGCGTGGCACCATAACAGAATATCGGGCGTAAAGAGAGTGACGATCTACACCAGGAGTCCAGAGGGCCCCCGGGAAAATCGTGTTTGCTACAACTTGGCATGTGAGCGGGTCCCGTTCCTTGGTGGCCCCTGCCTTGGCATCTTGCTCTTCTGCGTAGTTTGCCAACGCGGCATCAATCACGGACCTCACGGCTACTACTTCTTCTGGCGCACCATTCTCAAATCCGGTCACCGTCACGACCAATGGTGCAAGTGTCTTTACACCCGGTTTCGCCGAAGCCAAGAAAGCGCCAAACCAAGCTACGGACAGATTTCGTTCAGTGACGAAACATGGACGAAAGTCGGCAGGAGCATCTGTCCCGTTGACCTGCGTCAAAGGAAAACCAGGCAAATGAATAGGTAATGGAACGCTTGACATTGTTCCTCCAGTAGTTACGGTTCATCGCCGATCGATTCCAAATATCGAAAAATGGAACGACCGACAAACTCTCTCGGCCGCACACGGGTGAATGCTGCCCAATTGGAGCCAATAATTCGACCCATTCCCGTGGCTACAGCTCTCAAGATATGGCGACCGTCTGGAGCAGTTCCGTCGTGCCCCAGGCAACTACCCTCAATTACGGCATCATCGTTTACAAGGGCCACATCTCCCAGCTGCAAATCTAACGGGCGTCCTGTCCACGCCTCGTCGACGGAAAAACAATCTGTTAATGAGCTCGCAGCCAAAAGCTCCTGCCGAATCCTCTTCGGCTGAACCAGCAGAAGAGCTTTGGCTTTTTGCTCGGTGAGCAAACCAAGGCTACCCCACATATGGTGGATCAAAGTGCCATATCCGACACCCAGCCACCCGGCAATAGCATAGATTTGGTGCGCGGTAGCTGAGTCGGGCATGTAGCGCCGCGCCTTAAACCCATGTTCAACGGCAGCCTTCGGCATGAGAAAAAAGCCAGCAAACGCGTTCGCCAGAGCCTCTTCCTCATTCCCCGAAGGCGAAGCGCCCCCATCATCGGAATCTGAGATGTATTGATCGATTCGGGTTCCGTGACCGAATATGTGATGCCCGAGTTCGTGAGCTGCGGTCGTGGATTGGCGACCGGCTGGCCTCAATGCCGAGACGAGAATAATCGGTCTCAGATTCGACCCGGAATTTTTGACGTACATGCCTTCCATACTCGGAACATCAACGAAACGAAGCTCGATATCTAAACTTTCAGCGGCATCAAATACGCATAGTGCTGCAGCCGGAGGTACGTCCAACTGTATCCGGAGCCGTATCGCAGCGCGCAGCGCTCTCCGCGCCAGCTCAGTTCGTTGCTCGCTCGTCAAGCGCCGTGGTCTATTCATTGGCCCCCGGTTCCGATCTCAGAGCAGCCAAAAGCTGGAGCACGCGATCGAGGTCTTCGGGCTTCAGCTTTCCAAGTTCTCGAGCCGCAAGCTCGACCCTGGGGTTCCCAGGATCCAATTTGTCATCGCCAAAGCCAGAAAGCCAATTGACGCTTACACCGTAAATCTTCGCTAGCTCAGAAAGCTCTTCTGCAGGAACGCGTCTACGCCCAGCTTCCGCTTCAGAGACGCTGGGCCGGTGAATATCCAGCATGCGCGCGACTTGCCCTTGGCTCAGTCCTGCCATCTCGCGAGCAGTACGCAATCTGCGGGCAACATCTGCGCGGCGACTGTCCATAGTGGTCGCATCGACCTTCTCGCTCCGTGATCTGGAATCAGCCGAATTCATGTGCATATCCCTCCGGCACGACAGGCAGATGAAGTCATCAATAGTTTCAATGGATTACCATCTCCTCGGTTTTCTTGCCTGACGCGTCCGAAAAGTTCTTTCCGTATTTGTTTAACAATGAGCTGACAATTTCTCTGACCTTCAGCTCCTTGCTGCCCCGTTTGCCGACGCGAAAGGGGATATTCTCAATCTCGATTCCCAAACGGATCGAGAGAAGGACTTCCACCTCGATACCGTTGTGGCTGTCGAATCCGATCAGATCCAACAGGGGAACGGTCTCTCCAGTCATTGTCTGGACTTCTCGCCCGCTTTGTTTCTGCGTTTCAGCGATCGACTCGAGCAAGGCTTGGGTGAAAGTCTCGCGAAGTTTATCCTCCATGAGATCCTCCTTACCACTGGTAAGCAAATCTTACCACGCGGTCCCCCCTTGTCAAGCAAAATCTGCCGCCTGAACGCTTCGAGGGGAAGGCATTTTTCCGCCCTTCCCCCGCTGCAACCGACTATCTTGCCGGCGTTTTCCGCTTCCCATCCATGCGGGGCCTGTTTCCTGCCCCGCAACGCGCGACCCTGACATTCATAAGGCAAAATGGAATCTTCACTAAATTTCTTCTCTTGTCACCTGCCCCCGCTTCAGGCGGTCTTCTGGCAGAGCCGGGAGGAACCTGTAAAGGCTCTCCGCTTCGCTTCGACCGCTAGTGCGGCGCGGATGGCGGCCTTGACAGAACCTCCTGCCCCTGACCGCCGCAAGGAGCCATGAATCGGAGGCACTCAACAAAAGGAATTTGGTTTTGGTTGCTAACGGACGAGGGCGCGACCTAGCTGGCGTCGGAAGATCGCGTAATGGATCTCGCGTTCCTGGTGAAGCAAAACCTGTAACCACCTGCTTTGGCTTTGCACCCCACTATGTTGTTCCTACGTCGTGGTTGACAATGTTCTATAAATATAGGAACATTGTTCAATGAACGGTAGCGACCTTAAAGCCATTTTGGCAGATCTCGAAATCAGTCAGGCCGATTTCGCGCGTTTGATCGGCGTAAGTGCTAGAGCGGTCACACTTTGGGTGGGTGATGAGCGGGCAATCCCTGGATCGACGGACGGGTATCTGCGGCTCCTGCGGTTACTACCGCCGAATCTGCGACAAGTGGAACTCAGTCGGCTTAAACAGAAAGGAACAGGTATGCGCGATGGGATGTTTGGAATAACCTTCCAGGGCCAGCAGGGTGCTGGCATGGGAGTCCTTGTATTCGACAACGGGCGCGTCTACGGCACGGACACTCAAGGAGTGCGTTACGACGGAGAGTATCTTTTCGACGAAGTGTCCGGGCTGGCGGATGTGAAAGTCAAGATCACGTTCCCGCCCAATGTTCAGGCTGTGTTTGGCATCTCCAACCCATACGAATGGGCCTTTGATGTCACCACGTCATTCAACCCAAAGGAGAACTCAGGGCCAATCGCGGTCAAGACTTCACTCGGCAAGCCTATCAATGCGCAGTACGTGTTTCTGAGGAATCTGCCCGAAGCGGCCTGAATCAGTCGCGAACTCCAGTTGCTCACGAACGACATTCGCAAGGCCCGACATCCGCAAAGCGAACGCAATACCAAAGCAGCGACCGGGAGGGTGCATGTGGATTCGCCAGCTTCGCATTACGAATTTCCGAGGAATTAAGAGCGCTCTGGTTGAATTCAGCGATCGGCAGACGGTGCTTGTCGGACCAAATGGGTCCGGAAAAAGTACGATTGTGGAATCCCTCGCCTTGCTTTTCGGCCGAGACAGGCTTGTCCGCACCTTAACCGAGCACGATTTCTACGGCAGCAACCCCGCCGCCGCCGACCGGATTTGCCTGATCGCCAGCATTACAGGATTCGTTCCCAACCAGGCCAGTGCTCACAGCCAATGGTTCTCCGAGCGGCGGGGTATCCCCAAATGGCACCAACGATCGACGGGGAAACTGCTGGCGCAGCCCCAGTCCAGTGACGATGAGCTGACAATCCAAGTGGGACTTTGCGCCAGGTTTGATCGTGGCGATCTGAACGTTGAAACCATCCGGTATTTTCATGATGACGATGCCGTCGTTGACCCATTCGACGAAGACGTCGTGCAGACCGTTCCGCCACGCCTGCTCGCCGAAATCGGATTCTTCCTGGTGCCGGCTCACAGGACATGGGATAAGCTCGTGTCGTTCAATTCTGAGCTTTTCCGGAGAATACTCGAGAGCAGCGGCTCGCTGGAGGCGGCCGAGATTCTGGCGGAGCGCGATCGATTGCGCCGGGATGAACATAGAGTGGACTTGCAAGGGTCACTCAAAGGCCTCCGAGAAGGGATCAATGCGGAGCTGAAGCAGCTTTTGTCTGGCGATCCGAGCCTGGAACTAAGACTCACAGGTACGGACTGCGAATCGCTGCTATACGCATTGATACCTCACTACCGTTTCGGAACCTCGGTATCTCTGCCGGCGGGACGGCACGGCTCAGGCCTGCTCTCTTTGCAAACGGCGCTGCTCGTGCTCCAGGTTGCCGAGCGTCGGCGCAAAGCAAACCACAACGTCATTATCGCGGTTGAAGAGCCCGAACTCCATATGCCGCCGGGTGTGCACGCCCAGATACTTTACCGGCTAAGGAATTCATCGAACCAGATGGTTTGTACTACACATTCGCCGCGCGTCGCCGCGGTATGCTCGGCGCTCGATATCCGCGTAGTCAATGCGGGAAACGATGCTGTGGCGCCGGTCAAACCGCTATTGAAAACGGCGCTCCCCGTGACCGCGAAGAATGGTGTCAGGAAGCTGTTTAATGAGAGCCGACAAGCATTCATTGAGGCGGTAATGCACCGGTTTGTATTGGTTCCCGAAGGTCGAACCGATGCCGAATGGTTAAAGCTCTTTTCGCTCTGCGCTGTGACCGATCAAGAGCTTGGCTCGTGCGCTGACCCAACTCCGTTTGGCACCGTTTTTGGTATTGTTCCCACTCACGACGCCTGCGTCATCGACACGGTCGAGAAGATCGGCGACGTCCGGCGGGAGGTTGTCGCGCTACTGGATGGTGATGGTGCGGGCAATGACTACATGAAGAACCTCCTCAAAACAGCACGACCTCCCGAACATGTTGTACAGTGGCCGGATGGGTTCTCGGTCGAAGATGTTGTCGGTTGGATACTTGGTAAGGAGGAAAGCCTCGTACCAGTGATTCAGGCCGAGACGCCGACAGCCCCTGCCTCAATTGGCGACATTGTCACCTGGATTAAAACGCCTACGAATCAGAAGGGAGCGAAGGGCGATTTCCTGGCTTATGAAGCAATCGCCGCGGCGGTTTTGACCTCCTCCGCCGCCAAGTCCCGCGTGCGAAGCCTGCTTGAAGCGCTTGTGGAGCTGACCAGCGGCAAAGCTTCATCGAAGCTCTTATTCGCTGATCGAGCGCGCAGCAGCCCCGCGACCTCCGTCTGGAGGATTGTTCTTGAGCCTTGAATATTTTGAGGGGCCGGCCGGATGCGGAAAGACCTATCAGCTCGTCGAATCGCTTAAAGCATTCCTTGTGTCCGATCCGCTCCGCGAGGAGCAGGCAGTGCTTGGCTTGACTTACATGCACGGATCGCGTCGCCGCATGCACATGAAACTGAGCACGATAACGGCCCTTCGGGGCCGGTTCCTAGCATGCACCGTCGACAGTTTGGCGCGATCGGTTGTCTGGCGGTGGAGGACGATGGCACGGGAGATCGAGCCCAACCTGGATTTCGTCGGCGCGGTCGATTTCGAGACCATTTGCCGGGTGGGCGCACTGCTTTTGCGGAAGGAATGCGTTTCTGGTTGGCTCTGCGTCCGATATCCCGTTGTTGTGGTCGATGAATTTCAGGATTGCAAGTCGGACCGGCTAGCCATCATTCAGGCGATCGAATCATGCTGCCACGTCATCGCTGCTGCTGATGAATATCAGGATCTGCAGCCGGCTGGTTTAAATCCTGCCGTCGAATGGTTGCACAGAAGCACGGGAATAAAGACCGTTCTGACCGGAAATAGGAGAACAAAGCAGACGATTCTGCTTCAGGCTGCTGGCCAGCTTAGAGCGTCTCAGGACTGCGGAGATGCGCTCCAAGGGACGCTCGTGTCCGGGCGCAATGCCAATGCGGCTGCCGGCAGCGCCGCCAGAAACCTCTATTGGAAACAGAGTAAAGATGTTGTCATTCTGACTCCGACTGGGCCGGAAAAGAGCCGCTTTGTCCGGGACGTCGTAGCGCGTCTGATTGAAAAGCCGATTACGCCGAGCGGTATCTCGAAACCGGTCGGTCCGTTCCACATCATATGGGAATCGAATGTGGCGGATGAAAAAGCGCTCTTGATCTCCAAACTGAGGGTTCTCGCGACTGGAGCGACCCTGCTTCAAATTCAGGGCCTTTGCTCCGGCGAAACCGGCGCACTGAGCGATGTCTATGAATGGGCGGCAAGAAAATACAGGCTAAAAGGCCAGGCGCAATTTTCTGTTTCTGAGCTTTCGGCAGCAATTGACCGGATTCTCCAGACCCGCCGCGCTTTCCTGCCGACCGGGCATCCCAGCATAATCCGGGCGATGACGATCAGCCAGGCCAAAAACCGAGAATTCGACGGGGTCATTGTGCTTTGGCCGTTCGCAGTCGGAGGGGACCTGGATTCGCAGCGGCGACGACTCTATAACGCACTGACCCGGGCTAAGAAATGGGCAATTGTAATCGTCCAAGACGATGCCAAGAAGACCACGCGTCTCTCCTGTCCCCCATTCTCAAAATCCCGAGAGAGATATCTGGCTGAGGAGTTATAACGATAAACAGATCTTCTGCCCCAGATTTCAGGGACCGACCGCGCTGCACTATCCTTCTGAGTATTGCAGAGCTAACGACAAGAATCAGCGCGAGCGTTAATCCTCTCCGATCCAGTCTTTGACTTGATTTGAACGATACAATTCAAATCACGTCAACAGGTCAACTGGGCTAGGAAGGAGAGCAGAAAGCGGGCAAATCATGAGTGGCACGTGTGCAAGGAGACTCTATGCAAGGCCGTGAGGTTTATGAAGTCCTCAAACAGATTGGAGCAACATTGTGGGTATGGAACCACTCTGCGATCCGCTGTTTGTCCGCTCTCCGGCCGTATCGTCCGCACATGAACCGAGGCTACCACCTCACTGTCGGCCCACTCGATCCAAAATCATCCGCGCCAGATTCACGCTGTCGGAGATCACGGCGGTGAGACGAGGAGAAGGCCGGCCTATATCCGGGTCGCGCGCGAGTCGAACGGCCGCTATGATTGCGGCGGCAATGACCAGTGTCGACTTCATCCGCGTCTGCTCTTGCATTTGCTCCGCCCAGGCCTCCCGCTCCCTGGCGATAGCTCGCTTCATTTCACCCATCAGTGCACCACGGATCGTACAGGTCTAGGACCAAGTTTGTGCGAGAGCTTGCCGCGAAAGATCTCGGAGGGAAGATAGCTCCTCTTCTCGCCGCAAAGCGGACACTGCGCGGCAATCCAGGAATCCGGTATCGTGCCAACTGGCGCCGGGATATTCTCACCGCACCTCGTGCAGCGGACGGTGAAGTCGCAATGCCGAGTCTGCGGAAGGTTGAACACGAGTGCCAGTATAGGAGAACAAAAGGCGAAAAGACAATGCGGATTTTCTCGGGTCTCGGGAGAGACAAAACGCGCGGAGTGACGAAGATTATCTAACCGTATTTTTCTCAGCTATTTAACGTAAAGTCGTTGATCTGTGAGCGGTGATCTGGCAGTATGGAAGCCAAAGTTGATCGGTCCGCTATGCGAATTGCGTCTTCCCCCACCCTTCGCATCGCTACCGGTTTGCTCTTAGCCGTCCTGCTGAGTGTTGTCGGGTATCAAGTCTTCCGGCGGCTGAATTCTCATGGTCCAGAGGCGCTGCTGAAGCGAGCCGACGAGATGTCATGGCTCAATAGCTGGATCGCCGCTGAGCCTCTCTACCGAACCGCCGAAGTCGAATTCGAACAGAGGCATGAGCCATCGAAGGCCCTCTACGCGCGCGTCAGCGAGATGCCGGCGCTCAGCGAATCCTCAACAACGATCCCAAGCCAAATTGCGACTCTCCGGCACGATCTGAGCTTGCCGGCGGCTCGCGATCCGGAGACCCGGCTCCGCATTCTGACCATTCTCGGAATGCTTGAGACGAACTACGACGCTGCGATGGGGCGCGAGACCTGGGCCGAAGTCGAGTCTCTGGCGATCCGGCGGCGCCATCTCTTGCTGGCCTCGCGAGCAGTCGGCGAACAGGGATTCGCTGCGTTCCTTCTGGGTGACATTGCAACAGCGAAGAAGGATGTGCTCAGGGCGTGGACGGTGGCGAAGTTTGCTGACCCGGCAGCTCATATTCGCTATGCAAGCATGTACGGCGCAGGTTTGTTGGAACTGCACAAATATAAAGAGGCCCTCGGACCGCTTGATGAAGCAATTCGAGTTGCCGCAAAGACGCGCGGAGCCGCGTATCCGTCGATTGCCATTGACGCCAAGATCGAGGCATTGAGCGGTTTAGGGCGGAACCAAGAAGCTCTTGCATTGGCCGCTCAGGAGATGCAAAAAATCTCCACCTATCACCTCTCAGGCCATCTTTATCAGCTCTACCAGACCAGGGCGGGGATATACGAGCGCATGGGCCAATGGGACCAGGCTGTGTCGGACCTGAAACAGGCCGTTCGCTATGCGAAGCAGCTCTCCTATTGGCGCGGACTGACGCAGGCGGACGGCACGCTCGCCGAGGCGTACATCCATCAAGGCGCTCTCGAGCCCGCCCTATCCGCGATCAACGAAGCCATCGATGCCAACAAAAGCATCCCCGATGAACTGTACTTCGTTCCCAGGAACCTGGGAATCAAAGCGGAAATCCTCTCGCGTCTGGGGGATGTGAAGGCATCGAACGAGCTCTACGAAAAGAGCGCAGACCTGCTGGACGCGCTTCTGAGCAAAGTACCGACACCAATGGTCGAGCGTGAGCTCCTAAGTGACCTGGGCATTGTCTATGCCGGATATTTCGCTTCGCTCAGCGACCAGGGCAAACTGGCCGAAGCGTTCCAGGCGATTGAGCGAGTTCGTGGACGCGTGGAGGCGCAGGCCCTCTCGCATCATGAAGTCGTTGTGCCGCACCAACCGAGCCCTGCGGAACTCGAGTTGACAAGTCTGAACCTAAAGCTGCTCGATACCGACGACCCGAATGCGCGCGGTCGTATTCTCGATTCGATCTACTCGACGGAACAGCAACTTGGCGCCGATTTCCAGGAGATTCAGCAACCTCCCAAACCGGTTCCGCTCACGATCTTCCAACACGACCTGCGAGCCTCTGAGCTATTCGTTGAATACATACTGGGAGAACCGCACTCCTACGCGCTCGCTGTGACGGCGAACTCCGTTCATCGCTACACACTTCCGCCAAAGTCCGAGCTGGAAAAAGAAGCGGCCCAGTATCGATCTGAGATCAAACAAAAGAAGACGGATCTGCCTCTGGCGCAACAACTCTACGATGGCCTGCTCGGCGGCATTCCGGAAGTGGGCAAGGAACACGATTTGATCGTTGCGCCCGATGGCAAACTCCACCTCCTGCCGTTTTCCGCTCTTGCGAATTCAGGGCGATACGTCCTTACCACGCATTTAGTAACAGTGGCCCCCTCAGGGACCGTCCTCGACATTCTCCGGCATCGCGCCAACCGGACGATTCAAGACGATTTGCCGTATGTCGGAGTTGCGGCCTGGATCTCCAAACCTCCCCCAACCACGCTGCTTGCCACTATTCACCGTGCCGTTTCGGGGCCAGAGAGACGAAACCTGGTCGCTCTGCCGGAGAGTCGCAATGAAGTGGAGACCATTGCGAGTGACTTCCCGAAGCCAAGCACCATTCTCCTTGGCAATCACGCGACGAAAACGGCCTTCACGGAGCTTCCGCTCAATGAATACAAGGTCATACACCTTGCGCTGCACGGATATGCAGATCCAGAGTTCCCCGACCGTTCAGCCCTTATTTTTGCGCCCCAATCTTCACCCGCGGATGATGGCTTGCTCCAGGTGCGGGATATTCGGACCCTGCCACTGAACTCGGAGCTAGTAACGCTTTCGGCGTGCGATACAGGCGTCGGTCCGGTCGGCGAGGAGGGGGTTGCAAACATCGTGAATGCATTCATCGAAGCCGGAGCGCAAAGCGTTGTCTCGACGCTGTGGGAGCTCGAGGACCACTCCACCGCGCAATTGATGATCGATTTCTATCAACACCTCGGTCGCGGTGAAGGCAAGGCCGAGGCTTTGCGGCAAGCGCAGCTTGACCTGCTGAAATCCGGGGATCCACCTTACTTCTGGGCCGGATTCGAACTTGACGGCGAACCAAGCACCCCCCTGTTTACGAGTTCTACATCCAACCTTTCTTTGAGGAGCAGCCGATGACAACCACTGCCGTTGCCGTTCCCCCTTTGTCGAAAGAACTCTCGGCAAGAGACAGACACGCCATTCTTGAGAATGTTCTCGCAGCGCTTCAGAAGCGGTTTTACTCGCCAGAGAAGCTGAATGGTGACTGGCAAACGGCAGTGGAACGGCACAGGCCGATGATCGAATCTGCCGCAAGTGCGGACGCCTTTGAGCAGGCACTCAGCGATTTACTGGCGGAACTGCATACCTCTCATCTGGGCTTTTTTCACGGAAGCGCCCGTAGAGCATCGAGCCGGGCTGCGCTCAGCGCGACCTACTTGGCCGACGACACGGAATATGGGAAGCGCTGGATCTTCCAGGACGTCCACGCAGGCGGTGCAGCTTCGATCGCTGGGATTGAGCCGGGAAATATCCTGCTCAGCGTCGATGGACGCGACATCGTCCCACCTGAGCATCCGGTCTTTCCGATGGGGAAACAGACCAAAGTGGAGTTCATCGACAACCATGACAAGCAACGAACCGTCTCGGTCGATGTGGCGCGACCCAAAGGAAAGAAACTCCACTTCATCGAACCGACGCTCGTTGAGGCACGCCCGCTCGATGATGGGCTTGGCTACTCCATCTTCAATCGACCAGATCTCCGGGTACTTTTGGATCCAGTTCTTCCAAAGCCCGACCATCTCTGAAGGCGTCTTCTGGCTCTTGTCGGATTTGGCAAAGACGTATTTCCCTTCATCGAAGAACTCGCTGGCCGCGGGATCGAGCATGATCACGATGTCTTTGCCCGGCTTGTAGCCAGCCTTCTGAATGGCTTCGAGAATCAGCTCGATCGGCTCCTCATTCGATTTCAGCTGCGGCGCGAATCCGCCCTCATCGCCAACCGCGGTGCTGTAGCCCTTCTTATGCAGCACGGATTGCAGTGCATGGAAGGTTTCGGCGGATGCGCGCAATGCTTCGCTGAAAGACGGAAGGCCGACAGGCGAAATCATGAACTCCTGAAAATCCACGTTGCTGTCGGCGTGCTTGCCGCCGTTCAGTACATTCAGTCCGGGCGTGGGAAGAAGGTTAGCGGGCTTTTCGACCAGGCTCGCGTAAAGAGGAATCCCGCGATCCTTCGCCGCAGCGTGTGCAGCCGCGAGCGATACGCCGAGGATTGCATTTGCTCCCAGACGACCCTTATTTGGGGTTCCGTCCAGTTCGCACAACCTCTTGTCGAGCCCCTTCTGATCATTGGCGTCAAAGCCGCGGACGGCGCTCTGAATCTCACCCTCCACGTGCCCTCTTGCTTTCAGGACACCCTTGCCGCCATAGCGCGATTTGTCGCCGTCGCGCAGTTCGACTGCTTCCCGCTTGCCGGTCGACGCGCCGGAAGGCACTTTCGCGGTCGCGGTGACTCCATTCGCCAGAGTCACCGTGACGGCGAGAGTGGGGTTGCCGCGTGAGTCAAGAATTTCAAGTGCTTGGAGTTTCGCAATTTCAGACATAATGATTCCGCTTTCTCGGCCCGAAGGCCGCCAGTTGTGAAGACGTTGTTCGTTCGATGACGAATTGCATAACCGTTCTCTCAGTGGACAATCATGACCGGGCAGTGGGCATACCGCAGCACGCGTTCGGAATTCGATCCGATCATCCAGCGGTGCAGGATTGTGTGGCTGCGTTTGCCCATGACGATCACGCTGGCCTGCATCTTGTCCGCCATGTGGATGATTTGCTCGGCCGGATGGCCGACGACAACTTCTGTTTCGAGTTCAATATCCTTTTGCTTGGCGAGTTCCCGAATCGGGATATAGCTCTTCTCATACTTCTCTCGTCCTTCATCCACGACCGCATGGAACTCGGCGCTCTCGGCAGGTTCGGGAGGTCGGATTACCGAAATGACGAATAGCTTCGCTTTCATGTCGCCGGCCATGGAAAGCGCGACATTCATGGCGTGCTCGGCATGCGGTGAACCGTCGTAGGCAACCAGTATTCTCTGAATTCCAACAAAAACCGGGCTTCCCATAGTGCTCTCCTATACCTCTTCCGCAGCTGTGGCTTGCTGCACGGGTTGTTCTGCTGTCCTGATTGCTTGGGGATGCGTATGGGGAAGAAGATGCCGGGGAAGGAAGAGTGCATTTGCGATCATCGTCGGAATCACGGCGCTGGCGATCACCGTTCCAACCAGGAAGGAATATTGAGCCTGGTCAATGACGTGATGGTTAAGGCCGAAGAGCGATGAGATCGTATCGGAAATCTCGCGGTCGGCACGGCGGGCTTTGTGTCGTTGTGGGTTCCCAGCTTTACTGTGCCGGTGGCTCTGATTGCCGCGATCGCTTTCGGCGCCTGGGGCATGCTCCACGTCGCCTCCACGGCGCGTAGCACGAACGAGAACATCGCGATGGCGAGCGATTTTTGGCTCGCCGCAGTTCTCGCTGCCTATCTGGTCCACATTTGGGCGTGACCACGCAGCGGTGTCCCTCGCAAGTATCAACTGTTGCCAACAGGCCGAGTCACTCGTTCACCCGTGCGTCCGCTCTCATCTGATCTGCAGAGGGTAGTAATAGGCGGCCTGATCCTGTTCGTGCGTTGTCGAGAGGAAGTATGGTCCGGCCGCAGCCTTTCGGAGATCTAGACCGGTCGTGATCTCTTGCTGCCCTCCATTTGCCACCGTGGTTGAGGTCCCCTCGGCGACGACACCATTTCCGTTCTGATCACGAGTGATTGCGACCAGGTACAGTCCAGGCTCACTATGGCGCGGAAGAATGATCGTCAATCTCACCGATGCAGCCGGCAACGACACCGATTCCAGTTGTCCTGGCTGCTCGCCACGAACAGTCCCCGCATCCCAGAGGTTCACCGTCTGTGCAACGACCGTTTCGTTGGCTGACGACGGCCTTTTCTCCAACGCATACCGGGCCACTACGACCGACACCGCAATCAAGGCGCAGGCTGTGATTGCTGTAATGAAAGCTATTCGCTGTCGGCGAGACTGATTTTCTCCACGGAGTTCAAGAAGTCTGCTCATGCATTTGCGACAATTTGCCGTGTGATCGATCCGCGGATCAGATAGCGCAATGCTTTTCGACTTGCGGGCAAGATCCCGAACGAACCCCTCATCCGGGCAAGGTCCGGAGGGAGTAGTTTCGCCGGCGAGTACTCGTCGCTGATGCTGCTGCGTAATCCAGGACTCAAAGCGGTCCTCCGCGCGGGAAGACCGGCGCCAGCTTAACCGCATTTCGGGGAATCTCCAGACCGGGACAGTTCTTGGAGCAATGCCTCCAACTCCCGCAAGTATGCACGACGGACCGCCGTGTGATCCATCTCCAATTCTCCTGCAATCTCCCGCCAGGTGTATCCCTCCGAGCGCCGGTTGACGATGGCCTGCGCGAAGGGCGATAGCCGGGAGAGCAGCTCATTTGCAAAGACTCTTTTTTCTGCTTCAAGTTCACTGGCGAGAAGCGATTCCATGTCGAGCATTGACCCGGATGGCAGTTCACGGCTCCGCTTGGCCGCAAGCTGTCCCGCCCGCCGGCGAATCACGCTTTTGATACGGGCAACGAGTTTTTCCGGAGGAGCGTCTGGATGACGCGCAACGTACCGGGACGCATTGTGGACAGCGTGCTCCATCAATTCGCGCGCGGCGTCCAGGTCGTTCAGGTAGGTCCGTGCGCACAAGAGAGAGTACGACCATGCTGCTTTCGCAGCGGCCTCCAATTTCTGATCAGAAGCCGGGTGCCCGGTCGTATAGGCCCAACTCCATGTCAGCTCTTCCCGGCTAGGACCAGTTGGCGGCATTCGCGAGCATCTGCCCGTGGGGGGATTAACCACCGTCTTAACAGTAGTATAGGCGAACTTCATTTATTTCTCTCCCAAAGGCGTGCCCCAAAATGCCTTTGCAAATGCCTTTAGTAAGTAGAAGGCTCCTCAAAGCCTCCACGGAAAGCCGCACGAGATTTCGAGACAACAGGGGTTTGACGGCGCCCTCGACGCGATGAATCGGGTCGCGCTTCTGCTAGCGACGTGGGCCATGGCTTTCGCGTTGAGAGAGCGACTCCTCAAGAGGTCCCGCAGGCCCAATCACGTAATTTACCTTGGCAATCACCGGATATCGGTTATCGAGGCGCGTATGGCAACTCTCCCCAAATTGCCAGAGCGGTCCTGTGAGTGGAGTCCCGAAGCTCTGGCCATGGCCGCTCAGGCCAAGGTGCTGTCGGGCAACAAACTCGAACAGCTTGTAATGCGCCTCCAGCGCCTTACCGGGCGTCCTAAGGAGGCGTGCTGGCGCCTGGTCATCCAGCATGGGATCAAGGGACGGAAAGATCACCGACGATGGACGGAGTCAGAAATGGAGATCGTCCGGGAGGAACTGGTGAAGCGGTCGATTGAAGAAGTAGCAAAGAAAATCGATCGAACACCAAAGGCGATCCGCAACATGCTCAGGAGGAACAAACTCAGCCTGCGAGAAATCCGATGCGATTTGTTCTCGGTAGAAAGTCTGGCCAGCGCGCTTCATGTTCGCAAGGCAGAGGTCGTCTTCTGGATTCAACAGAACTGGCTTCAGGCTTCAATCGCCACTCAAGGCAAGCGACATTCCTTCATCATCACTCCCGAAGCGCTCAAGGTCCTTTACAAGCACCATCACGGGGATCTCATGAATCGCGGCATTCGGAACCAGGCGTTATTTGAGGCTTACGTTGAATACTGCTTCGTCCCCAAACACACGGTTGGGGAGCAACTGCTAGTCGTCAGGCGTGACAAACGAGAACGGGCGGCTTTCGCAGCGTTGGGTGACCAGGCTGCCGATAACCAAGAGGAGGACGATGGCGATGAGATCGATCCGGACATGGACGGGCGGTATCGCATCGAAATGGCAGAGAGGGGTAGCTCAGAGGGAGACCCGGGAAACGGGGAAGCATGAGATCTGCCCGCATTGTGGCGCTTCGATTCCTTCGTCACGGATGTCGTTGCGTGAGATGGCTGTATCGTTTCTTTGTGGGAGTCTCTTGCTTTCGATCCTCATTTCGGCGTTCTTCATCGCCAAACCCTGGCTAGAGGATGCAGGTCAGCGATTCGTTAATCGAATGTTCTGGCACGAGCCGCTTGACAGTTGGAATCTGTGAGCCGTTCGTTCAGGACCTTGCTGTCGGTCTGCCTAGTTTCTCGTTCCGCCCTATTCGGCTTCCCATCCGGGGGCTTTGGCGCTGCGGGGAGGGCCGATTCCCGGCCCGTCCACCCTAAGTTCTGAAAAAGCAGATCCTGCTAGCGCCGGGTTTAACAGATTCACGCAGGAAGCATCTTGGGACCACAACGCGCGAATCGACCCACTATCCCATTTGCATTCGGGAATTGTCTCGATCTCAGTTGAGGGCTCATGCTATGGGAGCTCGCTCCTATCAACAGGCTCTCCGACAATCAGGTCTGCACTAAACCTAGCCAGTGGCTCACAGCAGGTATGCGTGAGAATACAGCTTTCTCTAAAACCAACACCAAGGCAAGGGAGATTGCCATTTCGGGCAGATAGATGGCCAGGGCCACGACCGCGGTCACCAGCGCGAATGACCACCGTGGCTTTCCAATCGGGAGAGGTGCGCCAAGCACACCCGAGTGGCGCCTGCGCCACCACATCACAATGGCACTGATCGAAAGCGTAATCAGCCCGAGCGCGGCAGTCAGACCGATGAGTTGGTTGACTAAACCAAAGAGTTGTCCCTCGTGCATTGCAACACCCGTGTCAACGATCCGATCCACGAGCGGTAGTTGTGAGAAGGGTTCTTCTCTCACGACCGTGCCCGTTACGGGATTGAGATACAGGGTCGTGCGGAGTGGACGATCCTGCGTGTCGGTGTGCACAGTCCACAAGCCATCTGGAGAGCTGGGCGGCGCCACCTGCACGGGCCATGGCAGATGAAATCCTTCGGCCCTTGGGACTAGGCGATTGAGTGGACCGGACTCGCCAGCGTGCGAAACCGCGCCGGTCGCCGACGCTCCAGGCATCTGCATGCCTGCCATGTTATTCGCGTTTCGTTCCTGCCGCTGCTGCGCCTCAGCGCTCTTTCCTGCGGTCCAATCCTGATGCACGAGATGCGATGCGGCAAATGTTCGAATCGCGAGTAGATACTGTCCGCCCCAGAAACTGGCCCACGGCAAGCCGCTGAGGAGAATGAAGAGTGCGTATGAGGAGATCAGGACTCCCGTCACCGCGTGCAGGTCTCGCCAGAAAACGCGCGATCCTTGACGTAGGCGGATGTACAGAACTCCAGCCAGCCGTTTGGTTTGTCGCGGCCACCAGAGATAGACGCCAGTGAGGAGCAGCACGATGGCCCATGATGCGGCGAGCTCCACAATGTTTGAGCCGCGATCACCCATAAGAAGCTCTCCGTGCAGATAGAAGAGAACGTTCATCGGACGCTTGTCCTCGTCTTCGACCTTCAGGACTTGCAGGGTCGCCGGATTCACATACACCCGATATTCCTTGCTGCCTTTTCCAACGACAATCTGAGTTGCCGATTCTTCTTCTCTCGGCAGAACGTAGTAATGAAAGTTGGTCCCCGGCACCGCATGCAGCGCGGCTTCCACCTGAGTTGACGGTGTCGCGCGCGCACCTCCTAGGGCAACGTGATCGTAAGGCCGGTCAAGCCACGCCTCGATCTGAGGCCGGAACAGATAGATAGACCCCGTGATCGAAAGCCAGAGAATGAACGGAATCGAAAACACCCCTGCGTAGAAGTGCCAGCGCCAGATGGTCCGATACGTGATGGCAGAAGGAGTCAAAATCTCACCTCTAGCCGACTTATGGCATTGACCGGAGCCCCTGGGAAGATCACATTCGGCGTATTACCCGATTGGAAGTAGCTCCGGTCTGTCAGATTCTCCACATTCACGGTGAGATCGAACATCTTGCCGTCCTTGAGCTCCGGGCCAAAAATATAACCCGCCGTCGCGTCCACTCTGGCGTAACCGGGCAGCACCAGATCGTCCGACGGATCGACAAAGCGATACGCGCGAGCGGACATGCCTCCGCCGAACTTCAGACCTCTCAGCGCTCCATGTTGCACCTTATACACCGTCCAGAAACTCCCCCCGTGCCGAGGCGCATTCTGGAAGATGCTGCCTACCGGATAAGTGGCATCCTCGGCGATGCGCGCCTCGTTATACGCGTATGCAAACGTCACATCCCACCCTGGACTAATTCGGCCAGAGGTCTCGAATTCCACGCCCTTTGAAATGGTTTCGCCGATCTGAATTGAAGCCAAGGGATTGCCGGGATTGGTGATGAGCAGGTTGTGAGCCTCAATGCGATAAAGCGACAGAGTCGATGACAGGCGGCCTTGGATCTCTGAGGTGCGGACGCCTCCCTCGTACTGCTGCCCATACTCAGAGGGAAACGGCGTTCCGCCCGGAGTGAACTGTGCCGCAAGCGTGGGGCTGAAGCTCCGGCTCCAGCTTGCATAGAATGTCACAGGCTCCTTTGGCTGATACGTCAATCCTACGCGCGGCAAAAATGCTACGTTACCTTGCGTGGTGTGTGTGCCGTAGTCAACTTCGTCATAGCGTTGCGTAAATCCCTCGATCCGCGCCCCGATGAGCGCCTTCAACTCCGGGAGCAACGTTATGTGATCCTGAAAGTAGCCGCCCCGCGACATCAGCTTTGTTGTCCCATCGATCGGAAAGTAGTCAGGAGAGCTCGGATTGAAGAAATTCGCAATCAGGGTCGCCTGATCCGGACGCGAGTAGCTGAATGGAATTGGATGGTAGAGATTGATGCTCGGAGCATCGGCGAAGATTGCATCCTGCACGACTTGCTCATGTCCGTATTCAAAACCAATCAGCACACTGTGTTCGATTGCTCCAGTCTTGAACAGTCCAGTCAAATCGGTCTGCCAGTCATAGAACCGCAAAGGATAGGCGGCATCCTCTGAATAGCGCGTCAGGGTTTCATTGTCCGGAAGCAGATAGCCCGTGCTGGTGTCGAGATAATCCCAGTTGGTGTCGGCTCCACGAAAGCGGCTGCGCACAATCCAGGAATTGCCGAGCGTCTTTGACGCATCCACCGTGCCGATCTTCTTTTGAAGCAGAGAGTACTGCCACGGCTCACCGTAGAAATTCGAAATGTCTACTGGAGCAGGCCGGTCCCCGAGACCAGGGAGGCCATAGTCCGTAGTGGTCTTGCCATGCATGTACTGAAGTTCCACCCTCACGGATGTTGAGGCGTCCGGCTTCCATGTCAGCTGCGGTGCAAGAAAATACCGGCGATCGTGAAAGAAGTCACGAAAGTTCACTGTGCCGGCATACTCTCCGTTCACGCGATACAACAGCTTCTCGCTTTTGGCCAGAGGACCAGTTAAATCGAATGTCGGGCGCAGGCTTCCATAGCTATCGCCCTGCATGGAGAGGTGTGTAAACCGTGTGGGCAGCGGCACCTTTGTGATAAGGTTAACCACTCCGCCTGAGGCTGCTCGCCCATAGAGAACTGACGGCGGCCCCTTCAGCACCTCAATGCGTTCCACATCCGTGCTGTCGGTCGGGACCATCCCGTCGAAGACAAATCCGTCCTCGAAGTAATTGCTAAAGACGCCAAGCGGCAGCCCACGAATCGTCAGCGCATTACCCACATCTCCGGCTGCAAGCACGTCTCGATAGACGCCGCTGATATTCTCCGCCGCATCGGCAAAATGGGTATCCTGCTGGCTTTGAATCAGCGACTGATCCACAACTCCAATCCCCTGGGGAATCTCTCGAATCGGGATCTCCATTTTGGTCGCGGAAGAGGCATCGGCACTGCGAAACGATCCTGACTCCGCGGTTACGGTAATGGTTGTTCCGGGTCCGGCGGCTCTCATCTCGATTTTCAGAGGCGAATCAGAGCCGATAGGCAAGCGAACGCTGGCTTCCTGGCGAAGAAATCCCGTACGCTCTGTGGCGAGTGTGTATTTTCCAGGCGGGAGTTCTTGGAACGAGAACGCGCCGTCATCGTCGGTGACCTTTGTCGCCACGCGGACAGCTTCGTGGTCTAACAGAACTACGGTAGCGTTCGGCAGGACTGCGCCCGTAGAGTCTGTCACAACACCACGCAGTGAAGACTCTTGCGCAAGGAGAACAATTGGAAATAAGAGCATTACAGACAATGCGAATAGGACAGGCAACGTGCGCCTCATTATGAACCTCCGGGGAACAATCGCTTCCAACACATGCGTGATGGTCCTGCCTCAGGTCGTACATGAACCCTGCAAACCTTCAGAAGGACCCTTTTGTGTTTTAGGTGGCGTTGTCTTATGCCAGTGGCGGGCCGCGTTTGAGATGCGCATTCTCCGCTGGTGCGGCAAAGACCGCCAGGAGTTGCGCCGGCGCCTTATATTGAGCGCAATACGGCAAGAGGCCATTTTCTGGAGCAGCAGCTACAAAAAGATTGCCAAGTACTCCCAGCACAGTGGCTGGATAGTACGGGCATTTTTCGATGGGGGAGGAGAATGCAGGGGCACGGTCGGCGCTCTCCGAGCGCTCCGCCATGCTCATCATGCAATGGTGTTTGCCGTTTCTTCGGCAGCAGGCAGGCAGATCGCTGTCTGACTTAGGCTTGAGCGCGGCAATGGTCGGTGTCGCCCATGAACAGAGCAACGCCACTAGCATCGAAAGTGCTGAGAATCGCCGCATATCCGGAAAGGCACAGGGGAGTGCCGTAATTCATTCTCCATCAACCCGCTGGTGCGTGCAATCACGAGATCCGGCCTCAGGTTCCCACTCGCACTGACTTGCCCGACGTCGGTGACGCCTTCTTTCTCGCATCCCTCTGGGGCCCAAAAACTGGCATCCCGATCAATAGCCAGATTCCAATCTTGCTAATAATCACCAATCCCCGCTCACGTCCCGCCGGATTCTTTCGAGAATTCCTGATGGAATCGCATCCGAGCCAATGGCCAACGGCGCCTCTGCCTGCATAGTCCGGCGAGTTAGTCTCCGGCCAATGCCGAACGCCAGCAGACCGTATGCGGACAACGCGACGATGATTGGAACGCTGAAAGCAATCTGGCCTGCTTCGCCATCCGGCACGACGAGGATAGTTTCCCCATACTTTGCTTTGTAGTATTTGATGATGTCCTGCTCGCTCTTGCCAGCAAGCACCATGCCCGTGACTTCCTCACGCATTTGCTCAGCTTCCGCGCTCATGTGAACGCGGATGGTCTGCGAGTAACAGCACGGAGCCATGAGCCTGTCTTCAAGATTCGCAATTGTCTTTGTCTGGTCCGGTGTCGGGGCAAGTGCGCTGGCGATGACCAGTGTTGCAATGAAATGGAGCATGCGGTGGTTCTTCCTTTCCGGTGACGCAGCACATCAAGCGTTCACAGTCTCATTTGCGATGCAGGTATGCAATGATGTCGTCGATTTGGTCGCTGGTCAATCGTCCGTTAAACGCAGGCATCGTGCGCTTGCCATAGACGATGACCTGACGCACATATTCATCGGTTGCCACTGTGGTCCCATCGGGCAGGTAGTGATGTGAAAAAAGTCTGTGCAGCTTGGGAGGCGTCTTGAGCAGACCGAGTTGGTTCTCTTCGTGGCACTCGTAGCAGTTGAAAGAGTAGAGAGCCTTTCCCCTCTGCTCGGAAGCATTCAGCGCCTTGGAGCAGCCTGGCAGGGTTGAGACCGACCCAAGGAGAAGCATGCTCGATACAATCGTCAGGCAAGACCGCTCGGATTGTGAGGTAGCCCTCATCCCTCGGCTACCTTCTCGTTCTCAATGCCGCAGCTTTGATCGCTGCTGCGACGTCGTCGGGCTTCCAGTCGCTGCCTGCCCATGTCTGCTCTACTTTGCTGTCCGGGCTTATCAGAGTTGTCGACATGGTGTGAGTGATCTGATTGTTTTCTTCGCTGTATTCGAGACCGAATGCTTGGGCCAGCTTCTTGAGATCATCGGGCGTCGTATCCGCGAATTCCCAATGAGTGAATCCCGATGGATTGTCGTCAAGGTAGGCCAGCCCGTATTGACGCAATATTGGAGGCTTGTCATACGCGGGATCGAGACTGATGCTGATGAGATGACTCGCAGCATACGCCTTGGGGTCAGTTTCAAGAGCGTTGTTCACTCTGGCGAATTTGCTTGAGATCAGCGGGCAGGCGGTAGGCATCGGGCACCGCGTGTAGATAAACGTGACGAGCAATGCTTTGCCGCGATAGTCGTTCAGATGAATCGTCTTGCCGTCCTCGTTTACCAGCGGAAGATCCGGCACCGTCTCGCCAACCATCAACTGATGCGGTGGTAGCATGGCCGGCAGCAATCCACCGCGCGCTTCGCTTGTGATCGTCACCGAATCCAGCAGGTAGTCGTCGTTGTCCGAGTGAACGAGAACATCGGCGGCTATTTCGTCACCCGGCTTCAGTTGTCGGATTTCTTTTGGATCTTTCAGCTTGTAGGCCATGGTCATCGCAGGCATGAAGCCAGGAATATCGCCGTGCTTTACCGTGATTTCACCAGTCGCAGCACTCGTCGCAAGAACCAAACCGCGAAGATGATATCGATCGACGGGTGTGTTCGTTGGATGGAGCACGACACCGGGCGCGCTATCGGCGGATTTGTGGCATCCAGTCTGTAGAGAGAGAACTACACAAGACAAGATTGCCGCGCAAGCAATGCGATGACTGGACGACAAGGTGAAACTCCTCTAAAGTTAAGCGCGAGTGGCAGTGCGAGATAAATGCGTGCCATTTGATTTCGTCAACCGTCCCACGCGTGAGATGCCCCACATATTCATTCAGAGGCGAACTTTTCCGGTGAGGCATCGAAGATCTGCTTATGCTCGCGCATGCAAAAGTAGTAGGTCTTCCCCTTGTAGGTCGACGAGAGTGATCGATCAATCTCCATGCCGCAGATGGGGCAGACAGGATGATTCGCGCTCTGCTTGATGGGTCCGGCAAACTCGGAGTTCGAAGACGGGTTGAGCCAACCCTGGCCCTGATATTCGAGCATTGAGGCAGTTTGGTTTGCGATATCCCGGCCGAAATAGCGCTCGACCACCCTGAAGGCAAGATCCATTCCCGAAGTGAGACCGCCCGCTGTAGCCAAATTACCCACTTCAACAAAGCGGGCTCCACGCTCAACATGAATCTCCGGGTACTGCATCGCGAAGTCGACGTAAGCGCCGTGATGCGTAGTGGCGGGCTTGCCGTTCAGTAACCCGGTGCTCGCCAGCACAAAGGCTCCGGTGCAAACAGACATCGTGACGTCGGTGTTCTTAGTGGCATTGCGAATCCACGCTTTTGTTGCTTCGCTGGCCGGGCTCTGCGCGGGGATGACGATAACCTTCGGCGGGGGAGCATTGGCGATGCTGTATTTCGGCGTTATCTGCATTCCGCCGCTCGTATGAATCGGTGCGCCTGTCTCCGCCACGGTGTAGAGGCTGAAGGCATCATATTGTCGATCGGGAATGCTGACCCGTTGGAAGACTTCCCACGGGCCGCAGAAATCGATGACAACCGCTCCCTCGGAGATGAGAAAGGCTACTGGGATGGGCGCGTTCGCGGGAGGGGTGAGCGGGGTTGGCGGCGTACTTCCTTGGGCTGCGTCGAGTGTTTCAGCAGCCGCCCCAGGTAAAGCCAACGAGCCAGCGGCGGCTAAGGTGAAGACTGCTGAACGCTGAAGGAGTTCTCTGCGATTCATGGACATGTCGTTACTCCTTGTTCAGATGGATTTTGAGAGTGACGTACGCCGAAATCGGCTGATTTGGCATCACGACCGGGAATCCGAAATATTCGTATGCATCGAAAGTCTTACGCGCCGTCAGGTTGGCTGCCGATCCCTGCAGAGTGTACCTGCCGAAATCGTATTCCGCTTGCGCATCCACAGCTGCGTAGCCGGGAACAGTAAGCGTATCTGGCAAAGTGATTTCGCGTTTGGTGAATGCGTACACTCCAGCGCCGAAAGCCAGCCCTCTTGCAGGGCCGTCCTGAATACGGTAGCGTCCCGCAACGCGCCCGCTGTTACGGGGAACGCGCGGGAGGAAATTCCCTACAGGAATTGCATTGTCCTTCGTGACGGTGGCTTGCGTGTATGCGTAGTTTGCAAGCAGAGAGAATGCGCGGATCGGCTCCCACGTCAGGTCGGTTTCCGCACCGCGGGCGCGCTGCTGTCCCGTTTGAACCGAGTACAGAAAGTTCGTCGGGTCAGGAGTCGCCACGTTATCGCGGGTCTGGTTGAAGATCGCAACCGTGTCGGCCAGATGCGCTCTTGAGAGCGCGAGCTTCAAACCACCCTCCACATTCTGTGAGGTCTCGGGCTTCGGCGCCTGCTGCACGACGAGTCCGAAAGCTCCACGAAAGGCAGTGGCATATGCCGCGTAGAGGGCTACACCGGTAGCCACTTTGATATTGCCGCCAACACGACCCGATGCGTGGTTGTAAGTCGAATCGGTTCCTTGCTCCCGCTCGCGGAAATCAAGCCTGGTATACCGCACTGAGCCAGTGAGGCTAAGCCGGCCGTAGGTGGCTTGGTCCTGACCATAGACAGCGGTCGTCTGATAACGGTCTGTTTGCGTCAAATTGACTGGGGTCCCAGGTCCAAACGACAAGTTGTATGTCGGGTCCGCCAAGTTTTCATCGCCTACAGGGATTCCCGAGAATCCCATCCCTGAGTAGAAGTTGGTGTGGTCATAGCTCACTCCAGCCAGCAACACGTGCCCCCCACCCAAACCGCGGAGATTCTCCGTCAAATTGGAATCGAAAGTGCCCTCTCTAACGGGATTCGAAGGCATGTCCAGCGTGAAGATCTGGTAGACGGGTGGTGCTGGGTCGGGTGGATTGAGCCCTGGAAAGACAAAGCTGCCGTGCTCGTTCGCCTGGCTGAAGTAGTAGCGTGCGCTCGTGTTCCAACGCAGATTGTCACTGAAGATGTGATTGAGCTCGACGGTTGCCATGCGGCTGTCGAGCCTGGTATGCGGCTGCCTGAGAGGCGCCCCGGCGAACGCGTTGCGATCGATCAGTCCAGCCAATGCCTCATCCGCTGGAATCCCCGAGTACTCCAATTGATCGCGATGGTTGAATCGTCCCTGGACAAAGAGGTCTGTCTGTGCCCCTAACTGGAATGACATGGCTGGCTGCACAGACCAGCGATCACCGCTGACAACATCGACCCAACTGTCATTTCTCTGATACTCGCCAGAGAGGCGCGCGGCGATTTTTGCATTGAAAGGGATGTTCAAGTCGCCGTAGGGTGCCACTGTTCCGAAGTCTCCGCCTCGAAAGCCGACATAGCCATCCAATAATTGCTCCGGACGTACCGAGTTCACGTTGATCAGGCCTCCTAGAGGAGAGCCCAGGCCGCCGCCGTACATCGTGGAGTCCGGCCCTTTGACCACCTCGACTCGCTCTACTCCCACTAGACTTGTCGGATCATTTGCGGTGGTCGTGTTGCCGAACATGGAGAGACCGTCGGTGTAAATCTCCGCCGGAAAACCGCGGACGAGCGGCTGGGTGAAAAGAATCTCCTCGGGTTTTGTTGGAGTGACTCCCGACACGTTGACAAGCGCATCCGCGAGTGTCCGGCGGTCCTGATCCTGAATCAAGGCGCGACCTATCACTTCGACCGACTGCGGCACATCAATCAGCGGTGTCGCAGTGCGTGTTCCGGAGCTGTCATCGAGCACGGTGTATAGAGCGTTTGCGGTAGCTGATACTTGCACTGTGGAAGTCGTCGGGCCAATCAGCAGCTTTTCATCAACCTGGAGCGACTGACCGCTGGCAAGCCGCGCGCCGGTCTCTTCAAAACTCCGGAAACCCGACGCGGAGATTTTCAGGTCATACACACCCGCCGGCAGTGACGAAAACACGTAGCGTCCTGCGCTATTCGTCTGGCTGGTGATCACATGGCCTGTCGCTTGCTCAGTAACGGAAACAGCAGCTCCGGCAATGGCAGCACCTGAGGGATCCAGCACCGTGCCCGAAATCGATCCGTACGCCTGGCCAAAGAGCGGTGACGCGAAGAGAATGCACCAAAGCAACAGTACGAATGCCTTGCGCTGATAGATGATGTTCATTTTTGACATTCCTCTAGAAGTGGGTCTTTCTGCGCCAAATCCAGCTGAAGAGTGACTGCTGATCCAGCTATTGTTCCTACGTGCGCAACGCTTTCCTAGCAGACGCATATTGGCCACTGACAAAGTCCCAGTTCACGATGTGGAAGAAGGCAGCTACATATTCAGGGCGACGATTTTGATATTTTAGGTAGTAGGCGTGTTCCCACACGTCGATGCCGAGAACCGGGGTCCGGCCACCGGTAAGAGGGCTGTCCTGATTTGGCGAAGTCTCGACTTGCAGCTTCCCGTCCGGCCCAAGAGTCAGCCATGCCCATCCGCTGCCGAAGACTCCAGCCGCTGCTTTTGAAAACTGCTCCTCAAATTTGCTGAAACTGCCAAGCTGCGCATCGATGTCTTTTGCCAGTTCGCCGCTCGGCACGTTGCCGCCGCTCTTTGACAATATCGTCCACCAGAAAGAGTGATTCGCATCGCCTCCGCCCTGATTGCGAACGGCAGTGCGAACATCCTCAGGAACGGAGTCGAGATGAGTAACAAGATCTTCGACTGTGCGACTTGCAAGATCGGGATGGCCTGCCACGGCCGCATTCAGATGCTCCACATAGCTCGCATGATGCTTGTCGTGGTGCAGGTGCATCGTCTCGGCGTCGATGTACGGCTCGAGTGCGTCGTAGGCGTACGGAAGAGGTGGCAATTTGTAGGGCCCGCCCGGGAGCGCGGCAGCGGGCGTTGAAGACTGGGAGAATCCAGCACGGTCGAGGATCGCGGTCGATAAAGAGACTCCGGCTGTATATCCAACTCCATGCAG
>Ga0335069_10002250_pt1 | contig 29914 bp, 27 predicted proteins | sample Lox_Sample_11_FD_206714 | JGI IMG/M metagenome (GOLD analysis project Ga0335069, IMG submission 206714) | Soil microbial communities from Loxahatchee National Wildlife Refuge, Florida, United States - Lox_Sample_1.1 | ecosystem: Environmental > Terrestrial > Soil > Wetlands | place: USA...
TCGGCAGCCATCGCAGCGGGGTCAGCGCGTCCCTGCGCTTCTGTCGACAGCCGGGACCCAGCCCGCCGTCGCGCCGCTGCTGTCATTCTCAAGGACGTTCCCGAACACCCGGTTGATTTCGTCTTGGAGACGCGGCACCAGGCTCCACGGGTCATACCGCACCATATCGTTCATGGTGAATACCTCCAGTAGTGGGTTGAGTGTCACGAGGCCGAAACGGGCTGAAACCCGCTGACCGCGGGCCAACATAGGGATCGGGTTCGGGCTTTCAAGGGTCCCCGTCTCCGTCGTCGCAACGCCGGTCGCGGAACTTCGGCTCGACTATTCGGTCATCAGCCGACGACCCGCGGACGGGCGCACCGCCGCGCGACGTGATGGGATGGCATGGAATTTGCTCGCCTCGCGGCACCGCCTGTCCGACGGTTCCCGCGCCGGTGACTCCAGCGGACCGCCGCATGGCATCAGCGACAGCCGCTTTGTGCATCGCAACGAATGCGGACGGGAAACACGTCAGGCAGATGAGGGCAACAGGCGCAATCGGAAACATGAGGCGCAATCTGCGACGCCGGTCGCCGATCCCGCCTCTTGAAATTTTGAATCCGTTGAATAAATTTATGCGAGGGTTCGCGCGCAGGAGAGCGCATGGCATAGAAGTCTGGCGAATGCCGGCAGCTGTTCCCCATGGACACATCCTCCGGCGTCAACCCGCACGGATTCGTAGCCGGAGCGTCTCTAGTACCTGCGAGGACACACGCATTCGTGAATGCTCTTGGAGGTATCCATTATGTCGACCGCTGACAAAATGGTGCCCTTCTTGACGGCACCTTGGCAGACCCCGACCGGCGAAAGCGCCCGGGTAACGTGTTTACCTGGGCTCAGCCGCGAGGTCATTCAAAGCCTCGAGGCCACGTATCCCGGCCCAATGGCAGAAGCGCTGCGCAGGCTGCTTGCCAGCACGTGCGGTCTGGCGGCCACCGACCTTGGCGACATCGATTTCACCGGCCGCTGGTTTCCCGAGGAGCCCCTCGCGGTGTTCCGCCCTTGCCTCACTCTCGCCGTCGACGATGCCGGCAGACGTTGGATCGCGGAACTCCGCGAACAGTCGCTGCCCGGGCCCGTGTGGTGCGTCTTTCCGCACCCTGAGGTGGTCGTTTTCGTAAGCGACGATCTTTCGGAATTCATCGCGACGCTTCGCGATCGCACGGCGAAAGGCGATACGGCGCGGTGGGTCCGAGACCTTGGCGTACAAGCAAAAGCCATCTGGGCCCGTCGCCAAACTCTCGCCGCCCGCGCGCACGATGCCTGCAAGTCCGACGATGCGATTCGCGCATGGATCGCGAGCCTGCCGTTCGATGCCTTTGTCTACGATCTGCGCGCGCGCACACCGTGGCGCGGCTGGCCCTACGGCCTGGCTGGTCCGACTGGTCGGCTGTACCGCTGTGGTCGTCTGCCGGTTTTTGCAGTTGCCGGCTGGCCGTCCCGCGGTCGGTGGGCAGAGCATCTGTCGGAGATTGCTGCAACCTATCCAGTAGTGACTCCGGCGGCCGCGCGCCACGCAATGATCGCGGGCGCGGGCCCCAGGGCGCCTCGCGAAGTTCCCCGCATGCGACTGCGGCGAGACCGTGTCGAATTGCCGCAAGGTCGTGCGGCACGTCCCCGCAACAGCGCGTCGATCACACGGGGTGGCACGATCATTCGCGTAGCCTAGTTTCGACCGCTCTGCATGCGCGCAGGAATTCGCGTATTCGCACAGCGGTCGCTCGTGGGACTCGCGTTCATCTTCTGGGTGACGAACGCGACCGCGGAAGAGGCCATCACTCCGGCGTGGCGCGCGTCAACGTGCGGCGTCGTTCTGACCTTGACGCTGATGGCGGTTATTGCTCGCCCACGGAGGTAGAGAGCCGGTGCATTGCACGCTTCGAGTTTGAGTGCGCGTACCCCGGCTGGCCAAGGTCGCGATTGTCGGGGTCCAATTCGGTTACCGGAGGGGCTGTCAAGATTTCATCAGTGGGTGTCATCGACAGATACTAATGGAATGCTCACTGCACTGGGCCCGCAAGTAGCTGGTCTCTTGGAGGCGCCAGCGCTCTAGAATCAGAGCCCGCACTTCAGCCAGCGACAGAGTCACGCGCACGATCGCGCCGGCCAGCAAGATGGCGTTCGGCAAGAGTTCTCCTTGGTGGCGGCGAACGTCTCCAAAGTCACGGGGCACTTGTGACCTGCCCCCTGAATAGTACGGTTCCGGGGTAGAGTCCGCGCAAGGGCCTGGGGAACTTGTCTCTGGTTGACGCCACGAGTTCGTCGTGTCGGAATGCGTTCCATTGTTCGCCGGAGGGATGATGCCGGCCGCTTCCCGTCTTGGACGACAGCTGGAAGAGGCGCTTTCCGCGCTACGGGCCGCCGGCGTGCCGGTTGCGCTGATCGGCGGGCTGGCGATGGCGCCGTATAAGGTGGTGCGCGCCACGCAGGACATCGACTTCCTGGCGGACGGCGATCACGCCGCTAGCATCGACCGAGCCATTGGCGCTCTCGGATACGAGTGTGTCTATCGAAGTGACGACGCCGCCAACTTCGTCCGCGGCGATGAACGCATTGATTTCATCTTTGCGCGGAGGCCAAATGCGCGCCGCCTTCTGGCCGCTGCCGAGCAGCTCACGACTTCACTGGGCATGGTGCCGGTCGTGAGCAAGGAAGGCCTGATCGGATTCAAGCTGCAGGGCTTGGTCAATGATCCACGGCGCACGCAAGATGCGGAGGACATTCGTGCGCTGCTTCGTGCGAATACGGGCAACTTGAACATGGCCGAGGTCAAGGACTATTTCCGCTTGTTCGAGCGGGAGTCGCTGCTGGAGCAATGGTTGAGCGAGATTGGAGAGCTTGGTGATGACCAGCATTGAGTGGCCTCCGCTGGCTCAGGAGGGCGGCGCTCCGCCTGCGCCACTCAGCCCGGCGGATTCCTTCGCCGCGCTTGACGACCTGATGCTCGTAATTGAAGCCCTATGCCCGAATTGGCCCCCCCGACCTCCAATCGGGTCTCAGGCCGAGTTTCGCTTGTAACCGCAAGCGGAATTCCGCACCCATCTGTCCGAAGCCCGGACGAATCCGAGCGCGAGCGGGCACAGAGCGCGTAGCGCCGCGGCGGCTTGCGAGCAGGGAAGCCTGGCGTGTCACTCCCAGAACGACGTCTCGTGCCGGTTGACCAGCACGGCGACCGGGAAGTCGAATGTTGACCGTCACGGGCTGCCGATCGCAGTGACCACGCCTGCCGGACCGCGAACCCGCTGGCCATCCGCTACGCGGCCGGGGCGTATCCGACTGGCCCTCGCCGCCGCATCCGCCGGCGCGCCAGGCCCGTATATCCGTCATGGACCGCCTTCACGCTCGCCTCCGGCTCGTTCCCCTCGTCTGCCTGGCACTGTCCATCGGCCCGGCCAGCGCAGCGGCGCCCGCTGACGCGACGTTCGAGCGGCAGCTGCGCTTCGCAGTCACGCTGGACGGCCGACCGGTCGGCTGGCACGAGTTCCGTCTTGGCGGGACTCCGGAGGCGCGGTCTGTCGACGGTCATGCCCGATTCGACGTGACGGTCCTCGGCCTGCCCGTGTACCGCTATGAGCATCGCGATCGCGAACTGTGGCGCGACGGCTGCCTGCAGAAGATCGACGCCAGCACCGACGATGACGGTCGCCGACAGGAGGTTCACGGGCGTCGCGTCGACGCCGAGTTCAATCTCGATGGCCCGGCCGGCCACTCCGCGCTGGCCGAGTGCGTCAGCAGCTACGCGTACTGGGACCCGGACCTCGTAACCCGGCGCCGGCTGTTGAATGCGCAGACCGGCACTCTCGACCCGGTCGACGTCGTGGACCTCGGCACGGTCGACTGGATCCGGTCGGGCCGCCGCGAGCGATCGCGGCACTACGCGATCACCGGATCTTCGTTTCGCATCGACCTCTGGTACTCGACCACCGGCGACTGGCTCGGCCTCGAGACCCGCACCCCCACGCAACACATACTGCGCTATGAACTTCGCCCCTGACCGTTACCGCGCGTGGCGCGCGGCCACCGTCCTAGTGCTCGCGCTGTTCGCGGCGGGCTGCCGCACGCAGCCACCGCTCGCGGTCGTGCCGCGCGTCGACCTCGACCGATTCATGGGCGACTGGTACGTCATCGCGTGCATCCCGACCCTCATCGAGCGCAACGCCTACGCCGCAGTCGAGTCCTACCGCCGCGCGCCCGACGGCCGGGTGCTGACGACCTTCACGTTCCGCGCCGGCGGCTTCGACGGCCCCGTGAAGACCTACCGGCCGGTCGGCTTTGTCGACGAGGCGAGCCATGGCGCCGTATGGGGGATGCGCTTCCTGTGGCCCGTGCGCGCGGACTACCGCGTGATGTACGTCGACCCCGAATACCGCGTCACGGTGATCGGCCGCACCAAGCGCGACTACGCCTGGATCATGGCGCGCGCGCCGGTCCTCGACGATGCGACCTACGCATCGCTCGTGTCAATTCTGCACGAGGCCGGGTACGACGTTTCCGCGCTGCGCCGCGTGCCCCAGCCGGCGTCGCCGTGAGCGGCGCAGGCGCATCCCTTGCGCCGCGCCATGCGCGCATGCCATATAGCGCCGCCGGGCAGCGTAAGCTGCCGCTAAGGCACGTGAGCGTCCCGCGGGCCCTGCCCGCCCGTCCGATCCAGAGGTCCGCCGAGTCCCGATGCCTGACTCCCCGTCACCCGAGACCCTGCTGGCCCAGGTCGCGCTCGGCAACCGTGAGGCGTTCGAGCGTCTCTACCGCATTACCGCGGACCGGCTGTATGGCATCTGCGTGCGTGTACTCACCGACCGAGCCGCTGCGGAAGAGGTGCTGCAGGAGGTCTATGCGTCGGTGTGGCGCAAGGCTGCGCAGTACGACAGCGGACGGGCCGGCGCGATGAACTGGCTTGGCACGCTGGCGCGCAACCGCGCGATCGACCGGCTGCGCGAACAGCCGGCGCGCGGAGTGTTCGCCGGCATCGACGCCGCGGCCGAGCTCGCGGACCCGGCCGCGTCCCCCGCCCAGGCTGCCGAGGCGCTCATCGAGCATCGCCGCCTCGAGAGCTGCGTCGAGCAACTCGAGCCGCGCCGCCGCTCGCTGATCCGCGACGCGTTCTTCGATGGCTTCACGTACGAGGAGCTCGCGCGCCGCGCCCAAGCGCCGCTCGGCTCGGTCAAGAGCTGGATCCGCCGCGGCCTGCTGCAGCTCAGGGAGTGCCTCGAGGCATGAGCGCCCGGCCCGACGACGCGGACCCGCCGGACGACGAGCTGCTGGCCGGCGAGCTGGTGCTCGGTGTCCTAGACGGCGATCAGCGTCGACAGGCGCAGGCGCGCAGTGCGAGCGACCCGGCGTTCGCCGCACGCATTTCACGCTGGGAGCAACGGCTCGCGCCCTGGCTCGCGGAGTTCGCGCCGCTGCAGGTGCCGCCGCACGTCTGGCCGGCGCTCCGCAGGCGGCTCGGGTGGCAGGACGCCGCGCCGCGCGCACGATTCTGGGCCAGCCTTGCACTCTGGCGCGGCGCGACGGCGGTCGCGCTCGTCGCCGCCCTGGCGCTCTGGGTCACGCGGCCCGCACCGCCGCCACCGGTCAACGAGGCCGCACTCGCCAAGCCCGTGACCACGCTCATCGAGAGCGACGGGCGACCGGGGTGGCTCGCCTCGGTCGATCGCGCCCGCGGCACCGTCCTCATGGTGCCGGTGCCACGCACGCCGGACCCCGCTGGCCGGGTGCCCGAGCTCTGGATCATCCCGGCCGGGCAGGCACCACGCTCGCTCGGGGCGGTCTCCATCAACAAGGCGCACACGGTCGAGGTCCCGGCCGACGCCCGGGCAGCGCTCGCGGCGCCGGGCTCGGTCCTCGCCGTCACGCTGGAGGCTCCACCCGGCCTGCCGCACGCGGCTCCGGCGGGTCCGGTCATCGCCCGCGGCACGATCCAGATCTGATCCCGCGCCGGCGGGCTGCATCCGCGGCGCGCGCGTCGCCGTATATGTCTCCAGTCACCTCGCTGGAGCATGCCAATGCCGCCCACCGCACCGCCGTCCGCCACCGCGTCACCCACCGCGCGCGCCCGGCTCGCGCTCGCGCGCTGGTTCGACACGACGGGTCCCGGCGTCGGGGACGCCGAGCCCGGGCGCATCGACTGGGTGCGCGCCGTGCCGTTCGCGGCGATGCACGTGGCCTGCCTCGCGGTCCTCCGAGTCGGCGTGTCGCGCACGGCCCTCGCGGTCGCCGCGGCGGCCTACGCCGTGCGCATGTTCGCGATCACCGCGTTCTATCACCGCTACTTCTCGCACCGCACGTTCCGCACCTCGCGGCTGGTGCAGTTCCTGTTCGCGTGCCTCGGCGCCGCTAGCGTGCAGCGCGGTCCCCTCTGGTGGGCGGCCCAGCACCGCCACCACCACCTGCATGCGGACACCGCTCGCGACCCGCATTCGCCGCGGCACCTCGGGTTCCTGCGCAGTCACATGGGGTGGTTCCTGACCGGTGAGGGCTTTCGCACGCACTGGCAGCGGATTCCAGACCTCGCGCGCTTCCCGGAGTTGCGCTGGCTCGACCGCTATGACGTCGTGGTACCGGTCGCGTTCGCGGGCGCGCTCTATGGCGCCGGCGAGTGGCTGGCGCACGCGGCGCCGTCCCTCGGCACGAACGGCGGGCAGCTGGTGACGTGGGGGTTCTTCGTCTCGACCGTCGTGCTCTTCCACGCGACAGTCACCATCAACTCTCTTGCACATCGGTTCGGCAGCCGCAGATTCGACACAGCCGATGACAGCCGCAACAACCTCGCGCTGGCGCTGCTGACCTTCGGCGAGGGCTGGCACAACAACCACCACTACTACCCCGGCTCCGTGCGTCAGGGCTTCCGCTGGTGGGAGGTCGACCTGACGTACTACGGCCTCCGGGTTCTCGCACTCACCGGCCTCGTCGAGGGCCTGCGGCCCGTGCCGGCGCGCGTGCGTCGCGCGATGGAGGCCTGATCGTGCGCATCGCTGTCGTCGGTTCCGGCATCGCGGGTCTTGGCGCCGCCTGGCTGCTCGGCCGGGCCCACGAGGTGACGCTGTTCGAGGCGAACGACTACCTCGGCGGCCACACCCACACGCACGACGTCGAGCAGGACGGGTGCCGCTACGCGGTCGACACCGGCTTCATCGTGCACAACGCCACCCACTATCCGCTCTTGACGCGCCTCTTTGCCGAGCTCGGCGTCGCGACCCGCGACACGCAGATGAGCTTCTCCGTCCGCAACGAGTGCAGCGGCCTTGAGTACAACGCGACCCGGCTCGGCACGCTGTTTTGCCAGCGGCGCAACCTCGTCTCGCCGCGTTTCTACGGGATGCTGCGGGACATCGTGCGCTTCTACCGCGAGGCGCCCGAACTGCTCGACTCCGGGGCCCCCGATCCGACGCTCGCCGAGTACCTCGATGCCAGGCGCTACGGTGCGGCCTTTCGCGACGACCACCTCGTGCCAATGGCCGCGGCGCTCTGGTCGGCGCCGCCGGGCGCGGTGCTCGGATTCCCTGCGCGGTTCCTGGTGCGTTTCATGGCGAACCACCACATGCTGAGCCTCTCCGGCCGCCCGCCGTGGCGCGTCGTCGTCGGTGGCTCGGCGACCTACGTGCGCGCGCTCGAGGCCCGCTGGCGCGTGCGCGTGCGTACCGGCTGCCCGGTGCGCTCCGCGCGACGCGACGATGCCGGCGTCACGCTCGACTCCGCGGCCGGGCGCGAGCGCTACGACCGACTCGTGCTCGCCTGCCACAGCGACCAGGCTTTGCGGATCCTCGCGGACGCGAGTTCCGCCGAGCGCGCCGTACTGGGTGCGATCGGCTACCAGCGCAACGAGGTCGTGCTGCATACGGATGCAACGTTCCTGCCGACGCGACGACGTGCGTGGGCGGCGTGGAACGCGCTCGTGCCCGACGTCGCCGACAGACCCGCGTCGGTTAGCTACTGCATGAACCTGCTGCAGGGCCTTGAGTCGCGCGCGCCGTTCGTCGTCACGCTGAACCCATCGCGCCCGGTCGATCCCGAACGCGTGCTGCGCCGGCTCGCGTACGAGCACCCGCTCTTCACGCCGGCGGCCGTTGCGGCGCAGGCGCGCCGTACCGAGATCCAGGGCCGGCGGCACACCTGGTTCGCGGGCGCCTACTGGGGCTTTGGCTTCCACGAGGACGGGCTGCGCAGCGGCGTCGAGGTCGCCCGCGCCCTCGGCGTCGATTGGGACGACGAGGTGCGTCCGGCCGGCTACGCCGAGGTAGCCGCGTGAGGAACGGGCCGGAACTCGCGAGCGCCGTATACGAGGGCAGCATTCGCCACCGTCGCCACGCGCCGCGGTCGCACAACTTCCGCTACCGCGTGACGCTCCTCTACCTCGACCTCGCCGAGCTGGATCGCGTGTTCGCCGGCCGCTGGCTCTGGTCGGTCGACCGCTCGAACCTGGCCGCGTTCCACCGCTGCGACTACCTCGGGCCTGCCGAGCTGCCGCTCGACGAGGCCGTGCGGCGGACGGTCGAGGGCGCGATCGGCCGGCGCCCGACGGGCCCGATCCGCGTGCTCACGCACCCGCGTTACGCGGGCTACGTATTCAACCCGGCCAGCTTCTACTACTGCCACGACGATTCCGGCGAGCTCGACTGCATCGTCACCGAGATCACCAACACCCCCTGGGGGGAGCGCCACGCCTACGTGCTGCCCGCGGCGGCCGCGGAGCGCGACGGTGACGCGCTCGAGTTCAGGCTGGCGAAGGACTTCCACGTCTCGCCGTTTCTGCCGATGGACGTGAGCTACGCCTGGCGCTTCAGCCTGCCGGGCCGGACGCTGGGGGTGCACATGCGCGTCATCCGCGGCGCGCACGACGAGTTCGACGCGACGCTCGCGCTCGAGCGACGCGCGCTCGACGGCGCTGCGCTGCGCCGCGTGCTCGTCCACTACCCGCTGATGACCGCAAAGGTCACGGCCGCGATCTATTGGCAGGCACTTCGGCTGTGGCTGAGGCGCACGCCGTTCCACCCCCACCCCCGGACCTCGCCGAGGAACGCATGAACGACCTGATTGGCACGCTCGACGCCCGCCCTGCCACCCCGCCCGCGACGAGGGGCCTCGACCGCCTGCTGCGCACGCGCGTCATCGACCGCCTGCGCGCGCTGCGGTACGGGAGCGTCGTGCTCGAGGATGCCGACGGCCGCGTCGAGCTTGGCGAGGCAGAAGGCTCCCTCCGGGTACGATTACAGGTCGCCGATCCTTCGCTCTACCGCGCGCTCGCGCTGCGCGGCAGCGTTGGCGCTGCGGAGGCGTACATGGACGGTGCGTGGCAATGCGACGACCTCGTCGCGCTCGTGCGTCTGCTGGTCCGCAACCGCGACCTGCTCGACGGCCTCGAGGGCGGGCTCGCCCGCCTCGGTGGCGCGCTGCTGCGCGCGGGGCACGCGCTAAGGCGCAACACCCGCGCCGGCAGCCGGCGCAACATCACCGCGCACTACGACCTCGGCAACGAGTTCTTCGCGCTCTTCCTTTCGCAGGACCTCATGTACTCCTCGGCATGGTGGGACGGGCCCGATGACACGCTCGAGCGAGCCTCGACCCGCAAGCTCGAGCGGATCTGCGACCGGCTCGGGCTCGGTCCTGCTGACCACGTGGTCGAGATCGGCAGCGGCTGGGGCGGCTTCGCGATCCACGCCGCGTCGCGCCGCGGCTGCCGCGTGACGACGACGACGATCTCCGAGGAGCAGTACCGGCTCGCGCGCGAGCGGGTCGCGCGCGCGGGCCTCGCTGACCGCGTGACGGTGCTGCTCGAGGACTACCGCGAGTTGCGCGGCTCCTACGACAAGCTCGTCTCGATCGAGATGGTCGAGGCCGTCGGCGCCGAGTACCTGCCAGCCTACTTCGGGCAACTGGCCCGGCTGCTCGCGCCCTCCGGGCTCGCGCTCGTACAGGCGATCACGATCGAGGACCACCGCTACGCGCAGGCGCTGCGGTCGGTCGACTTCATCAAGCGGCACGTGTTCCCGGGCAGCTTCATCCCGTCAATCCAGGCGATGCTCGACGCGAAGACCCGCGCCAGCGACCTCTCGCTCATCCAGCTTGAGGATTTTGGCCTGTCGTACGCGCGCACGCTCGCCGCCTGGCGCGCTGCGTTCCACACGCACGCGGACGCCGCGCGTGCGCAGGGCTTCGACGTGCGCTTCCTGAGACTGTGGGACTTCTACCTGGCCTACTGCGAGGGCGGCTTCCGCGAGCGCTCGATCGGGGTCGCGCACCTGCTGTTCGCGAGGCCCGGCTACCGGCCGGCCGGGTATTGAGGACCGTCGTGGCGACGCTTGCGAACTTCCTCGGTTATCAGGGTACGTGGCTCGTCGCGACGCTCGCGGCACACGCGGGTCTCCCGTGGGCGGGGCCCGTCGCGGCGAGCGTGTACGTCGGCGCCACGCTCGCCGCATCGAACACGCGCCGCACGGACGCGGCGCTCCTGCTCGCGGCGGTCGCGTGCGGCGCGGTTCTCGACGGGGCTTTCGCGGCCTCCGGCGTGCTGAAGTATGCGGCCAGCGATCCGTCGCTCCCGCGAGGCGGCGCACCGGTCTGGATCCTCATGCTCTGGTGCGCGTTCGCGCTGACCCTGACGCGGTCGCTGCGCTGGCTGGTCGCGACCCCGGCGCGGGCGGCAGTCGCGGGCGTCGTCGGTGGGCCGCTCGCCTACGCCGCAGCCGCCCGCCTCGGCGCGGTCGAGTTCCGCTCGCCGGCCGCCGTCGGCACGGTGCTGCTCGCGGTCGGCTGGGGCGTGGCCCTCGTGGGCCTCACCGCGCTGTCGCGCCGCCTCGCCCGCCGAGACGATAGTCAGGTGGCGGAGGCACGCCCATGACGCGCGGTGCGATCCTTGGTCTCACGTGGCTGCTCGCGGCGCTTCTCATGGCCGCGGGCTTTGTCTGGCAACAGCGGCGGCGAAACGCAGGCATCGTCGACGTGCTGTGGGCGACCGGGCTCGCCTGCGGCGCACTGCTCGCGGGAATCTTCGGCGGCGGGGCGCTCGCGCCACGCCTGCTCGTCGCCGCGGGCGGCGCGCTCTGGGGTACGCGACTCGCGAGCCACCTGTGGCATCGTGTAAGCGCCGAGCCCGAGGACGGCCGCTACCGGTACCTGCGCGGCCGCTGGGGCGACGCGCCGCTGCGCTGGGCCCTGATGTTCCAGGCCCAGGCGCTGCTCGTCGCGCTCTTCTCAGTGCCGTTCGTGATCGCCGCCTCGAACCCCGCCGTCCGGGCCGCCTGGCTCGCGGCCGCCGCCGTGGTCTTCGCGTGCAGCGTCGTCGGCGAGACGCTCGCCGACCGCCAGCTGGCGCGCTTCCGCGCCGACCCGGCCAACCGCGGGCGCACGTGCCGCTTCGGTCTGTGGCGCTACTCGCGCCACCCGAACTACTTCTTCGAGTGGCTGCACTGGTTCACCTACCCGCTGATCGCGATCGGCGCGCCGGGCGCCTTGCTCGCCTGGCTCGCCCCGGCTCTGATGTACTTGTTCCTGCGCTACCTGAGCGGCATCCCATTCACGGAAGCCCAGGCGCTCCGCAGCCGCGGCGACGACTACCGCGACTACCAGCGTCGCACCTCGATCCTGGTCCCCTGGCCGCCCCGTGAGCCCGCGCCAGCCATCCCGCCCCCGTCCACGCCCCGGAGTTGACCCGATGAGCACCGTCGAACTCGCCAATCCCGGTTCCCTGCCTGCGCGCGCTGCACCCGGGCTCCTCAGCCTCGCCGAGCGCGGACTTCTCCCGGACGCGCTCGTGCGATTCGGCATCCGCCGCCTGTGCGCGGTGCGGCTCGCCGCGGAGCGCGGTGACGGCCCCGCCGCCCAGGAGGCGCGCCTGCAAGGCCGGCTCGACGAGCTGCGCGCGAGCCCCGTCGCGCTGCACACCGACGCCGCCAACGCGCAGCACTACGAGCTGCCGCCGGCGTTCTTCGAGCGGTGCCTCGGTCGCCGCCTCAAGTACTCGTGCGCCTACTACCCACAGGGCGACGAGACGCTCGACGAGGCCGAGGAGGCGATGCTCGCGCTCACGGCCGAGCGCGCGGAACTCGCCGACGGCCAGCAGATTCTCGAACTCGGCTGCGGCTGGGGTTCGCTGACGCTGTGGATGGCCGAGCGCTATCCGCGCGCCCGCATTCTTGCGGTCTCAAACTCGGCCGCGCAGCGACGACACATCGAGGCGCGCTGCACGGAACGCGGTCTCGGCAACGTCAGAGTCATCACCTGCGACGTCAACCGGCTGAGCCTGCCGGGCGGTGGCTTCGACCGCTGCGTGTCGGTCGAGATGTTCGAGCACATGCGCAACTACGAGACGCTGTTCGCGCGCATCGCCGGCTGGCTCGCACCTGCCGGCAAGCTGTTCGTGCACGTGTTCGCGCACCGGCACCTGCTTTACCCGTTCGAGACCGAGGGCGAGGACAATTGGATGGGCCGCCACTTCTTTACGGGCGGGCTCATGCCGTCGGCTGACACCTTCCTGTGGTTCCAGCGCGACCTCACGCTCGAGTCGCGCTGGCTGTTGCCGGGAACGCACTACGCGCGCACCGCGAATCATTGGCTCGCCAACCAGGACGCGAACCGGGACGCGGTGCTCGCGATTCTCACTGCCGCATACGGGGCGGCCGACGCCCCGCTCTGGGCGCAGCGCTGGCGCATGTTCTGGATGGCGTGCGCCGAGACTTTTGGGTATGGCGGCGGCCAGGAGTGGCTCGTCGCGCACTACCGATTCACGCAGCCGTGACGGCCACAGCACGACCTGTCGAAGGCTGTGAGTGCCGCCGTTTGGTGTCGATCTTCCAGTCCATTTCGAACGCATTGACGCGGCATTCGACGCGCCCGCCGGGATCGACCGGATCTGCGCAGGGGTGGTTCATTCAAGCGAGCCGAGATCGCGCCGACGGCGCCCGACACAAACGACTGCGCCATCGACCCGCCGACAGCCGGCAACAGGGCCAACGAGCCGATCACCGGTCCCCACGGACGCGATGGCGCTCGGGATCTGCTATACGGAGTTCTGTGGAGCGACAGCCCGCCTGGGAGATGGAACATGACTCTATGCCCAATTGCGCTGGTCGCCGGCTGCCGGAAATGCCCGGCATTCGCGGTCTGCCCGCTGAAGAGCGTCATCGGCGACTTCAAGAAGCCTGACGCCATCAAGAAGAAGCCGCGCGCGGGCAGGCCCTAGAGCGCGCGATCGCCGTCGATGCCTAATCCGGCATGCGCCGACTATTGGGCCAGCCATAGGAGCCTGCGGCCATGAACCTCAACTATCTGTGGATCGTCGTCGTCGTCGTCTTCGTGCTGCTGCTCTTGCAGGCGGCGATCCGCATTCTTCGGGAGTACGACCGGGGCGTCGTTTTCACGCTCGGCCGCTTCGCCGGTGTACGCGGGCCGGGCCTCATCATCCTGGTGCCCTGGATTCAGCAGATGGTGAGGGTGAGCTTGCGAACCGTCGTGCTGGAAGTGCCGAGCCAGGACGTCATCACCCGGGACAATGTCTCCGTAAAGGTCAGCGCGGTCGTGTATTTCCGGGTCGTCGACGGTGGTCGGGCCATCATTCAGGTCGAGGATTTCTTCACCGCCACGAGCCAGCTGGCGCAGACCACGCTGCGCGCGGTACTCGGCAAGCACGATCTTGATCACCTTCTGGCGGAGCGTGAGCGGCTCAACGTCGAGATCCAGCAGGCCCTCGACAGCCAGACAGATTCATGGGGCATCAAGGTATCGAATGTCGAGATCAAGAATGTCGACATCAGTGAAACGATGATCCGCGCAATTGCCCGCCAGGCAGAAGCAGAGCGCGAGCGGCGCGCGAAGGTCATCCACGCCGAGGGCGAGCTGCAGGCATCGCAGAAGCTGCTCGAAGCTGCGACCATCCTTGCGCGCGAACCGAAGGCGATCCAGCTGCGTTATCTCGAAACGTTGACCGTGATCGGCGCGGACAAGAATACGACGATCGTATTCCCGCTACCGATGGACCTTCTTGCCCCGTTCATCGATAAGCTCACCGACCGGCCGCGAAGCTAGTCGCCGCCGAATATCGTCGTTGCGAACGCCTCGCGCGCGCAGTCGCGATGGCGATCGCAGCCAACGCGTGCGTCGTTGTCGACTCGATCGCCCGGAACGTGCGCGTTGCCGGATGAGCTCCTCGCCCTACAAGACGCTGCTGGCCGCCGATGCAGGCCAGTGAGTCGGCTGGCGGCATCGCCGCGTGGGGTTCAACTACGGTGTCGGCAATCAACCGAAGGGGGGCCGCCAACCCTTTGATTTGGCACAACGCGCCCAGTATTCCTTGCCACGGTGCCACCCCGGCAATCACGCGCGCAGCTCCCCGACTTCGGCAGACTGCTTGTAAGTTCATCCTGCTGGTATCAGGTCTGCTCTTGACTCCATCATTCGCGCAATTTGGGAGATTCCCGTCGATAGGATGTCATCGGGTGTCCCAATGAAGTGGACAGACGGGTCGCGCCCGTATGGCGTCTTGAGATGACTGGCCGCTCTGAGCGCGGCTCAATGACGAATTGCCAGTTGGAATAGATCGAGCCTCATGGCAGTTTGGCGGTACAGCCGCCGCGCAGAGAGTCCGAGGACAACGTGACAGCGCGACCAGCTCCGGTCCGCTGCCCGAGTTGGCGGCTGACTCCTTCTGACCCGGCATGCAGACAACTGCGCCAGCTGAGGTCTCCGTCTCGCAGCCCTTGGACCGCTCGCCTGTGCTTCGGCCGCGCCGGAACGCTGCCTCGGCGACGCCCGGTGGTCTCGTTTCGGGGCCAGGATCGTCCAAGAGGCGTTAACGATTTCGGTTTTCATCGTGTTCACGATTCATATTCTCGACGAGAATTGAACCTGGAGCGCCTCATAGCCACCGGCCTCCACGGTGTCGGAGCACGCGTTGTATTTGCTCTCGCGCGGCAGCGATGGATCCCGCCGCGGCGGTAACACGGGAGTATCCGAACGCGCTTGAACCAGGCTGATTGAAATTCGCGCCGGGCCCTCGAGGACTTTGGCGTCAACAGTGAAGTACTCACACCCTCGTTGCGCCGCATCATGATCAGTCGCGTCAATTGGAGACTGTTCGGGCCAGTGGTTGCCGGTACCATCGCGATCGGCGGCGCAGCCGTCTATTGGATAGCAAACCGCGCCCCGGCCCCGCGCTATATCACGACGACAGCGACTCGGGGAGACATCGTTACAACCATCACCGCCAGTGGATCGGTAAATCCGGTCGTCGTCGTGTCGGTGGGGACCTACGTTTCGGGCACCATCGAGACCCTCAGCTGCGACTACAACACCCGAGTACACAAGGGTCAGCTGTGCGCAAAGATCGACCCCAAGCCTTATCAGGTCATCGTCGATCAGGATCAAGCCGAGCTGGACGTCGCCAAGGCTCAGCTCGTCAAAGACCAGGCCAATGCTGTCTACACCAAGGTCACCCGCGAGCGTTCGGATCTACTGCTCAGCGAAGACTCTACCTCGCAGGATAGTGCCGACGCTGCACTCAACGCGTACAAGCAGTCGGTTGCGCTCGTTGGCCTCGACGTCGCGACGGTCGCGCAGAAGGCCGCGGCGTTGAAGGCGGCTCAGATCAACTTGGCATACACCAACATCGTGTCGCCAGTTGACGGCACGGTCGTATCACGCAACGTGACTGCCGGTCAGACCGTTGCCGCGAGCTTTCAGACTCCGACTTTGTTTCTCATTGCGACCGATCTGACAAAGATGCAGGTCGATACTAACGTCAGCGAGTCGGATATCGCCGGTGCCGTCGAAGGTGCGAATGCCAGTTTCACGGTCGACGCCTTCCCCAAGATCACCTTCCGTGGACGCGTCGCCCAGGTCCGGCAGGCTCCAGTCAGCGTGCAGAACGTGATTACATACGACGTGGTGATCACGGTCGACAATCCCGACCTGCTGCTCAAGCCGGGGATGACAGCCACGGCCAGAATCGTGACGGCCCAGTCGCTGAACGTTCTAAGAGTTCCAGCGCAGGCGCTGAGATTCACGCCGGCAGCCGCGGCGAAGCCCGGGCTCGCCAGTGTCTCCACGCCGGGTCAGCGCCTGATTTGGGTTGAGCGGGACGGCAACGTCGTCTCGATCCCTGTCACGGTAGGGCTCGTCGATGACTCCTTCGCCGAGATCAAGGCCGGAGATCTCAAGCTCGGGGATCAGGTCATCACATCCGAGGCCTCGGCCGGCACGCCCAAGGCGTCACCCGCCCCGGCGCTGAAGCTCTAGGAGCGAGACGGCCGTGGCCGACCCCGTTGTCCGCCTCATCGACCTGACTCGGTCCTTCCAGCTCGGGGATACCGAAGTCCGGGCGCTTCAGGGCGTCAGCGTATCGATCAATCACGGCGAATTCGTCGCCATCATGGGATCGTCGGGGTCCGGCAAGTCGACGATGATGAACATCATCGGCTGCCTCGATCGGCCGACCAGCGGACAGTTCGTCTTCGAAGGGCGCGATGTGGCACGGCTGTCCGAACCGGAGCTGGCGGACATCCGGAGTCGGCAGATCGGCTTCGTGTTTCAGAGCTTCAATCTGGTTGCGCGCACAAGCGCGCTCGAAAACGTCGTGTTGCCACTGCTGTACGGGGCTGCGGCGGCACTGACATCAAAGCAGCGGAACGAGCGCGGGCGCGCAATGCTTGTGCGGGTCGGCCTAGCTGACCGTGCGCGCAACATGCCCAACCAGCTCTCCGGAGGGCAGCAGCAACGCATCGCCCTGGCCCGGGCGCTGATCAACGATCCTGCCGTGCTGTTGGCCGACGAGCCGACCGGTAACCTCGATACGCGCACCTCTCACGAGATCATGGAGATCATCCGCGGGCTCAATCGCGAGCAAGGCGTGACGGTAATCGTAGTAACCCACGAATCAGATGTTGCCGCCTATGCGGATCGCGTGATCGTGATGCGCGATGGACGAATCCTGTCTGATGACCATCAGGTTTCCGTCGCAACGCCGGAGCGCGCGGACGCGGCTGCCAGCGTGCCGTCCACAGCCAAGACGGACATTGCCGCGCTGCCCGATGATACGTCCGGCGTCCGCCTGGCGTTCCTGTCCATGATCGTTTCGGCTTCCTTGCAAGCCTTGGCCCGCAACAAGCTGCGCTCGGCCTTGACCATGTTGGGCGTCTTCATCGGGGTCGCGGCGCTCATCGCCATGGTGGCCGTGGGCGACGGCGCGAGCGCGGCGGTGAAGAAACAGCTGGAAAGCCTCGGTACGAACATGGTCGTCGTCCAACCGGGCGCCACGACCGCCGGTGGCGTTCGCGCCGGAGCGGGCAGCGCCTCAACGCTGACCGTGGTCGATGCCGAGGCGATTCTGCGCGACGACCCGGCCGTGGAGCGCGTGAGCTACCTGACCCGCCAGGCCGGCCAGGTGGAGTACGGCGACCAGAACTGGAACACCGTCATCCAAGGCGTGACGCCGAGCTATCTGGACATCGTCAGCTGGCACATCGCGAGCGGCAGCCCGATGACCGAACAACAGAATGACGCGGCGGAGACCGTCTGTCTGATCGGCCAGACCGTCTATCAGAATCTATTTCCCCGCGGCGAGGACCCCATCGGCGCGGTCATCCTGATCAAGGGCGTGCCTATGCGGGTGATTGCGCTTCTCGCAAGCAAGGGCCAGACAGGATTCGGACAGGATCAGGACGACGTGGTGATGATCCCGTTCAATGCCGCCGAGCGCAAGGTCTTAGGCGTCGCGGCGCCCCAGACTGCCCAGAACCTTGTCAGCGCCAACTATCCGGTGGCGCCTAACCCGTTCGGCATCGGCGCTCGCATCACCGGCTATGTCAATAGTATCTACGTTCAAGCGGCGGGAGCCGACCTGGTGGGCACGGCGATCACTCAGGTGACCGCGACCCTCGCGCGGCGCCACCACATCCGAGCCGGACAGACTGACGATTTCAGCGTACGAAATCTCAGTCAGATTGCAGCAGCGCAGGAAGGCAGCAGTCAGGTCATGGCCGCGCTGCTGGCGATGGTCGCATCGATCTCGCTGCTGGTCGGCGGCATTGGAATCATGAACATCCTGCTGGTGTCCGTCACCGAAAGGACCCGGGAGATCGGGATCCGGATGGCGATTGGGGCACGACGCCTTCAGGTGCTGCTCCAGTTCCTCGCTGAGTCGGTGCTGTTGAGCGTCACCGGCGGCATCGCGGGAATCGGGTTCGGGCTGCTGGCGTCGCATGTCATCTCCAGGCTCGCGCATTGGCCGACGCAAGTTTCCATCACTGCCGTTCTCGGTGGCTTTGCGTTCTCAGCTGCGGTCGGAGTCTTCTTCGGATACTATCCGGCTCGCAAGGCCGCGAACCTCAATCCGATCGAAGCGCTTCACTACGAGTAGACACCGTTTGCCCGAGTGCCAGAAGGATCGACTCGACGCGCCGCTCACCGACTGTAAATTGCAGATCTGGGCGCCGGTGTCACGTAGGTGGCGATGTCAGGCGCCCGTTGGAGCACGGCACGTACCCTAACCGCCGTCAATCGGGGCTCGAGGAGACCATGCGCGGCCCGGGCGGCAGCCGCGTGGTGCTCGTGCTCGGCCACTGGCGGCGCACGCCACGCTGAGCGGCCGGCGGCCATGCACTGGGAGCACTTCGCGCACGGCGCCGACCTCGGGGTCCGCGGCGTCGGCAAGACGCCCGCCGAGGCTTTCGCCGCTGCTGCGCTCGCCATCACCGCCGCGGTGACCGACCCGGCGGCGGTGCACGCCGTCGAGGCAGTCGAGCTCGACTGCGAGGGATCCGAGACCGAGCTCCTGCTTTACGACTGGCTGAACGCGGTGATCTTCACGATGTCGACCCGCCGCAGCGTCTACGGTCGCTTCGACGTCGAGATCGGTCCGACGGGTCTGCACGCGCGCCTGCACGGCGAGCGCGTCGACCCGTCGCGCCATGCCCCCGCGGTCGAGCCCAAGGGCGCGACGCTGACGTGCCTGAAGGTCGCGCGCACGCCGGACGGGGAGTGGCGAGCCGAGTGCGTGATCGACATCTAGCGGCGAAGACGCCGTCACTCAGCCCTTGATCACGATCAGCGGCTCAAGCCGCGCCACGATGCGGGCGAGCCCCGAGCGCTCGGCTGCCGCAACCACTGCATCGACCCGCTTATAGGCCTCCGGCGCCTCCTCGGCGACGCCGCGCAGGCTAGGGCTCCGGACCAGGATGCCGCGGCGCTCGAGCTCGTCGACGAGCTCGCGCCCGCGCCAGCGATTCGCCGCCGCGTGGCGCGACATCGCGCGCCCGGCGCCGTGGCACGCCGAGGCGAAGGCGAGCCCCTCACCTGCGGCGGTGCCGATCAGCACATACGAGGACGTGCCCATCGAGCCGCCGATCAGCACCGGCTGGCCGACTGCGCGATAGCGCTCGGGCACCGCCGGGTGGCCGGGCCCGAAGGCCCGTGTCGCGCCCTTGCGGTGCACGTAGAGGCGCCGCTCGCGCCCGTCAACCACGTGCATCTCTTCCTTGCAAATGTTGTGGGACACGTCGTAGAGCACCTCGAGCCGCGCTGCCGGGTAGAGGCGGGCGAAGGAGTCGCGCGCGAGTGCGGTCAGCAGCTGCCGGTTGGCGAGCGCGCAGTTGCTCGCGGCGCGCATTGCGCCGAGGTAGCGCTGACCAAGCTCGGAACGGAGTGGTGCGCAGGCGAGTTCCCGGTCCGGGAGCGTAATTCCATGGCGTGGCGCCTCGATCAGCATCTCGCGCAGGTACTCGGTGCCGACCTGGTGCCCGAGGCCGCGCGAGCCACAGTGGATGCTGAGCACGACGTCGCCGCGGCTGAGGCCGAACGCCGCCGCCGCCCGCGGCTCCCGGATCTCGGCGACGTGCTGCACCTCGAGGTAGTGGTTGCCGGAGCCGAGAGTCCCCATCTCGTCGCGCTGGCGCTGCCGCGCGCGCGCCGAGATCGCGGCGGGCTTGGCGTGCAGCACCTGACCCTGCTCCTCGGTGAACTCCAGGTCGAGCGCATCGCCGTAGCCGCGCGCCACCGCCCAGCGCGCGCCGCCGAGAAGCATCTCGTCCATCTCGGCGACGCCTAAGCGTACGCGCCCGGTACTGCCGAGCCCGGCCGGGATCTGCCGCGCGAGCTCGTGCGCGAGCGCGGCCTCCTGGCCGCGCAGCGCCTCGAGGCGAAGGCCGGTCCTCAGCGTGCGCACGCCACAGGAGATGTCGAAGCCCACGCCGCCGGCCGAGACGATCCCGCCCTGCTCGGGGTCGAAGGCCGCGACGCCGCCGATCGGAAAGCCGTAGCCCCAGTGCGCGTCCGGCATCGCATAGGCCGCAGTCACGATCCCCGGCAGGCTCGCGACGTTTCGGAGCTGCTCGCCGACCTTGTCGTCCATGTCGGCGAGCAACGCCTCGTCCGCGTACAGCACCGCCGGCACGCGCATCGCGCCCGAGGGCGCGAGCCGCCAGCACGCCTCGGCGAGCTGCTCGAACGCGGTGACGTCCATGCGCTCAGCGCGGCCGGCCGGCGGCCTCTCCGGCCCTACGCTGCCCGGGCGCAGGCGCGAGTGATGCGTAGTGGCGGCGGCATTCCGCTTCGCGGCCGCGCACGACCCTCAGCCCCGCGAGTTCGCCGCCGTGCTCAGTGACCACCGTGCACTGACGCTCGAGGTGATCGTCGTCGTAGTAATAGAGGACGACCCAGTCGCGGGTGCGGCCGAGCTCGTGGGCGCGCGCCGTGTTCGAGTAGAGCGCCGTGAAGTGCCAGCCGCTGCGCGTCACGTGCTGGACTGGCAGCCACGCCGAGCTATCCGGATTGAAGCGGCGCGGCGCGATGGTCGGCAGCGTGCCGGCGGCGGCGGCCTCGCGGTAGCCACGGTCGATCTCGAGCAGCAATGCCACGGCCGGCCGCAGCGCCTCCGGCTCCGGTGCCCGTCGCCGCAACCGCCCCAGCCGGGCCGCGAGCCCGGCGCGGATGGCCGCCAGCCGCCGCGGACCGATGCCGGCGACGGCCGCCAGGCGCCCGTCGTAGGCGGCGGCCTCGAGTGCCTCGAGCGTGTCGATCGCGAGTGCGGCGTGGATCTTGCGCGCGAGCTCCTCACCGACGCCCGGGACCGTCGCGAACAGCGCCTCGGGGTCGAGCATGCCGCGCAGCCGATCGAGCTGGCTCCAGCGTCCTGTCGCGAGCATCTCGGTAAGCGCCGCGGCGATGCCCTTTCCGACGCCCGGGATCGCGAGCAACGCGGCCGCTCCGCCTCCGGTCACAAGCGCGCCGAGATCCTCCGGGTAGGCTGCAATCGCCTCTGCGGCGCGGCGATAAGCGCGCGCGCGAAAGCCGTCCGCTTCCTGCTGCTCGAGCAGCGAGGCGGCCTCCTCGAGTCGGCGGGCGAGATCGCGATTGCTCTCGGAACCCACGACTTCCTCCGGGCGCGGCTGGCGTTGCGGCAAGTCCGGCCGCGCCGCGCGCTCGACGCCGCGGTCTTGGGCGCTGGCCAAGGCTCTCACCAGGCGGTCGTAGCGTGCATCGCGAACAACCGCAAGCGTTGTGCGCCCAGCGGACGAGGCGCTGCTCGCGGTCGCCGGTCCTGCGACGGCCCAACCGTTGATCGGCAGCACGGGTCCAATGCCGAGGGCCCGCCTGCCGGCCGGCGCGTTGAGAGCGCTTTGGGCGAAGCCACTCCAGCACGCCCCGCATGCGGCGAGCATCAGATTCTCGGCCGCCAACGCCCAGTCCACGACGATCCACGGGCCGGGCTGCAGCCTGGCTCACGATGCGCCCGAAGCCGGCGCCGGCCGCAACGCCACCAAGTTGATGCTGCGGCACGTGAAGACGGCCTAGTTCCTCTGGTTGAACAGCGTGTAACGCATTTCAATTACGCCGCGATCCGCATGGGAGCGGCTGATGCGCTTCGCGGGGCACTCGCGGCGTGCTCGCAGACGGTCACCGGCGCGCACCGGCTCCGGCCACCGCACGTCCTCCCAGGCGACGGCGCAGATCCACGCGATGTCGCCGCTGATGGTCGCGTCGAGCTGCCGCCACAGGGCCATCGTATGGATTCCCGACGCGATCACCTCGCCGAGGATCGACTCCCGCGCCGTCTCGGAGTCCGCGTGGAAGTACTGAGGATCTGACGACTCGCGAAGTCGAGCATCTCCTCGTGCGTGACGCCTTGCTCGCTTGACTCGGCGATTTCGCCGATGGCAAGGTCCTCGAAATGACGCTTTGGCGCTGCAGCGACCTGCGGCGAACTACATGTATTACGGCGAGAAGCTCAATGCCACGACCCACCTCGTTGGGGCCGTCCTGGCGCTGGCGGGCACGATCGTGCTCTTGGTCCTGGCAGTGGCGCTCCACGATCCGTGGAAAGTGGTCGGCGTCTCGATCTACGGCGCATCGCTGGTGTTGCTTTACAGCGCCTCTACGCTCTACCACAGCCTACGCGGTCGCTCAAAGAACGTCCTGCGACAGATCGACCACCACAGCATCTATTTGCTCATCGCCGGCAGTTACACCCCGTTCTGCCTCGTCACGCTCCGGGGCGTCTGGGGCTGGTCGCTGCTCTTGGCCATCTGGGGCCTCGCCGCGCTCGGTAGCCTGCAGGAGCTTCGTCCGAAGAACGATGCGCGCGTCCGGTCGGTAGTGATCTACGTCCTGATGGGCTGGGCGGCAATCGTGGCGTTGGTGCCCCTGTTCCGGGTACTCGGCCGAACCGGGTTCGCCTGGGTCGCGGCTGGCGGGCTCTTGTATACGGTCGGAATCATCTTCTATGCGCTCGACGCCCGGCTCAGGCATGCGCACGGAATATGGCATCTATTCGTGATGGGCGGCAGCGTCGCTCACTACTACGTAATTCTGCACTACGTCTTGTGATTGGGCGGTGGCGTGCACTCTGCGTGCCGCAACGATTGTGCGGGCGGACCTCTCGGTGGTTCCAGCGGGCGCGGTTGCGAACGATAAGCACATAGGCCGGCTCCGCGAGTGCCTAGAGGCCTGAGAACCGCCCTCCGAACGTTCACGCCGCATCGCCTTCGCGCGCCGCGACGGCGCCAACGCGTGACCCGAAAACGATCGCGACGGCGATCACGGTATGGAACTCAAGTCTCTTGCGCGGTACTTGCATCTGCCAGCCAGCCGATGCACCAACCCGGCGCACCGGATTCCCGACAGGCCGCAGCGCGCTCGAGACTTCGGCAATACGTTCAGGACCCGAAATCGCCCCCCACGGTTGTTCCCCTTCGCCGGGAGAACGATCAGCCTGCAACATAGCTCGCCGACACAAAAGCTACGATGCCTCCGTGCAGTCATGGCCCCATCGATGCTGTCCAATCAGTTTGGAGTGTGGGCCATCTGAAGCGGTCGTACTTATTGTGCTCGCGCGTGTCTCAGCTGACTTGGCGATTGGTCGTCTGACACGGCTCAAGCTGTCGCGCGCACCTCGACCTTAATTGCGCTGAGTCGATGCAGAATCGCGACCCGCCGTGCCAGCGGCCACCAATCGTAGAGCAGTGCTTCCGTTGGTCGCCACATCGCAACCCATCCGAGGATTAGGAGGCCTTCGTTGATGATCGCCGGATCGATGGCCAGCGGAGCCCCCGCCAGTCCGCGGCGCAGACCGAGGCAGGCGATCAGAAATGTCAGCCCGATTGTGAGACTAATTGCACCGTAGCGAAGCAACTGTCGAATGTCCGCTCGCAGCTGATGCTCGCGGTACGAGAAGTAATTGTGAACCGCCTCAGGAAGCGTTCGCGCGGCATCGCTGTTCGCTTCGGCTTCCGGCAGATGTACAACTAGCTTCAGTGGGCGGTGGCCACCTGCCTCCCGGCAGGCCTCCACGAGGTACCGCTCGGCCGCGTCGTCGAGGTCCCTTTCCCGGAAAGGCGAAGGATCGAGAGTATGGAACAGCTGGCGGACTTCCCGTAGCCGGATGTCAATCAGCGTCTCCCCGCCTTCGCGGCGATAGGCGGATCTCGTGGGCTTTGGCGGCATCGGATGAACGTCCAGCGGATCGGCGACGTCTCGTCGCAGGCTACTGGCCGTCGGGTCAGGCGTCACGCTGGTAACTACCTACGCTCCGCCAGCAACTTGCGTCCTCCGTACCAGTTTTCCCGCACGTGCGCCCTAAGAACCATGCCTGACTAAGCTCAATGCAGTGGCAAAAGTCCCGCGTGGGCGCAAACTCGTGTGGCGCGTACGGCGCTCCGGTCGCCCGACCCGCGTCGACAAGCGCGGAGAGCTCTGTTTGCGACCGACATAGCCAGCACAACCTGCTACGGGGATTCCACGATGAACTCCGTGATGCGCCACAGGTAACACTGGGTTCCCTGCTGCGGCCCACACCGCCATGCCTGACGCCGCCCATCTCCTGACCGCCGAGCAACTGCGCCGCCGGTGCGTGCCGGAACAGCTTGGCTTTCGGACGACTGCCGAGATCGAGGCCGGGGACGTTACCCTGGGCCAGGACCGGGCGCTGGCGGCCCTTCGCCTGGCCGTCTCGATCAAATCGGCCGGCCACAATGTGTTCGTCATGGGATCGGCCGGTAGCGGTCGCCATGCGGCAGTCGAACGGGCCATTCACGCGGCCGCGACGACACGGGCGCCGGCACCCGACTGGTGCTATGTCAATCAGTTCGCCGATCCGCGACGCCCGCGAGCCCTTCAACTGCCGCCGGGACACGGCGCTGTTCTGAAGACCGACATGCTGCAGCTGGTCGAGGAAGTACGCAGCGCCGTGCCGGCGGCCTTTGAATCGGACGCCGTGCGGAACCGCCGTGCCGAGCTCGACCACGAGTTCGAAGATAGAAACCGGCGGGCGCTCGAGTCGCTGCAGGCCGATGCCGAGCGGCACCAGCTCGGCCTCGTTCAGACACCGCAGGGATTCGCAGTCGCTCCGATGCGCGGCGGCGAAGTGCTAGGCCCGGACGATTTCGAAAAGCTGCCAGACGACCAGAAGCGGGAGACGCGACAGCAGCTCGAGCGAATCAGCACGCTGCTACAGCGATACGCCGAGAATCTGCCACAGTGGCAGCGCGAGCATCGACGCCGCATCCGCGCCTTGGGCCGCGATGTGATCGCGGCGGCTGTCAAGACATTGATTGACGAGCTGCGCACCAAGTACGTCGAACTGCCCCAGGTGCTCAATTACCTTCGCAGCGTCGAAACCGACCTCGTCGAGAATCCCGGCGCATTCGAGCGCACCGAGCAGGCGCCTCCGCCGCTGGCTGCCATGATGCGCGGTGAGGAAGCGGAGCGGCTCAAGCGCTACGAAGTCAACGTTATAGTCGGTAGTTCGAAACAAAGTGGCGCACCGGTCGTCTACGAAGGCAACCCAACGCACCAGAATCTGATCGGTCGAATCGAGAACATTGCGACGTTCGGTGCGCTGGTGACCGATTTCACGATGGTACGGCCGGGATCGTTGCTGCGCGCGAACGGCGGATTCCTCATTCTCGATGCCGAGCGCCTCCTGATGCAGCCTTTTGCCTGGGAAGCGCTCAAGCGGGCACTCATCGACCGTCGCATGCACATTGAGTCACTCGGCCAGACACTGAGCCTGATCTCCACCGTCTCGCTCGAGCCCGAACCGATTCCGCTCGACGTCCGGCTGATTCTTGTTGGCAACCGGCAGCTTTATTACCTGCTGCATGCGTACGACCCGGATTTCGCGGAACTCGTCAAGGTCGTCGCTGATTTCGATGAGCGCGTTGACTGCACACCCGAGAACGCTGCGCTGTACGGCCGCGCCGTTGCCGCGCTAGCGCAGCGGGAAGGCCTCAAGCCATTCGATGCTGCCGCGGTCGGCCGGCTGGTCGAATACGGCGGCCGCCTCGCCGCTGACAGCAGAAAGCTCTCGACGCACTGGCGCAGCGTCGAGGACGCCGCGCGAGAAGCGGAGCACGTGGCCAGGGCAGCTGGCGCCGAAGTGGTCGGGGCCGAGCACGTCCGGGCCGCGCTTGATGCGCAGACTGCGCGCCAGAGCCGACTACAAGGCGAGATCGGCGAGGCCATCCGCCGCGGCTCGATCCTGATCGATTGCACCGGCACCGCTATCGGCCAGATTAACGCGCTCTCCGTCATTGATCTTGGGTCCTTCGCGTTCGGGCATCCGTCCAGGGTCACGGCAACCGTGCGATTGGGTGGTGGTGAGGTTGTCGACATCGAGCGGGAGGTCAAGCTCGGCGGTGCCATCCATTCGAAGGGCATCCTGATTCTCGCGGGATTTCTCGGCTCACGTTTCGGGCTAGCTCAACCGTTGTCGCTGCACGCAAGCCTAGTGTTCGAGCAGTCCTACTCTGCGGTCGAAGGCGATAGTGCCTCGCTGGCCGAGGCATGCGCGCTGCTGTCCGCGCTCGCGGAGCTGCCGCTCGCGCAGCGTCTGGCCGTGACCGGTTCAATCAGCCAGACAGGCGCCGTGCAAGCGGTCGGCGGCATCAACGAGAAGATCGAGGGCTTCTTCGACGTCTGCCAAAACCAAGGACTGACCGGCAATCAAGGCGTCATCATTCCCGAGTCGAATCGCGAGCACATGATGCTCCGGCAGGACGTAGTCGATGCCGCCGCAGCCGGCCGGTTCCACGTCTACACGGTCCGGTCGGTAGATCAGGCAATGGAGCTTCTGACGGGCGTAGCCGCCGGGGAGCGGGCCGCGGATGGCGCGTATCCGGAGGGCTCGGTGAATGCGCGAGTGGAGCGGCGGCTGGCGAAGTTTGCACGCCGACGTCGCGAGTTTGGGGGAGAACGCAAATCTGCTGACTCACGCAACGACGATCCATGATCGAAGCGGTCGCACCTCGTTCGGATGGCACACTGGTGTTCCTGGACCTGCAACAGCCCGCCGACGCGGCGCTCGCTGCCGTCGCGGCGATCGTGTCCGATCGGCAGGCTCCGGTGCACGGCCTATTGATGGAAGATCCGAACATACTCCGCCTCGGGGCCCTGTCTGAATCAATCGAGGTTGCGATCAGCGAGGCACGGGTACGTACTCCACGCGGTGCAGAGCTCGACCGCCAGTTGCGTGTCGCGGCACGCGAGGTCCGCGGGCTGTTCGAGCGGAAAGCCGCGGAGCTGGCGTTGCCGGCTTCGTTCGAGGTGCGGCGCGGCCGGCCGATCTCTGAACTTGCAAGCGCTGCGACCGGGGCGCAACTCGTTGTGATCGGCCGCGGGCGCTCAGTCACGTCGCGTGCGTGGTGGGACCTGGAACTACCCCAGGTGCTCGCCGAGGTCAGCGGCGACCTCGCCTTCGTACCGGCCGAGCCGGCGAAGTCGAATGGCCAAGTGGGGTTCGTCAGCGACTCGGAAGCCGACGGCGCCGCCCGATTGGCGAGCCGGATCGCGGGTCGCACCGGATTTGGTCTTCTCCGGCTCGCTCAAGCAGTTCTCACGCGTCCGCGCGTGCCGCGGCGCCACGTGCTCAGCCAGCACGTTGGCCCGCTCCGCTACCTTGTCGTCCCGGCGCGGGCGACGCCATCCGCGGCCCTTCGCGATCTGTTGTCCTCCTACCCTTGCACGATCGTGCTGGCGCGCTAACGGGCCGCCGGACTTGACGCGAAGTCCGGCTCGCCGCATCGCGCGGCAATGTAGGCTCGGACCGAATCGCCGGTCCGCACGGCCGCCGCCAGGCGCGCAAGGGTGGTCGGTGCGGCGCAGCACCAGGATTGCGGCAATGAACTGCGAGCGTGCTTCTGGCGCCGTCTGATCGGCGGCTGCTTCGAAGTGCGGTATTCCCTATTGGATCAACGGCGGCTCCAGCCCAACTTCACCAAGGTGCTTGACGACCATCATGGCGGAGCGGGCGACCTTCAGAGCGCCTCCAACTCGTGACGCAGGGCATCAGTCCGTCGGTTCCATTGCCGCCGTACATCCAGCGAATCAACTCGCCCGGTGGGGTGTTGAAACGCACCTGGCTGTACACGCTGCTTCGGCTGACCGCAAAGCGAATGTCGTACATCGATGCCAACATCGGGACGCTACGCGCCGAGCAGCGCAAGTGGGACGATCGATTTGCCCGCATCGACCCACGCGTGCGTCGAACGCCCGTCCGTGGCAACGGCTTCTCTGGCGAGTGGATCGATTGCCCCGAGGCCCTGCCCGATCGCGTCCTTCTCTATCTGCCAGGCGGCGCCTTTCTGTTTTGCTGGCCGGGTGTCCACGCGGCGATGATCGCGCGATGGTGCGCGCGGCTGAAAGCGCGAGCGCTGATGGTCGACTACCGTCTCGCCCCTGAGCATCCGTTTCCCGCGGCACCGGACGACTGCCACTCGGCGTACTGCGGGCTGCTCGCGCAAGGGCACGATGCACGGAACATCGTGCTGGCCGGCGACTCTGCCGGCGGGAATCTCGCCCTCGTAACGCTCCAGCGTGCCAACGCCGCCGGCCAACCTCTCCCGGCGTGCAGCGTGTTGCTGTCGGCGGGAGTCGATTTCACCCTCAGCAGCCGCAGCATGGTTACGAATGAAGGCAGCGATCCGATGTTTGACTTGCCTGAGCTCGTCGCGCTGCGCGGCTTCTATGCCCCGCCGGAACGCTATCTGGACCCCGGCGTATCGCCGCTGTTTGGCAGTTTCGCCGGACTTCCTCCCCTTCTCTTCCAGGTCGGCGGTATCGAGGTGCTGCTCGATGAATCCACCCGGGCAGCAGCTCGCGCGCATGCGGCCGGCGTCGCGGTGGAAGTCGAAATCTGGGAGCACATGGGGCACGTGTTTCAAGCATTGCCTCTGCCGCAGGCCGGAGCCGCCCTCGAGCGCATCGCTCATTTCATTGGGGTCCACGCGGGCTGGTGCAGCTGACGGCACTGCTTTGTTCGGTTATCGACATCCGGGAGCAGCGGATACTCACGCTCCATCCAGGGTCAACGTGATGCGCTCATCCGTCCAGCACCTGCGCCGAGCACCGGCCCCGTCAGCCGAAGATTGATTCCATTGGCCCGTCGTGACGGCGCTCAGTCTGGCTCGCGCTCGATTGCACAACAATGCGGCGCCGAGCCGCTCTCATCCGCAGCGCTGACAACGGCGCCGGTCGTCAAGTTATGGCGGTAGGTAGTACAACCCTTGAGTCCCATTTCATACGCGGCATCGTAGATGCCACGGAAGGCGTCGAAGGGATAGTCCTCCGGTACTGTGATCGTCTTCGAGATCGAATTGTCGACATACGGTTGAAGCGCGGCTTGCATGGCGATGTGGTCATGCGGGGCAAGCTCGGTTGCGCACACGAAGGCGGGCGGATGCGAGTCTAGCTCGCCGCCGGTCCTGCGCCACAGACCGACGGCATAGTCCACCAGATTGAACGTGGTCGTGGCTCCCTCCTCGTTCAGAACCTTCCTCTCAAAAGCGCCGGCGACGACCGGCTCGAGGCCGCTTGAGACGTTGCCGGCGAGAAGGCTGATGGTTCCGGTTGGGGCGACCGCGAGCAGGTGGCTATTGCGAGTTCCGTGCTCGGCGATTCCGGCACGGATGTCCGCCGGTAGGCTTGCTATGAAGGGTCCCTGCAAATACTTGTCGCGATCGAACAAGGGAAACGCGCCTTTTTCGCTTGCCAGCATCACGGAGGTCCGGTATGCGGCATGGCAGATGAGCTGCATCAGGCGCCCAGCGAGGTGCCGTGCCGCGTCGCTGCCATAGTGGAGCCCGAGCATGATGAGCGTATCGGCGAGCCCCGTGATCCCAAGGCCAATACGGCGCGAGCCGCGAGCGGATACCTGCTGCTGGGGCAAGGGAAACCGCGAGACCGTGATGACGTTGTCGAGGAAGCGCGTTGCGACCTGGGTTGTCGCGACCAGGGCCGGCTCGTCGAGCGTCGCTTGGGGGGTAAACGGCTCGCGCACGAATCGCGTCAGGTTCACGGAGCCAAGATCGCACGCGCCATAGGGCGGAAGCGGGATCTCGCCGCATGGGTTAGTTGCTGTGATCGATTCACGGTACCAGAGATTGTTGAGCGCATTGAT
>Ga0335069_10002251_pt1 | contig 29913 bp, 26 predicted proteins | sample Lox_Sample_11_FD_206714 | JGI IMG/M metagenome (GOLD analysis project Ga0335069, IMG submission 206714) | Soil microbial communities from Loxahatchee National Wildlife Refuge, Florida, United States - Lox_Sample_1.1 | ecosystem: Environmental > Terrestrial > Soil > Wetlands | place: USA...
GCGCCGCTTACGATGCTCGACCTTTGCCACCGCGGAACTGTCCACCATCACCTCCCGCAAGAATATGTTCAGGTGATGATCTCCGCCGCTCAGGCACTTGTACAGACGGTCATGACCGTACGCTTACTAGCGGTTTGAATGTAGTTATGAATGAAGCCGGGGCTCTCCTTGCAAACTATTGGCTTCTTTCCGATACTCCGCAGCACTTCCTGTGTGAGTCGAACCGCCTCGTCTGACGTGTACTTGCCGGGTACGATCTCGACGATGGGCATCAAATGAGGCGGAATGAAACAATGCGTGACGAGGGCTCGTTCCGGATGTTTCATGCGAGCGGCGATCTCCGAAATACCGAGAGAGGACGCCGTGGAAGTGATTATCGTCTCCGGGCTGCACAGATTCCCGCAACGCTCGAATATTTCCTGCTTGATCTTGAGGACTTCTGGCACAGCCTCGACGATGAAGTCTGCCTTCGCGATGGTCTCATCCCAATCGAGAGTAAACGACAGGTTTTTAAGAACAGCATCTAATTTGCTTTCCTCCAGCAGGCCTGCATTGACCAATTCGCGACAGGCAGCAGCCGCGGTTTTCCTTGCCCGGGCAAGGTTCTCCTCCCCGGTATCTACAGCCGCGGTCTGATAGCCTGCGCGTGCAAATGCAAGTGCTATGAGCGTTCCCATGATGCCACTGCCTACAATTGCAACTCTCTGAACCTGGTCGATGTTTTTCATTGCGTTCCCTTCGTAAGCTTCCGGCGGCGAACAATGCGCCGTAGCCTCATGCGTTCATTTCTTTGTGAGATTCCGACCCGCCGAAGAACGCACGATTCCAGGTCGGGCTGACGAGAATTTCGTTCAGACAGACTCCAGGCGGCAGCTCAGCCACGAATCGAATGATTGCGCCGAGGTCCTCAGGCTGAAGCATGCGGTCCATTTCTTCCTGCGGCGGCGGCACTGGCCGCTTCTTGAGGAGCGGGGTCGCCACTTCTCCCGGCATGATGACGGTAGCGCGCAAGCCATTAGGGCCCTCTTCCATGTTGAAGGAATGGCCGAGAGCCAGAAGCGACGTTTTCGCAGCGTTGTAAGCCGGACCGACAGCATAGGCGGGAAATCTTCCTGACCATGATGAGATGATCATGACTGTGCCTTCCCGGCGTTTTCTCATGGATGGAAGCACCGCCAAAACGGAGTACGCCACACCGCTCAGGTCAACGTTGATGACCGAGTCCCAGCCTTCTGGGGCGAGGTCTTTCCAGTACCGACCAGCAATGTTTGTCCCGGCACTGGCGACCAGAATGTCCACATGGCCGTGGCGTGTGTGAACTTCGTCTGCCGCCTGTTGAACCTGCTTGGCATCTGCGACGTCGAAGGCCACACATTCGGCGTTGCCGCCGGCTCTTCGGATGGAATCGCAAACATGTTGTAGTTCCTCTTGGTGGCGCCCCGACACGACTACCGCCGCGCCGGCGGCAGCCAGCGTTCGCGCACCTGCTTCGCCGATACCGCTGCCTCCACCTGTGATCCAGGCAACCTTTCCCGACAAGGTACCCATTTCCTGCCCTTCTTTCAGAGTCACATTTCGTGTTCGGTACGGGCAATAATCTCGTCCTGGGCCGCCTTGTCCATCTCAGCGAAAAAGGCGGAGTAGCCTGCGACACGCACGATCAGGTCGCGATACTTTTCAGGATCCTTTTGTGCGGCGAGTAATGTGGCTCGGTTGATCACATTGAACTGGATATGCCAGATCCGCAGATCGCAATAGCTGCGCAGGAACGCCATCAACTTGCGCGTGCCCACTTCTCCTTTGAGTGAACCAGGGGAGAGCTTCACGTTGAAAAGTGGCGCGCACCAGTGCTTGGAGTCGCGAGGCTCAAACTGCGCGACGGAATTCAGGAGAGCGGTTGGTCCCTTGGTGTCGTGTCCTTGCTGGGGCCCGCAGCCCTCGGACAATGGTTCATTGGCCTTCCGCCCATTAGGAGTCGCCGCTGTTCCCATGCCTAATTGAACCTGCACGGTCACTGGAAGCACCCGTTGTTCCCAATTTCGGTTAACAACATTGTTCGGGTTTGGCAGCTTCTCCACTTCTCCGAGGATGAAGCGCTGCACCTTGACCATCATCTGGTCGGCCTCGGGATGGTTGTCCCCCCACTTGGGCGCATGCAAGGCGAGCTGCCGGATTGCCTCGTGGCCCTCAAAGTTTGATTCGATTGCCTCGATCATCTGCGGCATCGTTATCTTCTTGTCGTCGAAGACGAGCTTCTTGATGGCAACCAAGGAATCCGAGAGGGTCGCTGGACCGATCATGTCCATATTGACCAGCGAGACGTAGTCCTTGCACTCGAAGCCTACGCCGGAGACCATCGCGTCCTTCATCTCGTGCATATAAGGAGGATTCACAATGGAGCTGAGAGGTGAGGCAATGTATTTTGCGCGCACGTCCTCGTAAAGAATGGTGCGATCGAAAACCTGCTTGATGTAGTACTTCATCTGGGTGGTGTACGCATCCCAGACCTCGTCGAAACTCTTGAATGCGCGGGGATCACCAGTCTTTGGACCAACCTGCACGTCTTTCAGCCGACGAATCCTGCCATCGTTGAGTGCCATCTCTAGCGGCATTACGAGATTTCCGTAGGCGCTCCCACAGTTATAGACCTCCGCTCGAATCTGTCGAACTTCTTCGCAACCGTTGATGGTGTAGTCATAAGCCAACGGCAATGGGACACCTTTGGCCAGATACATGGGAATGACGATCTCGTCATTGACCAACTTGGGATAGCCCTGTCCCTCTTTGATGGTTTCAGCGATCTCGTGCAGCAGGCGTTCCGGCGTGGTCGAATGAAATCGCACTGCGAGATCAGGCATCGTCACCCCAACCCCGCGCTTGGATTTCATGATGAGATAAGTCAGATCGTTGGTAGCGTCCCGGCCGTCAGGCGTCTGACCGCCGATGCACACGCACTCGAAGTGAGCAAAACCCTCAGTGGCCCCTGCGGCATTTGCTGCCAGAGGCATAAAGATGTACTGATACATCTTTAGGTAGAGCATGCGCAGGAGGTCCACCACCTCTTCGTCTGTAATAAGGCCTGCGGCCTTGTCCGCGTGGTAGTACGGATACAGGTATTGATCCAGCCGGCCATTGCCCACATTGCCGCCGATGTTGAACTCAATACGGGTCCACGCCTGGGTCCACCATTGGCATTGCAGCGCCTCGGCGAAGGTACGCGCAGGATTTTCGGGGACCCAGCGGTTTATTTCAGCAATCTTTTCCCATTTCGCTATCTTCTGGGGATCCGTCTGTTGTTTCGCCAGTTCTGCGGCGGCATCCGCGTAGCGGCGGGCCCAGGTTATGACTGCATCGCAGGTAAGGAGTCCTGCTTCGATGAAGGCGTGCTTTTCGAGATATCGAGAGTCCGTCGGTGTGAGCTCGGCCCGCAACGCCTCCAGTTCCGCGCGAATGCCCTTAAACCCGGTTTTGAGCACCCTGTCATAGTCCAAGGTCCAGTTTTGTGAGGAGCGTGCAATGCCGGTCTCGAAATAGACGCCGGTTGGCTTGCCGTCGTCGGTCCACGCGTAGCGGTACGCGTCCGGACCGGCTGTGCGCAAGAGACTGAGGAAATTGATATCCAGAGCCTTGGTCTTCCAGTAGGGAGCAATTTCATTCTCTATCAGCTTCCAGTCGTCAGAAGTGATGAAGGCCTCGGAAGGGGCGGGGTTGTCATTCAGCATCCACTTCAGCTCGGAATAGCCACTGCCATCACATTCGGGAAAAGGCGTGACATAGCGGCCGACCCACGGTGCTGGGGAACCGATCAGGGTCTCGTCGGGATGGATATAGATAGGAATTCTTTCCGCGAATTCCTTCAGAAATTTCGCATGCCGCACATTGACGGGTTCACCCTCGGTGCGCTTGTAAACGTCCGTGAGAATCTTGGCGCGTTCAACGAAAAGACGGATTGGCGACTGCCGTATCTGTGGCAGCAATCGCCGAAATTCTTCGTTGGTTTCAACCCAGGTTGACTTACCTTGTGCGAGGGCTTGTTCCTGAGGTGAAAGGACTTCTGCGATTGCATCGGCGGTAACGGCTGGCATCATCTTGCTCCTTCTTTTCGGGCAGGTCGATCCTGAATACGAGGTTTAGATCGGCGTGCGTTGTATCCGTGGGGTATTTTCGCGGGAGATGGAGGGCGGCGGCTATGCAGATTTCGTATGCGTGCGCGAACGCATATGAAGGTCGGATTAAATCCTGCGACACACCAGGCCTGGAATTGTGGGTATCAGCAACGTGGAACGTGCGAAATCTGCATAGCCCGGAAGCCTGGGTAGCTCTCACTATTGTTAAAAATCACCGTTCCTATGGTTCTGAACTCGCCTTTTTGGAATCAGGCCTCGGGTAATCGACTGTGCCGAATCGCGATACACAAATCGAGGATCAAGAGCAACACGGCATTTCGAATGTGAAGCATGGTTCTGATGAACCCAGCGCTACGCGTCTTTTCGTTTCCGAGCTAATCGGCACCGCGATCCTTGTATCCGTAGGATTGTCCATAGTCATCTTCAATTTTGGTATCGGTACACCAGTGGCAAGGTTAATACCCAACGAAGGACTGCGACGATTGGTAACCGGTTTTCTGTTCGGCAGCACCGGAGCAATGATCGCCCTCTCGCCCGTAGGCAAAATCAGCGGAGCTCACATCAATCCCGTCGTTAGCCTTGGCTTCTACTTAGTGGGCAAGCTTGAACTGTCGATTGCTCTTGGCTACATAGGCGCGCAACTGGCTGGCGGTTTTGTGGGAGCGTTGCCGCTGCTTTTTTGGGGCGCGATGGGGCGAAGCGTGCAGTTCGGAGCTACGGCCCCCGGTCCAGGTTATTCGGTCTGGCAGGCGTTATTAGGCGAGGTAATTACAACTTTTGCGATGGTGGCTTTGCTGTATTTGTTTCTCGCTTTTCGGGAGTCGCGACCGTTCACACCGGCGCTGTTCCCGTTTCTCTACTCGATCATGGTTTGCATTGAAGGGCCCATATCGGGCACGAGCACCAATCCTGCGCGAAGTCTCGGTCCGGCAATTGTTTCCGGGACATGGCAGGGCTGGTGGATTTATTGGATCGGACCGCTACTCGGTATGTTGGCAGCGGTCATAGTCTGCGGCCGTGTGGTGAAACGGATCGAAGTGGCCAAGCTGTATTACTTTGACGCCAACCGCGCAGAGTTTTTGAAGATCCGCCGGCGAGGTTCTGCTGCGTCAGGCGCTAACTAACAGAAAAGGGAGAGAACACATGAAGGCGATTACGGTAGAACCGTTAAAGCCAGGAACCGCGCGTCTTGAAGATGTTCCGGAACCCAATATCAACAATGGGTCAGTGCTTGTGGAGGGCGTGGCAGTCGGCGTCTGCGGGACCGATGTTGAGATTGTGGAAGGCAAGTACGGTTGGGCACCTCCCAGCAAAGCGCGGCTTGTGCTGGGACATGAATCTCTGGGCCGAGTCCTCGAACCTGATCCGACAGGTCGGTTCAAGGCAGGCGAACTCGTCGTGGGGATTGTGCGCCGACCGGATCCCGTTCCATGTCCGAATTGTGCGGTTGGCGAGTGGGACATGTGCCGCAACGGCCAATACACTGAGCGAGGAATCAAGCAGATTGATGGGTACATGTCCGAGCACTGGAGAATTGAACCGGACTACGCGATCAAGGTGGATAGCTCTCTCGGACTGCTTGCGGTCTTGCTCGAGCCAACCACGGTAGTCGCGAAGGCTTGGGAAGCGGTTGAGGACATTGGCCGCCGTTCCTTCTGGGAGCCGAAGACAGTACTGGTGACTGGCGCTGGCCCGATCGGCTTGCTCGCAGCTTTGTTGGGAAAGCAGCGCGGCATGGATGTTCACGTTCTGGACCGAATCGAGTCGGGGCACAAGCCTGATTTGGTGCGTTCTCTCGGTGCTACCTACCATAGCGGCAGCATTGCGAACCTCGGATTTGAACCGGACGTAGTCATCGAATGCACGGGCGTCGGATCCGTCATAAACGAATCCATTCGGTATGTGGGATCCGGCGGGATCATTTGCCTCACGGGAGTCGGGAGTGGCGGCGTCGCCAGCGGCCGGCCAATAGCCGATGGCGCGGCTGAAGCTGTACTGCGCAATAAGGTCATCGTAGGCAGCGTCAATGCGAACAAACGACACTGGTACAAAGGCGGTGAAGCACTGGCACGCGCGGATCGTGCGTGGCTGTCACAGTTGATTACCCGCCGCGAACGTCCGGAGAACTTCGCCAAGGCCCTGGAGCGGCAAGCAGATGACATCAAGGTTGTCATCCAGTTCGCTGAGGCATGAAGATGCTGTTCCTGGTTCTACGGCTGAGGACATGCGACAGGTCAACGTGTGTCGCATGGCCTTCAGCGTAGGGAGATGAATGTGAACCGAACAAGACCCTTACCGATATACAGGGCGATCAATGCCCTCCTTTTTTTTACGCTGATCTTTTCGGCTCTTTCGGCTTCCTCCGTTGATCCGAGCTACTTGGTTTTCATTGGTACTTACACCGGTAAGGGTAGTCAGGGCATATACTCTTACCGCTTTGACCCAGCGTCGGGAAACGTAACTTCTCTCGGTCTGGCTGCCAAAACTGAAAACCCGTCGTTTATCGCGGCCGATCCCAGCGGACGGTTCCTTTACGCGGTAAACGAGCTGGCGAACTTCAACGGCCAGCCAACAGGTGCCGTTAGTGCATTTGAGATTGATCGCGGAAGCGGCAAGCTGAAGTCCTTGCAAAAAGTCTCGTCTCTAGGTGCGGGGCCAGCGTATCTGTCACTCGATAAAACGGGACGTTTTGTTCTGGTCGCCAATTACAACAGTGGTAATGTGGCTGTCTTCCCAATTGGAGAGGCGGGCAAGCTTGGGCAGCATTCCGCTTTTGAACAGCAGGTTGGATCCAGCGTAAATCCGCAACGACAAACGGGGCCGCACGCGCACTCGATTCTGACGAGCAACGACAACCGCTTTGCTCTATCGGCCGATCTGGGAACTGATCAGGTGTTGGTCTATAAATTCGACGCCCAAAGAGGCACCCTAACACCGAACAATCCGCCTTTTGCTGCCGTCAAGCCAGGATCCGGACCACGACACATCGCCTTTGCTCCTTCGGGAAACTGGGTTTACCTTGCGAACGAATTGTCAGCCACAATCACGGTCTTCTCCTATGACGCACAGTCCGGAACTCTGACTACGCGGCAGACCGTGCCGACCCTCCCCGAGAGCTTCACAGGCGAGGATCGAGAGGCTGAAATCGCGGTCGATGCTGCTGGCAAATTCCTCTATGTATCGAATAGGGGCTACGATACCATCGCAGTGTTTCAAGTAAGCCCAAAAGACGGAACACTATCGTTCCTACAACGGGTCCCCAGCGGAGGCAAGATCCCCCGGAACTTTGCTATCGACCCGACAGGCAGGTGGTTGTTTGCGGCCAACCATGAATCCAACAACATTCAAATCTTTCGTGTCGATCCTGACAACGGCAGATTAACTGCAGGGCCACAAATTTCGGGGATATTCGATCCCGTCTGCGTGATTTTTGTTCCGGCGTACCCGCAGTAACGAGTAAGGCGAAAGGATATAACCTTGAGGCCGAAGAACTCTCAAACACCTACTCCTCTCTCATATGTCGAGGTTACCGAACAGAAGCGCCTTAACGAAGCTCGCGAGCAAAAGGTGCCCTGGAAAAAGTGGGGGCCTTATCTCAGCGAACGGCAATGGGGCACCGTACGCGAAGACTACAGCCAGGATGGAAATGCGTGGGGTTACTTCTCCCACGACCAGTCCCGTTCACGCACCTATCGCTGGGGGGAAGACGGGATGGCCGGGCTTTCCGACGACAAACAACTACTTTGCTTTGCGCTGGCCTTGTGGAACGGTCGCGATCCGATTTTGAAGGAGCGCATGTTCGGGCTGACCAACAGCGAGAGCAATCACGGCGAAGACGTCAAAGAGTATTACTTCTATATCGACAGCACGCCCACGCACTCGTACATGAAGTATCTGTACAAGTATCCTCAGCGGGAATACCCCTATCGCGACCTGGTGGTGACCAACCGGCGGCGGTCGAGAGAAGAATTCGAATACGAGTTGCTCGACACCGGCATCTTCGATGACGATCACTATTTTGACGTATTCGTGGAGTATGCCAAGGCTGACCCAGAGGATGTACTCATCAAGTTTTCAATTCACAACCGAGGCCCAGAAGCGGCGCAAATTCATGTACTGCCCACTCTTTGGTTCCGCAACACGTGGACGACAGAGGAGGGGGAACCACGGCCGGTGTTAGGTGAAGTGAGGGAGGGAACCATTCATGCTTCGCACCCTAAACTTGGCGAATACACACTGCAGTGTGAGGGAGCGCCTGGGCTGTTGTTCACAGAGAATGAGACCAATAGCCATCGATTGTGGGGACAGCCGAACACTTCGCCATTCGTAAAAGACGCTTTCCACGAGTATGTAATTGTGGGCAGGCGGGAAGCGGTGAATCCGGCGAAAACAGGCACCAAGGCTGCCGCACATTACGTGCTTGATGTTCCTGCGGGAGGCAGCAAGGTTGTGCGTCTGCGATTGCATGCGCAGCAATCGGCTGATGCTTTTACGAGTTTTGATGAGATATTCGCCCAACGTCTGGCCGAAGCTGACGAGTTCTACGATCGCATAACCCCGACGAATCTTACTGAGGACGAGCGACGGGTTCACCGACAAGCCCTGGCCGGCATGTTGTGGTCTAAGCAGTTTTATTATTTCGACCTCGACAGATGGCTGCTCGAGCATGACGCCCATCCGATACTAGGATCGAAAAAGGGAACATCCCGCAATGCGGAGTGGTTCCACATGCTGAACCAGGATGTAATCTCCATGCCTGACAAATGGGAGTATCCCTGGTACGCGGCGTGGGACTTAGCGTTTCATACGATCTCGCTCTCCCTGGTGGACTTCGATTTCGCCAAAGAGCAGCTTCTGCTCATGTTGCGCTCGCTGTACGCTCATCCGAACGGGCAGATTCCGGCGTATGAGTGGAACTTCAGCGACGTAAATCCGCCGGTGCATGCCTGGGCGACCCTTTTTCTATTCCGGATTGAGACAGAATTGGGACGCTCCGACCTACGTTTCCTGGAGCGCTCTTTCCAGGGACTGATGCAGAACTTCAACTGGTGGATCAATCGGAAGGACCCGGAAGGGAAGAATGTGTTCGCCGGCGGATTCCTGGGACTCGACAACATCGGTGTCTTCGATCGCAGCTCGCCCCTGCCGACGGGTGGTCATCTGGACCAGGCCGACGGTACAGCTTGGATGGCATTCTATTGCCTCTGTATGCTGGAAATCGCCCTTACCCTCACGGAGTACGACCCCGTTTATGAGGAGGTCGCCAGCCGCTTTGTTGAGCAGTTTGCCTGGATCACCTACGCGATGGACCGCATGGGATCGAATGAAGATCAAATGTGGGACGAGCAAGATGGGTTCTTCTATGATTTACTGCACTTCCCGAATGGCAACACTACTCGGCTGAAGGTTCGGTCCATGGTGGGATTGCTGCCCCTGTGTGCGGCCACCGTGTTCGAGCCTGGCACTTTCAAAGCCGCCAAGATTCACGAATCGATTGAGTTATTCAGGAAACGGCACCCTGGCGTATTTCAGAAGCTTGTCCGAGCTGACGATCCAGCAACCGGCGGATATCAGGGGCGCAGGCTGGCATCATTGTGCGACAAGGAAAAGCTGCGTCGTATTCTGGGGTACATGCTCGATGAAAACGAGTTCTTCGGTCCCCATGGCATTCGAGCCGTATCTAAATATCATCGTGACCATCCCTATGTGTTTTACGTAGAAGGACGAGAGTACAAAGTCGATTACCAGCCGGCGGAGTCGAATACCGCGATGTTCGGCGGCAACTCAAACTGGCGCGGGCCGATCTGGATGCCCGTCAATGCGCTGATCATTCGCGGGCTGCTGCAGATGTATCCGTTCTATGGCCCGGACTTCAAAGTTGAGTGCCCGACCGGATCCGGAAAGTACTTGACACTGTTTGAAGTAGCAAAGGAGATTGCTACCCGCTTGGCGAAGATCTTCCTACGTGACGCCAATGGCACGCGACCGGTCTATGGAGGCATGAAGAAGTTCCAGGAAGATCCGCACTGGCGGGATTACATCCTGTTTCACGAGTACTTCCATGGCGATAACGGTGCCGGGCTAGGCGCCAGCCACCAAACCGGGTGGACGGGGTTGATTGCCCGTACGCTTGATTTGTTTGCGCGACTGACTCCGGAAGAGGCGCTACGCTCTCCGGCTACCGCCATTGCAGATATGACTCGAGCGCAGGTTGCGGGCAAATGAGGATATGCGTTTTCCCAGTTGTCTAACTGAAGTTTGATGTGTACGACGGGTCTTTTGGTCCGCGTGTGAACTCTATTTTCACGGGCAACGACTGTGCTCGCGATTCGTACGGTTGGAGTCTCTGCGTATGTTGGTCGCCGAGTTCCCGGGGGGGAAGCAAAATGATTGTCGTAATCATGGGTGTTAGCGGTGCAGGAAAGACCACCATAGGGCAAGAACTCGCTCACCAGATGCACTGGCGATTTGCCGACGCCGACGATTTCCATTCAGCTGCCAATATCGCCAAGATGCATGCCGGTATTCCACTCAATGACGTCGATCGAGCTCCGTGGTTACGATCCTTACATGACGCCATTGCAGGTTGGCTCGCTCGAGAAGAATCCGTTGTCTTGGCCTGCTCGGCACTGAAGGAGAGCTACCGCCGAAAGCTGCTCGAAGGCCCCGAGGTGAAGCTCGTGTTCCTGCATGCTGATTTCAGCTGTATCGCTCAGCGTCTGGCTGCGCGCCAAGGGCACTACATGAACCCCAACCTGCTAAAGAGTCAGTTCGACACTCTCGAGGTGCCGCCCCAGGCAATTTCCGTAGATGTTAGCGGCTCCGTTTCCGAGAGTGTTGCAGCCGTCCGGGCAGCACTTGGGCTTGAGACTCGGACCGGCGATGAAGAGGTCGAAGCCACAAACATCATCAATTGATCCGGTAGCGCTGTCTGTCGATTTCCGGCTGGATGAAGCTCCAAGTTGGCCATTCGATGGCTCGACCCTGTGCAGAATAGCCAGCTTCTCCCACACTCAATCGCTGAGATCGCACCGGAAGAAATGAAAATTCCATGCAGCCAGATCCACGTATAAGCCTGGCGCGAACATTTCATCGCCATGGCGCTCGTACACCGAGCCTGACAGCAAGTCCGTCAGTTTGCAGTGATGACCGCGTAGATCGTCGTAAGCGAACTTGACTTGCGCTTGAGAGGTGCTGTTACCCAGATTCACAACAACCAGGTAGAACTCTCCTTGCCTGCTCCAGCTCCAGGCCACGATGTTCTCGAAGCTTGCATTGTCCGGCCAGCCGGTTCGTTCACATAGCCGCCACTGCCCCTCCCTGAATACCTGGCTGTTGATGGCCGTGAGGAGCTTTCTGTAAAACTCCTGCGGTTCAACGTCGGCAGGTTCTTGGGGACGTCTGCCCAAGAATACTGGCAACCTTGTTTTGCGGCCCTCGAATTGTCCTTCGTGAAACATTCTCGCGCCTGGAAGTGTCGAGGTTACGAGGGCTGCGGCGCGTTCTTTCGCAGGAGAAAACGTAGCGGCTGCGCGAGGTTCGTCGTGGTTTTCGATGAATCGTAAGAGCTTTTCCTGGTATGGCAAATCGGCGCAGAGGTGAAGACGAACACTCTCCGCGTTTTCATGTTCCAAACGATCATAAAGTCGCTTGTCATAGCAGAAGTCAAAGCCCTTCTGTTGTAACTCCCACTCCAGGTCCCAATACGCTTCGGCAATGAAGCGAAACTCCGGATGCACTTGCTTGATGGCAGGAATCACGTCGCTCCAATACTCGGTCTCTGGCTTCGTTCCGGCGCGAGCAGACCACGTTCGTTCGAAGACCGAATTCAAGAGCAGCATCGCCATGTCACAACGGACGCCGTCGCACTGGCCGGCAATGTCCGAAAGTGTTTCCACGACCGCTGTTCGTAGCCCGGGCTCAAAGGCGTTCAGTTGTAATACATCTGGCCACGCGGGGAAATAGGGGTCTTTGCCGCAGGCAAAAACGGAACGGCCCACCTGGACAAATGAGGCTGGATCGTTATGCAGGTCTTCGGGTGTTCCTTGAATAAAGTACTCCGGATGTTCAACGGCCCAGGGATGGTCGGGAGCAACATGGTTGGGTACGAAGTCTAGAATCAGCCGCATGTTTCGCTTCGCCAACTCTGCACGAGCAGTTGCAAGGCCCTCCCGGCCCCCAAGATGCTGATCGACCACATAGCCCCGTATGCAATATGGAGATCCAACATTGTCTTCGAGTTGAAGGTCTGGCAATGCCCGCCGAAAATCTGTGAGCAAGTTCTCGTTGCGGTTGGCGACGGCAATGCCTGCAGGACTACGCTGCCACACTCCCATCAGCCACACGGCATCGAAGCCGAACTCCGCGATAGCATCCCATTCGGCAGCAGGCATGGACCCGAGATCGACGGATGATCCGGCCTTTTTGCCGAGTTCCGCAAGCCATACCCAAGTGTTGATCTCGTATAACGTGGGATGTTGGAGCCAGCCAGGCATCGTCTCATGCTCCTTTCGACTTACTTACTTCGGCCGCGCGCTGTTCTTTTTCTCTATGAAGGAAGTACGCATACGCACCGACGGTTAGGAAATTGATCAACACTGCAATCACGTTCCAGATGATCACGGGGCGCGAGGCAATCAGCAGGCCATAATAGACCCAGAGGATCTGGAAAGCGCCCATGATTGCGCCCATTCTTGGGTTCATGCCCTCGCTGGACCGGCGCCTGAGCATCGCAAGCAGGTCGGGAAAAGCAGCAAAGGTCGTTCCGAATCCTGCTAGCACTCCGACAATCTCTGACACTTCACCAGGGCGGAACAGTTTTTCCGTGTCGATCACTAAATGCTGACAACCAGCGAGCGGGATTACGCTCACGAACAACACAGCGAATCTCACTTTGCTGAATCGGCTCATAGACTCTCCTTTAACTGCGCTTAGACTCGTTCGGAGATTCGAAGTGCTCAATGGGAAGCCCTCGCCATAGCCGCTTCGAGAAGCCTGGAGTTAACGGCGGGTTGCCCGGCGAAGAATTGGAAGGGCAGATGCAGACGCTGTCCCCAATCGCGCTCCGAGTGTTCAGCATTGGGATAAGCAAAATACAAGAAGTCATGCCCATAGCGATATCCTCGCTGTGCCAGGGCTATGGCCATGGCCAGTCCGACTTCGTAATTGTCGCCAGGCCAGCCGGTATCGATATAAAAGCGGACATCCCTTCGCTGTTCGTGCAGCACCCGTTCCACTAAATTGTCTTTGTGCGTGAACGTGCCGGACAGGCTGCCTACATTGCCGAATACGTTAGGCCATTGCCAACCCATATAAAAGGACACCACGCCTCCAAGAGACGACCCCATTACTCCCGTAGCCCGTGCTTCTGGTCGGGTGCGGAAGTGAGCATCGATGTAGGGCTTGACCTCCTCTACGATGGAGCGGCCGTAATTCTCGTATCCAGGGCTCGTGTATTCCTGCATTCGGTCGGCGGAGAAAATCCCTACGATCATCATCTGCTGGATTGCAGTCATGCCGTTCAGCAAGGCCAGCTTATCTTTCACTCCCCAGTCCTGTCCCATAAAAGCTTCATCTGGGAAGAAAAGGTTACGGCCATCCTGCATGTACATGACAGGAAAGGTACGGCAGGTGTTTTCGTTGTAGCCGGGAGGCAGGTAGACGCGGAGGCTGTGCTGACGGTTCAGAATCTTAGACGGCAGCGTGATTACGTCTGTTATGCTGCCCTCTTCTGCGTCGTAGAACGAAGGGTACACGTCGGGAATTTCCTCAAGCGTCGCAACCACGAGGCGATTCGGACCCACGGCCCAACGCACTCCGGAGGAGTTCCGCAAACAGGGCTTCAGATAGAGAAATGGATGGGCAAGTTCGACTTCGAATTCAGCGAACGAGGCATCCCGATCAATTGTGCACGGCAATACGTCTTTATCCCAGTCCAGGTCCGTTCGCAGAACCATACGATCGATCTCGCCTAGGTAGCGCACTCGCAGGCGCACTTTCCGTCTCTCACGCAGTGAGTACAGGTTGCGGGACGACGCTGTTTCCGGCATTCGAGTCATCGCCTTTCTAAAGATTTGGATTCAGGACTTCCTAAGCAATGTCTGCGACTCCGCTTTGCACGACTGATTGCATTAATCCATTCGCCTCTGCCGACGGTCGGGGGTTCAGCGGCTGGTTTCCAAGCCCTACAGCCGTTGTTATTCTGTTGCCCAGCCTCAGATTGCGCTATGCAGATTTCGCACACATCGAGAGTCGGGTCAGTTATGCCGGCCCGCGAACATCGCCTTGGCTTCAGTTAGGATTACCTGCCAATTAACGAATAGGGGTCATTAGGCAATTGTGGGCCAGCACCGGCGTTGACGAGCAGAGCCGAACCGCCACGCGCCTTGCGAAGGGTTTCGCTCGGTGATTCCCCGAATCTTTCACGGTACTGAACCGAGAATCGGCCCAGTTCAAGGAAGCCCCACCGCAGTGCGACACTCGTCACAGTCGTCTCGGGGCTCGGCTGGCGCAGCTCATTCCTGGCACGGATGAATCGCAAGGTCTTAAGGTGAACTAGGGGCGACATTCCGTACACTTCGAGGAAACCCTTTTCCAGAGTTCCGTAAGAGGCACCGGTCACAGCGCAAAGGTCGCTAATTGACACCGACTCTTCCATTCGCTGCTGAACGTACTGATAAGCTTGGCGCGCAGCGTGATGACGATAGGGCGGACAGGCATACCTGGGCTCCGGCGCCCCTTCCAACACCAGTTCTTCTACAAGCTTTTGCTCCAAAAGAGAGACCCACTGTGGGTTCTCCAGCAGATTTGGGGACCTTCGAACCTCTTCTAAAATGCCTTGGCACGTCTCAGCAAATCGGCGTCTGGACATCAAGCTCGCAAAGCTGAATCGATCGGGGGTACGGCCAATCTTTTTAGGTTCATCCCACAGAGCGGCAGCATATCGCTCCAGGAGTGCCTCACGAATTGCGACTGTCAGATGGCGCGATCCCAGGCGGTTAACAAGTTCGAAGCCTTCGCCGCTCTTGGTCGCAATCACATCCAGCGTCTCGACATTGTGGCCACGATGAATTACGGGACGGGAGTCGTCGACGGGCGCCCACAGCGTAACGGTTCCCTTAGGAACGTCACCTTGAGAACAATAGCCCAGGGAATGCTCGGTTAAACCTACCTGCAGGGACTGGGTGACGATAGCGAAACACTTGACGCACGGATTTCCCCGTCCGACCAATTGATGGTCGATGTTCCACCCGCGAGCGAACGAGCAAAACTCACTGAAATCATCGGTGTCAACTGTGACTATGTCGCCCGCGCGGAAACTCTCGACTCCGCATCGCGTTCCTGCCACTTTTTTCCGTGGTGACGCAGCACCGGCTTTTGCATGCGAGTTCGAGGCGACCGCAGACACGACAACCTCTTTATTCCGCTACAGGCGTTTATGAGCAAACTTAGTGAAGACTCGATACAGCCAATTATCGGGGTTTGCAGCTAAACCCGCAACCCCACGCAGGTGCGACCCGTTGTGCGCCCCAAACCTGCAAAAGGCAACGCAGACGAAATCTGCATAGCGTCTGCAATAGCGACGATACATAATCACAAAGTTTCCGGACACCTCTGTCGGTATATGCGGCTCATTCCAGAGGACGATCACAAGCGTCTTAGAACAGGAGACATCAAGTTGTTGGGTAGAGGTGCGCGTTGATATCGGCGGATCAGTTGGTAAATATTTTGGCAACCATCGCGCTGGCCGAGTTGATGTTCTTGCTCGGCTTAAGGGTGAAGATTGAACAAGTGCGGAACGTCGCGAAAGACAGTGTACTTGTCGCAAAAGCCGTAATTGCCAGTTATCTGGTGGTGCCGCTCCTCACGATTGGTTTGGTCATGGCCTTTCACGTCAAGCCTATGATTGCGGCGGGATTTCTGATCGCAGTTGTATGCGCCGGCGCACCCTACGGACCTCCGTTCACAGCGATGGCCCGAGGCGACGTCCCGGTCGCAGTCGGCGTGATGGTGATTCTCTCGGTCCTAGCGGCACCGGTTGCGCCTCTGCTCCTCTACCTGCTGCTGCCAATCATCGCAGGAAGCCAGTCCCTGGCAGTGAATGTTTTGAAGGTGGTATTGACGTTGCTGTTGACGCAACTGCTGCCGTTATGCGCAGGACTGGCCATTCGCTGGAGAAAACCGGAGTCGGCGATTAAGCTCGAGGTCCCTGCCAAAAGGCTCAGTGTGCCACTGAACCTGCTCTTCATCGGAGTCGGCTTGTATGCTCAATGGCACACGCTGGCTCGCATTTCCGCGCGTGGATATCTCGAAATGTTTGTGCTGGCGGTGGCCACTGTTGTGGTCGGATGGATGCTAGGTGGTCCTGATGTGCGAACCAGACGGGCCATTGCAGCGGACACTTCGGTTCGAAACGTTGGCCTCGGTTTGGTGATCGCCACAGGCAGCTTTGCGGGCACATTAGCTGTGTCTTCCGCACTCGTTTATGCGATCTTCCAAACCGTTGTGTTGGCGCTGGTTTTTATGGCTTGGGGCAAAGCGATTCCGATTGGCGGCACGACAGTATCGACAAAGACGGCTCTCATTTGAGTGAATTCCGATGGGATTCTGCTCCGTCGGTTCAGAAAAGCTGGCTCTCATGCTTAGAACCACTTGGCGTTCACGACTTGAGATTTAAATCACCGGAAGGAGTAACCACACTGTTAGAGAGGGACCAACCAGCCAACAAATTCAATTCGTAACTGTTAATCGTGGTATTCGGGAGATGGAGACCGACGAGAGCATCGCATGACGACTAATTCCCCAATTGTATTCCTGGTAGATGTTGACGATACCTTGCTCGCCAACGACAAGATTCAGGACGACCTACAGAAACACTTGGAGAAAGAATATGGCCCGGAGTGCCGCGAGCGGTATTGGGCGATCCAAGAGGAACTCATGCAGGAATTGGGATACCGCGACTATCTCGGCGCGCTGCAACGGTACCGAATGGAGCATCCCTTCGACGTCCGCTTGCTGGCGATGTCGTCCTACCTGGTGGACTACCCCTTTGCCAATCGGCTGTATCCCGGCGCGCTCGACGTATTGGAGCGCCTGCGTTCCTGGGGGCAGACAGTGATTTTGTCGGATGGCGACGTTGTATTCCAGCCAAGAAAAGTAGAAAGGGCCGGAATTGCCGATGCAGTCGAGGGCCATGTCCTCATATACATCCACAAAGAAAACGCTTTGGATGATGTTCGAGAGCGGTATCCCGCGCAACACTACGTTCTGATCGACGACAAACTCCGCATCTTGACGGCAGTGAAGAGAGCCTGGGCTGACAGGGTAACAACCGTGTTCGTAAAACAAGGCAAGTTCGCGCGCGATTCTGCGACAGTGGCGGCTAATCCGGCGGCAGATGTAAGCATTGAGCGAATCAGCGACCTTCTTGACATGGACCTCTCCGCGGTGGTCGGAGCAAATGCGCAATCAAAAGGAAGGTAAAACCATGAATGACACAAACGCACTCAGCGACAGCTTCGCCCACCGAGTATCAGACTCGAGCGAGGGCCGGGGGCCCATCAGGGCTGCTATCCAAGAGGGTGTGCCTGGTCCCGTGCTGAGTACGGCGCTGCATGAAGGGTTTGCATTGCGCTGGGAAGCGGAGTATCAGGACCTGCTGCTATCTGCTATCCGTTTCGGGTCCGGCGGTCATCTTGAGAAGCCCGCCAACTAAGGAGAGCACATGGCAGCGAATCATTGTGACACGCTCGTGTTCTTCGGGGCTACGGGCGATCTAGCCTACAAGAAGATCTTTCCAGCTCTGCAGGCCATGATCAAGCGAGGACATCTCAATGTCCCCGTTATCGGAGTGGCCAAAGCGAACTGGAATCTCGATCAGCTCAAGGCCCGAGCCAAAGACAGCTTGGAAAAACACGGAGGCCTTGATCCCTTCGCTTTTGAGAAGCTGAACAGTTTGTTGCGATATGTGGATGGCGACTACGCAGACAAGGCAACGTTTCACGGGTTACGCAAGGAGATGGGCAGCGCAGAAAGTCCGGCCCATTACCTGGCGATTCCGCCGGCACTGTTCGGACCTGTCGTGGAGCAGCTAGTGAATTCAGGTTGCGCCACGGGAGCACGGGTCATCATCGAGAAGCCCTTCGGCAACGATCTCGTTTCAGCCCGCTCTCTCAACAGGATCGTGCTGCGTGCATTCGACGAGTCAATGGTTTACCGCATTGACCACTATTTGGGGAAGAAGCCAGTCCACAACATGTTGGTATTCCGGTTTGCTAACGCCTTCATCGAACCGTTCTGGAATCGGAATTACATCGAAAGTGTGCAAATCACGATGGCGGAGGACTTCGGTGTCCAGGGCCGTGGCGCATTTTATGATCAGACCGGCACGATTCGCGATGTAATCCAGAATCACTTATTCCAGATTCTCTGCAACCTCTGCATGGAACCTCCGGTCCGCACCGATAGCGAGACGATCCGCGACAAAAAGGCCGAAGTTCTAAAGGCCATTCCACCCCTGCTAACCAAGGACCTGGTTCGCGGACGTTTTACGGGGTATCTGAAAGAGCCCGGTGTTAAGTCGGATTCGAAGACGGAAACTTTTGCGGCCCTGCGGCTTGAGGTCGACTCCTGGCGATGGAAAGGCGTTCCATTCTACATCCGGGCCGGCAAATGCCTGCCGGTCACCTGCACGGAGGTATTCGCGCGGTTCCGCAAGCCGCCTACCGTGATACCGGGAAGCGCATTTATGCAGAACTACTTCCGATTTCGCATAAGTCCAGACATGACGATTGCGATAGGTACAACTGTCATGTCTTCAGGCGAGGAGATGATAGGACAACAGGCTGAGATGATCGCTAGTCGTCATCCGCGTCCGCAGGAGATGGAAGCGTATGAATGCGTCCTGACCGATGCGATGGCGGGTAACCAAACCCTTTTCGCCCGCGAGGACTATGTCGAGGAGGCGTGGAGGATTGTCGATCCTGCTATCAAGGCTGAAACTTCAGTTTACGAGTATCAGCCCAATAGTTGGGGGCCAATGGAGGTCGCACAAACGGTTGCTCCTCTAGGCGGCTGGCACGACCCAACTGAAGTCGCATAAGGCACGGAGGCACCGAATGCAGATTGAAGTCTTGGCGGATGCGGACAAGGTAGCTGCACGAGCAGCGGCTGTGATTGCAATGCACGCCCGGGCGGCCTTTGAATCACGTGGGCGGTTCCTTATGGCTGTGAGTGGAGGCTACACGCCATGCGTCATGCTTCGCATGCTGGCGACGGAAGAGGTGCCTTGGGGAGGCGTCCACGTCTTACAGGTAGAGGAGCGTATCGCTCCAGGTGGGGATCCCGCCCGCAATCTCACTTATTTGCGGGAGACGCTGCTGGAAAATGCGCCGATCGATTCCAGACAAATTTACGCTATGCCCGTGGAAGACCGGGACCCGCAAGGCGCAGCGGCAGAGTACGCGAGAAGGCTGGAAAGAATCGTGGGCTCGCCGCCAATTATTGACCTCGTGCACCTGGCACTTGGACTGGATGGACACACAGCTTCGTTGGTTCCGGGTGATCCAGTCTTGCAGGTCACTGACAGAGACGTCGCGGTAACGGGCCTATATCAGGGCCACAAGCGGATGACGCTAACGTACCCGGTCATCAACCGCGCCCGGCAGATTCTTTGGGTGGTTACCGGTAGTGAGAAGGGCAGGGCGCTATTTCAGCTCCAGAATGCAGATCCGTCCATCCCTGGCGGATGGGTTCGTCGCGATCAATCTTTGGTATTGGCCGACGAGGCGGCGTCGGGGGCCATGCATGTAAAGATGGTCGTATGAGGGTTATATTGCCTTCTGTCATGCCGCGTCCCATCCATCAGCCCGTGGAGCAGGTCGCTCCAAGGATGGACTGAGCCACTCGGAATTTATGGGCGCCCGAAATAGGGTCCTCGTCCCCAGAACGTTGTGCTTCCTCCCAATCTTCAGAACACCCCGCACCCCGGGATGATTTGAGTAGAGGGACAAGCTCGCTACAGATGACATGCGAAATCTGCATAGCCCGCCTGAAGCGTTAACGACACAATACCCGTAACCGAAGAACTCCCGAATTCAAGTGGTTTGTTAACCGGCAGCCGTGAGAACACGCTAATGTCAGACGGCAGAAGAGTTTCGTCAATGAATCCAGCGACACGTCATATCGGTATCAACATCGGTGGAGGATATGTTCCCGGACTCAATTACGTTGTCAGAGGGGTCGTGCTGGCTGCCAGCGAACTTGGATGGGATGTCATCGGCATCAAAGACGGCTTCGATGGTTTGCTCTTTCCCGAGCGCTATCCTTCCGGCGGCCTCCTTCACCTCACCAACGATCTTGTGGAATCGCTTTCCTCTGGTGCCGGAGCAATACTGGGCACGAATCCGCGAACAGATCCGTTTCGCGTGCAAGCAGTAAATGCCGAGAACGAGATTGAAGAACTCGACAAGTCTGACCAACTGTTGGAGGAAGTTAAAGCTCAGGGTATTGACGCAGTAATCTCGATTGTCAGTTCACAAGCGCTGAACACATTGTTCCGACTGCATCGCAAGGGGCTGAAGGTTGTTTGCATTCCCAAGTCCGTTGAGAATGATGTGGCCGCAACGCAGCTTTCCTTTGGCTTCAACAGCGCCTTAAGTTTCACCGTTGACATGCTCGAGAATGCCCGGCTGGCCGCACATTCGACACGGAAGATCGTGGTTGTAGAGGTTCCAGGACAGCACACAGGATGGCTGGCGCTACAGTCAGCCATGACAGCATGCGCAGACGCCGTGCTGGTTCCAGAGATTCCATACGATCTGCGGGCGGTTGCGGCCAAGCTAAAAAAGCGAGCCGAGTCCGGGCATCCCTATGGTCTTGTTGTCGTGGCTGAAGGTGCAAATTCGGCTGCGGTCCCCGATGCCGGGCCGGACAATCCACTCAAGAAGAGCCTGGCACCAATGGCTACAAATCAACAGGGACGTTTCATTATCGACCGCACCGGTCTGGCGGCACACAGCGTTTCTCTGGAACTGCAGAGGCTCACCGGACAGGAGACATATGCGCTGGTGCTTGGGCAGTTGGTAAAGGGAGGCTCGACTACAGCCTTGGACCGTCACCTAGGATTGGGCTATGGCGCCGCTGCGGTGCGCGCTCTAAAAGAAGATAGGCCTGGCGTCATGGTCGCATTTCAGCCTCCGGAAACCAAGTTCGTGCCCTTGGCCGAAGCGATCAATAAAGTGCGGACTTTGCCGCTAAACGGTCTATTTACAGAAATCGCCCGGTCTTTAGGTGTCTCCCTCGGGAACTGAGACATGCAACAGAACCCAAAATCCGGCATTGTTCTCAACATCCAGCATTTCTGCACCAACGATGGCCCAGGTATTCGGACTAATGTGTTTTTGAAAGGTTGTTCGTTACGCTGCAAATGGTGCAGCAACCCGGAAAGCATCCATCCGAAGCCAGAGCTGGCGTATGACCTCAACAAGTGCATCGGCGAGAAGGAGTGCGGTCTCTGCCTTAAGGAATGCCCTGAGTCCGCCCTATTTGTCCTCGAACCAGACGCCAAGGTGCGCGTGAATTGGGACCTCTGCACCAATTGTGCGAAGTGTGTGCCCGTTTGCCCACCCAATGCGCTGTATTTATTCGGTAAAGAGATGTCAGTTGAGGAAGTACTAGAGGAAGTTGGGCGCGACGAAACCTTTTACCGCGAATCCGGAGGTGGCATTACTCTCAGTGGTGGCGAGTGTCTATTACAAGCGGATTTTTCTGCGGCGCTACTTGAAGCGGCACACATACGCGGGTTCAATACGGCCATTGAAACCGCGGGAAATGTACCTTGGAGATTCATGGAGAAAGTGCTGCCACACGTCGATACCATGTTGCACGATCACAAGCAGATAGATCCCGCAAAGCACAAGAAATGGGTTGGTGTAGACAACAAGCGGATACTCGAAAACTTCAAGAAAGCCTATGAGAATTTCCCCAATACCACTTTCATTGCACGCACTCCGCTGATACCCGGCGTAAACGACGATGAAGAGCATGTCCGCGCTGTTCTGGCCTTTATCCGGCCGCACGGGAATGTAGTCGACTACCAACTGCTGCCGTATCACCGTTTTGGCGAAAGCAAGTACGGTTTTCTCGGACAGGTCTATGAAATGGAGGACTTTCGATCTCCTACTCCGGAATCCGTGGCCTACCTGCAGGCGATCATTGATGAGTCATTCAGTCGAACGGGAGGCAAAGGATAACCCCTCAAACAGCAACTTACGCGGCGACCTCGGGATGAGTCTGCCCTAAAAGACCCGCCCGAGCAGGTACAAGAATGATCAAACGGATTTAGCACGCTGGACACATGTGACGAAAGACCCAAGAATTCTGGGCCCTGCGAATGAAATCTGCATAGTCACTGGATTGCGAATCGTGGAGGATATTGCTCAGCCCTAGCTATAAGCACCTCCGTAAGATGAGCCTCAACTCCACCTCCAAAGCATGTCACGTTATTCCCTAGCTGAGGATCTGTGAGGCCAATCTCTTCGTGGCGGACGGTCGCTCAGAGCGATTGGGATGATAACGAAGAAAGACAATAGCGGAGCTAAAAGGGAAGACCTATCACAGCTTTCGGCAGAATTCGCCGACTGCTCAGAAGGAGCAAGAGCCAGAACTATGACTCACACTGATACAGAGCTTGCTACGCAAGTGGTGGACAGCGAAGTGTCCACATCAAGAGCGTCCATCTTGGACATATTCCTCGAATTCTTGATCATTGGTGCTACCAGCTTCGGCGGCGTGGTGCCCTATCTTCGCGGCAGCCTCGTTAGAAAGCGGCATTGGATCGATGACAAAGAGTTTGTCGAGATGCTGTCCATCAGCCAATCGCTGCCCGGACTGAATGCGACGAACATGGCGATATTGGTTGGGGAAAAACTGCGCGGCTGGATGGGATCCACTATGGCGATCTTGGGTATCTGCCTGCCGGGAGCGGTACTGATGTACGGTGTCGGCGAGTTCTATCATCGACATGGTGATCACGCCTGGGTGACGGCAGGGCTCAAGGGCGTCGCAGCGGCTGCGGTCGGTCTGCTTCTTTACACGGTCATGGGCCTCAGCAAGAAGGCGCTTTCCCACAAGTTTGATTTCTTCTTCACGGCAGCCACGGTTTTGGCCGTTAATCGCCTGCATTGGTCGGTCCCTCGGGCTTTGATAATAGTGGGTATTCTGGCGATCCTATTTCACCGCCCGCACGGACATCACGAAAAGTCGGAGCTTGCACAATGAACCAGATACCTGCACTTGCACGCGTCTTTGCTTACCTCTCGCTGCTGACGGTTGGTGGGGGTATGGCGGCATTTCCCGAAATGAAGGTCCTTACCGTAGGAGTGCACAACTGGCTCACGTTCCCGCAATTGATCCACATTTATAGCGTAGGCCAGATGGCGCCGGGTCCCAACATGATGATGATCGTTATCATCGGGCAATGGGCGGGCGGCCTTCTGGGGGCGATCGTCACACTTCTCGCGTTTTTCGGTCCAACGGCTTTGCTTGCCTTCGTGGTTGCGAAAGCATGGAAGAAGCTTGAGAAGTGGCCATGGAGAACATCCATTCAGCAAGGTCTTGCTCCTGTGTCAATCGGACTGCTGTTGGCGGGCTGCTTCACTATGGCCAAAGGTGCAATCACAGGCCTGGAGACCGGTGCGATCGCGGTCGGTGTGTTACTGATACTACTTCAGTACAAGATTAATCCCGCGCTTCTGGTCGTGGCTGCAGCCGTCGTCGGCCTGTTCTCTTTTAAGCCGGCTTAGACGTGTGGGTGCGAGCAGAGTCTTCCGTTTCTGAAGTAGGCAGATGAAGAGGTATCGCAGCACAAATACACTGTTTCGAACCTTAAAGATAATTCTTGAATCACGAAAGTGAGCACTTTGAGCGAAACGATTATGCCCAAATTAGCCGCTGCATCAGTCAACATCAAAGAAGATAAACAACCCTCGAAAAGAAAGCCGGTTACTCCCAGTTGGGTGGGACGCGTCCCGCAGCTCAAGCCCGGCGCCTATGCCGATGGTATGCCTATTCACCCTCCGGAGTACATCTGCTGTAAGCTGATCCTCCGGCCGAACAAATTTCACTCCCGCCAGAGCTTCTTTGACTTTGCCAAGGTGATGAAGGAACCTTGTAAAGAACACGGCGTCAAATTCACCACCGGTGGTTTCGAATCTCAGCCCGTGAAGCTCCGCGAGGTCATCTTTTACGATACTGATGACTTCCGCCTTTACAACAACGCTTTCATCCTACGCCGCCGCATTGCCTATAAGGACGGCTTCCCTATCGGTGAACCGGAAATCGTCTTCAAATTTCGTCACGCCGACCTGCAGTTGGCGGCCGAGACCGACGTCCGCCCGCAAATCCTCGGCGACCATCGCGTGAAGTTCAAAGTCCAGGCTATGCCGCTGAAGGAAAAACTGGGCGGCGTTCGCATGCTCTTCTCGCACAACGTCCAGTTCTTGCGCTCCGCCATTGGCATGGGCAAGGAAAATGTGGAGAACATGGATCAACTCGTTGATTTGCTGCCCGCGCTGGGCAGAGTGCGCAAGACACCGGGCGAGAAGATCCATCTAGTCAGCAACACCATTGTTGAGGAAGTCCTGCAGGATATCGGCGTCGTGGATTTCGGTGCGGGCTTGGCCTGCAAGTGCAACGTGGCTATCTGGCGTACCCGCGGCCAGCATCGCCCGCTCATTGGCGAGTTTGCTTACCAGTTCCGCTTCCAGGACCGCGACAAACTGGACAAAAACGCGCTGCGCCGCGCCGAGTCCTTCTTCATATCGCTACAGTATTCGGCCGAGGAATACATTGCCCTGAACTGCACAAAGACGGCCACGGTGTACCGCCTGATGGGTAATCCACCCAAGTCCCACGAATGATGGCGCCGGAGCGTTCCATTTGTGGGCTCCAGACGTGGGCTGAACTATGGCAAAAAACGGCCGAGTTGATATAGCAGCCTGCGAAAACTGCATAGTTCGTCCGTCCGATGCCTGGACACAATATGACTGGCGTGGCGCGGCCCAATGACTGCGTTCCCCCCCAGGAGGGACCGACCCGCCGTTTACGCCACCTCGGCAATGCTCATTGCACCTGCTGGAGAGTTCGTTCGGGAAGGCCGGTCTATCCAAAGATGATCCGATTGACCGGCTGTTCGATTAGGCGCTCGGTTGTCCAATCCCCACGGGAGGGCGGCGGCAACGGTAGTCCTGCGGTCAGAGTTCCTCTGCGCTGCCTCTCATAGCGATATGGCCGTTATTCGTACTAACTTCCGCATAACTCTGATCCATAAAGAACAGCAGACAGGAGCAGCGCCTTGAAGGTTAAACCTTTTGTTTTCAGTATTCTCCTCACTTTTTGTTTGCCGCTCTCCGCGAGAGAGAACACTGACGTGATCGTCATGAAAAACGGTGACCGAATGACAGGTCAGGTTAAGGGACTCGACTCGGGACAGCTCTATGTGAGTTTGCCGTATGTCGTGCAAACGTTCTATGTGGATTGGTCCCAGGTGGCGCGCATAGAGAGCAAGCAGCTGTTCATCGTCAGAACCGAGAACGGTTCGGTTTATCGAGGGACGCTTAACACCGAGATGACGGAGGGAAGCAATCCCGTAAAAATTGAAGTCGCGGAGACACTGGAAAAGCAAGTAGCGATCCCAGAGGGGCAGATTGTGCAGATCGCCGAGACGTCCGACAAGTTCCGGCAACGATTGAATGGCGCATTAAACCTTGGGGTCACGTATTCCAAGGGAAACCAAACCGTGCAGTACGTGTTGGGATCGCAGACCGAATATCTTCGGGAACGCTGGTCGGCAGATGTCAATTGGAGCTCGACCTTATCGACGAGCAGCGGTGCCAGCGCCGCTACGCGGAATGAGATCACTCCGAATTTCCAGCATCTCTTGCCCTGGGACAACTATTTCTATAGTGCCCTGGGGGACTTCCTGCAGAGCTCTGTGCAAGGAATCCAGTTTCAGACAACGGCCGGCGGGGGCGTCGGGCGCTATTTGAAGAACACTAACCGGGCGAGAATCTCCGTTCTTGGAGGTTTCGCTTGGCAGAACACTCAATACAACCAATCTACCTTGGGTGCCGGTACGCAGAACCTGGCTGGCGGCTTGATCGTTGGCAAAGTGAATTTGTTCACGTTCAACAAAACCGATCTAAGTTTCACAGGGCTGCTTTTCCCTGTTCTCAACGACCCGGGGCGGGTCAAGTTCAATACGAATGCGACCTACTACATCAAAATCACCGGCAATCTGACGTGGAACGTGTCGTTCTACGGCAACTGGGACAACCAGCCACCACTCCACTTTGTAGGCAGCGACTACGGTACAAGCTCGGGTCTCAGTTGGACGTTCGGCATGAAGTGAAGCCGGGTGACGAGTTATGCGAGATGCGGTAGATGAGCCCGCTGGTAGCCCATAACCGAACCGCATGGCCCTCTTCCAATGCATGGACATAATGGGATCACTGGGGAGAGGCAATTGACTGTGCAGCTCAAAAGATCACCTATCGCTCGCCTTCTTGCGCGTTAATTTGGCAGCAAATGGAAAAACCCGGCGCGATTATCGTGCGACTCCGGCACTTACTGCCAATGGCGAAAACAGAGCGTCAGGGTGACCGATTGGCTCGACAAGAACGTTATGGCTGAATAGGTTTCCAGGACTTGTCGGGATTAAATTCGGTGATGGCGGCTGCAAGCAAGATTGGAAGATTTGATGCACGCGCTGAAATCTGCATCTTGGGTTTGCAAAGGGACAGTTCGGGCGAGACGCCACCAAGGGCGGAGTCTTTGTTTGGCTGACAAATGCTCACTGCTTGTATAAATACGTGAACCCCGGAATCAGCTTGAACGGATGCTTCGCATCAATGAGATTTTCGCCGACTTGGTCAATTCGCGCCGGAGCGCAGTTGCCCAGGAAGTCTGATCCCGCGCGGACATGAGTGATTCGGCTCGGCTCAATGCCCATCAAGCGCGAGCAGGTTGCGTCGGCAGCGACGGGGTCATCGGCGAGCACGATCTTACCGAACGAACGTGGAGTACCGTTGAGTGGTCCATTGCCCTCCATCGCCACCACCCCATCTGCAATAACAAAGTGAATTGGCACTGTTGCACAGATATCTAGGATGCTCTCCTGGATGCCCTTCCAGTGGAGAATGTTCTTGGGCCAACCGTATCTGCAGCCAGGTATTATCCCGAACATGTTTTTCATGCTGAGGGTGACGCCCGCCCAATGGTGCGTTTTGATCTTGGGCATGGAAACCAGGAAATCCGCCTCCAGCACAGTGCGAGGGAGCCAGAGGTCTCTCATCCCCATGTAGCTCGCGCGCAGGTGTGTGCGAATCAATTCATCTCGATTGAGATCGACAAATCGGATCCCCTCGTCTCGGAGCGATTCTTGATAAGCGCTCTGGGAAAGCACCAGTTGTGTGTCCCGCTGATGTCCTGGCCCCTCGGCCACGACCACCGACTTAGCACCCATCTGCCGAAACGATTCGGCTGCAGCGAGTACCAATAATGGGTGCGTGTTGATTGCATCGCCGGCAGCGTAGTCCACCAAGTTGGGTTTGAGCACTACTCTTTTGCCGCGAACATCAATCGAAAACAGTCGTAGACCGCCCCCGAGGGTCTGATCAAGTTCCTGGGAATATTGCTCTGCGTGCAGGATTGCTACTCGTGAACGTCTCGGGCGACGATCTATATGGTATCTGGGCAATAGAAACGGGACGGAAACAGAAGCGCCAGCAGCCAAGGCCGCACTTCCAACGAGAAAGTCTCGGCGAGTCAGCCTCACGATGTGACCCCGAGAGCCGACAAGGCGCGTTGATAATCAAACGCAAGACAGACCAGCGCCAGCGTGCTCGTGTCGTCGACATTCGGGAGTTCAGGAAGTGCCACGAGCGAGCTGTAAAGCGAATCAATTGGCCGACCATAGGCGGCGAGCGCAAGGATTGCCCAAGCGAGACTCCAAGGCGCTGTAAGTCTGGGGGCGATACGTTCCAAATATTGAACGCTGCTTTGGACCATCGGGTGCCGTCCATGTTCCCTTAGCGCCAGGAGCGCAATTGCAGTATCGTCCGGATGAGGCGCAACCGGTACCCCGTAGACAACGCCATTGCCGGCATTCCAGCCACCGTCAGGGCAGACGCGATCCAGCAGCATCTCGACGCCTCGCTCAATTCGGAACGGGACTTGTTCCAAACCGCCGCAGGAGCAAGGAAGTTGGTTCAGTGCAAGAACCGCGAATGCGGTAGGCACAACCCAGCTCACCGTATCTGGAAACCACGGCCATCCGAACTTGTCCGGATCGAAACGGACGTGGCGGTCTGTAGTACGAAACTTCCATTTCCAAAACCAATTCGATTCCTTACCAGCGGAGCTCATGAGCCAGTGAACGCCTTGCAACCTAGCCGGAATCGCCGGGATCACATCATGCAGAGCCATAACCGCCAGGGAAGTGACCCAGGCGCCATCCGTATCATCCCCGGCGAAGGCGGGCCAGCTTCCATTTGGGTTTTGCGTATGCAGAAGAAACGCCTGCGCACGCCCAAGGGCACCTCCGGGAAATAAGCCAAGCGCAAGCGCAGAGAAACAGGTTGGCTCAAGCGCCGGCTGCGAAGACGAAGCCAGTGCAGCCCATCCTCCACACGGAAGCTGTCGAAGGACAAGCTCCGCGATCAGTCCGCTGAGGACAACTTGATCGATCGTCATGGTGGGGACTTTGTAATGCGAAACATCTTTGCCGTCAAAACGCAGTGCGATGGCGGAGGATTGTCATGTGTAAGTCCAACAACGGTGCCGTTTGAGAGCCGGAGAATTCCGTTCTCACTCAAAGCGCGATTGGTGGAATAAATTTGGCAACGGAGCTGAAAGGGACCATCGGCAACGCTCGGGGGGTTCCGCTGCGAAGAGCGAAGAGACTCTCGTTCTCACTCAAAGTGCGATTGGTGAAATAAATTTGGGCGACGGAGCTGCAAGCGAGCATCGACAACGCTCGGCGGCTTCCGGTGTGAAGAGCGAAGGGACTCTCGTTCTCACTCAAAGTGCGATTGGTGGAATAAATTTGGCAACGGAGCTGCAAGGGGCTGTCGGCAGCGCTCGGGGGGGGGCCGCTGCGAAGAGCGAAGGGGACTCTCGTTCTCACTCAAAGTGCGATTGGTGAAATAAATTTGTGATTCCCAGGTCTTCGGTCCGTGTCGCCGAACGGGAGTGTCGGTTTGCGATTGAATACGAACGCACACCGAAGTCGAAACGGCGATACACGATGATTCGGTCGAGAATCGAATCGGAGACGAGCGTTCCCCACTTCTTGTATCTTGCGCCAAATTACGACCTGCTGTTGTTCCTGGTTCGCAGGTTCGAAGCCTGCCAACGCCCGGTTTACTTTGGTCTGCGGAAGGACTTCCTGACGCACACTCTTGGCCTTTCAGTAAGAAGCAACCGATCCCCAGTGTCTATGCCGCTTCATGCCGTCTTGGCGGCCAAACCCCAAGCCCCATCCGGAAGAAACAACAGTGCTGCGTGAGATCCAGCCGTTTACCTTTTGCGGTGGGTTTGTGGGTGGGTTTGGCGTGGGATTACGGTGGAAGCATGTTGCGCAACATTCATAGATTCTGCGGCTTAGCTCGGTTCCAGAGTAGTTATATCCCGAAGGATTGATCTGGGGTAAGTTTGGGGTGGCGATTTCCGCGAAGCCCGTCAATGCCACAACCTTACTCGGATGATCTGCGGCGCAAGCTCTTGGAGG
>Ga0335069_10002252_pt1 | contig 29909 bp, 36 predicted proteins | sample Lox_Sample_11_FD_206714 | JGI IMG/M metagenome (GOLD analysis project Ga0335069, IMG submission 206714) | Soil microbial communities from Loxahatchee National Wildlife Refuge, Florida, United States - Lox_Sample_1.1 | ecosystem: Environmental > Terrestrial > Soil > Wetlands | place: USA...
CTGCCGGCGGTGGGGCGTGCCGCTCATCGACGGCGGCACCGTGCGGCTGCCCCGGCTGATCGGGCAGAGCCGGGCGATGGACATGATCCTCACCGGCCGCGGCGTGGCGGCCGGCGAAGCGCTGGCGATGGGGCTGGCCAACCGCGTCGTGCCGAAAGGTCAAGCCAGGCAAGCCGCCGAGGAGCTGGCGGCCGGGCTCGCGGCGCTGCCGCAGCAGTGCATGCGATCGGATCGGCTGTCGGCGCTGCACCAGTGGGGGAGGCCCGAACCCGAGGCCATCGACTTCGAATTCGCCAGCATCGCAAGGGTTGCCGCGGAGGCCGCGGAAGGGGCCGGGCGGTTCGCCGCGGGCGCCGGCCGCCACGGCGCGCCGGCGAATTAGCCGGGCGCCCGTCGCTGCGGAATACCCTGTCGCTCAGCCCTTGCTGATCGTGTTGCTGGAGCCGAGGTTGTCGACCTTGGGGTCACCGTCTTTATAGGTGATGGTGTTGCTCAGCCCCACCACGGTGATGCGCCTGTTGACCTTGTCGAGCGTGACCTTGTTGCTCGCACCGCCGATGGTCACCGTCTCGCAGGTACCGGTGATGGTCAGCGTGTTATTGGAGCCGCCCACGTCCAGCGACTTACCGCTGGCGCAATCAAGGGTGGCCGTGGTCCCCATCGACCCGTAGTGCAGCGTGTTGCCGATCTCGATCGACGCCGTGGTGCTCGCCCCGCTCGTGCTCGTCGGGGCCGCCGCGGCGCTCGTCGTCGCGCTGCTGCTCTTCGTCGTCGTCGCGGTGGAGCCCCCGGGCGGGTTGGCGGTGGAGCTGCAGCCCGCCAGCACCAACGCCGCGGTTGCCGGCGCCAAGGCGAGCGCGGCCAGCCGGGACGGGCGGTCGGTGATGTGGTCGCGCATTGATCCTCGATTCCCCTCGATCCGTGCCTCAGCCCGGCACCTGCTGGAGCCGGTTTGTCATGCCCAGTTCGCGGCCGCGGTCCCAGAGGATCGGCGCGCCGCCGTGATAGAACACCGTCTGGTCGTAGCCGTACACGGTGATGTCGTGCGTGACGGAGTCGGCGATGACGGTGTTGCCCGATCCCATGACCGTCACCGCATAGCAGTTGCCCTTCGCGTTGACGACGTTCGCGGTGCCGTTGACGATCAGGGTGGCGTCGTTGCAGTCCAGCGTCTGATCGAGGCCCTGCCCGATGACGTGGGTGTCGCCGTTCTTGGCGTGCGCAACCGGCATGGGGCCGGCGAAGCCGGCGACGAGGGCGCAGGTGACCAGCGGCCCCGCGGCGGTTGTCCAGTTCACTGCGAGCCCCCTTTCGGCGTTCGAATCAGCCTGGAAAGAGATTACGTGCATTCGCCCAGTCGGTGGCAGGGGTTACCGGCTCACCAGTTTCACGGCCGTCGTCAACTAGAGTCATTAGTCGATCAACCCGCATCACTCGAAGGGCGACCGCCATGGCAGCTCCAGAACCGCCGTCGGCGGCGGGGCGTCAGCGCGCCGGGAAGTCGGCCTCCCGCCCGGCCAAGCTGAGCCGGGACGGCATCGTCGACGGCGCCCTGACCTTCCTGGATCGCGAGGGCTGGGACTCGCTGACGATCAACGCGCTGGCCGCGCAGCTCGGGACCAAGGGACCCTCGCTGTACAACCACGTGGACAGCCTGGAAGACCTGCGCCGGGCGGTGCGGATCCGTGTCATCGACGACATCATCACGATGCTGAACAGGGTCGGTGAGGGTCGCGCCGGCGACGACGCGGTGCTGGTCATGGCCGGCGCCTACCGCAGCTACGCCCATCACCACCCCGGTCGGTACTCGGCGTTCACCCGGATGCCGCTCGGCGGCGACGACCCCGAGTATGCCGCCGCCACCAGGGGCGCGGCGGCTCCGGTCATCTCCGTGCTGGCGTCCTACGGCCTGGGCGGCGAGGAGGCCTTTTACGCCGCCCTGGAATTCTGGTCCGCGCTGCACGGCTTCGTGCTGCTGGAAATGACCGGCGTCATGGACGACATCGACACGGACGCGCTGTTCACCGACATGGTGTTGCGGCTGGCCCAGGGTTTGGGAGGTCTGGACAGGCGCACCGCGCGCCACCATCCCGCACCGAACTAGCCCGATGGTGGCGACCCGGCGCGCGTCCGGCCGCCGCTTTGACCTGCGAGACCGGCGACGGGTATTGTGGTAGCTCGTGCCTGGCGGCTTACGGCGCCTGACGTAAGGAAGCGGATGCCGGGCTAATTCGCATGTCTCCGACGCACCGGATCGATGCCCGTGCTGAGCGCTTGCGACACACCCGGCCGCGGGGTACAGAAGTTATTCCGGGGCGGGGCAAAACTGCAGTACACAGACTTAACAGCTTGAGCCAGAACACGAACTTCAACACAGAAAGCCGGTAGATGCCAACCATTCAGCAGCTGGTCCGCAAGGGTCGTCGGGACAAGGTCGGCAAGGTCAAGACCGCGGCTCTGAAGGGCAGCCCGCAGCGCCGTGGCGTATGCACCCGCGTGTACACCACCACCCCGAAGAAGCCGAACTCGGCGCTTCGGAAGGTCGCGCGCGTGAAGCTGACGAGCCAGGTCGAGGTCACGGCCTACATCCCCGGCGAGGGCCACAACCTGCAGGAGCACTCGATGGTGCTGGTGCGTGGTGGCCGGGTCAAGGACCTGCCCGGTGTCCGGTACAAGATCATCCGCGGTTCGCTCGACACCCAGGGCGTCAAGAACCGCAAGCAGGCTCGCAGCCGCTACGGCGCCAAGAAGGAGAAGAGCTGATGCCGCGCAAGGGGCCCGCGCCCAAGCGTCCGCTGGTCAACGACCCCGTCTACGGGTCGCAGCTGGTCACCCAGCTGGTGAACAAGGTTCTGCTCAAGGGGAAGAAATCGCTCGCCGAGCGCATTGTTTATGGTGCGCTCGAGCAGGCCAGGGAGAAGACAGGTACCGACCCCGTGATCACGCTCAAGCGTGCTCTCGACAACGTCAAGCCCGCCCTCGAGGTGCGCAGCCGCCGCGTCGGTGGTGCGACCTATCAGGTGCCCGTCGAGGTGCGTCCGGACCGGTCCACCACGCTGGCGCTGCGCTGGCTTGTCAGCTTCTCCCGGCAGCGCCGGGAGAAGACCATGATCGAGCGGCTGGCAAACGAGCTCCTGGATGCCAGCAACGGCCTCGGGGCCTCCGTCAAGCGGCGTGAGGACACCCACAAGATGGCCGAGGCAAACCGCGCCTTCGCGCACTATCGCTGGTAGGCCGGCCGCACGGGCGCCAAACCGGCAGAGTTGCCGGAGGCTAAACAGACCAGCAATCAAGCAATCGAAAGAGTGGGAAGACTTCTGTGGCACAGAAGGACGTGCTGACCGACCTGACCAAGGTCCGCAACATCGGCATCATGGCGCACATCGACGCCGGCAAGACGACGACGACGGAGCGCATCCTCTACTACACCGGCATCAGCTACAAGATCGGTGAGGTCCACGACGGCGCCGCCACCATGGACTGGATGGAGCAGGAGCAGGAGCGGGGAATCACCATCACCTCCGCGGCCACGACCTGCTTCTGGAACGACAACCAGATCAACATCATCGACACGCCCGGACACGTCGACTTCACCGTCGAGGTGGAGCGCAGCCTGCGCGTGCTCGACGGCGCCGTCGCCGTCTTCGACGGCAAGGAGGGCGTCGAACCGCAGTCCGAGCAGGTGTGGCGCCAGGCTGACAAATACGACGTCCCGCGGATCTGCTTCGTCAACAAGATGGACAAGATCGGCGCCGACTTCTACTTCTCCGTGCGCACCATGGAGGAGCGGCTGGGCGCCAACGTCATCCCGATCCAGCTGCCCGTCGGCTCCGAGGGTGACTTCGAGGGCGTCGTCGACCTGGTCGAGATGAAGGCCAAGGTGTGGAGCGCCGAAGCCAAGCTCGGCGAGAAGTACGACGTCGTCGAGATCCCCGCCGACCTGCAGGAGAAGGCCGACGAGTACCGCACCAAGCTGCTCGAGGCCGTCGCCGAGACCGACGAGGCGCTGCTGGACAAGTACCTGGGCGGCGAAGAGCTCACCGTCGAGGAGATCAAGGGCGCCATCCGCAAGCTGACCATCAGCTCGGAGGCCTACCCGGTGCTGTGCGGCAGCGCCTTCAAGAACAAGGGCGTCCAGCCGATGCTGGACGCGGTGATCGACTACCTGCCCTCGCCGCTGGACGTGCCGCCGGCCGTCGGCCACGCGCCCGGCAAGGAGGACGTCGAGGTCATCCGCAGGCCGTCCACCGACGAGCCGTTCGCCGCGCTGGCGTTCAAGGTCGCCACGCACCCGTTCTTCGGCAAGCTCACCTACATCCGCGTGTACTCGGGCACCGTCGAGTCCGGCAGCCAGGTCATCAACTCCACCAAGGGCAAAAAGGAGCGGCTGGGCAAGCTGTTCCAGATGCACTCCAACAAGGAGAACCCGGTCGAACGGGCCAGTGCCGGTCACATCTACGCGGTGATCGGTCTGAAGGACACCACCACCGGTGACACCCTGTGCGACCCGAACAAGCAGGTCGTCCTCGAGTCGATGACCTTCCCCGCGCCGGTGATCGAGGTGGCCATCGAGCCGAAGACCAAGAGCGACCAGGAGAAGCTGAGCCTGTCGATCCAGAAGCTCGCCGAGGAGGACCCGACGTTCAAGGTGCACCTGGACCAGGAGACCGGCCAGACCGTGATCGGCGGGATGGGCGAGCTGCACCTGGACATCCTGGTGGACCGCATGCGCCGCGAGTTCAAGGTCGAGGCCAACGTCGGCAAGCCGCAGGTGGCCTACAAGGAGACCATCAAGCGGGCCGCGCAGAACATCGAGTTCACCCACAAGAAGCAGACGGGTGGCTCGGGCCAGTTCGCGAAGGTGATCATCAACCTGGAGCCGTTCACCGGCGAGGACGGTGCCACCTACGAGTTCGAGAACAAGGTCACCGGTGGCCGCATCCCGCGGGAGTACATCCCGTCGGTGGACGCCGGTGCGCAGGATGCGATGCAGTACGGCGTGCTGGCGGGTTATCCGCTGGTGAACCTCAAAGTCACCCTGCTCGATGGCGCCTTCCACGAGGTCGACTCCTCGGAGATGGCGTTCAAGATCGCCGGTTCGCAGGTACTGAAAAAGGCTGCCACGCAAGCACAACCGGTGATTCTGGAACCGATCATGGCCGTCGAGGTCACCACGCCCGAGGACTACATGGGCGACGTGATCGGCGACCTGAACTCCCGCCGTGGCCAGATTCAGGCCATGGAGGAGCGGAGCGGTGCACGCGTGGTCAAGGCGCACGTGCCGCTGTCGGAGATGTTCGGCTACGTCGGCGACCTGCGGTCCAAGACTCAAGGCCGGGCGAACTACTCCATGGTGTTCGACTCGTACGCCGAAGTGCCGGCGAACGTGTCGAAGGAGATCATCGCGAAGGCGACGGGCCAGTGAGCATCAGTTCGGAGTAACCTTGCCGGGTCAGAACCGCGGCACAACGGAAAACACCAACACTGCTTAACAAAGCACCAACAAGTCGGAGGACACAACAGTGGCGAAGGCGAAGTTCCAGCGGACCAAGCCCCACGTCAACATCGGGACCATCGGTCACGTTGACCACGGCAAGACCACACTGACCGCGGCGATCACCAAGGTCCTGCACGATAAGTACCCAACCCTGAACGAGTCGAAGGCGTTCGACCAGATCGACAACGCGCCCGAGGAACGTCAGCGCGGTATCACCATCAACATTTCGCACGTGGAGTACCAGACTGAAAAGCGGCACTACGCCCACGTCGACGCCCCGGGTCACGCCGACTACATCAAGAACATGATCACCGGCGCGGCGCAGATGGACGGCGCGATCCTGGTGGTGGCCGCGACCGACGGCCCGATGCCCCAGACCCGCGAGCACGTGCTGCTGGCCCGCCAGGTCGGGGTGCCCTACATCCTGGTCGCGCTGAACAAGGCCGACGCCGTGGACGACGAGGAGCTGCTCGAGCTCGTCGAGCTGGAGGTCCGCGAGCTTTTGGCCGCCCAGGAATTCGACGAGGACGCCCCGGTCGTGCGCGTCTCGGCGCTCAAGGCGCTCGAAGGCGACGCGAAGTGGGTCGAGTCCGTCGAGGAGCTGATGGCCGCGGTCGACGAGTCGATTCCGGACCCTGTCCGCGAGACCGACAAGCCGTTCCTGATGCCCGTCGAGGACGTCTTCACCATTACCGGCCGCGGCACCGTGGTCACCGGTCGTGTGGAGCGCGGCGTGATCAACGTGAACGAGGAAGTCGAGATCGTCGGCATCAGGCCGACCAGCACCAAGACGACGGTCACCGGCGTGGAGATGTTCCGCAAGCTGCTCGACCAGGGCCAGGCCGGCGACAACGTCGGTCTGTTGCTGCGCGGTATCAAGCGGGAGGACGTCGAGCGCGGCCAGGTCGTCACCAAGCCCGGCACGACCACTCCGCACACCGAGTTCGAGGGCCAGGTCTACATCCTGTCCAAGGACGAGGGCGGCCGTCACACGCCGTTCTTCAACAACTATCGTCCGCAGTTCTACTTCCGCACCACCGACGTGACCGGTGTGGTGACGCTGCCGGAGGGCACCGAGATGGTGATGCCCGGTGACAACACCAACATCTCCGTCAAGCTGATCCAGCCCGTCGCCATGGACGAGGGCCTGCGGTTCGCGATCCGCGAGGGTGGCCGCACCGTCGGCGCCGGCCGGGTCGTCAAGATCATCAAGTAGGTCTGTTCGATACGAGGCCCGGGCTGCCGATCGGCCGCCCGGGCCTCGTGCGTTTCCCGGTCCGCGCAATTGGCGAAACTGAGCCTGGACGGCACAGGTTGCGATAGATTTACGCCTATTACGTCCGTGTCTAATGACAGGGCGATTGCTTCGTTAGTCGCGGCCCTCCCGGGAGGTTGGGATGTCGTTCGTGTTCGCGACCCCGGAGTACCTGGCCGGGGCGGCATCCGATCTGGCGAACATCGCCTCGACGATCAGCTCGGCCAACGCTGCGGCGTTGGGCCCGACGTCGGGGGTGCTGGCCGCGGGTGCCGACGAAGTGTCGGCCACCATCGCGACGCTGTTCGGCGCGCATGCCGAGGTCTACCAGGCGCTCAGCGCGCAGGCGGCGTTGTTCCACCAGCAGTTTGTCGAACTCATGAGCGGCGGCGCGGCGCAATATGCTCTCGCCGAGGCCGCGAACGCCTCCCCGCTGCAGACGGTGGAGCAGGCGGCGCTGGGCGGGGTCAGCGCGCCCGGGCAGGCGTCGGCGGCGGCCGTCCCGGCCGGCAACGGCGTCAGCCCCGCGCTGCCGTTCGCGCCCAGCGCGGGTTCCGGCGCGTTCGGTCCCGGCGGCGCCGGTGCGACGGGTCGGCTGGTGGCAAGTGTCGGTCCCGCTGCCGCGGCCGCCGGCGGCGGCGAACCGTTCGGTATGGGCGGAGCCGGTTTCACGGGCAGCTTGGTTGTGGGCCAAAACCTCGGCGCTGTCCCCGCGGCCGGCGGCAGCGGCGGGCTGCTCGGGTCCGGCGGTGCCGTGGGGGCCACGGAAGCCGCCGAGGAGGTCGGCCTCAACGGATACGCGGGGACACCACTGCCCGCGGCGGTGCCGGCGGCGGCGCCTGTCGGCTCGTCGGCGCCGGTACGACCCGCGACGCCGGCCTACTCTGCGGCGACGGCCGCGGCGGCCGAGCCCGCCGAGGAGTGACTCGGGTTCGCAAGCGGTTTGCGCGCCTGGGTATCGCGGCCGCCGGTCGAGCGCTAATCTGACACGGACTTCCCAGCGAGACTAGGAGAGACACGTGTTGGCGCGCTACCTGAAGGCACAGTTGATCGTTTTGCTGTGCGGCGGCCTCGTGGGGCCGATATTTTTGGTCGTCTACTTCACCCTCGGGTTCAAGGACCTGCTGGGCTGGATGCTCTACGTCGGCCTGCTGATCACGGTGGCCGACGTGGTGATCGCGCTCGCACTGGCCAACTATGGGGCGAAGTCGTCCGCCAAGAACGCGGAGCTAGAGCAGAACGGCGTGCTGGCGCTGGCCCAGATCACCGGGCTCAGCGAGACCGGGACGTGGATCAACAATCAACAGGTCGTCAAGGTGCACCTGCACATCGCCGGGCCCGGGTTTCCGCCGTTCGACACCGAAGACCGGGTGATCGCCAGCGTCACGCGCCTGGGCAACCTCAACGCCCGCAAGGTCGTGGTGCTGGTCAACCCCACGACCCGGGAATACCGGATCGACTGGGAACGCAGCGCTCTGGTCAACGGGCTGGTGCCGGCGCAGTTCACCGTGGCCGAAGACAACAGGACCTACGACCTCAGCGGGCAGGCCGGCCCGCTGATGGAGATCCTGCAGATCCTCAAGGCCAACCACGTTCCGCTCAATCAGATGGTCGACATCCGGTCCAATCCCGCACTGCGCCAGCAGATCCAGGCCGTGGTCCGACGGGCGGCCGAACAGCAGGCACCGGCCCCCCAGCCGGCGGCGGCGGGCGGCCCGGCACCGGTCGCCACGCCGCCCCAGCAGTCGATCGCGCAGCGGCTCCAAGAGCTGGAGACGCTGCGGGCCAGCGGTGCGCTGAGCGACCAGGAGTACAGCGGTCGGCGGGCCCAGATCATCTCCGAAATCTGAACCCCGGGTTAGTTAGAACACGTTCCAGTTCCGCTGCTAGCCTTGCTGCGTGGCTGGATCACTGCAGGGACGGGTGGCATTCATCACCGGCGCGGCCCGGGCGCAGGGGAGGTCGCATGCGGTGCGGCTCGCGCGGGAGGGCGCCGACATCATCGCGCTCGACATCTGCGCGCGGGCGTCCGACACCCTGAGCTACCCGCCGGCCACCCCCGAGGACCTCAACGAGACCGTCCGGCTGGTCGAGGCCGAGGGCCGCAAGGTGCTGGCCCGCGAGGTCGACATCCGCGACGACGCCGCGCTGCGGCAACTGGTGGCCGACGGCGTCGAACAATTCGGCCGGCTCGACGTCCTGGTGGCCAACGCGGGTGTGCTGGGCTGGGGCCGGGTTTGGGAGCTCACCGACGAGCAGTGGGACACCGTGATCGGGATCAACCTGACCGGCACGTGGCGCACCCTGCGCGCCGCGATCCCCGCGATGATCGAGGCCGGCAACGGCGGGTCGATCGTCGTCGTCAGCTCGTCGGCGGGCCTGAAAGCGACGCCGGGCAACGGTCATTACGCGGCCAGCAAGTTCGGGCTCACCGCGCTGACCAACACGCTGGCGATCGAGCTCGGCGAATACGACATCCGGGTCAACTCCATCCACCCCTACTCGGTCGACACCCCGATGATCGAACCCGAGGCGATGATGGACATCTTTGCCAAACATCCCCGGTACGTGCACAGCTTCCCGCCAATGCCTATGCAGTACAAGGGTTTCATGACGGCCGACGAGGTTTCCGACGTCGTCGTCTGGTTGGCTGGCGACGGCTCGGGCGCACTATCGGGCACCCAGATTCCGGTGGACAAGGGCGCCTTGAAGTACTGATTCGCGATCGTGTATGAACACCACGTGACCGAAAATGGCATCGTGATCGTGGGCGGCGGGCTCGCCGGGGCCCGGACCGCGGAGCAACTGCGCCGGTCCGAATACACCGGCCGCATCACGATCGTCAGCGACGAGGTGCACCTGCCGTACGACCGCCCGCCGCTGTCCAAGGAGGTGCTGCGCAAAGAGGTCGACGACGTGGCCCTCAAGCCGCGCGAGTGGTACGACGAGAAGGACATCACCCTGCGACTCGGTGCGGCGGCCAGCGGTCTCGACACCGCCGGGCGAACGATCACGCTGGCCGACGGAACCGTGCTCGGCTACGACGAGCTCGTCATCGCGACCGGCCTGGTGCCGCGGCGCATTCCGGCGTTCGGAGACCTGGAGGGCGTCCGGGTGCTGCGCTCATTCGACGAGAGCATGGCGTTGCGCGAGCACGCGTCCGCGGCGCAGCGCGCCGTCGTCGTCGGCGCCGGTTTCATCGGCTGCGAGGTGGCGGCCAGCATGCGCAGCCTCGGGGTGGACGTGGTCCTGGTCGAGCCGCAGGCGACGCCGCTGGCCACGGTGCTCGGCGAGCAGATCGGCGGGCTGGTGGCGCGGCTGCACCGCGACGAAGGTGTCGACGTGCGGCTGGGCGTCAGCGTTGCCGAGGTGCGCGGCCGGGGCCGCGTCGACACGGTGGTGCTGACCGACGGCACCGAACTGGCCGCCGACCTGGTGGTGGTAGGCATCGGATCGCGCCCGGCGACCCAGTGGCTGGAGGGCAGCGGCATCGAAGTCGACAGTGTCGATGGCGGCATCATCTGCGACGAAGCCGGCCGCGCCAGCGCGCCGCACGTGTGGGCGCTGGGTGACGTCGCATCCTGGCGCCATGCGACGGGACACCAAGTGCGCGTGGAACATTGGAGCAACGTCGCCGATCAGGCCCGCGTGGTGGTGCCGGCGATGCTCGGGCAGGACGTGCCCACCAACGCGGTCGTGCCCTATTTCTGGAGCGACCAATACGACGTCAAGATCCAGTGCCTGGGCGAGCCGGAGGCCACCGATACCGTCCACCTCGTGGAGGACGACGGGCGCAAGTTCCTGGCCTATTACGAGCGCGACGGGGTGCTGGTCGGCGTGGTCGGCGGCGGGATGCCGGGCAAGGTCATGAAGGTCCGCGCCAAGATCGCCGCCGCCACCCCCATCGCCGAGGTGCTGGGCTGACCTCGTCATGCCCAAGGTGGCGATACTCGACGACTATGCGGGCGTGGCCCTCGACCTCGCCGACTGGTCGCCGGTGCACACGCGTTCCGAGGTAACCGTTTTCGGCCGGCACCTGTCCGAGGCGGAAGCGGTGCAGGCGCTGCGGCCCTTCGACGTGATCTGCACAATGCGCGAGCGGATGGCGCTGCCGCGTACGCTCATCGAGCGGCTGCCGAACCTCAAGTTGATCACCATCGTCGGCAGGAGCCTGCCGAACCTGGACATGGCGGCGGCCAGCGAGCGCGGCGTGCTGGTCGCCCACTCGGACTTCGCCAGTCCGCGATTCAGGTCTGTCCGCGACGCCACCCCGGAACTGGCCTGGGGGTTGATGCTCGCGACGGTGCGCAACCTGGCCGAAGAGCATCGGAGCATGCGCGCCGGGGGATGGCAGACCACCACCGGTATGACGTTGTCCGGCAAGACGATCGGGCTGCTCGGCCTGGGCCGGACCGGCAAGCGCATGGCCGGATACGCGAATGCGTTTGGCATGCAGGCCATTGCGTGGAGCCAGAACCTCACCGAGGAGGCCGCGGCGGCGGCCGGCGCCCGCCGGGTCGAGAAGGCGGCGCTGTTCTCGCAATCCGACGTGGTCTCCATCCACCTGGTGCTCGCCGAGCGCACCCGGGGTCTGGTCGGCCGTTCGGAACTGGCCCTGATGAAGCCGCACGCGTACCTGATCAACACCTCTCGCGGCCCGATCGTGGACGAGGCCGCGCTGATCGACGCGCTGCGGAGCGGGCGCATCGCCGGGGCCGGGCTGGACGTCTACGACGCCGAACCGCTCCCGCCCGGCCATCCGTTGCGCGCGTTGGCGAACGTGACGCTGTCCCCCCACCTGGGGTACGTCACGCGGGAAATGCTCAGCGCCTTCTACGAAGACACCATCGAGGCCGTGGTCGCGTGGCTGGACGGGGCGCCGATTCGGATCGCCAACCCCTAGAACTCGCCGAGATAGAAGCGGCCGCACTGATCGTCGGCGCATTCGGCGGTCACCCCGTACGGCTGCCGGGCCGGCCCGGACAGCACCGTGCCCCCGGCTTCGCGGACGCGGGCGACGGCCGCGACGATGTCGGTCACGGTCCACATCGGCACCGTCGTCGGGTCGGCGCTGCCCCCGGCGGCACCGGCCATCGGATGGGTTCCCACCACCTGCCAGCCGTCACCACGAAATACCCGTACACCGCGGGCAAGGCCTCGTCGTACAGCGCGAGCAGCGCGCGTCGAGCGTCGGATTGGTGCTCCGCTTCGGCGCTCACACCCCTATCGTCGCCGCGGCGGGCCGAACTCCGACGGGGTCGCAGAATTAGTGCCAATTCACCGGCGGGCCGTGCGGATGGCATTCGCCGAGGATCGCCAGTTTGCCACCCGGCCAGCGGCGGGCCCGCACCAAGAACCTGATCGGCCCGCCGGGCCCGTCACGCGCGGGCTCGAGGGTGAGGTGGGCGAACAATGTGCCGGCGCCGGCCCGCGCCCCCAGCGCCTCGACGCCGTCGCGGACCGCGGCGCGTTCGTCGTCGGACAGGTACTGCCAGGTGATCGAGTGCCACAGCACGGTCAGCGCGCCGTCGGCGAGGCTCATGCGGGCCACCGCGTCGGCCGCCGTGCGGCGCTCGAGCCCCGCCGGAACGTTCCGGGCGACCGCGATGGCGCCGCGCAGCCGGTCCAACCGGGCGTCCTGGTCGGGCCAGACGTAGCTCAGCACGGTCATCTCCCCGTCGGCGCCGGTGACGTCGATGGGTGCGATGTCGAAGCCGTTGCGCTCGACGATCGAGACGGTGCCGCCGGGCGGCAGGGCGCCGTGCCACGCGTCGTGGATGGTCACCGGCGAGCCGGCCGGTCCCCACCGGCCGCCGTCGTACCGATAGTGGTAGTGGTCGGCCCGCATGTTCAGCCCCGCGCTCGAGCCGATCTCGAAAAGCCTTACCGGCAAGCCATATTCGCGGTTCAGCCGCAGCAGCCCACCGATCAGCGCGGCGGAGCGGCCCACCTCGTTGGTCTGCGGCGGTTGGTGCAGCGCCGCGCGCAGGAAGTCGGCATGGCGGTCGGTGGTTTTCAGAATCTCGGGCCAGGCCTCGTGCGCGTCCCACGCGCCGCCGGTGCTGGGATACCAGCGCCGCAACTCCTGCGCCCGGCCGTCGAGCACCAACCGGTGCAGCCCGCCGAGCAGCCGAAGCGGCACCGCGAGGCGCGAGGGGTCGTCCTCGTGACCGGACAGGATCGCCGCGAAGACGCCGCGCGCCTCGACGTCGCCGGCCACCAGCTCGAAGAGCTCCCCGTACATCGGGGAGCCGGAGCCCGCGCAGAACCGCCCCTGCGATCGCAGCATGTGCAGCAGGTGGTCGGTGCCGGCGTTCATCGGCCCAGACTTTCCAGCCCGGCGCCGACGACGTCGAACGCGTTGCCGAGCGCGACGGGCAGCGGGACGGACTCGTCGCTCAGCCAGTGCTCGTAGGCGCTCAGCGCCACCCCGAGCATCGTCCAGGCGACGGTCTGCGGCAGCGGGTCGGTTGTCTTGACGCCCAACCGGTGGGCCACGAAGCCAGCCATCACCTCGCGCCAGCCGGCGTACATCGTCATCGAATAGGCCTGCAGTTCGGCGGTTTCCAGGATGATCCGCATGCGTTGGCGGTGCCGGACGGTCTCGCATTCGTCAAAGGTGTTGAACGCCAACAGCGCCGCACGCAGCGCCTCGCCCAAATGGACTTGCGGGTCGACCGTGTCGAGCAGCTCCTGCAGGTGCTCGAGGTGGGCGCCGAAATCCCCCCACAGGATGGCGTTCTTGGACGCGTAATAGCGAAAGAGCGTGCGGCGGGCGATGCCGGCCGCCTGCGCGACGTCGTCGACGCTCACCTCGGCGAACCCTCGTGCGGCGAACAGCTCGAGGGCGACGTCGGTGATGTGCCCGGGTGTCGTCGAGCGGCGCCGGCCCACCCGCGACTGCGGCGTCATCAGACCCGCCCTTCCATTGCGGCACTCGATGCCATATTGTGGCCAGAACGATCTGTCGTTGTCGAGCCCTACTGGAGGAAATCTACATGGATCACGAAACCGAGACCGCGACCGAACTCGTCACCGAGACCCTGGTGGAAGAGGTGTCGATCGACGGGATGTGCGGGGTCTACTGACCCGCGTGTTCGACCCCGATCGCGGCTGGCGTTTGCATCCGCAAGTGGCGGTTCGTCCCGAGCCGTTCGGCGCGCTGCTCTACCACTTCGGCACCCGCAAGCTGTCCTTCCTGAAGAACCGCACCATCCTCACGGTGGTCCGGTCGCTGGCCGACCATCCCGACGTCCGCTCCGCCTGCCGGGCGGCGGGCGTGGACGACCCCGGGCACGGGCCCTACCTGCACGCGCTGGGCGTGTTGGCCGATTCCAAGATGTTGATACCCCAGGAGGGGTGAATGACGGCTGCAACTTCTCCCGTACCGCGGCTGATCGAGCAGTTCGAGCGCGGGCTGGACGCGCCCATCTGCCTGACGTGGGAGCTGACGTACGCATGCAATCTGGCTTGCGTGCACTGCCTTTCGTCGTCGGGCAAACGCGATCCGCGGGAGCTGTCTACCCGCCAGTGCATGGACATCATCGACGAGCTGGAAAGCATGCAGGTGTTCTACGTCAACATCGGCGGCGGGGAACCCACGGTGCGCCCGGACTTTTGGGAGCTGGTCGACTACGCGACCGCGCACCACGTCGGCGTGAAATTCTCGACCAACGGCGTCCGGATCACCCCGGGGGTCGCCGCGCGGTTGGCCGCCAGCGACTACGTCGACGTCCAGATCTCGCTCGACGGCGCCACCGCCGTGGTCAACGACGCCGTCCGCGGCGCCGGCTCGTTCGCGATGGCGGTGCGCGCGCTGGAGAATCTGGCCGCCGCGGGCTTTCGCGATGCGAAGATCTCCGTCGTCGTGACCCGGCACAACGTGGACCAGCTCGACGAATTCGCCGCGCTGGCAAGCCGTTACGGTGCCACGCTGCGGATCACCCGGCTCCGCCCGTCGGGTAGGGGAGCCGACGTGTGGGAAGACCTGCACCCCACCGCCGCCCAGCAGGTTCAGCTCTACGCCTGGCTGGTCGCCAACGGGGAGCGGGTGCTCACCGGCGACTCCTTCTTTCACCTGGCGCCGCTCGGCTCCTCCGGCGCCCTGGCCGGCCTGAACATGTGCGGGGCCGGCCGGGTGGTGTGCCTGATCGACCCCGTGGGCGACGTGTACGCCTGCCCGTTTGCCATCCACGACCGGTTCCTGGCGGGAAACGTCCTGTCCGACGGGGGATTTGGCACGGTCTGGAAGGAGGCGCCGCTGTTTCGTGAGCTGCGCGAACCGCAGTCGGCGGGCGCCTGCGGCAGCTGCGGGCACTACGACGCCTGCCGGGGCGGCTGCATGGCGGCCAAGTTCTTCACCGGGCTGCCGATGGACGGGCCGGACCCCGAGTGCGTCCAGGGCCACGGCGCGCCGGCGCTGGCCCGCGAGCGCCACAAGCCGCGGCCGCGCGCCGACCACTCCCGGAAGACGACCGGGCCGATACCCCTGACACTGTCGCGGCCACCGGCGCGGCTCTGCAACGAAAGCCCCCTGTGACCATGGCCGACCAATGGTTCGAAACGGTGGCCATCGCCCAGCAGCGCGCGAAGCGGCGGCTACCGAAATCGGTTTATTCGGCGCTGGTCGCGGGCAGTGAAAAGGGAATCACCGTCTCGAACAACGTCGAGGCGTTCAGTGAACTCGGATTTGCGCCCCACGTCGTCGGCGCGCCGCAAAAGCGCGACCAATCGACCACCGTGATGGGACAAGATATCTCGATGCCGGTGCTGATCTCCCCCACCGGCGTCCAGGCGGTCGATCCGGACGGCGAGGTCGCCGTCGCGCGGGCGGCGGCGGCGCGGGGAACGGCGATGGGGCTGTCCTCCTTCGCCAGCAAGCCGATCGAGGAGGTCATCGCCGCAAACCCCAAGGTGTTCTTCCAGGTCTACTGGCTGGGCGGCCGCGACGCGATCGCCGAGCGGGTGGAGCGCGCGCGCCGGGCCGGAGCGGTCGGATTGATCGTCACCACCGACTGGTCGTTCTCCCACGGGCGTGACTGGGGTAGCCCGAAGATTCCCGAGGAGATGAACCTGCGGACCATCCTGCGGCAGTCCCCGGAGGCGGTCTTCAAGCCCCGCTGGTTGTGGAAGTACGGCAAGACGCTGCGCCCGCCGGACCTGCGGGTGCCCAACCAGGGCCGCCGCGGCGAGCCCGGCCCGGCGTTCTTCGCCGCGTACGGGGAGTGGATGGGCACTCCGCCGCCGACCTGGGAGGACATCGCCTGGCTGCGCGAGATGTGGGGCGGACCCTTCATGCTCAAGGGCGTGATGCGCGTCGATGACGCCAAAAGGGCTGTGGACGCTGGTGTTTCGGCGATCTCGGTATCGAACCACGGTGGGAACAACCTGGACGGCACGCCGGCGTCGATCCGCGCCCTGCCCGCGGTGGCCGCGGCGGTCGGCGACCAGATCGAGGTGCTGCTCGACGGCGGCATCCGCCGCGGCGGCGACGTCGTCAAGGCGGTGGCCCTGGGCGCGCGCGCGGTGATGATCGGCCGCGCGTACCTGTGGGGCCTGGCCGCGGCCGGGCAGGCGGGGGTGGAAAACGTCCTCGACATCTTGCGCGGCGGCATCGACTCGGCGCTTATGGGCCTCGGGCACTCGTCGGTCCACGACCTCAGCCCGGACGACATCCTGGTGCCGGCGGGCTTCGCCCTGGCGCTCGGAGTGCCTCGCCCATAGCCGGGCCATTTTGGGCAAAATTGCCAGGATTTGATCCAGATTTGATCTGATCTCAATCATCGACCCGAAAATTGTGGTGTTCGCGAGGTAACCGTGACGCACGAGCCATCGATTTCGGCCGCTCGGTGAACTACCCAGAAAAAAAATTTTTTGGAGGGTCAACAATTGGTGCACGCCAGGTGAATTCGTCCTACCATCAGCCAGTGCCCGCACTCGGCGAATTAGCAACGGCGACGTCAAGCCAGCTATTAAGCACCTCGCCGCCAATAATGGTCCCGCTGGGGTCGACCGAACAACATGGTCCGCACCTGCCGTTGGACACCGACACCCGCATCGCGGCCGCGGTCGCCCGTGGGGCCCGGGCGCGGCTGGAGCAAGGCTGGCTGGTGGCGCCGGCCATCGCCTACGGCGCCAGCGGCGAGCACCAGGACTTCGCCGGCACCATCTCCATCGGCACCGAAGCCCTGACGTCGCTCCTGGTGGAGTACGGCAGGTCAGCCGCCCGCTGGGCCCCGCGCCTGGTCTTTGTCAACGGCCACGGCGGCAACATCGGCGCGTTGAACGGGGCGGTCGCGCGGCTGCGCGGCGAAGGCCGGGACGTCGGTTGGTGCCCGTGCGTCGCCGCGGGCGGGGACGCCCACGCCGGCCATACCGAAACATCCGTGTTGCTCCATGTCTCGCCGGCCGAGGTGCTGACCGACCGGTGGCTCGCCGGCAACCCGGCGCCATTGCCCGACTTGCTCCCCTCGTTGCGTCGCGGGGGAGTCGCGGCGGTCAGCCCGGTCGGGGTGCTGGGGGACCCGACGACCGCGACCGCCGCCGAGGGCAAGCGCATCTTCGCGGAGATGGTCGACGAGTGTGTCCGTCGAGTCGCCCGGTGGTCACCCGGGCCCGACGGGATGCTGACATGACCGCCACCCGGTTGCCGGACGGATTCGCCGTCCAGGTCGATCGCCGCGTGCGGGTGCTCGGCGACGGTTCGGCGCTGCTGGGCGGCTCACCGACGCGACTGCTGAAGTTGGCTCCGGCCGCCCAGAGCATGCTGTCCGACGGCCGGCTGAAGGTCCGCGACGACGTCAGCGCGCAGTTGGCCCGCACCCTGCTGGACGCCACGGTGGCCCACCCCCGGCCCGCGGGCGGCCCGTCGCACCGCGACGTGACCGTGGTAATCCCGGTGCGCGACAACGTTTCCGGCGTGCGGCGCTTGGTGAGCTCACTGCGTGGACTGCGCGTCGTGGTGGTCGACGACGGCTCGTTCCCGCCGATCGAGCCCGAAGACTTCATCGGCGCGCACTGCGATGTCGAGGTGTTGCGCCACTCCTACAGCAAGGGCCCGGCTGCGGCGCGCAACACCGGGCTCGCCGCCTGCACCACAGACTTCGTCGCGTTCCTGGACTCCGACGTGACGCCGCGCCGGGGTTGGCTGGAAGCCTTGCTCGGTCACTTCTGCGATCCCACCGTCGCCCTGGTCGCGCCGCGCATCGTCGGTTTGTCGCACAGCGAGAACGTGGTGGCGCGCTACGAGGCGCTGCACTCGTCGCTGGACCTGGGGGAGCGCGAGGCCCCGGTGCTACCCCACAGCACGGTGTCCTACGTCCCCAGCGCGGCCATCATCTGTCGCCGCTCGGCCATCCGCGACGTCCGCGGGTTCGACGAGACCCTGCAGGCCGGCGAGGACGTCGACCTGTGCTGGCGGCTCATCGAAGCGGGCGCCCGCCTGCGCTACGAGCCAATCGCGCAGGTAGCGCACGATCACCGCGCCGAATTGCGGGACTGGATTGCGCGCAAGGCGTTCTATGGCGGCTCGGCCGCCCCGCTGTCGGTGCGCCACCCGGACAAGACGGCGCCGGTGGTGATCTCCGGCTGGGCGTTGATGGCCTGGACTCTGGTGGCGCTGGGGACCAGCCTCGGCCAGCTCGCGTCGATCGTCGTCGCGCTGGTGACGGGCCGGCGCATCGCCCGGGCCATGCGCAGCGTCGAGACCTCGCTGTGGGACGTTGTCACGATCGCGACCCGCGGCCTGTGGGCGGCGGCGCTGCAACTGGCGTCGGCGGTCTGCCGGCACTACTGGCCGGTGGCGTTGCTCGCGGCCGTCCTGTCGCGGCACTGCCGACGGGTCGTGCTGGTGGCCGCCGTGATGGACGGCGTGGTGGACTGGCTCCGCCGCCGCGATGCCACCGGCGACGAGGCCGAAACGATCGGGCTGCTGACCTACCTGCTGCTCAAGCGCGTGGACGACCTGGCCTACGGCCTCGGGCTGTGGTGGGGGGTGGCGCGCGAACGCAACGTTCGGGCGCTCAAGCCGCAGATCCGCACATAGTGGCCTTGAAATCGCCTTGACCGCGGCCGTCCCGCGCAGCGACGTGCTGATCGTCGGCGCCGGCAGCGCTGGATCGGTTGTCGCCGAACGGCTTTCCGGCGATCCCGGCCGCACCGTGACCGTCCTCGAGGCGGGCCCCGGGCTCGCCGATCCGGACTTGCTGGCTTTGACCGCCAACGGGTTGCAACTGCCGATCGGGGTCGGCAGCCCGGTGGCCCGGCGTTACCTGACCCAGCTCACCGATCGGCACGCTCTCAAACTCCCGATCGTGCGCGGTGCGACGGTCGGCGGCTCGGGCGCCGTCAACGGGGGCTACTTCTGCCGGGCGCTGCCGAGCGACTTCGACCGCGTCCCGCTGCCCGGGTGGGCCTGGTCCGAGGTGCTCGAGCACTTCCGGGCCATCGAGACGGACCTCGATTTCGGCGGTCCCGCCCACGGCAGGACCGGCCCGATCGCGGTGCGACGGACGCGCGAAATGACCGGCGCCACAGAAACTTTCATCGCCGCTGCGGAGCGCACCGGGTTTCCCTGGATCGACGATCTCAACGATTCTGGGCCGGAACTGATTTCGGGGCTGGGCGCGGTCCCGCTGAACATCGTCGATGGTGTACGCACCGGTTCCGGCGCCGCGTATCTGCTGCCGGCGCTCGGCCGGCCCAACCTGTCGTTGCTGGAGCGGACCCGGGCGGTGCGACTGCGTTTCTCCGGCGCCACCGCGGTCGGCGTCGACGCGATCGGCCCGCACGGCCCATTGGAGCTCGCCGCCGACCGGATACTATTGTGCGCCGGCGCAATTCAGTCCGCGCACCTGCTGATGCTCTCCGGCATCGGCGACGAAGCCATGCTGCGGGCCGCCGGCGTCCCGGTGGTGGCGCCGCTGCCGGTGGGCACGTCGTGCAGCGACCACCCGGAATGGGTGTTGCCGACGAATTGGACCGTGGCCCCGGGACGGCCCGTGCTGGAGGTGGTGCTCAGCACCGCCGACGGGCTCGAGATCAGGCCGTACACCGGCGGATTCGTCGCGATGACCGGCGACGGCACCGCGGGGCATCCCGACTGGCCCCACATCGGGGTGGCGCTGATGCGTCCGCGGGCGCGCGGACGTATCACGCTGGTCTCGCCGGATCCGGCCGTGCCGCCGTGGATCGAGCACCGCTACGACAGCGAACCCGACGACGTCGCGGCGCTGCGCGAGGGCAGCGAACTCGCCCGCGAATTGGCCGGTGCGGCAGCATCCGTCGGGCCGCCCGTGTGGTCGACATCCCAACATCTTTGCGGCACTGCGCCGATGGGCGCCGTCGTTGACCCGCGCTGCCGGGTGCTGGGCATCGAAAACCTTTGGGTGATCGACGGTTCCGTCCTGCCCGCGATCACCAGCCGCGGCCCGCACGCGACCATCGTGATGCTCGGGCACCGGGCGTCGGAGTTCGTTGACTGAGTTGAGCGTGTGGCGCAGCGGCCATCAATCAGGGATATCCCACGATTCCGGCTGCCGCGTGCGCTCGGTGAATCAGGCTGAGTAGGGCTGCGTCTCGATCGGCGCGCCCGCCGCCACCGGTTGCTCTTCGTGGGATCCGGCCGCTGCCGGGGAGTAGGCCGGCGTGGCCGGAGAATAGTTCGGAGTTGCTGCGGGCGCCGCATTGAGCGGCGTCGTGATCGGCATCGCCTGCGCCGCGGTGGCCGGGGAGAATGCCGGTGTTTCCGCCTCGACGGCCGCGACCGGAGCGGCCGGCACCGGTGCCGCCGCCGGGGAGAGCCCGGGGGTCAGGGGTGAAGCCGCGGGCACCGCGGCGGCCGGCATACCGGCCGGGGCCAGGGGCGCCGGGGCCGTCGGCGCGAAGGCCGGCGCCGCCGCCAAGGGTGTGCCGATCGGAGCCATGGCGACCGGCGCGGCCGGAGCCGGCGCGACCGCCGCCGCGGGGGCCGCGTGGGCCGCCGGCGCCGCACCACCCGCCAGGGCCGCCATCGACGCCGGCACCGAAGCCGCCGCCGAACCCGCCGAAGCCGCGCTGCCCATCAGCGGTTGCGCGGTCGACAGCGCCTGGCTGGGGGAATTGCCGCTCACCATGCCCTCGACGGTTTGCAGGGGACTGGCGTTGGCGGCCTCGGTGAGGGCGTATTGCTCGGCGCCGGAACTCATCAGCTGCACGAACTGGGTGTGGAACGCCTGCGCCGCGGCGCTGAGCGCCTGATAGACCTGGGCGTGCGCGTCGAACAGGCTGGCGATGCTCGCCGACACCTCGTCGGCGCCCGCGGGCAGCACGCTCGACACCGGGCCCAGCGCGGCTGAATTGGCGTCGCCGACCATGGATCCGATGTTCGCCAAATCCATTGCGGCGGCCGCCACATACGCCGGCGCTGCGATCAGATAGGACATTCCGCTCCCCCGGGTAGCCTCGACGGCGTCCGCCTCCCCCGTAACGGACTCCGCTCTTTGCGGATGCTAGCGCCCTTCTCGGAGTGGCCGAGGCGTTTTCAGGTGAACTTTCGGGGGACGCGGCCAATCCGGATCCACTGCGGCTCAGCGCGACGAATCGACGCCGGCGCGCGAGAACCCCCTGGCGGAGACGATTCGGCGCACCAGGCTTAGCTGCCGCCCGTCGGGCCCGGGAGCCCACAGCCCGATCAGGACCGCGGCGACCGCGACGATCACGGCCAGCGCGGTCGTCGAGGCGTGCATCGAGGTCACGAAGGCCGTTTTGCTCAACTCGGCCAACGGCCGCCCCTGCGGCCCGAGCTTGTTGGCCACTTCGACGGCTTTGGCCAGGGAATCGGTCGCCGGTCCACGGACCGGCGCGGGGAATTGCGCCAGCTTTCCTGCGACCTCCTGCGAATAGTGCCCGGCCAGGATCGAACCGGCGACGGCGATGCCCAACGCCCCGCCCGTCTCGCGGGAGGCGTCGTTCACCGCCGAGGCCACGCCCTGCTTCTCGTCCGGGACCGCGCCCATGATGGCCGACGTCGTTGGGGCGGTACAGAATCCGATGCCGGTGGACAGGATCAGGGTCGGCCACGCCAATTCCAGGTAGGACGTGTGCAGGTCCAGCACGCGCATGCTGACGAAGCCCACCGCCATCAAAGCCGTTCCCACGAAGATCACCAGCCGCAGACCGAGCTTGGGCACGTACCAGAACGACAACGCCGAGCAGATGGCCAGCGGCACCATGAACGGCGTGAACGCGACCGCCGTCATCAGCGGCGAATAGCCCAGGATCTGCTGCACATACTGCATGCCCAGATAGAAGAAGCCGAACGTCGCGCCGAACAACACGACGATCGATGCGACCCCGGTGGCGAAGCTGGGGTCGGTGAACAGTCGCATGTCGAGGAGCGGTTGCCGCCGCCGGAGTTCGACGACACCGAACACCGCGGCGATCATGGCACCCGCGACCAGCCCGCCCCAGACCAGGGGATCGCTCCATCCGCGATTGGGCGCCTCCAGGATCGCCGCGACCCCGATTGCCAGCGCCGCCCCGATCAGCAGCGCGCCCGGCTTGTCGATCCGGGGGGCGGTGCTGTCGCGCGACGACGCCACCGTGCACGCCAGCGCGAAGATCGCCAAACCGGCGGCGCCCAACGACCAGAAGATCGCGTGCCAGTCCCAAAACTCAAGCAGCAGGCCGGATCCGAGCATGCCGAGAACCGCGCCGGACCCGGCCGTGCCGGCCCAGATCCCGACGGCCTTGACGCGGTCTTCTTTCGGATAGGCCACCGTGAGCAGCGACAGCGTCGCGGGCATCACGAACGCGGCGCCCACGCCGGCCACGGCCCGTCCCGCGATGATCTGCAGCGGCGTGTGCAGCATCGCCGGCGCGACCGAGCCGAGCGCGAAGATCACCAGACCGGCCAGCAGCGCACCCCGCCTGCCGTACCGGTCGCCGATCGCCCCGGCGGGCAACAACAGGCACGCCAGGGCCACCGTGTACCCGTCGACGATCCAGTTCAGCTGCGACTGCGTCGCCGAGGTGGCCACCGCGAGGTCGCCCAACGCGGTGTTCAGTGCCGTCATCGACGCGACGACCAGCCCGACACCCATGCAGGCGACGGCCAGTGTCCAGATTCGGGCGCGTCGGTTTCCGCCGATGCCCGTCGCGTCAGTACGCTGATCAGGCCGTACCAGCGCTTCGACCATAAAAAGCGCCTCCTAACGGGGGCGTAGAAGTTTTGAGACCAATAGTCTTGTAAAGTAGCCGATAATCCCGGCCCCAAACGGAGAGGTGGGTCACAATCACCGGCGGAAGTACCGATCCCCGGCCGGCGCGGTCCCGGGCCCGCTTGCTCGAAGCCGCTGCCGCGCTTCTGCGTTCCGGGGGTCCCAGCGCGGTGACGGTCGATGCGGTCACCCGTAGCGCCAATGTAGCGAGGGCGACCCTGTATCGCCACTTCCCGAGCGGAAATGATTTGCTGGCGGCGGCCTTCAAGAGCCTGATACCGCCATCGCCGACGCCACCGGCCGCGGGCTCACTGCGGGATCGGCTCGTCGCGGTGGTGCTGGCCCAGGCCGAAGCCGTCGCGCAGGCGCCGGCCCTGCTGACGGCCATGTCGTGGCTGGCCCTGGGGCCCGACCTGGAAGGGTTGCCAGAACCGCGTGACGCCCGCGCCGCCGACAGCTGTTCGATCACCTCGTTGCGGGAACGCATCGCCCAGCAGTACGCCGCGCCGTTCGACGCGGTGTTCGACAGCCCCGAGGCCGCCGGCGAACTGGGCGAGGTCGACCGTTCGCGGGCGATCGCCCTGCTGATCGGCCCGCTGGTGCTGGGACGCCTGTCCACCCTCCCCGACTTCGACTACCGCGAGTGCGCGCGCGCGGCCGTCGACGGTTTCCTGCACGTTCAGCGCGCACAGCACCGGGCCAGCGCGGCGAGTATCGAATCGGCAGGTGCTTGAGGCGGCAACGTCAGCCCCGAAATAACGTCAGCCCCGAAATTTTGTCCGAGCCGCGATCTAGGGCATACTGTTCGGGTTGCCTTTCGCCAGGTTCTGCGCCTGGCCGGGCATACGACCAGCGCCCAAACGGGCGCGTCCGGTCTCATCCTCGGAACGCGACTAATTTCGGCCGCGAAAGAGGCTGCGTAAGGGTGACACACCCGACCGCGGGGGCCGGTGGACCACGACAGGTAAACAGCGGCGCAGTATCCGGCGCGACGCTCGACCGGCCCAGGATTGGGCGGCCGATTGGCGCGCCGGGGGGCACTGAGACATGGATGTAAGCCCGGATACCGGGCTTCAAGAGGAGTGAGGGTAGGAGAAAGCGTGGCGGGACAGAAGATCCGCATCAGGCTTAAGGCCTACGACCATGAGGCTATTGACGCATCGGCGCGCAAGATCGTCGAGACCGTCGTCCGCACGGGTGCCAGCGTCGTAGGTCCGGTGCCGCTGCCGACCGAGAAGAACGTGTATTGCGTCATCCGCTCTCCGCACAAGTACAAGGACTCGCGGGAGCACTTCGAGATGCGCACCCACAAGCGGCTGATCGACATCCTCGACCCGACGCCGAAGACCGTCGACGCGCTCATGCGCATCGACCTTCCGGCCAGTGTCGACGTCAACATCCAGTAGGAGCTTCAGGACCATGGCAAGAAGAGGCATTCTGGGCACCAAGCTGGGCATGACGCAGGTATTCGATGAAAACAACCGCGTCGTGCCCGTGACGGTGGTCAAGGCCGGGCCGAACGTGGTGACCCGCATCCGGACCCCGGAGCGCGACGGCTACAGCGCCGTGCAGCTGGCGTACGGCGAGATCAGCCCGCGCAAGGTCAACAAGCCGGTGACCGGCCAGTACGCCGCCGCGGGCGTCAACCCGCGCCGCTACCTGGCCGAGCTGCGTCTGGACAACCCGGACGCCTCCTCCGAATACGAGGTCGGCCAGGAGTTGACGGCCGAGATCTTCGCCGACGGCACCTATGTCGACGTGACCGGCACCTCCAAGGGCAAAGGCTTCGCAGGAACCATGAAGCGGCACGGCTTCCGCGGTCAGGGCGCCAGCCACGGTGCCCAGGCGGTGCACCGCCGGCCGGGTTCCATCGGCGGTTGCGCCACCCCGGCGCGGGTGTTCAAGGGCACCCGGATGGCCGGCCGGATGGGCAACGACCGGGTGACCGTGCAGAACCTGTTGGTGCACAAGGTCGATACCGAGAACGGCGTGCTGCTCATCAAAGGTGCGGTCCCCGGCCGCACCGGTGGGCTCGTGATGGTCCGCAGCGCGATCAAACGAGGTGAGAAGTAATGGCACTCAAGATCGAGGTCAAGACGCCCGACGGCAAGGTCGACGGCTCCATCGAGCTGCCGGCCGAGTTGTTCGACGTCGAAGCCAATATCGCGCTGATGCACCAGGTGGTCACCGCCCAGCGGGCGGCCGCCCGCCAGGGCACGCACTCGACCAAGACGCGCGGCGAGGTCAGCGGCGGCGGCCGCAAGCCCTGGCGGCAGAAGGGCACCGGCCGTGCGCGGCAGGGTTCGACGCGGGCCCCGCAATGGACCGGTGGCGGCGTCGTGCACGGCCCCAAGCCGCGCGACTACAGCCAGCGCACGCCCAAGAAGATGATCGCCGCGGCGTTGCGTGGGGCGCTGTCCGACCGGGCGCGCAACGGGCGCATCCACGCCATCACCGAGTTGGTCGCGGGCCAGGCCCCGTCCACCAAGAGCGCCAAGGCGTTTCTGGGCACGCTGACCGATCGCAGGCAGGTGCTGCTCGTCATCGGCCGCACCGACGAGACCGGTGCCAAAAGCGTGCGCAACCTGCCGGGTGTGCACGTCCTGGCGCCCGACCAGCTCAACACCTATGACGTGCTGCGCTCCGACGACGTGGTGTTCAGCGTCGAGGCGCTCAACGCCTACATCGCGGCCAACACCAGTTCTGCCGAGGAGGTTTCGGCCTGATGGCGACCATCGCTGACCCCCGCGACATCATCCTGGCGCCGGTCATCTCCGAGAAGTCCTACGGGCTCCTCGATGACAACGTCTACACGTTCGTGGTGCACCCCGACTCGAACAAGACGCAGATCAAAATCGCGGTCGAGAAGATCTTTTCCGTCAAGGTCGCGTCGGTCAACACCGCGAATCGACAGGGCAAGCGCAAGCGCACCCGGACCGGATACGGCAAGCGCAAGAGCATCAAGCGCGCCATCGTCACCCTGGCGCCGGGCAGCAAGCCGATCGACCTCTTCGGCGCACCGAGCTAGCCGAGCGCGACAGAAAGACCTGATGAGACATGGCAATTCGTAAGTACAAGCCGACGACCCCGGGTCGCCGCGGCGCCAGCGTGTCCGATTTCGCCGAGATCACCCGTTCGGAGCCGGAGAAGTCGCTGGTGCGCCCGCTGCACGGTCGCGGCGGGCGCAACGCGCACGGCCGGATCACCACCCGCCACCAGGGAGGCGGGCACAAGCGCGCCTACCGGGTGATCGACTTCCGCCGCAACGACAAGGACGGCGTCAACGCCAAGGTCGCGCACATCGAGTACGACCCGAACCGCACGGCCAACATCGCGTTGCTGCACTTCCTCGACGGCGAGAAGCGCTACATCGTTGCCCCACTTGGACTCTCGCAGGGCGACGTGGTGGAGTCGGGCGCCAACGCCGACATCAAGCCGGGCAACAACCTGCCGCTGCGCAACATCCCGGCCGGCACCCTGGTGCACGCCGTGGAGCTGCGGCCGGGCGGCGGCGCCAAGCTCGCGCGGTCGGCCGGGTCGAGCATCCAGTTGCTCGGCAAGGAGGGCAGCTACGCGTCGCTGCGGATGCCCAGCGGTGAAATCCGCCGCGTCGACGTGCGCTGCCGCGCCACCGTCGGCGAGGTGGGCAACGCCGAGCAGGCAAACATCAACTGGGGCAAGGCCGGCCGCATGCGGTGGAAGGGCAAGCGCCCGACGGTCCGCGGCGTGGTCATGAACCCGGTGGACCACCCGCACGGCGGTGGTGAGGGTAAGACCTCCGGTGGCCGTCACCCGTGCAGCCCGTGGGGCAAGAAGGAAGGGCGCACCCGCCACCGCAACAAGCAGAGCAACAAGCTCATCGTCCGACGCCGGCGCACCGGCAAGAAGCACTCGCGGTAGCGCGGTGACGATGCAAAGCGCGCGCAGCGCGATGAGGAGGAGCCGCGCAAAATGAAGGAATCTCAGGAGTAGCACATGCCACGCAGCCTGAAGAAGGGCCCGTTCGTCGACGGCCATCTGCTGAAGAAGGTCGACGTACAGAACGAGAAGAACAGCAAGCAGGTCATCAAGACCTGGTCGCGCCGGTCGACGATCATTCCGGACTTCATCGGCCACACGTTTGCCGTGCACGACGGGCGCAAGCACGTCCCCGTGTTCGTCACCGAGGCGATGGTGGGCCACAAGCTCGGCGAGTTCGCCCCGACGCGCACCTTCAAGGGGCACATCAAGGATGATCGGAAGGCCAAACGGCGATGACCACAACCGAAACTCCGTCGGCCTTCCCATCGGCAACAGCCAAGGCACGGTTCGTGCGGGTGTCGCCGCGAAAGGCGCGCCGGGTGATCGACCTGGTGCGCGGCAGGTCGGTGGCCGACGCGCTGGACATCCTGCGCTGGGCGCCGCAGGCCGCCAGCGAGCCCGTCGCGAAGGTGATCGCCAGCGCGGCGGCCAACGCGCAGAACAACAACGGCCTGGACCCGGCGACCTTGGTGGTCGCCACCGTCTACGCCGACGAGGGGCCGACCGCCAAGCGCATCCGCCCGCGCGCCCAGGGCCGCGCGTTCCGGATCCGCAGGCGCACCAGCCACATCACGGTCGTGGTGGAAAGCCGGCCGGCTTCCGACGAGCGGTCGGCGAAGTCGACGCGGGCGCGTCGCGCCGAGGCCAGCAAGGCCGCGGCGAAGGCACCCGCGAAGAAGGCGGCCACCAAAGCCCCGGCCAAGAAGGCACCCGCCAAGAACGCGCCGGCCAAGAAGGCACCCGCGAAAACGTCTGAGGCTTCTGACGCGAAGGGAGGCTCAGACTAGTGGGCCAGAAGATCAATCCGCACGGCTTCCGGCTGGGCATCACCACGGACTGGAAGTCCCGCTGGTACGCCGACAAGCAGTACGCCGACTACGTCAAGGAAGACGTCGCGATCCGTCGGCTGCTGTCCACGGGCCTGGAGCGCGCCGGCATCGCCGACGTCGAGATCGAGCGCACCCGCGACCGGGTTCGGGTGGACATCCACACCGCGCGTCCCGGCATCGTGATCGGCCGCCGTGGCACCGAGGCCGACCGGATCCGCGCGGACCTGGAGAAGCTGACCGGCAAGCAGGTCCAGCTCAACATCCTCGAGGTCAAAAACCCCGAGTCCCAAGCGCAACTGGTGGCCCAGGGCGTCGCCGAGCAGTTGAGCAACCGCGTGGCGTTCCGGCGCGCGATGCGCAAGGCCATTCAGTCGGCGATGCGGCAGCCCAACGTCAAGGGCATCCGGGTGCAGTGCTCCGGCCGTCTCGGTGGCGCGGAGATGAGCCGCTCGGAGTTCTACCGCGAGGGCCGGGTGCCGCTGCACACTCTGCGCGCCGACATCGACTACGGCCTGTACGAGGCCAAGACCACCTTCGGCCGGATCGGCGTGAAGGTGTGGATCTACAAGGGCGACATCGTCGGCGGCAAGCGCGAATTGGCCGCCGCCGCCCCGGCGGGCGCCGAGCGTCCGCGCCGCGAGCGGCCGTCGGGCACGCGTCCGCGGCGCAGTGGTGCGTCGGGCACCACGGCGACCAGCACCGAGGCCGGCCGCGCAGCGGGCGCCGAGGAAAGCACTGCGCCGGCCCCGGCCGAAGCTGCGCCTCCCCTCGAACCACAGAGCACGGAGAGCTGAATCATGTTGATTCCCCGCAAGGTCAAGCATCGCAAGCAGCACCACCCCCGCCAGCGCGGCATCGCCAGCGGCGGCACGGCGGTGACCTTCGGTGACTACGGCATCCAGGCCCTCGAGCACGCCTACGTCACTAACCGCCAGATCGAGTCGGCCCGTATCGCGATCAACCGGCACATCAAGCGTGGCGGCAAGGTGTGGATCAACGTCTTCCCCGACCGCCCGCTGACCAAGAAGCCCGCCGAAACCCGGATGGGCTCGGGTAAGGGCTCCCCGGAGTGGTGGGTGGTCAACGTCAAGCCGGGCCGCGTGCTGTTCGAGCTCAGCTACCCCAACGAGCAGGTCGCCCGGGCGGCGCTCACCCGCGCCATCCACAAGCTGCCGATCAAGGCACGCATCGTGACCCGAGAGGAGCAGTTCTGATGGCACTGGGAATTTCGCCTGGCGAACTGCGCGAGCTCACCGACTCCGAGCTCACCGAGCGCCTGCGCGAATCCAAGGAGGAGCTGTTCAACCTGCGCTTCCAGATGGCGACCGGACAGCTCAACAACAACCGCCGGCTTCGCACGGTGCGTCAGGAAATCGCGCGCGTCTACACGGTGCTGCGTGAACGAGAACTGGGCCTCGCTAGCGGACCCGAAGGGCCCGATGGAAACAAGGATTCGTGATGGCAGAAGCTAAGAAGGCGCCCGCAAAGGCCGCCCCCAGGAAGGCCGCGGCGACCGACGCCGAGTCGAAAGACAAGGGCCCCAAGCACACGCCGGCCAACCCCAAGTCGCGTGGCCGGCGCAAGGTGCGCATCGGCTACGTGGTGAGCGACAAGATGCAGAAGACCATCGTGGTCGAGCTGGAAGACCGCATGCGGCACCCGTTGTACGGCAAGATCATCCGCACCACCAAGAAGGTCAAGGCGCACGACGAGAACAGCACCGCCGGCATCGGCGACCGCGTCTCGCTGATGGAGACCCGTCCCATGTCGGCGACCAAGCGCTGGCGGCTGGTCGAGATCCTCGAGAAGGCCAAGTAGCCCCCAGGCAACGCGCAAACGCCCGAGACCCCCGCGGTCTCGGGCGTTTGTGTTGGCCGAGCGTAACCCCACTGCGAAAAAAGGCCGGCCGGAATATTCGCAGTGGCGTTACGCTCGCCTCATGTCCACTGACTCGCGAGGCTTTCAAGGCAAGATCGAGCTCGATATCCGGGATTCGGAGCCGGACTGGGGGCCGTACGCGGCGCCGACGGCACCGGAGGACTCACCGAACATCCTCTACTTAGTGTGGGACGACACCGGCATCGCGACCTGGGACTGCTTCGGCGGGCTGG